>ERZ831979.2473-NODE-2473-length-12542-cov-3.072796_pt1 | contig 12542 bp, 10 predicted proteins | sample MGYA00519952_ERZ831979 | MGnify/ENA primary metagenome ERZ831979 (study PRJEB31850, sample SAMEA3708723) | human gut metagenome | biome: human gut; feature: human-associated habitat; material: faeces | place: China | collected 2014 ...
TGATGGGGAAATTTTAGAGAGAGTAAATGATAGATATATATTGAAAATAAAAAATTAATACAAAAGTAGTAGGATATGAGTATACAAAAAGGCATATATTAATAGTGATATATGTCTTTTTTTGGTGCAGAATGAAACGTATCATAGGCTTTGCGTTATTCTTTTTCGGGCTTGGAATGCTTGCGATGTTTCTGATTCCAAGCGATTTCTGTGGGATTTTGATTATGATTGGATGTATCCTGCTTGGATACTATCTGTTTTGCTGCTGTTAGAAGAGCAGTGTATCTGTTTTCATTTGAAAATTTTCTGAATCAGGACAAAAAAAGAGAACTGCAATGCAGTTCTCTACGTTTCAAGACTAAGCTCTCTCAACTTTTCCGGATCTCAAACAGGAAGCACATACATATAATTTTCTAGGTGTTCCGTTAACTTTGCAGCTAACACGTTTGATGTTTGATTTCCAAACTCTATTTGATCTTCTATGTGAATGGCTTACTTTAATTCCGTAATGATTGCCTTTTCCACAAACTGCACAATTTGCCATTTGCTTTGCACCTCCTCGCATCTTTCTAAGCCTATATGTATAAACAGGCTCACAACATGATTTATTCTATCAGAAAAAAAAAGATATTGCAAGTGAAAATTAAAAAAAATATAAAAAATGTAATTTATGACTATGAATTTTGGAAAAAAGCGGTTATAATAGACACTAAACTAGCGTTATTATGTGTGAGAGAGAAAACTGGTCAGCCAGTGGCTTTCTTACAAATATAAAGAAAGGCATGGTTAATGAGTATGAATGGACAGATGGAGACCAAATTAGGTAAGGTTACGATAGACCCTGAAGTAATTGCATTATATGCAGGTTCTGTTGCGGTAGAGTGTTTCGGAATCGTAGGCATGGCTGCTGTCAATATGAAAGACGGACTGGTAAAATTATTGAAGAAAGATTACCTGACACATGGTATTAACGTGTCTGTGAATGAAGATAATAAAATTACAATCGATTTTCATGTGATCGTTTCTTATGGTGTGAGCATCAGTACAGTGACCGATAATCTGATCGAGACAGTCAGATACAAAGTGGAGGAGTTCACTGGAATGGAAATTGAGAAGATTAACATTTACGTTGAAGGCGTACGTGTCATTGATTAAGGAGGATTTTAAAAGTGGAAGTCACTACAATAAATGCTGAACTTTTTGCCAGAATGTTTCTGGCAGGAGCTAACAACTTAGAGGCTAAGAAGGAATGGATCAATGAGCTGAATGTATTCCCTGTTCCGGATGGAGATACCGGAACGAATATGTCAATGACAATTATGTCAGCAGCAAAGGAAGTTGCAGCGATTGAGAATCCAACCATGGCTTCATTGGCAAAAGCAATTTCTTCCGGATCATTACGCGGAGCAAGAGGTAACTCAGGTGTTATCTTATCCCAGTTATTCCGTGGGTTTACAAAGGTGATCGCTGAATATGATGAACTGAATGTACAGATTATTTCGGATGCTTTCCAGAAAGCAACAGAGACCGCATATAAGGCAGTTATGAAGCCGAAAGAGGGAACCATCCTTACCGTTGCAAAGGGAATGTCTGACAAGGCGGCTGAATTAGGGGAAGAGACCGATGATCTTGCATATTTCTGTGAGGAGATCATCAAAGAAGGCGATCATGTATTGAGCAAGACACCGGATATGCTTCCTGTTTTAAAACAGGCAGGTGTTGTGGATTCCGGCGGACAGGGCTTAATGCAGGTATTAAAAGGTGCATTTGACGCTCTTATGGGCAAAGAAGTGGATTATACGATTGAGACAGCTTCTACAGGAAGCAGCAGTCAGGGTACAGCTTCTAATTCTTATATTGACGCACAGGCAGAGCAGGAGATCACCTTCACTTACTGTACACAGTTTTTGATCATGTTAGAGCATCCGTTCACAGAGAATCAGGAGACAGAGTTCAAGAGCTATTTAGAGTCCATCGGTGATTCTATTGTTGTAGTTGCAGATGATGAGATCGTGAAAGTACATGTACATACCAATGATCCGGGTATGGCAATGCAGAGAGGTCTTACTTACGGAAGCCTTACAACTATTATTATTGAGAACATGCGTTTAGAGCGTGATGAGAAGATTTCTGCAATGAAAGAAAAAGAGATGCAGAACACTGCGAATGCAGAAAACGAGATCAGGGCAGCAGAGGAAAATGAGCCGGAAGTTCCAGCAGAGGAAAAAGAAATGGGATTCATTTCTGTAAGCATCGGAGAGGGTATCAATGAGATTTTCCGTGGACTGGGCGTGGACTATATCATCGAAGGCGGACAGACCATGAACCCAAGTACGGAAGATATGCTCAATGCGATAGAGAAAGTGAATGCAAAGAATATTTTCATTCTTCCGAATAATAAAAATATTATTATGGCAGCAAATCAGGCGGCTTCCCTGACAGAGGATAAGAACATTATTGTAATTCCTACCAAGACGATTCCACAAGGTATTACAGCACTTGTCAATTATATTCCGGACAGCACACCGGAAGACAATGCGGAGCGCATGGGTGAGGAAATCCAGCTGGTCAAGACCGGTCAGGTGACTTACGCAGTCCGTGATACTGTGATCGATGACAAAGAGATCAAACAGGATGACTACATGGGAATCGGTGACAAGGGAATCCTTTCTGTTGGCACAGACATGGAGAAAACAGTTCTTGAGATGATCGGTGAAATGATCGATGAGGATTCTGCAATTTTAAGTATTTACTATGGCGAGGAAATGAACGAGGATTCTGCCAACGAGATCGCAGAAAAAGTGGAAGAGGAATATCCGGATGTAGAAGTGGAAGTGCATTACGGTGGACAGCCAATTTATTATTATGTAATTTCCGTAGAATAAAAGTATGAGATTAAATTCATCCATAAAAGAAGTGAAAGGGATCGGCGATAAAACAGCCGGTCTTTTTCTTAAAATAAATATTGAGACAATCCGGGATCTAATTTCCTATTTCCCAAGAACTTATGTGCAGTTCCCGGAGATCAAGCATCCTGACGAAGTGGTGGAGGGAGAGACTGCGGCAGTGACAGGGCAGATACGGCAGACTCCGGTTGTGAAGAGAGTGCGCAGCATGCAGATCACGGTGACTTCGATTGCCGGCATGGGAAAACGCCTGGAACTGGTGTGGTTTCGGCTTCCATACATCAAAAACAGCCTTCATCCGGGCGAAAATTATGTGTTTTACGGCAAGGTACAACACAAAAACGGAAGGTTCTGCATGGAGCAGCCGGCAATTTATACGCCGGAAAAATATGAGGCGATGGAACATCTGCTGCTTCCGGTTTACAGTCTGCCGAAAGGATTATCAAATCAGCTTATGCTGAAAGCAGAGCGGTCTGTTTTGGAGGAAGAACATTTATTCCGGGATTATCTGCCGACAGAACTGCGGGAAAAGCATCAGCTCTGTGAGTATAATTATGCGATCAAACAGATTCATTTCCCGGACGATATGGAGACGTTGATCGAGGCAAGAAAACGGCTTGTGTTTGACGAACTCTTTTTATTTATCTTAAACCTGCAATATCAGAAAGAGAAAAAGGAAAAAGAGAAAAATCAGTTTTCTTTCCAGTCGGATGATTTTGTGGAACAGTTGATCGAAAAACTGCCGTATAAGCTCACAAATGCCCAATTGCGGGCATTGTCAGAGGTACGGACGGACATGCGGAGTGACTACGTCATGCAGCGTCTGATTCAGGGAGATGTCGGTTCCGGAAAGACGATCATTGCGTTTTTAACGATGGCAGACACTGCGCACAATGGCTGTCAGTCTGCGATTATGGCACCGACGGAGGTGCTTGCAAGACAGCATTACGAATCATTTCAGAGCATGTGCGAGATATTTGGACTGGATTTTCCAGTGATTCTTATCACGGGTTCCATGACTGCAAAACAGAAAAAGCTGGCATATCAGGAGATTTTGGATCATCCGGATGCGCTGATCATCGGAACGCATGCGCTGATACAGGAAAAGGTGATTTATCAGAACCTTGCGCTTGTGATCACAGATGAGCAGCACCGGTTTGGCGTCAAACAGCGGGAAACATTTTCAGAAAAAGGAACAAAGCCGCATATTCTTGTCATGAGTGCAACTCCGATTCCACGAACGCTTGCCATTATTTTATACGGTGATCTGGACATTTCCGTGGTAGATGAGGTGCCGGCAAAACGTCTGCCAATCAAAAACTGTGTGGTGGACACCAGATACCGTCCGAAAGCGTACCAGTTTATCGAAAAAGAGGTGGCTGCCGGTCATCAGGCATATGTAATCTGCCCGTTAGTGGAAGAGAGCGAGAACATGGAGGCAGAGAATGTCACAGACTATGCGAAGCGTCTGAAAGAGGAACTGCCGGATACGATTGAAATCGGGCTTTTACATGGGCAGATGAAACCTGCACAGAAAAATGATGTTATGGAACGGTTTGCAGCAAATGAGATACAGGTGCTCGTGTCGACTACAGTTGTAGAAGTTGGAGTGAATGTTCCGAATGCAACGGTTATGATGATCGAAAATGCGGAACATTTTGGTCTTGCACAGCTTCACCAGCTTCGTGGGCGTGTTGGACGAGGGGATGCACAGTCTTATTGTATTATGGTCAATTGCAGCGATTCTAAAGAATCGCAGAAGCGTCTGGATATTTTGAATAAATCCAACGATGGCTTTAAGATTGCGAGAGAGGATCTGAAACTGCGCGGCCCCGGAGATTTCTTTGGCATCCGTCAGTCCGGTGAAATGCAGTTTGCGCTTGCGGATATCTATCAGGATGCCTATATTATGCAGCGCGCAAGCGAGGAAGTTGCGGATATTTTAGGAAAAGACCCGGAACTTTCCAGCGAGGATCATAAAAATCTGAAAGACTATCTGGAACTGTTTTTGGCAGACCGGAGAAATAAATTAAATTTATAGCAAATGAAGCAGTAAAAACTGCATAAAACACGTAGAAAGAACCCTGGATCACATCAATCCAAGGTTCTTTTCTTGTTTAGGGAAATTCTATTTCCGGCAATTTTCTATTTCCGGGAAATGTTATTTCCCTGACATCTGCTGTTCCTGTGCTTCAATCATTTTCTTAACCATATAGCCGCCGACAGAACCATTCTGTCTGGAAGTTAAGTCACCATTGTAACCATCTTTTAATGGTACACCGATTTCGCCTGCTACCTCATATTTGAAACGGTCTAAGGCACTCTTTGCTTCTGGAACGGCTGCTCTGTTAGATGAACGATTTGACATAGTTGTCCTCCTTTGTTTTTCTGTTTTGGGTACTTTTTTCTGCTCTGGTTTATTTTAAGAACATTCAAAAATTTCTTTTTGTTTGTTCAGTGATAGTATGTGATTTTTTATATGGAATACACATGCATTTTTTTGCAATATAGCCAATTATTTCTTTAAAATATGTAAGCGCTTACAAAAAATATATTTACAAACAAGAGAACATTGCTTATTATGAGTCTAGGAGGAAGTAAAGTACAATGAAACGTTATTTTGATTTTGACATCAATGATTATAAAGACAAAAAATGTAATTTTCATTCGCACACGGTGCGCTGCCAGCATGCAGTGGGAGAAGAGCGGGAATATGTCGAGGAGGCAATTAAGGAAGGCTTTGAGGTGATCGGCTTTTCCGACCATTCCCCTTATTTATTCAAAAATGGATATGTGTCAAGGATTCGTATGACAATGTCACAGTTGGAAGATTATGTAAAAACCATTGAGGCATTGAAAAAAGAATATCGGGAGGATATCACGATTTTCCTCGCACTGGAAATGGAATATTTTCCTGGGATTTTTGAGCCGACAATTGAAGAAATTAGACAGTATCCAATGGATTATCTGCTTTTGGCACAGCATTTTTTCTATGAAAATGAAAGTTTTATCAGTGTAAGGCAAAACTGGACGGATGAAATGCATCTGAAAAGCTATGTAGATCTGCTGACAAATGCACTGGATACCGGATATTTTAATATGGTGGCACACCCGGATATCGTAAACTTCACCGGAGATGAAGCATTGTATACAAAGTACATGAAAAAGCTTGCAGACAGATTAAAAGACGAGCAGATTCCAATTGAAATTAATGTGAATGGTTTCCGGGAGTTGTGCAATTATCCAGATCGCAGGTTTGTGAAACTTGGTGTGGAAAACGGAAATGAATTTATTGTAGGTGTAGACGCGCATGATCCGAATGAGTATCATGATCTGGCATCTTATAAAGGATGTATCAAAATGGCAGAAAATTTCGGAGGAAAGGTATTCTGGAAATAAAAAAATCGTAGGGGTTGTACCCCTGCGATTTTTTAATCCGAAACCAGCGTCAGCCCTGAAATGTCCGGATGGATAGTCAGGGAGTAGTTTGTGTAGTACACGACAAATCCCGGCGCGGCCCCGTTTGGTTTCTTGACATTTTTTTTCTGTAAATAATCAATCTCCACTTTCTCATCTTCGCGTCCCTTGGAGTAATATCCGGCAAGCATTCCGGCTTCCTCAAAAACGCGGTCCGGCAATTCTTCATTGTTGGATTTTACGATGACGTGGGAACCAGGCATTCCTTTTGCATGAAACCACCAGTCATTTCCGGTTGCAAACTTGAAAGTGAGTTCATCGTTCTGGTAATTATTTTTCCCAACATAAATATCATAGCCATCGGAGGAGCGGTAGTGGAACGGCTTGCTTTTGATTCTGGCTTTTTTATCGGTCTTTTTGCGCTTAATATAGCCAAACTCGATCAGCTCCTCTTTGATCTGTACGAGATCGTCTTCCGTCAGGGCAATGTCTAAAGCCGTGGAGATACTTTCGAGATGTTCAATCTCTGTTTTTGTCTCCTCCGTCAGCTTGGTGAGTGCCTCATAAGTACGTTTTAATTTGTTATATCTGTCAAAATATTTCTGTGCGTTTCCCTTGGCATCTAGCTGTGAGTCGAGCGGAATGGTGATCATCTCGTTGGTGTAATAGTTCAGTGCCTCTAACTTTTTCGCACCTTCCTCTAAACCGTAGCCGTAAGTGTGGATCAGTTCGCCGTATACTTTGTATTTATCACGTTTTTCTGTGTCTTTCAGCTGTTTTTCCTGCAATTGGTATTTCTTGCGGTTACGGTCTAAAGCAGTGGAAACGATTTTTCTCAAATCAACGGATTTTTGACGGATTCTTGTATACACATTTTTGGAAGCATAATATTCCTCCAAAACCTGTGAGATGGAATCAAAATTTTTGGCATCATAGTCCGAAAACTGTGTGAGCTCGATGCAGGAAAAATCAATCGGTTCTTTTCCCTTAAAAATGATGTTCGGTTTGTAGGTATGATTTTTTACATCATCTGCAATCCATGTGAGATTGTTAAATAAATGCTTTTTGCCATCATCATCGAGCGAGTCGACCGGCATATCTCCGTCAATGGAACTGCGGTGGCAGATTTCGGAGGCAAGCAGGGGACTCAAACCTGTAAAAGAAGAGTAGAGAGCCTTTGTGATGGAGGTAGGTTTCTTCATAACCATATCCATAAAGGCTTCTTCCGTAACTTCCAGCGGATTCAGGCGGTCGTCCTGTGTGGCAGGGATGCAGTAGTCGCGCCCTGGAAGCACTTCACGCAGGGAACTCATCATCGATGAGATATGTTTGATGCTGTCAATAATTTTTCCATCACTGTTACAGAAAATGATATTGCTGTGTTTTCCCATCAGCTCTACAATCAGCGTTTTCTGGCAGAGATCGCCCATTTCATCCAGATGTTCAATATCGAAGTGAATGATACGTTCCATATGCGGCTGGTAAATCTTTATGATCCTTCCATTTGCAATATGCTTGCGCAGCACCATACAGAAGTTTGGTGCGGTCATAGGGCTTGGTTTATTCTGGTCCGTCAGATATAGAAAAGGCAGGGATGCGCTTGCGGACATGGCAAGGCGGAACTGTCCGTTACTTCCTTTACAGGTGAAGAGCAGTTCGTCGTTTTCCGGCTGCGCAATCTTGCTGATCTTTGCGTTTAAAATTGTCTGGTTTAATTCATATACGATATTGGAAATCACAAATCCATCAAGAGCCATTTTGTGCACCTCTTATTCTAAAAAAATTTGCCTGGAATTACCGGGCACATGGTTCATTATAACGGATTCTACGAAATCTGCATAGATGCAATATATAATTTCAAAAGCCGGATTGCATATACTCTCTGCCACCTCGTCCTGTGAAAATCCTAACTGGACTCTTTTTTTTCGAATACGGTCGCCAACGGCTAAACGGTCATATGCTTCTCTTTTTCGGTTCATAAAATGTGATATTGAACAAAAAATAAGAAAGATATGTCAGAAAACTGTAAGTTTCTTCTGTTGACATAATCAACGGACATGTGTATGATAGAAAATGTTTAAAACACGAATATAAAATATGTTTATAACGCATAAGGGTAAAGTTATGAAAAACAAAAGAAATCAGAAAAATATCATATGGAAGATACTGCTTATCGTTTTCAGTATCGTTCTTATTATATGTCTCATAATCATTGGAATCCAAAAATATCAGCAGAAAAAGCAGCAGGAGTATTACGAAGCTTTACTGGAAAATGCAGGCAGTCAATCGCAGGCGACTGAGGAGGTGCCAGAGCCGGAAACGGAAGAAACGCCGGATATTTTAAAAAGCCTTGGAATTGAAATCCCGGAAAAAGACATTGATTTCGCAGCATTAAAAGAAGAGAACAGCGATGTGTATGCCTGGATTTATGTGCCGGGAACTAATGTTGATTACCCGGTGTTACAGCACCCGACGGATGATGCCTATTATCTGGAACACAATATGGACGGCTCAAAAGGGCTTCCAGGTTGCATTTACACGGAAAGCGTGAACACGAAAGATTTCACCGATCCGAACACTGTTTTATACGGTCACAACATGAAAAACGGAAGCATGTTTGCATCTTTACATAATTTTGAAGACCAGCAGGTGTTTGAGGAAAACCCTTACTTCTATATCTATACGGAAGACAAAACCTATGTGTATGAAATTTTTGCCGCTTACAAATACAATGCGATCCATCTGATCTATAACTTCGACCTTACTAATCCGGAGATTTTTCAGAATTATCTGGATCAGATTTTTGAGATCCGCGATATGAGTGCAAATATCAGGCAGGATGTTACAGTCAATGCAGACAACCACATTGTTACATTGTCGACCTGTGTTTCCGGTGAGAAAAACATGCGCTATCTTGTACAGGGAGTTTTACTGAATGAATAAACAAAAAAGTACAGAACAGACAAAAAAACAACAGAAAACATGGATAAAAATCATAAAGATCGTGGGAATTGTACTGATATGCCTGATCCTTTTTGCACTTATCGCATTTGGAGTGCTAAGGGCACTTGGAAAAAGTGGAATCAGAAAAAATATTTCAGGCGAAGCACCGGTACTTGAATCCACGGAATCAACCGAAGAGGGCTGGCAGGATGGATGGATCCGCTATAATGGTCAGATCTATGCCTACAACGAAGATATCATGACATTTCTCGTCATGGGTGTTGACAATGACGATGTTGTAAAAAAGGCAAAAGACGGTCTGAGCGGCGGACAGGCTGACGCAATGTTTTTGGCAGTCATGAATCCGCATGATAAATCCGTTTCCATTATTGCGGTCAACCGCAATGCGATGGCACTCGTGGATGTCTACGATGAGGATGGCGTTTACATGGGACAGTATACCAAGCAGATCACTTTACAGCACGGTTATGGTGACGGCATGGAATTAAGCTGTGAGCGGAGTGTGGCGGCGGTGTCGAGACTTTTTTACAATCTTCCGATCAGCGGTTATGCGGCGATCAACATGGGAGCGATCCCGGCTTTAAACGATGCAGTTGGCGGTGTGCAGGTGACAGTTTTAGATGATGTCATATACCCGGAATACGATATGGATCTCCATCAGGGAGATGAAGTGACACTGACCGGACATCAGGCTTACTGGTATGTGCGCGGAAGAAATGAAAATGTGTTTAACAGTTCTTCCCTGCGTTTAGAGCGCCAAAAACAATTTTTGACCACTTTTATTGCACAGGCAAAAAACAAGGCGGTCACAAATCCGTCCATTGCGGTGGATTTATACAACACCATATCCAAATATATGGTGACAGACATTGATATTACAAAATTTACTTACCTCGCTTCTGAGGCTTTGGGATACAACTTTGATATCAGCCATTTGTACACCATGCAGGGTGAGACACTGATGGGAGATAAATATGAGGAATTTTATGTCGATGACGATGCGCTGTATCAGCTCATCATTGATGTGTTCTACGAACCGGTAGAATCAGAGGATATTAAGTAAGGAAAATTCCTTATTTAATATAGAAACCACATGGAATACGTGAGGAAAGGAGGAAAACAAGTTATGAAGAAAAAAATCGCAGTCGTACTTACAGCATTAATGGTTATGGCTATGGGAACAACAGCTTTCGCTGCAACAAGCCCAACAACCAAAACATCTGAGACAGCTACAACAGAGGCTACTGCTTATGCTAACGTTACAGTAGCAGCAGACGGCATCGTAATCGATGGCGTGGCTTCCACAGCAGCTCCAACTGTAAAAGCTGTTACAACAGCTCAGGTTGAAGCAGCTCAGACACAGGCAGTTGCAAGCGTAGCTCCTACAGCTAAAGTTTTACAGATGATCGATGTAACTCTTCCTGTTTCTTTCGAGAAAGCACAGTTGACATTCTCTGTTAACGGTGTGACAGCAGGACAGAAAATCGCTGTTTTACATCAGAAACATGACGGAAGCTGGGAAGTAATCAACCCGGATTCAGTTGGAAACGGAACTGTAACAGCTACATTTACATCTCTTTCTCCAATCGCATTTGTTGCATACAATGCATCAGCTCAGACAGGAGAAACAACACCTGTTTTACCAATTATTGTGCTTATCTGTGCAGCAGGTATCGCAGTATGCGGAGCAAAAGTTAAATTTAACAACTAATTTTATGAATCTTAAGATTTATAAAAAGAAAAGAATGAACATGTGGTAGTTCCTGTAAAAGCAGGAATAACAGGCGGTCTGTGTCATGCAGACCGCCGGAAAAAGAACTGACAGGATGAAGTAAAATGAAGCATGCATTAATAATCACAACCATTAGCGGATTCGTACCGCAATTTGAAATGAATGATGTGAGAATCTTACAGGAAAACGGTTATACCGTTCATTATGCATCTGATTTTGAAAATCCTATTTACAATATTGATCAAACCCAGTTAAAAAGAGACGGACTGATCCTGCATCATATTGATATCCGAAAAAGTCCGTTTCAAATAACAAAAAATATAAAAGCATTTATACAGTTAAAACAGATTATAAGAACAGAACAGATCGAGCTGGTGCACTGCCACAATCCAATGGGAGGCGTGGTAGGAAGGCTTGCGGCGAAGGCTTCCCGGAGAAAACCGTATGTTGTATACACGGCACATGGACTTCATTTTTATGAGGGAGCACCGAAGAAAAACTGGCTGCTTTATTACACAGCAGAAAAGTTTTTGGCACATTTGACAGACCGGCTGATCACCATTAACAAAGAAGATTATGAGAGAGCAAACCGCTTTCGTTTAAAAAAGCATGGGCGTGTGGAGCAGATTCCGGGCGTCGGTGTGAATATAGATAAATTCCGGAAAAGACCGGAAATAAGAGACAGTAAAAGAGAAGAATTAAACATTCCGCAGAACGGATTTCATATCGTTTCCGTTGGAGAATTAGTTGAAAATAAAAATCACGCAGTCATCATAGAGGCTTTAGCAAGATTAAAAGACGAAAACATTTACTATAGCATTTGCGGAAAAGGTCCTTACCGGACAGCTTTAGAGCAGTTGATTCAAAAATATCATCTTGAAAAGCAGGTACGTTTATTAGGTTATCGCAATGATATCCATGAAGTGTTGCAGAGTGCAGACTGCTTTGCATTTCCATCTAAGAGGGAAGGACTTGGGATTGCGGCGATCGAGGCACTTGCGTGTGAAGTCCCGGTAATCGCGTCGGATAACCGCGGCAGCAGAGAGTACATGCGTCATTTAGAAAACGGAATTGTCTGCAAAGCAGAAAATACAGAGGATTTTGTGCATGCCATTCTTCGCATGAAGCAGTCTGAGGATTTGCGGGACAAAATGGGGAAACAGGGAAGAAAAACAGCAGAAAAATTCAGCAAAGAAATTGCTTATCTGGATAAATTTTGCTGGAAGACAGAACAAAAGTATGGATTTACAATGAGTGAATTAGAATACGGTCCCGGAATAGCAGTGCCTTATTTTAAAGATCAGGAAGATACTTTAGAAGCGGATATAGAAGTAATTAAGACAGCAATATCTGGAATGAAATGGAAAGGAAAGGTAATGCTGGAAATGGGACGTGCGTTTGCTGCATCATGTGGATATTATCTTACCAGTGTCAAAGATATAAAACAGAACAATGGAAGAAATTATTGCATTGTAGATGGAGGAATCCATCAGATTCAGTATGACGGACAGATCAGAGGAATG
>ERZ831979.2477-NODE-2477-length-12527-cov-4.325770_pt1 | contig 12527 bp, 11 predicted proteins | sample MGYA00519952_ERZ831979 | MGnify/ENA primary metagenome ERZ831979 (study PRJEB31850, sample SAMEA3708723) | human gut metagenome | biome: human gut; feature: human-associated habitat; material: faeces | place: China | collected 2014 ...
AATAAACGGTCTTATCCTTGCATCTATGTTTACAACATTCGGGTTTTCATTTTTCGGCAAGAATATTTTAAACATTCTTCCTATATATATAGGAGGGATTTTATACAGTAAATATGAGGGAATAATGTTTCGTGATGTTTTTGTTCCTGTTTCTTTTGCCAGTGCCCTTGCACCTTTTATAAGTGAAATTGCATTCAGAACAAATACTTTTGAATTTTCATATTTAAATGCTGTGTCTCTTGGAATAATAATCGGATTTATAATAACGCCTCTGGCTGCAAAAATGAAAAATTTCCACGAAGGATACAATCTTTACAACTTAGGATTTACAGCCGGTATATTAGGAGCTGTTTTCAATAGTATCCTTAAAACATATGGTTTTGAAGTGGCATCAAGACGGCTTCTTTCAACAGAGTTTGACTTAGCTCTTAAGATTATCTGCAGCGGTATATTTATTCTTCTTATTATAAATGGTTTTTTTATAAATAACTGCTCGTTCAAAGGATATAAAAAACTTTGTGCAGATAACGGGCTTGAAGCTGACTTTGTTGAAAAATACGGGTTCGGTCTTACATTTATAAATATGGGTATAATGGGCTTCATTGCCATAGCCTTTCCTTTAATTTTAAGACAGACTTTAAACGGCCCTATGCTTGCAGGAGTTTTTACAGTGGTAGGATTTTCTGCTCATGGAAAAACTTATCTTAACACTATTCCAATCCTTTTGGGAGTTCTTTTTGCAGGTGTTACAAGCGGAAGTTATGATTATTTTACTCTGGCTCTTTCAGGACTTTTTGGAACATCTCTTGCACCAATAACAGGGGTATTTGGAATATTCTGGGGGTTTGTGGCAGGGTGGCTTCATCTTGCTGTTGTAAACAGTATAGGAGTTCTTCACGGAGGAATGAATTTGTATAATAATGGTTTCTCAGCTGGAATTGTGGCAGGATTTATGCTTCCTATTGTAAGAACTTTAAACTCTCAGGCTGCAAAAAGAGAGATGCAGTTTTTGAAAAAAAGAAAAGAAATTATGGAAATTATAGAAAAACGTAAAATAAAAAACGAATAAAAAAATAAAAAAATCCCTGCATTGAAAAAATTTTCGTAATTTATGCAGCAAGTTTAACGTTAAAAAATGATATGTTTGAGGGCAAAGCCTGAGTTTATCATTTTTAGTGAAACGAGCAATATAAATAGAAAATTTTTTCACCAGCAGGGCAATTTTCTTTTGGTTCGTTTTCTTTGTTTGGACAAAGAAAATGAACATATAATTTATTCTGTTTCGTCTGCTATATTTAATGTTGCTATTCCATTTAAAGAAAGAATATCTTTCGGCTTATATCCATTCATAAGTTTGTGGTAAGCAGCTATGGCTATCATTGCCCCGTTATCTGTACAAAGTTTCATTGACGGATAACTTACTTCTATTCCTTTTTCAGCTCCCTTTTCTTTAAGTTCTTTTCTTAAAAGAGAGTTTGCCGCCACTCCCCCTGCTATAATAATCTGTTTTACATTTTTATCATCACAGGCTTTTAAAACTTTCTTACATAAAATATCAACTATTGTTTTTTGAAGTGAAGCTGCCAAATCTTCTTTTTTAAATTCTTCACCTTTCATTCTCATTTTATTTACATAGTTTATAACATTTGTTTTTACTCCGGAAAAACTAAATTCATATTCTCCAACCTTTGGCTCTGGAATTTTTAAGAAATCTGGATTTCCCTCATAATACATTCTGTCAATAACAGGCCCTCCAGGATATCCTATTCCTATAACTCTTGCAACTTTATCCATTGTTTCACCAACAGCATCATCAAGAGTTCCTCCAAGATTTGTAAATTTATGGTTTTCATCTATATAAATTATATTTGTATGTCCTCCTGAAACAACAAGTGCTATACATGGAAGTTTTACATCATGTTCAGCAAAATTTGCATATATATGTCCTTTTATGTGATGAACAGGAACAAGAGGAATATTATGCCCGTAAGAAAGTCCTTTTGCAAAAGATACTCCCACAAGCAGTGCTCCTATAAGCCCCGGTGCATAAGTTACACCTATATAATCTATATCATCAAGAGTTACCCCTGCCTGTGCAAGACTTTCATCTAAAATTGCTGCAATATTTTTTATATGCTGTCTTGAAGCTATTTCTGGAACAACTCCCCCGTATTCTTTATGAATTTCTATCTGAGAAGATATGTTGTTTGATAATATCTCTTTTCCGTCTCTCACCACTGCAATGGAAGTTTCATCACATGATGACTCTATTCCTAAAATTAACATTTTACACCTCTCTTTAATAAATCATATTTATATTTTAAAATTATATCACATTTCCCCTGATAATAAAATTTTATAGTTCATGAAATTCAGGTTTTTTATTTGTGAAAACACAAAAATATTTAAATCCTAAAGATTTTAAAAGCTCTCTTGCACTGTCAAAATCTTTTCCTATATCAGAAGCCTTATGAGCATCAGAACCTATTGTGATTATCTCTCCTCCAAGCTCTTTATATCTTGCAATTATCTCTCTGCATGGGTGAAAATCTCCCACACCATATCTTATTCCCGAAGTATTAACTTCAAGCCCTATTTTCTTTTCAATAAGCTTTTTTAAAATTTTATCAATTAAATCTTTATGAAGTTCTAAATCAACTTTTTTATAGTCTGGAAAATATGCTCCTCCATATCTTCTTATGTAATCTAAATGCCCGTATGTATTTATCCCGTCATATTTTTCTATATTTTCCAAAATAATTTCAAAATATCTTCTGTGAAGCTCATCTTTATTTTTAAATCTTTTATAAAGAGCAGAAAGAGATGAATCAAGCCCGTCAACAGCATGAGATGACCCTATGAGAAAATCATAGCAGTCTGATTTTAAAATTTCTTCAAATCTTTTATGAGTGTGAGGCTGAATACCAAGCTCCATTCCTATTTTTATTTTAAGCTTTCCTTTATATTTTTGTTTATAAGCATTTAATGTTTTAAGATAATCTTCTATATTAAAAATAAAATAATCATCTTCTTCTCTTTCTTCACAGTCCATATGGTCTGTTATTGTTATCTCATCAAATCCAAGTTCTATTGCTCTTTCAAATATTTTTTCCAGCTCTTCATTTGAATCCATTGAAAAACAGCTGTGAACGTGTGTATCTCCTTTATACATAAATCCTCTCCTTTTTTTACTATAACGACAACTTTCTTTATTTTCTTATACATTTTAACATTTTTTTCTTTGTCTCAAAAGATTTTTTCCCACAATTCCCAAAGGTTTTTGCAAAAAACACGGTTTTCTGCTGTCTCCTGTATAATTTAAGTATCCCGAGAGGGAAAAATAAATTTTTTAAAAGGAGGAAACAAAATGGCAAAAACAACAAAAGAAACAAAAGCTGTTATCACTGAGGTGGTGGAAAAATTAAAAAAATCCATCGAAAGAGAAAATTCTTATCTTAAGGAAGTAGAAGATGACAAAGCTGCTCTTACTCATGTGCAGGGACTTCAGGAAAAAGGAGAAAGCCTTCCCCCAGATTCAGCTTACAGCTCTTTCACAGAATGGATTGAAACAATCCAGAAAGAGATTAAAACAGGAGAAGCGTCAATTAAAAGAATTGATACTGAAAAATCTGAAATTGTGGCATTTGAATATTATCTTGCCAATGCTCCTGAGGAAGATGCTTAAAATTTTATCAGCAGGAGGTTTTAAATGAAACCTAAGAAAAAAATTTTTATTATCAGAATTATAACTTTTATTCTCCAAAAACTTGAAAAATTTTATAAAGACAAGTAAAAACAAAAAACTGCCGCAAATCTGTGGCAGTTTTTTTATAAACTTTAAAAAAATATTTTTAGTTTTTAAAGCTGTGGATTGGAGCAGGAACTCTTCCGCCTCTTTTTATAAATTTCTCACAGCTGAATTTATTTACAGGCATAATAGGAGCATATCCTAAAAGTCCTCCAAATTCAACAGTTTCCCCGACACCTTTTCCTATTACAGGGATAAGTCTTGCAGCTGTTGTTTTGTTGTTAATCATTCCTATTGCAGATTCATCAGCAATAATTCCAGAAATTGTAGCAGCTGAAGTATCTCCCGGAATTGCTATCATATCAAGACCAACTGAACATACACAAGTCATTGCTTCAAGTTTTTCAAGAGTTAATGCTCCCACTGTCGCAGCTTCTATCATAGCATGGTCTTCACTTACAGGAATAAATGCTCCGCTAAGACCTCCAACATAAGATGAAGCCATTACTCCGCCTTTTTTAACGTTGTCATTAAGAATTGCAAGAGCTGCTGTTGTTCCCGGTGCTCCTGCCTGTTCAAGTCCCATTTCTTGGAAAATTTCTCCAATACTGTCACCAACTGCCGGAGTAGGTGCAAGAGAAAGGTCTATTATACCAAAAGGCACGTTTAATCTTCTCGCAGCTTCCTGAGCAACAATCTGACCAACTCTTGTTATTTTGAATGCTGTTTTCTTTACAGTTTCACAAAGCATTTCAAAATCTCCGTCTCTTACTTCCATTAAGGCTCTTTTTACAACTCCAGGCCCGCTGACACCGACGTTTATTACACAGTCAGCTTCTCCAACACCGTGGAATGCTCCCGCCATAAATGGATTGTCTTCAACTGCATTACAGAATACAACAAGTTTTGCACAGCCAAGACAGTCTCTGTCCTTTGTGAGTTCAGCAGTTTCTTTTATTATTTCTCCCATTCTTTTTATAGCGTCCATGTTAAGACCATTTCTTGAAGTTCCTACGTTTACAGAAGAACATACTCTTTCTGTTACAGCCATAGCTTCAGGAATTGAGTTTATAAGAATTTCGTCTGAAGGTGTACACCCTTTTTGAACAAGGGCAGAGAATCCCCCTATAAAGTTTACTCCGCATTCTTCCGCTGCTCTGTCAAGAGTTTTGGCAATGCTCACATAAGAATCTGTTTTACACCCTGCTGCAGCTATTGCAATAGGTGTAACTGATATTCTTTTGTTTACAACAGGGATACCGAATTGTTTTGCAATTTCATCTCCAACTTTCACTAAATCTTTTGCATAAGTTGTAATTTTTTTATAAATATTTTCATTAAATTTTTCTATATCAGGGTCAGCACAGTCAATAAGGCTTATTCCCATTGTGATTGTACGTACATCAAGCTTTGCTTCAGCTATCATACGGTTTGTTTCCTGTATCTCTACTCTGGAAATCATAGAAGTCCTCCTTAGGTTTTTGATTATTTTTATTAGATACGGTGCATACAGTTAAAAATATCCTCATGCTGCATTGTTATAATAACACCTAAATCTGTTCCTATTTTTGAAAGTTCATCGCTTACTTCTTCCATAGGTTTTAAAGGTTCAGAAATATCAACAATCATCATCATGTTAAAGTATCCGTCTACAATAGTTTGTGAAATATCAAGAATGTTTATATTAACTTCTGATAAATAAGTACAAACTTTTGCAATAATCCCAACCTTGTCTGTTCCTAAAACAGTAATTATACACTTCATTCCTTTACCTCCTGAGTTTTCTTTTTATTTTATAATTTTCCCTGCTTTCAAAACTTTCACATATATATTTAATTCATTATATCATTTATTATCCACATTGGGAAAATAAAATTTATTTAGGCAAAAAAAGAGAAGGATTTCTCCTTCTCTTCCTAAAAGCCCATCAGGGGTTTATTATTTAGTTATTTCAGAAACAACTCCAGAAGCTACTGTTCTTCCACCTTCTCTGATAGCGAATCTTAATCCAACTTCCATTGCGATTGGGTGGATTAATTCTACTGACATTGTGATGTTGTCTCCTGGCATTACCATTTCTACACCTTCTGGTAAGTTTACTGCTCCTGTTATATCTGTTGTTCTAAAGTAGAATTGTGGTCTGTATCCTGTGAAGAATGGAGTATGTCTTCCTCCTTCTTCTTTAGTTAATACGTATACTTCTCCGTTGAAGTTTGTATGTGGGTGGATTGTTCCTGGTTTAGCTAGAACTTGTCCTCTTTCTACTTCTTCTTTTTTAGTTCCTCTTAATAGAGCTCCAATGTTGTCTCCTGCTTGACCTTGATCAAGAAGTTTTCTGAACATTTCTACTCCTGTTACTGTTGTTTTTGTAGTTGGTTTAATTCCTACTATTTCAACTTCTTCTCCAACTTTAATGATTCCTCTTTCAACTCTTCCTGTTACAACTGTTCCTCTTCCTGTAATAGTGAATACGTCTTCGATTGGCATTAAGAATGGTTGGTCTATTGTTCTTTCTGGAGTTGGGATGTATTCGTCAACTGCGTCCATAAGAGCCATGATTTGGTTAACCCATTTTTCTTCTCCGTTTAATGCTCCTAAAGAAGATCCGATTACTACTGGTACGTCGTCTCCTGGGAATCCATATTCTGTTAAGATTTCTCTTACTTCCATTTCAACTAGTTCTAGTAATTCTTCGTCGTCTACCATGTCAGCTTTGTTTAAGTATACAACGATGTAAGGAACTCCAACCTGTCTTGAAAGAAGGATGTGTTCTCTTGTTTGAGGCATTGGACCGTCAGCTGCAGAAACAACTAGGATCGCACCGTCCATTTGAGCAGCTCCAGTGATCATGTTTTTAACGTAGTCCGCGTGTCCTGGACAGTCAACGTGAGCATAGTGTCTTTTTTCAGTTTGGTACTCGATGTGAGCAGTGTTGATAGTTATTCCTCTTTCTCTTTCTTCTGGAGCAACGTCGATTTTATCGAAGTCTACTCTTTCAGCAAGTCCTCTGTCAGCAAGAACTTTAGAGATTGCTGCTGTAGTTGTTGTTTTTCCGTGGTCAACGTGACCTATTGTACCAATGTTTACATGGGGTTTGCTTCTGTCAAATTTTTCTTTTGCCATTTTGTCCTCCTAAATTTCTAATTTAAAAATTTTATATTTTCTGCCCGGCACATAAGTGCCGGACTTTGTTCTTTTGAGTATTAACCTCAGTTTTTAAAAGAGAGAGTTATTATCTTCCTCTTTCAGCTTTTATAGCATCTTGAATTGCTCTTGGAACTGGAACATATTCTTCAAATTCCATTGAGTAGTTTGCTCTTCCTTGAGATTTAGATCTTAAGTCAGTTGCGTAACCGAACATTTCAGATAAAGGTACTTTTGCATCAATAATCTTAGCACCGTTTCTGTCTGTCATACCACCGATCATACCTCTTCTTGAGTTGATGTCTCCAATGATATCTCCCATGTATTCTTCAGGAGTAGTTACTTCTACTTTGAATATTGGTTCAAGGATAACTGGTTTACATTTTTCAGCACCTTGTTTCATAGCCATAGATCCAGCAATTTTGAACGCCATTTCTGATGAGTCAACTTCGTGGAATGATCCATCATAAAGTGTTACTTTTACTCCAACTAATGGATATCCAGCAACAACTCCGTTTTCAAGAGCTTCTCTACATCCTTTTTCTACTGCAGGGATATATTCTCTAGGAATTGCTCCTCCAGTAATTTCGTTAACAAATTCAAAATCTTTTCCAGTAATAGGCTCAACTTTAATCTTAACGTGTCCGTATTGCCCTTTACCTCCAGATTGTTTTGCATATTTAACTTCTTGCTCAGTAGAAGCTGTGATTGTTTCTCTGTAAGCAACTTGTGGTTTACCAACTGTAGACTCAACTTTGAATTCTCTTCTCATTCTGTCTACGATGATATCAAGGTGAAGTTCTCCCATTCCAGAAATGATTGTTTGACCAGTTTCTTCGTCAGATTTAACTCTGAATGTAGGGTCTTCTTCAGCAAGTTTTGCAAGTGCAATTCCCATTTTTTCTTGGTCTGCTTTAGTTTTTGGTTCAACTGCAACAGAGATAACTGGATCTGGGAATTCCATTTTTTCAAGAATTATAGGATTTTTTTCATCACAAAGAGTGTCTCCAGTTGTTGTATTTTTTAACCCAACTACTGCTGCGATATCTCCGCAGTAAACAACTTCTTTTTCTTCTCTTTTGTTAGCGTGCATTTGAAGAAGTCTTCCCATTCTTTCTTTTTGACCTTTAGTAGAGTTTAATACATAAGATCCTTTTTCAACGATACCAGTATATACTCTGAAGAATGTTAATCTTCCAACAAATGGGTCTGTCATAACTTTAAATGCTAATGCTGCAAATGGAGCATCGTCACCTATTGGTAATTCGATTACTTTTTCAGGATCTTTTACGTCAGTTCCTTTTATAACACCTTTTTGAGTTGGTGCAGGCATATATGCAGTTATTGCATCTAGTAATGGCTGAATACCTCTGTTTCTGAATGCTGTTCCGCAAAGTACAGGGATAATCATGTTTCCAATAGTTCCAGCTCTTAAAGCCTTTCTTACTTCTTCATTAGAAACTTCTTCTCCACCAAGATATTTTTCCATTAACTCGTCATCACATTCAACAACAGATTCAATCATGAATTCTCTTGCTGCTTCAGCTTCATCAGCTAACTCAGGTCTTATATCTCTGATTTCAAAGTTTTGACCTTTGTCATCTAAATAAACTGTTTCTTTCATTTCTATAAGGTCAATAATTCCTTCAAAAGCATCTTCTGCTCCGATTGGTAATTGGATAGGTACAGGATTTGCTCCTAATTTTTCTTTTATATCGTTAACACACATTTTAAAGTCTGCTCCGATTCTATCCATTTTATTGAAGAATGCCATTCTAGGTACACCGTATTTGTCAGCTTGTCTCCATACAGTTTCAGATTGAGGCTGAACCCCGTCAACTGCAGAGAATACTGCAACTGCACCGTCTAGGACTCTTAGAGATCTTTCAACCTCAACTGTAAAGTCCACGTGTCCTGGTGTGTCTATTATATTTATTCTATGATTTTTCCAGAAACATGTTGTAGCAGCAGAAGTGATTGTGATACCTCTTTCTTGCTCTTGCTCCATCCAGTCCATTGTAGCAGCTCCATCATGAACTTCTCCAAGGTTGTGGTTAACTCCAGTATAGAAAAGAATTCTTTCTGTAGTAGTAGTTTTACCAGCGTCAATGTGAGCCATGATACCAATGTTTCTAGTCATTTCTAATGAAACTTGTCTAGCCATTTAGTGTTTTCCTCCTCGTTATTACGCTAAATACAAATTAATATTTATAGTGTGCGAACGCTCTGTTAGCTTCAGCCATTCTATAAGTATCTTCTTTTTTCTTAACAGTTGCACCTTCGTTGTTAGATGCTGCGATTAATTCAGCTGCTAACTTCTCAACCATTCCGTACTCTTTTCTTTCTCTTGTATAAGTAACAAGCCATCTTAAAGCTAGAGTTTGTTGTCTTTCTAATCTTACTTCAGTTGGAACTTGGTAAGTAGCTCCTCCGATTCTTCTTGATCTTACTTCAACTTGAGGTTTAATGTTTTCTAAAGCTTGTTTAAATACATCGTACCCCTCTTTACCAGTTTTTTCTTTTATTAAATCCATTGCTGAATAGAATATAGATTCTGCTAATGATTTTTTTCCATCTACCATGAATGCATTTATAGTTTTAGTAACTACCTTATCAGAATATCTTGAATCAGGTAATACATCTCTTTTAACTGCTGCTCTTCTTCTTGACATTTAAACTGTTCACCTCCCTAATTAATTACGCTTTTTTTACACCGTATTTAGATCTTGATTGTTTTCTGTTGTTAACTCCTGCTGTGTCTAAAGCTCCTCTGATTATTTTGTATCTAACCCCTGGTAAGTCTTTAGTTCTTCCACCTCTTATAAGAGCGATTGAGTGTTCTTGTAAGTTGTGTCCTTCACCTGGAATGTAGCAAGTTACTTCTAGACCGTTAGTTAATTTTACTCTGGCAACTTTTCTTAAAGCTGAGTTTGGTTTTTTAGGTGTAGTAGTGTATACTCTAACACAAACTCCTCTTCTTTGTGGGTTTCCTTGTAATGCTGGTGACTTTCCTTTTTCTTCTAAAGTCTGTCTTCCTTTTTTTACTAATTGATTTAAAGTAGGCATTTTACCCTCCTTCCGAAATTTTTTATATTTTTATATTATTATATAACTTTATATAACTTAGATATTATAGTCTTTCCCCGATAAAAAGTCAAACTAATCTATTATATAGCAGATGATATTTTAGCACATTTTAAAAATTTTTACAAAGTATTTTTTAAAGTTTTTAGTTCATTTTCAATGTCTTCCCACTCTTCCATCTTGCTTAAAATCTCATTATCTAATGCTTCAAGCCTGTTTTGAAGCTCTAATAATTTTTCTAAATCATTTATTTTTCCTGCAAGGTCATAGTCCTTTTGAACATCTTCTTTTTTGTTTTCAAGTTTTTCTATATCCTTTTCAACCTCGCCGTACTTTCTTTCAAGAGATGAAATTCTGTTCTTTATTCTTTTCTGCTCTTCATAGTCATTTACGCCTTCAGAAACTTTTTCCTCTTTTGCCTCTTTTTTTGTCTTAAATCCACTACGATATTTTTGTATCTGTTTTCCTGTAACTGGATTGTAACCTAAATTTGCTCTGAAATAGTAGGTTCCATTTTCGGCTCGTTTTATAATATCTTTCGCCATAATTTCACTCCTTACATAGATATGCAAGAAGCACAATCAAGTCTGTTTGTCGGGGAGGGTAATCCCCAGTAATTCTTCAACGGCTTCCTTTGGCACCCGGTCTAATTTTCGGGACTGATAATAGGTATGTCCTTTGGAAATCATCAGTTTTTTTGCCTCTTTGATAATATCTGCCGCAAAAGAAGGACCATATCCTAACTCTATCAAGTCACTTTTCGTAACTGTAATCATAAGCCTCCTTTCCATAGCCAGGATATGAAACTTCAATATCTGGCTATAAGTATATCAGTTTTTATGTGAAAATAAAATAATTCTCTTTCTGCAATAGTAAATTGCATACCTCCCATCACCGCTTCCTATGCCCTTCCTGGCCACGTCTTCGGCTGCTCTGTGAGCGATGAAATCCGGACGGCGGACATACCATGAGCAGGGAGTCCGTCATCAGGAACCAGTATCCATGATGGTGTATGTTCTTCAGTTGTCAAAGAACGAATGGAAATGAGAGAATGAAATACCTCTCAGACCATTTTGAAAAGTAAAGAGACAAAAACGGATAAATACTTGAAAAATTTTTTAAAAAGAGTAAAAAAGAAAAATAGATGTTGTAGATATGAGTTGACAATCTACAATATATTGTGTTAAGATTGCGTTGTAATTGATTTTTATGCGTACCTGCTGTCAGGGAGTGATATATGTATGGTATATGTCATAAAAGCTGGCGGTGTGGGTTCCGGCGTGGGCAACCATGACCGGAGGCATACGTTGTCTAAGATTGTATGAAGTGTCAGAGATACCATGTCAGAACATGGCAGTCTTTTGGCACTTTTTTTATTGTCCGGGTAAAGGAATTCCGGATGATAAGAAGTATTTTGTGGGATACCACACGCTGTATGGAATGGAACCGAAACGGAACCGTTCCTTTTTTTGTGGCGTGGAAGGGAACCAAGCGGTGCTAAACATCCGGGGGATGTTTGCTCAGCACCGACCGAAGCGGAGCGTAGACATGCGAAGCAGACATTTGGTTTCAGCTGAGTGTACATCGAGAAAATCTTTAAGCTGCAAGGCAGCGGCTTGGGCGAAGTCCAAGGATTTTCGAAAGAAAAGCGCCAGTAATCCGCATAAGCGGCTGGGATAATAAAAACCTCCGAAAAGGAGAGAAAAGAAAGGTGGAACGAAACATGAATGAAACAAAAGTGTACAAAGACAGTTATTGTGCAGTATTCCGGGAGCAGAAGGATTTTCTGGAGTGCATCCGGAGCAGGATGGAAAATTCCTGCTGGGACCGCAGAAAGTCAAAGACGCTGCGGCTGGCAGCGCTCACGGAGGAGAGTCCGATTGCAGACCAGCTGAGGGAGAAGTACGCAAGGGAAGGCATGGATGAGGACATCATCAAGGACACCATTTCCAATACCGGGCTGGTACTCAGGGTAAGAAATGAGTATTATCCCGTAAGGAGCTGTGCCATCAAGAGTATTCTTGACAGGGCGGGTATTAACGGCGCCGGACTGCGCCGGGTGGAAAGAAATGTTTATGCCCGCATACTGAATGAGTGCCTGAAAGTGGCGCAGGGAGATGCCCTGTTACGCATTTCCGAGGGAAAGGTGTCAGCGGTTCTTGGCGGTGACGGCAGCGATTATGCCGTGATTGACACGGAACAGCTTTACCTTCATACCATCGACTATCTGAACGCCAACTTCCACGGCGTCAATTACCTTGGCGGCTTTTATGAGCATGACCGGGTATCGGCTTTGTGGGAGCTGTCCGGGGAACCGGCGCTTTTGGACGCTTACCGGAAGGAGCTGGATTTGGCAGGAAAGACTGCAGAGGAAATGGTTCCGGTTGTGCGTGTGACAACTTCGGATACCGGAGCAGGAGGAGCCAATATTTATCCTATGCTGTTGTATGGTAAGGAGAATGCTACCATCAATCTGGGAGACCCGCTCAGACTGGGACACCGGAACGGAACCGGCATTGCCGAGTATGACAAGCAGTTAAAGCTGCTGTAC
>ERZ831979.2478-NODE-2478-length-12526-cov-39.477784_pt1 | contig 12526 bp, 16 predicted proteins | sample MGYA00519952_ERZ831979 | MGnify/ENA primary metagenome ERZ831979 (study PRJEB31850, sample SAMEA3708723) | human gut metagenome | biome: human gut; feature: human-associated habitat; material: faeces | place: China | collected 2014 ...
TTTGGGTTTGTTTGCTTGATTATTGGAATTGGTGAGGGTAGAATAGATTTAAATAGACTTTAAGGAGGGATATAAATGAATCAACCAAAAATACCGTTAGCGACTGCCGGGCTATATAAGAACATTAATCTTATGAACACATCGGAGCAGTTGGAGCTACGTAGAAAGCTTGCAAAGCGTATTAATCAGCGTATGGTTAGACTTGAGAAAAAAGGACTTACAAAAGGTGGTGCATATGCTGACTATCAGGATTTATTAAATAAGTTTTTTGACGGAGCAACGCGGATACCTGAAAATAAGAAAATATACAGCCATTTACCTCGTACTGAATTGAAAGCAATGCAGAGTTTACTTAAAGAAAAAACATCTACAGTGCAGGGTTGGAATGAAGTAATGGAAGCAAGAGTTAGAACCATTAAAGAAAGATATGATGTTGAATTTAAAAATAACTACGAGCTATATGATTTTATTACTAGTTTAGAATTCAAAAACCTTTCAAAACTTTATGATTCAAAACAAGCCTTGAGAATAATTGCACATTCTCAAGAGGATATTGACGATGTAAGAAAAATGCTTAGTCAATTCCGGGAATCTACAGATAAAAATAAAGCAGACCTTATAGCCAAAAAGTTAGGCTTTTCAGGTGAAGCAGAAGCACTTAAATATAAAGGATAGAGTTATAGTATGAAAGTTGCTGGATACGAAATAGTTTACTTTAAGAATTTCAATTATATGTGTCTTTTCAATGGTAATTTTATTCGTAGAAGTAATGCAGGTCACATGCAACAAGTGTACGAAAAAATAATAACAGTCGATACAGAGACCTTTGTCTTTGATAAAAAAGATATAGGCTTTATTACTGACTGGACTATAACGATTGAGAATGAATGTTGTATATACGGTAATCATGTATCTGATTTAATTGACACTATAGATAGAATTGCTGACACTTTACATGCTGATAAAGAACATCTTGTAAGATTTTATGTTCATAATTTCCCATATGATTATATGTTTATCAGAAATCACATAATCCATAAATGGGGTGTACCTGATAGAAGTTTAGCTGCAAAAACACACAGATATATTTTTATGTGTTGGACAAGTTTTGGTATTGAGTTTCGTGATTCTGAGATTTTAACTCAAAGAAGCTTGGAACGCTTGTGTCAGGACATGGGTACTACTGAAAAAGCAGTTGGTACATGGGATTATAAGAAGTTCAGGACACCGGATAGTGAACGTACTGAGCTGGAAATAAAGTATGTATGTATAGACACTATATCGCTTTGTAAAGCATTGCGAAAATATATAAGTGATAGAGGGTATACAGTAGCCAACGTACCACTCACGAACACTGGCTTTATAAGAAATCGAGCCAGAGCAGAAAGCAGAAAAGACAAGAAATGGCGTAATAAATTTCTGTCTATGCGGTTAGATTTGAAGCAATATAAGCAGTTGCTTGATGCATACCATGGAGGCTATACCCATGCGAATAGATATTATGTTAATAAAATAATTACAGAATCTATGCAATGTTATGATTTTGGTAGCTCTTATCCCTCTGTAATTTGTTACAAAAAATATCCAATGACCAATTTTGTATACACAGATGCATTGACGTTGCAGGATATATTGGAGCTTAAAGACGATTATGCTTTTTGCGGATATTTGAGACTTACTAACGTACGTCTCAAAAAAGAATGCCCAATGCCACCAATGGCATTTCATAAGGCGAAAGTATGTGTATTCCCTGAAGCGGATGCACGGACACAAAAAAGCTTATACGCTGAAAATCTCGACAACGGAAAGATTGTAAATGCAGAAGTGGTAATATATCCGTTTACAGATCCAGATTTGGAAACTATACTTAAATCATACGATTATGACACTGCAGACGCGGCAAGCGTAATGCGTGCTACTAAAGACTATCTACCGGAATGGTTAATTAACTATGTTATGACATTGTATTTTAATAAATCAACGCTTAAACATAGTGATCCAGTACTTTATGCGATATCGAAAGGAGAATTAAACGGAATATATGGCATGATGGTTCAAAGAATAATACAGCAAATATGCGAGGAGGATTTTGACACAGCTACTTGGTCAAGTGATATACCTGAGGATAAAGAACAAGAATTGCTTGATAAGTTTTATAACAGTAAAAATAGCTTTTTACCATTTCAGTGGGGATGCTGGGTTACTGCATACGCTCAGGAAAATTTATATAAACTTGGAGCTTGTTGTAAAAAATGGATTTACTCAGATACTGACAGTGTAAAAGGATTTGACTGGGATATGGATAAATTGAAAAGTTATAATGACGAAATTATCCGAATTAGTAAAGAAAGAGGTGTAGGACTTGTTGAGTATAAAGGGGAGCAGTTTAGGCTTGGAATTGCTGATTTTGACGGAGAATACAGCGAATTTATAACACACGGAAGCAAGCGCTATTGCTTTCGTGATGCAGATGGACTTCATATTACAGTGGCTGGAGTCCCAAAAGATGGAGTATATTGCCTTAATGATGATATTACCAATTTTAGGAAAGGTTTTACTTTTAGTAATTCAAAATTATTTAGAGTTAATTTTAAAAAGAATAATCCTGGTAAAGTACCAAAATGGAAGTTAAAGACTGAATACCTGATTAATACAGATATTAAAAAAATGACTCTGTACGGCAGTAAGATTGAGTATGGTTGTGCAATCCGGTTAAGTGATACAGAGTATGAGTTAGACCATACTATCCCATATGATGAAAAGACAGGATTACCACTAAAATTTGAAATGGATAATTCAGTTTATGACTAGAAATGAAGTAAAGGAGGAAAAGAAAAATGTCATGGATAAGTAAAACAGGATTGCTTACAAGTACTGAAATGGAAAATAATGCAAAAATTTTTGGGGATGTCTTCTCAGGGCTTGGATATCATATTAATACTATTGCTGCATTAGCAGGTAACGCACAGGCAGAGAGCACTATTAACCCCGGATTAAATGAGGTGGGGGGTGATGGTTATGGCTTATTTCAATGGACGCCCAAAACAGACCTGATAGATGCCTGTAGTCAGTTAGGCTTGAACCCATATACAGACGGAACTATACAATGTCAATGCCTTGATGGTGAGTTATTTACGTTAAGATATCAGTGGTACACTTCAAGAGCTTTTATTAGTCCGTACTATAGGTCAGGTGCTACGAGTGATATGATAGGAATTACACCGGAGCAGTTCAAAGCTAATAGTATGGGCTGGAATCCTGATAAGTTGGCTATACTTTTTATGGCAGCTTATGAACGTCCAGCATATGATCCGGCTACAAATCATGCAGAAAAGAGGGCTTCAAACGCTAATTACTGGTATGAATACTATACTGGCAATCCCCCTACACCAACACCACCTACACCCGGAAGCGGCATACCAAAAGAGTTGATTGCTATTCTTTCAAACAAAAGAGGACTCCATAAGTTGTAATTTGTTAACAAAATGTTCACATTTTATTCATATAATATCTACATTTTTCATATACAATACTTGATATAAAGTTAATACTAACAACATTAAAAAGGAGAGAAAAAACATGAAAACAAACGTTACATTGAGGCTGTTTGAATCAGCAAAAAGCACCACAAAGGCATTTGTCGAGTTAAAACTCGATAATACACTGATAGTAAAAGGCTTGACATTGGTTGAAGGAAAAAAAGGATTATTTTTATCTTATCCCGCTTCAAAAGGTAAAGACGGTAAATACTATAACTCAGTTTATAGCCTTGATAAAGACTGGAATAAAAAGTTGGAGGATACATGCATAAAAAAATACAAGGAGTTAAAAAAGGAAAATGATACAACAGGGGGGGGAGATGATTTTTCATAATGTATGAAGACGCTATAAGAAATCTCTTAGTGGCTATATGGTATCAGGGTCTTAAAGATTTTAAAAGAGATCAGAAAAATGATTACTTAAGAGACTGGCTTATTAATGAGGGGTGTATGTTGTGTGTTCCTCATTTTACCAGAAGAGAGGCAGAGGAGGTTCTCAATGAATATTTATCAAAATGACGGATGGTTAGATATACCGAAGCTTGTGAGGATAGCTGATTCAAGCCACATTAATTTCATTTTCATAATTGGGGCAAGACGTACTGGGAAGACCTATGGTATTTTTACTCATTTCCTAAATGATGTTTTCTCAAAAAATGAGAATATAGTATATATGCGTAGAACAGTAACACAACTTGAATCTGTCATGGCAGAGAAGAAAAACCCTTGGATTGATGTAAATAATGATACAAACAAATGTTTTTATTTTAGGTCAGTAAAAGGTGAAAAGAATCGTATTATATTAGAGGAGAAGCTAGCGGACGGAAGCACTGAATATCGTGGAGAAGCTTTTGCTTTAACCACTATGCAGAATAATCGTGGTTTTTCAGGAACTGAATTTACAGAAGGCTTTTACGATGAATTCATACCAGAATCAATGTCGAAAAGAATGTGTGGCGAGGAGGAAGCATTTCTTAATGCTGTTGAAACCATTAGCTCAAATCGTGAGTTAAAAGGACAAAAACCATTCCGTTGGTGGCTGGCATCCAATAGTAATACGCTTGATAATCCAATTATTAATGCTTTTGGTTTGCTACCATATTTAGAAAGAATGAAAAAGAAAAGTCAGGAATATGCATTATTACCAGATGCCGGGATTATGATTATTTTAATTGATAAATCTCCGATTAGCGAAAAGAAAGAGACTACAGCACTTTATAAAGCAATCAATCGAAAAAGTAAATTTGCAAGCATGGCTCTCGATAATGATTTTGCATATGATGATAATAGTAACGTTAATTCTGTGGATTTACGACAGTTTAAACTTCTTTGCACAATTGGTACTATTGGTATATATGAACATAAATCAGAAGCAAGAATATATGTATGTGAACATATATCAGGAAGCTGCAAGGATAATTATGAGGATACGGAGCTTGGCAGAAATCAACTTAAGACTTTTTATAGCTATATTTACAATTATATAATTACAAATAGAATCACTTATCAAAATATGAATTGTAAATTTTATATTGACAAATTATTCATGTAAGAGTATTTTAAAGATAGGAAAGCAAGACTAAACCAACTGCCGGAAGCAGAAGTCATGGGATGGTTACCCATAAATGCTTTCCTATTTTTTTAAGCCCCCATGACAGAAAGGAAAGAAAAAAATGAAGATTGAAGAACTTATCACATTGACGCAGGCAGGATTTACAAAAAATGAAATCCTAACTATGACACAGCAGAATCAGCAGGTACAGCAGAATCAGCAGACACAGCAGTTGCAGCAGAATCAGCAGACACAGCAGACACAGCAGAATCAGCAGAATCAGCAGAATCAACAGAATGATGAATTGTTAGCTGCTATTACTAATCTGACTAACACTATTCAGGCAAGTAATATTACTGGTTCAGGTTTACAGACCTCAAAAAATCAGCCTGAGACAGCTGACCAGATTGCTAAAAGAATGATGGAAATTATGAATTAATATAAAGGAGGGAAAATAAAAAATGGCAGTAAATGATTTTACACCACAGGATGCATATACGCTTATTAATGCAGTTGCAAAACAGGCGACAGGGCGTGAGAATTTAACCGCTATTGATACAAGCTCTTTTGTATCTGTCGGCGAAACACTTTTACGTACAGGGGTTGAGAATACCCTTAAAGCACTTAGTACAGTATTTGCGAATACTTATTTCAGCAATGAAAAATATACCGGAAAGTTGGCAACAATTGAGCAGACTAGTGGACAGTGGGGTGCTATTACTCGTGAGATTACTGCACTTACTCAGGACGCCGAAGCTTCTCAGGACTGGAATACAGACGTAAACCCAACGCAGTTAGATAATGGTAACTCAGTTGACATGTATAAAATCAATAAGCCAAAGGCAATAGAATTAAAATTCTATGGTACTAAAGTTCTACAGCGTCACATTACACGATTCAGAGACCAGATAGCACAGGCTTTTACAAGCGAAGCAGAATTTATGCGTTTTTACGAGGCTGTGATGGTTGAATTTAGAAATGATATAGAGATGGATCGTGAAGCTGGCAGACGTGCTACAATGTTAAATTACATGGCAGGACTTTCCAGCATGGGGCATCAAGTAGACTTGACAGCTGAATTCAATACTGAAAATGGTACAAAATACACAAGAAATCAGTTGTTAACGACTTACAAGAAAGATTTCATGGCATTTGTTATCGCAAGGATTAAACTGGATTCAGAAAGATTGACGGAGCGCAGCTCAAAATATCATGCTAACATTACAGGCTACAACCCAATTTTACGTTTTTCACGTAAAGAGAATCAGAGACTACTAATGTATTCCGGTTTTTGGATTAACTCAACTACGCAGGTACTGCCATGGGTGTTCGATGATAAAGAACTCAAGATCGACAATAAAGAGCTTGTTAACTGGTGGCAGTCGGCTGATGCCCCAACAGCAATTAACACTACACCATCAATTTTGGATGTATCAACAGGTCAGGCAAAAGTGGCAAAGACAGAGGTCAATATACCTTATGTGCTTGGTGTACTATATGATCGTAGGGCTATGGGTGTCCAGTATCAGTTTGACTATGCAGATACCACACCGTTCAACAGCGCGGGGGGTTACTGGAATATGTATGTTCATTCGAGAAAAAATTATTGGAATAACTACACACATAATGGAATTCTATATGTAATGGGTGAGGGGGGTAAATAATGTCAGATACTTTTTTAACAATCCTTGGAAACTATGTATTCCCTATTGCTGCTTGCTGTGCTATGGCTTTTTTCGTCAAGTATATGTATGATCAGACCAATACACGAATGGATAACTTGAATACGCAGCACAAAAATGAAGTTGACACGCTCAGTGAAGTTATTAAAAATAACACGATTGCACTTGAGAAGATGAATACATTAATTGAGAGGATAGAAAAATGACATCACAAGATTTTATAAATGCATTCAAAGAGTTAATTGGTAGCCCATATGTATGGGGTGGTGAATCTATGGCAGAGGGGGGCTATGACTGTTCAGGAGCATTATATACTGCAGCTAACAGAGCCGGATATAAAGTATCAAGATTAAGGGCGCAGGATTACTCTAAACTTGGTAAACAGATACCACTTGGAAGCCAAATGCCGGGGGATTGCCTTTTCTTTGGAACATCAGTAAGCCACATTACGCATTGTGCACTTTACATTGGTAATGGGTTAATGATTGAATCAAGGGGTTCAAGCCAGAATACAAAATCTAATCCCGGTACAGGTGTTACGATTTCAGATATCAACAGACGTCACAATTTAAGAGTAGTTAGACGCTGGTGGGATGAAGCAGAGAAAAATTCTGTACAAGGTAATCATGTACAGGGAAATATTTACAAAGTAGGTTGCACATACACTGTACAAGTTAATCACTTACATGTAAGATGGAGTGCCGGAGGTAATATCAAAAGTAGAAGTGAGTTGACTATTGATGGCATGAAAAATGCTTTTGCAGATGGATGTCTGAAAAAAGGAACAAGAGTTACATGTAAGGACGTAATTGTAAAAGATAACTGTATATGGATTAAAATTCCATCCGGCTGGTGCTGTGCTGTAAAAGGAAAGGACGTCTATATTAAATGACCGATATTGTTTTTTATTCAAATTTTTCGAAGAAAGAAAATAGTACCAAAAGACCAAATGAAGCACAAGGGGCTACTATCCCTTGTGTTTTAAAAAATGGTACTACGTTTCAAAGTCCATCTTTTATTGTTCGCCACGAGCCGGGCAGCTTTTTAAACTACAACTATTGTAAATGGTCTAATCATTATTATTATATTAATACTAGTACAATACTTTCAAACAATCAGATTGAAGTTACATGTACTGAGGATGTGTTGGCAACTTATAGAGGGCAGATAGGGGATTATACATGTTTTATTGAAAGAAGCAGTATGCAGAACCACTATTACAATGATGCTTTATGGATACCCACTGATAAGTGGGTGCAAGAAAGCAGAATTATACAAGCACCAAAATCTGTATTTACAAACGGATACTCTGGTAATTTTATTGTGCGAACTACCGGAGCAAGTGGCATTAATATATATTACATGAGACAGGAAGAATTAAATTCCTTACTTTCCTTCATGTGGTCAGACGGAAGTTGGGAAGATGCACTTAATGATGCATGGACAAAACTGTTCTTTGACCCGTTTAAATATATCTTAAGTATTGACTGGACTCCGGTAGTTTTAGATCAATTTTTGCATCTTACTGATACTGTAAAGCTCGGTTTTTGGGATTCAAAAGTACTGACTAACTTGATAGGAGGAGTTAATGCACCCACGGCAAGCTTTTCATATGATGTCTCATTAACTAACAAGTCTTATGCAGATACTGAATTTCGTTATTGGTCAAACGACTATAGCAGGTATTTTGTCAAATTACCTTTAGTTGGCATCATACCAGTTGACATTACAAAAACAAATAAAGGACAGCTTATTGCTAATTACTACTATGATGTTGTATCCGGAATTGCTGACATATGGTTAAAATCTGGCACGCAGGATATTGGACATTATCAGGCGCAACTGTCCGTACCAGTACAAATTGGATATGCAACTACTAATCCGACTAACCTAATTAATGGAACGATAGGTACATCTACATCAGTAGTGACTGGTGACATTGTAGGCACTATTTCTAAAGGTTTAGCAACCGCGCAATCTGGTACAGTACCTGAACCCTCTATAATAGGACAGGTGGGAAATATTAATGGTATCCTAAACAATCTTGATGCAGGACAGTATACCTATGTACGAGATTCACTTTTGCCAGATGTTACTACAGAGGGCTATGCAGATGGACACACACGTCAAATTAAAAGTTTATCAGGGTATATAAAATGCAGACATGCATCTATAGATATTTCCGGTTTTGACGGAGACCAAAACACAGTTAATGATTATTTAAACAATGGTTTTTATTATGAGTAAGGGAGGTAAAGAATATGTGGTGTCCTCTGGGTATGGACAAAATTAATTTGGTTCAAAATTATTTTCAACCGTCTGGTATAAAAGTAGATAGCCTTTATACAGATATGTTTGATCGCATGTTATATGAGCGTGTAGCATCAGTATTTGATATAGAATATAACGCATCATTTGATATTGATTACTTTAAATATGTATTGCTTGGTGCTGGTTACATTTGTATTACAACTACTGCTAAATATGGCTTAGTTGCGCAGTATGCTACTATTTACGGATATAATATATATATGAAGCCTACAATGGCAAGTATACTAACATGTGCCACTAATGATACGTTAGAAAAAACAGATATGATGATCGGTAAAGATTGCGCTTTACTTTATTTAAGACCTACCAGATGCGGGATATTTGATATAATCGGTTATTACTCTTATAAGTTGGCATTAGTCGCTAGTGCATTTGACATGAACGTATTTAATTCAAAGCTGGCTTTTATGACAGCTGCCAAAAATAAAGCAGCCGCACAGACAATTAAAAAAATCTATGATGAGGTACAATCAGGTAATCCAGCAGTAACTTTTGATGAATCCATAAAAACTGATTCATTAAAAAATGATAATAGGGGGTTATGGGAAACTTTTAACAAAGATTTAAAACAAAATTTTATAGCACCTGAACTAATTGGAGTGTTTGAGAAACTACTCGATGAATTTGACACAGAAGTCGGAATTCCTTCTGTTGGTTCTGACAAAAAAGAGCGTCTGACAGTGAACGAAACTGAAAAAAATGATGTTGAATCAGTCACACGCTTAACTACTTGGCTGGAGTCTTTACAACAGGGTATTAATGACGCTAATAGGCTCTACCCTAATTTAAATCTATCAATCAGTATCAGAGAATACCAAACTACAAAGGTGGTGAGTAATAATGTCAATGTATAGTTTGAGTTTATATGGGCTGTATAAGTGGGATGCATCCTTATTTGATAATATGATTTTCCCCAAAAATGCAGATAAAGAAAATTTTATTGATTCACTTATTTTATCGTATGGAATGTGTGAACCCCTATACCCGGATTTTGATTTTATGAAAAATAGTGCAATTCCGGCATGGTCAAAGAAATGGCAGAGAAACATAGAAAAAGTATTTAACGTACTTGAGCAACTGGATTATGAACCAATTGAGAACTATGACCGTAAGGAAGAGTGGAGTGACAGCCCGGATATTACAAGAATTAATGCTGCATCCGGTTCAGATACCGGAACTATGACAGCTGGGCAAACACAGAAAACAAGTCAATCAGGTAGTGATAGTAACGAACAAACTACAAGTGCATTTAACTCTGGCACTTATGACCCAAAAGATAAAACTACTGTCAGCTATGGAAATAGTACTAGTGTTGAGACAGGTGGTAAAGATATTAATGAGATGAAATATGGACGGACTGACACAAGCACTGAAAAAGGTACTACAAGACATTCAGGGCGTATTCATGGTAACATTGGAGTTACTACTTCACAACAGATGGCTCAGAGTGAACTTGAGTTCCGCAAACAATCTTTTATAGATTACTGTACTAAATTATTTGCTCAAGAGCTATTATTACTGGTTTATTAGAAAGGAGAAAAGTATGATATTTAATTATCCGCATACAAGTATGCAAGAAATGAACTTGGACTGGCTTATTAAAATAGCCAAAGAGTCAAAAGACATTCTTGACAGTGTTCATTCAGAAATAGAAAAGCTTTTCACTGCTTGGATAAATGCTAACTACGCTAAATTGATGCTTAATGCTTTCTATAATGAAGAACAAAAAGAAATCATTTTTACTACAGCTATGAAAAATCTTGATATTCATAGTTATGATAGCAAAACTCAAACAATGAATATTAATCAATTAATTTAAAGGAGAAAAAATAATGGCAGAAAACCTATTAAGTAATTTTAATCTTGACGGAACGAAAATGACGATAACAGATACCAAAGCTCGTACGGATGCCTCAAATGCATTGAGTACAGCTAATGATGCTAGTTTAAAAGCTGCTACAGCTAACACTAAGGCTACTGAAGCTATAAGTATTGCTAACAGTGCCAAAGCTACAGCAATCAAAAAAGCACTAATCACTTATGATAGTACTTCACACACTATGACTATTACACAGGGAGGTGAATAATTATGACAAAAAAATATGTTGACCATTTTAAATTCAACGATACCGGAGATATGATCTATGTAAAAGATGCCGACGCACATACCGAAATTGATAAGCTTACGCAGCAGGTGACTGAAGAATTAAATACTGTTGTAAAAAATAATAATTACATTGCTAATAGCTTCAAAGATAGTAATATGCTACTTTTTGGTGATTCATATTGTATTGATAGTAATACTTCATTAACTCCGGGGTGGAGTACCGGACAGGGGTTTGGCAAATTAATATCCAATAAATTTGGCATGACGCTATATAACTATGCGGTTAGTGGTAGTGGTTTTGGTGATTATAACTCATCAAATTATTTAATTCAGACTCAAAACGCTGTAGCTAAATTAACCAATGAACAAAAAAATAATGTAAAATTGATAATATATGCAGGCGGTGCTAATGATGGTGATCAAAGCGACGAAATAATTTACAGCAGAATATTATCATGCTACAATTTATGTCTTAATAGTTTTCCAAATGCAAAAATTTTATGTTGCTTTATTGGATGGTCAAGGAATGGTGCTACCTTTGAATACTTTAAACGGGCTAGAACTAAATGGAAAAAAGGCTGTGCTTATTCCGGTATGCCAATAGCTCACGGAACTGAATGGGCATGCCATCATTGGGATTATGTCGGCACAGATAATTTACACCCAACACCTCAAGGACAGAGCAATATTGCAAACTATATAATGAGTGCATTATATAACAACGGCATAGTAACGATTGAAGAAATCGAGGATAAAAAACAGTTCTCGTTGTATAATCTTGGAGCTACTTCTATCGATGGCAAAGGCTTTAAATGCAGCATACTGGGTGATACTTGCACTTTCACCAACTCCAAAACCATATTTGGTTATGGTTCAAAAAGTGTTAATTTTAACGGTATAGATTTATATCAGGTGGCATCTATACACTCTTACATTAATGGAGGTATTATAAGAGATTTTGGTACAGGTCAGCAAGGCACATACAACCCTTGTTTTTATGCACAAACAATGTGGTATGTGTCAGGTCAAACATTTAATAATCTCTTTTGTATGTCAAAATTTATGATTCTTGACGGCTCGTTATGGGTATCCCCATTTTACACGGATGGCGGTGCGACAAAAACATTCACTGTTGGAGGTTTTGAGATGTTCCCTGCGACAGTAACATGCTCTTTAGATAACTGTTAATTATTTCCCTAAGCAAGGACTATACTTTAGTATAGTCCTTTTTTATACCCTCACCTACTCCAATAATCAAGGAAAAGTATACACAATTCACAAATATTAACAAGTTGTTCACAAATATTAACAAGTT
>ERZ831979.2480-NODE-2480-length-12518-cov-4.228516_pt1 | contig 12518 bp, 8 predicted proteins | sample MGYA00519952_ERZ831979 | MGnify/ENA primary metagenome ERZ831979 (study PRJEB31850, sample SAMEA3708723) | human gut metagenome | biome: human gut; feature: human-associated habitat; material: faeces | place: China | collected 2014 ...
GTCTTTACTCCCTGATGCTCCAGAGAGCGCATCAATGCTTCTGCGCCTGTTATTAAGTTTTCCATATCTATTTATTATTGTTTTTCGGGTACGGAATTCCCAATTATTCTATCAGTCTCACAGCCCCTTTATCAGCCGAGCTTACCATACTTGCATACGCTTTCAATGCTTTCGACACCTGGCGGTCGCGGGTTACCGGCGTCATGGGACGGGCAACCAGTTCCTCATCCGTCAGTTTCACATTGATAGAGCGGTTCGGTATATCTATTTCGATGATGTCACCGTCCTGAATCTTACCGATATTGCCTCCGGCAGCAGCTTCGGGAGAGATATGTCCGATGCTCAGTCCGGAAGTGCCGCCACTGAAGCGTCCGTCGGTAATCAGCGCACACTCCTTGCCCAAATGACGGGATTTGATGTACGAAGTGGGATAAAGCATTTCCTGCATGCCCGGACCGCCTTTCGGACCTTCGTGGGTAATGACAACGACATCGCCGCTGACAACCTTTCCACCCAGAATACCGTCGCACGCAGCTTCCTGCGAGTCGAATACTTTGGCAGGACCGGTAAACTTCCAGATGCTTTCATCCCCTCCCGCCGTTTTTACCACACAGCCGTCCTGCGCTATATTTCCTTTCAGTACAGCCAGTCCGCCGTCCTTGCTGTAAGCATGCTGCAGGTCGCGGATACAACCTTCGGCACGGTCGGTGTCCAATTCCTTATAATAAGTATCCTGCGAACCGAGTGCCAGATTAAACTTTCCGGCAGCGGCACTGGAATATTTCCTGACCGCCTCCTCACAGACGTTCGGGCCGGTGATGCAATACCTGTCTATCTCCTCGGCCAGCGTCATTCCGTCTACGCGGCGTACGGCCGTGTCCACCAATCCGCCTTTGGCAAGTTCGCCCATAATGGCAACGATGCCGCCGGCACGGTTTACATCCTGTACATGATATTTTTGGGTATTGGGAGCAACTTTACACAGGCAGGGCGTTTTGCGCGACAGCATATCTATGTCGTCCATCGTGAAGTCCACTCCGGCTTCATGGGCCACCGCCAGCAGGTGAAGCACCGTATTGGTAGAACCGCCCATTGCAATATCCAGCGTCATCGCATTCAGGAACGCCTCGCGGGTGGCAATGCTGCGGGGGAGCACACTTTCGTCTCCTTCCTCATAATACTTATAAGCGTTTTCAACAATCAGCCTGGCAGCGTCCTTAAACAGTTGCTTGCGGTTTGCGTGGGTAGCCACAATCGTACCGTTACCCGGAAGAGCCAGTCCGATAGCTTCGTTCAGGCAGTTCATGGAATTGGCGGTAAACATACCCGAACAGCATCCGCAGGTGGGACAGGCATGCTGTTCAATCTTGGCAACCTCCGCATCGCTCACGCTGTTGTCGGCCGACTTAATCATCGCATCGATCAAGTCGAGATGCTGTCCGTTCCACTCCCCGGCTTCCATAGGACCGCCGGAGACGAACACCGTAGGGATGTTCAGCCTCATCGCAGCCATAAGCATACCCGGAGTAATCTTGTCGCAGTTGCTGATGCACACCATGGCATCCGCCTTATGCGCATTCACCATATACTCCACGCTGTCGGCTATGATGTCGCGCGAGGGCAACGAGTACAGCATACCGTCATGCCCCATCGCAATGCCGTCGTCAATGGCAATCGTATTGAATTCGGCGGCAAAGCAGCCTTGCTTTTCTATCTCTTCCTTTACAAACTGACCTATCTCGTGCAGATGCACATGTCCCGGCACAAACTGGGTAAAAGAGTTGACTATCGCGATTATGGGCTTTCCCATCTGTTCTTTCTTCATGCCGTTGGCCGTCCACAACGCGCGGGCACCTGCCATACGGCGGCCTTGTGTGCTGAACGAACTGCGTAACTGATGTTTCATCTTATCTGTCTCCTTTTATGAAAAAAGCCTTTCTCACCGTAATGAGAAAGGCTTACTATAAATATCTTTACCGTACAAATACATACACAACCTTTCTCACGCTCTTGATGCCACCACCACGACGCGAATAATATGCAGGACTGCCAGGTTTATGGATGTATGCAGGTTCATAACTAAATTATCTTTATTATTCTCTTATCCGTTATTTATGCTGCAAAGGTAAGTGCTTTTTTATAATCTCCAAACAAATTGAAGAAAAAAAAGATATAAACATGAATAATCGTAAGGAAACCATGCTTTAAAATCTTATTTTATCACTTGTCGATTATCCATAAAACGATTCGGATACTTTGCAGAAGTAATGCCAAACACTTACAAAGCACTTAATAATCTGAAAATTACCGGGACGCTTCCTCTCCCGAAGCAAAATATTCGTATCTTTGCGCATTGTCAAAACAGACAATGCAGTATTTACTAATAAAGAAATAACAAATTAATGGAAACAGTAGAAAACAAGTACATCACCGTAGCATATAAGCTGTACTCAATCGAAAACGGAGAAAAAGATTTCGAAGAAGAAGCACCCGTAGAGCATCCTTTTCAGTTTATCTCAGGTCTGGGAATGACACTCGAACCCTTTGAAGCCCAGATAAAAGACTTGCAGATAGGCGATAAATTCGACTTTACCATTCCGGCATCAGAAGCTTATGGTGAATATGACGACGACCATGTTATTGACCTCCCCAAAGAAATCTTCATGATAGAAGGAGAATTCGACAGCGACCGTGTAGTGGAAGGCGCCGTCATCCCCTTGATGACTTCTGAAGGTCAACGCATCAATGGAAGTGTAGTAGAAGTAAAGGAAGACGTAGTTGTAATGGACATGAATCATCCACTCGCAGGTTGTGATTTGAACTTTACCGGAGAAGTGGTGGAAAGCCGTCCGGCTACGAACGAAGAGCTTGCTGAAGTTGCCCGTATGATGGGTGGCGGTTGCGGCAGCTGCGGTTGTGGTGACTGTGGCGACGGATGCGGCGACCATGAATGTGGAGGCGGATGCTGCCACTAAAGAATTAAAAATTAAAGAATTAAAAATTAAAGAATCAGACTACACAGTATTAAGCATGCCGCATGGTAATTCTTTAATTTTTAATTCTTTAATTTTCAAATTCTATATTATTTACTTGTCATTATCTCCAATACCAATTTATCCGTTTCATTCATTCCTTTAGAACCGATTTTTGTCAGATTACGGATACTTTGATCCACATCCTCATCAATAATACCTTCTACGGAAGTCACACAACGGTTTTCCATGGCCATGATGGCTGAAAGCACTGCGGTTGAAACTCCGGTAGTTACTTTCAATGCACAACTGGGTTTGGCACCATCACAAATCATTCCGGTAAGATTGGCAATCATGTTCTGCACAGCATATGCCACTTGTTCATAAGTTCCTCCCATTAGCCAGGTTATACCGCAACTGGAACCCGTGGCAGCAACCACACAACCGCATAAGGCAGATAAGCGTCCCAAACTCTGCTTGATATAGATTACTGTTAAATGGCTCAACATCAAGGCACGAATCAATTCTTCTTCCGATTTTCCATTTTCTTCGGCATAGACCAGTACGGGAAGGGTAGCGGATATCCCTTGATTGCCACTGCCGGAATTGCTCATCACCGGAATCATGGCACCGGCCATACGGGCATCACATGCTCCCGAAGTGTAAGAAAGGATATGAGAGAAGACACTGTCGCCCATAATCCGGTGTTCGTAAGTGCCACGTAGGATTTTACCCAGTCCATGACCATATTCACCTTCGAAGGAACGTTCGGCGGCAGTCTTGTTCAGTCGTGCCGTATCAAGAATAAAACGAATGTCGTCTAATGGGGTTGTCATGGCGAAGTCATACACTTTGCGTAAAGTCAAGTCCAATACATCCTCCTCCTCTTCGATGCAAGAAGCGGTTTGTTTGTCCAGCAGGATATCCCCGTTGTGCGTTATATAAGTAAAGCAAGTATGTCCACCAGCAATAATGGCGGTTGCCTTGTCCGTATCGGCTTCACAGCAGACTTCTATATAAAGTTTCTCTTCTATATCGTCTTTTAAGGATATATGGATACGCTTTTCTTCTATGAAACGCTTTCCTGCCTCCACTGCATCAGGGGTACTGTCTTTCAAAACCTCCAATTGATATACCGACTTGCCTATTAAGGCGCCAAGCGCCACAGCAATCGGTAATCCAATCATCCCCGTACCTGGAATACCCACTCCCATTGCATTTTTCAGAATATTGGCACTCAGCAATACAGTTATCTTTTCGGGACGCTTATTCAGCACTTCCGCAGCCTTTGCTACACACAATGCCACAGCTATAGGTTCTGTACAACCAATGGCAGGAATTACTTCAGATTTAACCAAAGCAATAATCTGTCGTCTTTCCGTTTCTGTCATATCATTTCTACAATTTGATTATTTATCATGCAAATGTAGGAAAAAACAAACAAAAATCCCTCCTCTATAACCTGAAAATCAGGAGACAAAGGAGGGAAAATTCCATATCGAAAAAAAAGTTATTTAGCGGCAGTCAAGTTCAAACCAACTTCCAAACGAGTTGTTTCATTAATTATTTCAGGTAAACCCTTCAACATACCTTCTGCCATACCGACCATACTTCCAAAATCAGGATCAGCTTTCATTGCTTCGATAAGCATATTTACAAACTCCTCATCCGAGAATAAAGGAGCAACTATATTTTTCATCAAAGGCAATAACAAATCCGTATTCAAATAAACCTTTAATTTACCTTCGTTCTTTTCGTAAGTCAAAGGCACACCGTCAGTTACCAAAGGAAGCAAAGACGTAACAGCCTGAGACAAAATTTCACTCATATCTATAGCCTTGGTAGAACTGCCCAGACGTTTTACATTGGCAATGATGGCATCCAGATTCAAATATACCTTCATTTGGGTATCACTGAGAACTACATATTGTGCAACATTCGCAGGAGTCTTAACAACAGAGGTACCTCCCTGAGCGGCATCAACATAAGAAGCTGAAATATTACCGTCAACACCCAAAGTAATATCATGCAACACACTACACAACATATCCTCTACATTCACTTTATCATCACCACCTGCGTCAATTAAAGGCATACGAAGAGCTAACGTCAAAATTGTTTGAATCGGTAGCTCCCAGCCAGGCATTACCTCTACATTCTTATTGGATTCCCAAATCAAATGAATCGGTTCTTCCGTATAATCAGAATTAAGGGGTGTAGGAACCCAAGTTGTTCCGGATAAAGCGGAATTTTTCAATGCGACATTAGTTAAATCTAATTTCAAGGAAGAAGCAGTAACCTTTCCTGCATAGTCAAAAGTACAATAATCGGTCTCACTTGTGCCGGAAAACGAACATTCATCACCTTGTATATTCAAAGTAACCGGAAGGGTTACAACCGGAGAACCAGGGAATACGCCTGCACCAAAAGAACCGGAAGCCGCTTCACGTGTAAGAATACCGGAAAGATCCAAATTGCCAGCCAATACCAAAGTAGCCTTGGTTGCATCAGAAGCATCCGGAGTAAAAGTTACTTTCTTTCCCAACATTGATCCACCGTTATAAGTCAAGTTCAAACCTGTTGCAACTGTAAACTCTGTTTGCGGCACAGGACATACTACCTTGTCATCGTCATCATCACTACAAGCCGTGAATAAACTCATTGAACAGATCAATGCAAATAAATAAAATAAATTCTTTTTCATACTTTTTTGAGTACTTGTTTAGTTAATAAAAAGCTTCCCAAGGGAGCTATTAATTTCCCATTTTAAATCAAAGGTGCAAAGTAACACTTTTTAAGGTTACAGTACAAGGTCTTTTCTAAAAAATAAATGTTCCTTTTTTCATCATTACGAGTGAAATTCGGATGCAGATTTCATAAAGAGTAAGCCATTTTTATAAAGAACAAGCCATTGGCCAAACTCTGGCAAAGGCAGGCAACTTTATGCGGAAAAGACTTTTTATCTTATTTCCTTAAACGTTTTATGAAAAAAAGTTGTTATCTTTATAAAGTCAAAAGCATTTCTTATAAAGCGTATTGGCACATTAACCTCATATATAAACCTTTAAAGCATTTGATATGTTCAACTCATTTGGAAATATTCTCCGTCTTACCAGTTTTGGGGAATCGCACGGTAAGGGCGTGGGAGGAGTGATAGACGGATTCCCTGCAGGAATAGTCATTGATATGGATTTCGTCCAGGCAGAGCTCGACCGACGCCGCCCCGGACAGTCACGTATCACTACCGCCCGGAAAGAAGGTGATAAAGTGGAGTTCCTCTCCGGCATCTTCGAAGGAAAATCCACAGGCTGCCCCATAGGATTCATTGTATGGAACCAAAACCAACATTCTGACGATTACAATAATCTGAAAGAAGTCTACCGACCGTCACATGCCGACTATACTTATAAAGTGAAATATGGCATCCGCGACCACCGCGGAGGCGGACGTTCATCAGCCCGTGAAACAATCTCGCGTGTAGTAGCGGGTGCCCTGGCCAAATTGGCGCTGAAGCAGCTGGGTATACACATCACGGCGTACACTTCACAAGTAGGTCCTATCCGCCTTGAAGAAAATTATACCGCATACGACCTCGACCTGATAGAGACCAATCCGGTCCGCTGCCCCGACCCGGCGAAGGCAAAAGAAATGGAAGAACTCATCTTCAAGATAAAGGGAGAAGGAGATACCATCGGAGGAGTGGTGACTTGTGTCGTCAAAGGATGCCCCATCGGACTGGGACAACCCGTATTCGGCAAGCTCCATGCAGCACTTGGAGCAGCCATGCTCAGCATCAATGCAGCAAAAGCATTCGAGTATGGAGACGGTTTCAAGGGATTAAAGCAGAAAGGCTCGGAGCAGAATGATGTGTTCTACAACAATAACGGACGTATCGAGACCCGCACCAATCATTCGGGCGGTATACAAGGTGGAATCAGTAACGGGCAAGACATCTATTTCCGTGTAGCCTTCAAACCCGTGGCAACCGTACTGATGGAGCAACACACCGTGAACATTGACGGTGTAGACACCACCCTGAAAGCCCGAGGACGCCATGACCCGTGTGTATTGCCACGCGCAGTACCCATCGTGGAAGCAATGACAGCAATGACATTGTTGGATTATTACCTGATTGACAGAACAACACAACTATAATATTCACCCATGGAAATAAAGAAATACATCACCGAGAACGAGCCTAAAATGCTGGAAGACTTGTTCAGCCTCATTCGCATTCCAAGCATCAGTGCCAAACCCGAGCATCACGACGATATGCTTGCCTGCGCCGAACGCTGGGCACAGTTGCTGCTCGAAGCCGGAGCGGATGAAGCCCTCGTAATGCCCTCCAAAGGTAACCCGATTGTTTTTGGACAGAAAATCGTAGACCCGGACGCCAAGACCGTATTGGTATATGCCCACTACGACGTGATGCCAGCCGAACCTCTCGAACTTTGGAAAAGCGACCCCTTTGAACCGGAAATACGCGACGGACATATCTGGGCACGTGGTGCTGATGATGACAAAGGGCAATCTTTCATACAAGTGAAAGCGTTTGAATACCTCGTACGCAACGAACTGCTGCAAACCAACGTAAAATTCATCTTCGAAGGAGAAGAAGAAATCGGTTCGCCCAGCTTAGAAAGCTTCTGCCAGGAGCACAAAGAGTTGCTGAAAGCAGACGTCATTCTGGTTTCGGACACCAGCATGCTTGGTGCAGACCTGCCTTCACTGACCACCGGACTGCGCGGACTGGCCTATTGGGAAATAGAAGTGACCGGCCCCAACCGCGACCTACACAGCGGTCACTTCGGCGGTGCTGTTGCCAACCCCATCAATGTACTTTGCCAGATAATCAGCCAAGTGACGGACGCAGAGGGACGTATCACCGTACCGGGCTTCTATGACGATGTGGAAGAAGTTCCCCAAACCGAGCGCGACATGATAGCCCGCATTCCTTTCGACGAAGAGAAATACAAAAAGGCTATCCATGTAAAAGCACTTTTCGGAGAGAAAGGTTACAGTACGCTGGAACGTAACAGTTGCCGTCCGTCTTTCGACGTATGCGGCATCTGGGGCGGATATACGGGTGAAGGGTCCAAGACCGTGCTCCCATCCAAGGCATACGCCAAGGTATCCTGCCGGTTGGTTCCCCACCAGGACCACCACAAGATATCCCGGCTCTTTGCCGACTACATTCTGGACATAGCGCCGGATTCAGTACAGGTAAAAGTCACTCCGATGCATGGAGGCCAAGGATATGTATGTCCCATCACCCTACCCGCCTACCAAGCCGCCGAAAAAGGTTTTGAAAAAGCTTTTGGAAAGAAACCGCTGGCAGTGCGTCGGGGTGGAAGTATCCCCATCATCTCCACTTTCGAGCAAGTACTAGGCATCAAAACCGTTCTGATGGGCTTCGGGCTCGAATCCAACGCCATCCACTCACCTAATGAGAATATACCGTTGGACATCTTCCGTAAAGGAATAGAAGCTGTTGTCGAATTCTACCTCAATTATAAATAAAACAAGAAAATCAGGATGAAAGACTTCCAAATTCAAGCCATCGGCCTGATGTCCGGCACTTCCCTTGACGGGCTGGACGTATGTTGTTGCACTTTCCGGCAGCAAGCCGGAAAATGGTCTTTCCACATAGACTGTGCAAAAGGCTATAGCTACCCCGACGCCATGAAGCAGATATTGGGTACCGGTGCACAGACAATGAGTGCTTTGGAGTTCATCACTTTCCACAGCTCCTATGGAAAGTTTCTCGGTGAACGTGTCAACGAGTTCATGCAAGAATTTGGAGTCCACCCCGATATTATCGCCTCCCACGGGCATACCATCTTCCATGAGCCTCAAAAGAGAATCATGTACCAAATAGGTGACGGAGCCGCCATTGCCGCTGAAACCCGTATACCTACCGTTTCGGATTTCCGGCGGCTGGACATCATGCTGGGTGGGCAGGGCGCTCCACTCGTACCTATTGGCGACCGGTTGCTTTTTGCCGACTACGACTTCTGTTTGAATATCGGCGGTTTCTCCAACATCTCATTCGAGCAGGACGGGCGGCGCATCGCTTTTGACATCAGTCCGGTGAATTACGTCATCAACCATTACTGCCGGCAAATAGGATTGGAATTTGACCGTGACGGCGAGATAGCACGGCAAGGCAACATCTGCCAAGAACTGCTGGACGAACTGAACGGAATGGATTTCTACCATCAGTCCGGACCGAAGTCATTGGGACGGGAGTGGGTGGAAACGCTGGTATATCCCATGCTCGAGCGTTATGGCTTGAGTATGGAGAATATGCTACGTACCTTTTACGAGCATGCCGCCTGGCAAATATCACGCATCATCACCGCCCGCCCCTTGCCCGATGGTAACGGAAAACTGCTGATTACCGGCGGAGGTGCATTCAACAAGTTCCTCATAGAACGTATCGACGCCTTGTGTCCGTGTGAAATCGTGATTCCCAGCCGGCAAATCATAGAATACAAGGAAGCCCTAATCTTTGCTTTCCTGGGTGCCCTCTATATGGCGGACACACCCGGATGCCTCGCCTCGGTGACGGGAGCCACGACAGATAATATCGGAGGGATGCTGTTTAAAATATAGTCAATTTTACCATTATGGAAAAATCAAAAGACACCTGGACCGTCTTATCCAGCGAATACCTTCATCGGGCTCCGTGGCTCACTGTGCGTAAGGACCATGTAGTGCTGCCCAACGGCAACCACATCCCCTCCTATTATATATTGGAATATCCCAACTGGGTGAATACCATTGCCATCACCCGTGATGGACAATTTGTCTTTATCCGCCAATACCGGCATGGCATACAAGAAACGTCCTATGAGCTCTGTGCAGGGGTATGCGAAGAAGAGGACGGCTCTCCGATGGTTTCCGCACAACGGGAACTTTTGGAAGAAACCGGCTATGGAAACGGAGTATGGAAAGAGTTCATGCAAATCTCTCCCAATCCAAGTACCCACACCAACATTACCTACTGTTTCCTGGCTACGGACGTGGAGAAAATCTCCGAGCAACAGTTGGAAGATACGGAAAACCTGACCGTACACCTGCTTTCCTTGCAGGAGGTCAAGGAATTGCTGCAGCAAGGAAGCATCCGCCAGGCGCTGATGGCTGCTCCCCTCTGGAAATACATGGCGGAGAGAATTATTTAATGTGATTACCCTTATTCAAACGGCTTGCGGAATGTGCATCCGGATTTCCATTCAGAACAACCGTAAGCCGTTTTCCCCTTGATAACGGTACCTTTTCCGCAAAGCGGACAAGGCTGGCCGACGAAGTCATCAGCTTGTACGGAAGCCTCCGTACTTGAAGCTGCCACAGCGCCCGAAGCCTGCTCCGTCTTTTTACCTGCGGCGGCAGACTCTCTCGGTGTTCTTTTCTTCGGCTCCTTTTTCGGCTTATCGGCAGCCTCTGTCTTGGCAGAAGCCTTACTGCCCTTTTCGGGAGCAGGCGCTTGGATGGTGATGTGGCGGTTGCTGTTATCAGAAAGTACACTCATCACGACTTCCGATACCATCTGCTTCAATTCTTCCAAGAATTGTCCGGCATTATATGTCCGCCTTTCTATCTCACGTAGCTTTTTCTCCCAGATACCGGTCAGTTCCGCCGACTTCAACAGCTCCTCATGGATAATCTGTATCAGCTCCACACCGGTAGGGGTGGCTATCAGATTCTTCTTTTCCTTGCGGATATAGTTTCGCTTGAACAGCGTCTCGATGATGGCTGCACGGGTAGATGGACGACCGATACCGTTTTCCTTCAGCGCATCACGCAGTTCGTCGTTATCCACCAGCTTGCCCGCCGTTTCCATAGCACGCAGCAGGGTGGCTTCCGTATAAGGCCGGGGCGGCTGCGTCCACTTCTCATACAAATCGGGGACGTGCGGTCCGCTTTCTCCTTTCACAAAAGCCGGAAGCACATTCTCCTCTTCTCCCTTCTCCTCTTTCTCCTCCTGCGATTGTGCCGAGGGGGTGCCGAAGATAATACGCCAACCCGGTTCCAGAATCTGCTTGCCGGTGGCCTTGAACTCTATGCTCTCTACCTCGCCCAATACGGTGGTAGTGGCAAACTTACAATCGGGATAGAATACAGCAATGAAACGGCGTGCTATCAAATCGAATACGCGACGCTCCATATCCGTCAGATTCTGCGGATGCTGGCCGGTAGGAATAATGGCGTGGTGGTCTGTTACCTTCGAGTTATCGAAAACCTTTTTGGACTTCAACAATGCAGTTCCTGTCAAAGGGGCTGTAAATGTCTCGTAATCACGCAGACCTTTCAAGATGCCGGGGCATTTGGGATAGATGTCATCACTCAAATAGGTAGTGTCTACACGTGGATAGGTAGCCACTTTCTTCTCATACAAAGACTGGATGATTTTCAGCGTCTCATCAGCGGAATAGGCAAACTTCTTGTTACATTCCACTTGTAAAGAAGTCAAGTCAAACAAGCGGAGTGGCGCCTCCCTCCCCTCTTTCTTGGTGACATCCGTCACGGTAAAAGGAGAATTCTTAATCTGGTCCAATAAAGCAAGCCCACGTTCGCGGTCGGTAATGGGGTCGATACCCCGATTCTCTTCTTCTTTTTTAGGTTTCTTCCCGGCAGCTATAGCCTCTTTCTGCTTCTCGGCTTCCAATACCAGTTCCTCCTCACTTTTCCGGAGGATGGTGGAGAAAGTGGTATCTCGATAGACGGTCTTCAGCTCCCAGTATTGCTTGGGAACAAAATTCTGTATTTCCAACTGACGGTTTACAATCAGCGCCAGTGTCGGCGTTTGCACACGGCCGATAGAAAGTACCTGCCGGTTCTGCCCATACTTCATGGTGTAGAGGCGGGTGGCATTCATCCCGAGCAGCCAGTCGCCAATGGCACGCGACAAGCCTGCTTCGTACAAAGGCTGGAAATCCGACGCATCGCGCAGCTTGGCAAAGCCCTCACGGATGGCTTCCTCTGTCAATGAAGATATCCAAAGACGTTTCACCGGGCAACGTGCCCCGGCTTTCTGCATCACCCAGCGCTGTATCAATTCTCCTTCCTGCCCGGCATCACCACAGTTTATAATCATATCGGCATGTTGCATGAGGTTCTCTATCGTATGGAACTGGCGCTCGTATGTGGGATTACTAATCAGCTTAATACCGAAACGGGGAGGTATCATGGGGAGGCTTCCCAAGCTCCATGACTTCCAATTAGGGGTATATTCATGCGGCTCCTTCAGCGTACAAAGATGGCCGAATGTCCAGGTCACCTGGTATCCGTTTCCTTCGATGTATCCGTCCTTCTTTTCTTTCGCTCCCAATACATCGGCTATGTCACGCGCCACAGAGGGCTTTTCGGCAATACAAACTATCATTCGTTATTCTTTTAGCGGGACAAAGGTAATAAAAAGGGGGCAAGAACGAAACTATAAGCAAGAAACGATAACATAGACCAGGTGATTTTTCTCCCCCAAAGCTGACGTACGGACATAAAAAAAGGAGTACCGCTGTACTCCAACCTTTGTTAACCTTAAAT
>ERZ831979.2487-NODE-2487-length-12499-cov-5.684105_pt1 | contig 12499 bp, 13 predicted proteins | sample MGYA00519952_ERZ831979 | MGnify/ENA primary metagenome ERZ831979 (study PRJEB31850, sample SAMEA3708723) | human gut metagenome | biome: human gut; feature: human-associated habitat; material: faeces | place: China | collected 2014 ...
GAGAGCGTTCGGTTCGCATCCGAGAGGTCAAGGGTTCGAATCCCTCTAGGTCCACTTTTAGCAGCAGCGTAATTTTAACGCTGCTGCTTTTCTTTTGCGTACACATAAGTCACACGCTGGCTTTGTGACCCGGAGGGATTCGAACAGCACGACCCTGCTGCAGGCAGGGCAAGCACTTCGCTCTCCTGCAGTTCCATCTGGTAGCTGTCTTTTCCTGTCATGCTTTCAACATTCAGTCCGTAAGGATCCGAGCCTCCTGTGCTGCTGTCAGCAAGACTTTTGGTGCCGCAAGCCATCAGCACCAGCCCGGTTCCCAGAACTATAAGCAGGAGAAGCGAGACCGTCCTTATTTTCTGTTTCTTTGCAGGGTCTCCTATTCTTTATCCAGTTATCTAAAAATTGCATCTGCTCTTTTGTATGAAACCAGTGCTCTCCGCCCGATGTCAAGTCTTGGACAACTTTTTTCACAAATAAATTTGAAAAGGGTACAAAAAAATAAGCCCCACAAGGCTTTCAATCGGTTTTGTGAACCAATTTGAGCCTTGTGGGGCTTATCTGCTTCTATATAGTATTTGTCTTATACTGCCTGCAACGGCGTGTCATCCATTACTTTCTTGAACTGCTCTACGCTCATATTAGCATCCTCGGCAGCCTGCTCGATTGTAATGCGGCCTTTTTTCACCTGCTTCACAAGCATCCTGAGTTCGCCTCGTTCTTCGCTTTCGTTCATCATTTCCTCAACAGCTTTGCACACATCAATCACCTCCGCGCCCTCTGGAATATCCAGCGGTGTATTCGTAACGGCTTTAATAACCCTCGCCGCGTTCGCTTCTATCAGCATACGCGGATTATCAGTCAAAAATTCAGATAAGCGTTTCTTATCTTTGGAATATTTAATATACCCAATTACCTCTCTCAGACTTGAAGAGAATCTTTCCAAGTCCTCCGCACTCAGCTTTGCAGGGTCGATCAGATGAATCTGATAGTCCTGCACAAAGTTCAGAAGATTCTTATTTTTAACCGCCATCATCTCATGGAGTGACAACGGCCCATCCCATTCATTTGCGCCAAAGTGAAGCACAAGCGTGATAACAGGCGTAATCTTATCTTCCTTGTAGAATCCAGAAAGATATTCACCACGGCTATGCCCTTTTGAATCTCCATCACTTGCGCGATGCTTGGCTGCAATATCAGCCACCTGTTTGCCGTACTGGAGAGCATCATAAATGATATTTCTAACAGGCATTGCATAATGAATGTTAGTCTGATTTTCGATTCCCAGTAAAATGTATGCAGCCTCATCATCCTGTTTAATGATTGCTGATTTCAGCACATCACGGTATTTCTGAACTGCTTCTTCTGGCTGCTTTCCCTCTTCATCCTGTGATCCAAACGGTAAAGCGATCTCCGTAGTATCCAGTTCTTGCAGTTGTTTAGGGTCTACAACCGCCTCACCGCCATAAATCAAGTAATTAAACGCATCTGCAAACACAGAATTATCTTTCATATAGGCTTTAGTCACGGTATCAGCTAATCCCATTGGCTTACACCTCCTTGTCGTAGTCAATAGTAGCTTTGTCCGCCATTGTAATTCTATCTTACCATAAACCGCCCATCATATCAAGCTGTGCAACTCCCTCAAAATCCTTAAATTTTTACGAACAGTTGTCCATAATATAACATTGTCGCTAATGTTATATTATGGACAACCGCTTGATGCTCCTCCCCTGCCGTGCTATACTTATCCTATACAAAATCATCAAGAGGGAGTGCATTGACATGAGCAAAAGACTTGTTGCCTATTTTTCTGCCAGCGGCGTTACCGCAAGAGTTGCCGAAAATCTGGCAGATGCCATCGGTGCAGACATTTTTGAAATTCAGCCGGAAGTTCCGTACTCTAAGGCCGATCTGAACTGGATGGACAAGAAGGCTCGCAGTACCATCGAAATGAGCAATCCGACCTCTCGCCCTGCTATTGCTGCCAAACGTGATAACATGGATGAGTATGGCATCATCTTTGTCGGCTTCCCTATCTGGTGGTATGTTGCTCCAACCATCATCAATACATTTTTAGAGAGCTACAACTTAAAGGGTAAGACCATCATACCCTTTGCTACCTCCGGCGGCAGCGGCATGGGTAAGACCAATGAGAAACTTGCGCCGAGCTGCCCCGGTGCAAAGTTGCTGCATGGTAAGGTGTTCAACTCCTATTCCAGTAAAGCCGACTTATCTGCATGGGTAGAAACGCTCAACATCTAACCCTCCCATTCCTGCGGAATGAAACACCCTCATAGCCGAGAAGATTTACGAATCCTCTCAACTATGAGGGCGTTGTTTTTTATTCGTGCAGTTCCAAGGGCAGGCCATCCATGTCAACGAGATATTTCATCTTCATATACTTTTCGGCAGGATGCCACTTTTTGAGTACTCAATGCCTTGATTGAATTCTTCTAACCTCTGGCCCAGATTTCAGAAATTCTCTAAGAACTCCCCTGATTTCTAATACCAGACCTCAAACAATATGAATTAAGACAAGTAAGACAGCTGAAATCGAAAGATACAGCGGAGTAATCGAGATGCTTTTCATCATAAGGCATGGAATTGCCGATACTTTTTCGTTGAATTCGCTTGTATTCATAGAAAAGTCAACCAAATTGTCATCACTTATCTTTGAAACCTTATCGTATAATTCCCTGAAAAGTTTTTCTTGCTTCAAATAATACGCATCCAGAAACCAAAACACAACGTTTAGAACCAACGCACAGGCATATATCTTCCAATCACTCTCTTTAAACGATAATGCCACAATAGCTGCAATGACAGTAACGTTCCAACCTTTTAAGTAAAAAGAATTCGATGCCATACTGGTCGGTTTGTTTCGGTGCTTTTGCACCGTTCCATTCCAATCCTCCGGCTTTGCCCTCACAGACGTACCCGGCAGCTTTCAGAGAACTGCCATTCTCCGTGTCCAGAATGTAGGTAATCACTTTGTTGTAGCCCATGGCCCGTGCTGCACGATATGCCGCTGCATACAGGATGCTGCAGGCGTTTGGAGTTCCATCCGTACACAGGCGATTAACTTCCAGCGTGTAGCCATCGTCCAGCCTCCGCGCTACGGGCCTGCCACAGACGACAACGCCCACCAGAGCACCATCTTCCGATACGCCGATGGAGAACTTATGCCCTCGTGTCGGTTTATGGTGGCGGTGATACTGCTGCACAAATGCGTTTGCCGTTTTCAGATTGATCGGTGTTAATGTCAGCAAATGCCCTCCTTTGCAGATTGTCATCCCTCTTGAAGTTTTACGATTATCCTGATAGAATTATCATAGAATAATTTAGGAGGTGCGAACTATGTTTATTAAATCGTCTACCGCTCTGCGTAATGACTACGGTTCTATTTCGGATTTGGCACACAATGAAGCTGAGCCAATCTATATCACTAAGAATGGTGAAGGCGATCTTGTAGTCATGAGCATCGAAGCATAAGCCGAGAAACCTGGCCAAGAGCGTGACGGTAGAATAACAAAAGTTTGAAAAAAGAAGGATGCCGAAAAATTCCAAAGGGCGAGAGGAAAGCCATTGTATCCAATGTAAAATCAACTATATTATATGACTGTGTGAAAATACCCGTCAACGTAGGAACATCAAAAAATGCCATGCCTTGCATGGCTACGCCGTCCAAAAATGCTGCCTCTACGTGGCGGACGCAGGCAACAGAGTGTGTCTAAACACCTCTGGCTAAAGCATGATTGCAACTTTTCAATTAATTAAAAAATATGATGGAAAAGTATAATATTAACAACAATGCTTGTCCAATGCTAAATCAATTTGAATCAAGACAAGAAAGAAGTTGATTAGATATGGGGTTAGACATAAGCAAAAATCCATTTTTATATTCGGTCGGAACAGAGTTGGCCTATAAAATAGCAAAAAGATATTACAATAACATTCATTATGTTTGGTGTACAACAGAATTTAATTCGTTAAAGCAACCACCAACTTCAAACCCGGCAACGATTTGTAAAAGATATTTAGAACAGATTACAACAGGAGATCGCCATACAAAAGAAATTGAAAATAATATGGCTGGGATTTTGAGGGGAGCCAAGGCAAAATTCGATAGTGGAGTTATTGATAAAACTGTATATAATAAAATAAGAAATTATGTGTCAGGTGCCGATTATGAAGCTTTTTTTCCAGTGCTTTACATTGTGGAAAGTAGAAAAATAAGAGATAGGTATATAGAGGTCATTACTAAAGAGCGAGCAAGCGATGATGCTGTCGAATATAAAATCGAAGATTTAAAAGTAAATGAATTTAGAATAATTTCCTTTAAGGATGTTTTAAGTGGCATCGTGAATATTTCTGATAAGGAAGCGGGTGAATAGTATGCTTAAAACAAAAGGGGATATCCTTGTAAGAAACCGGACTATACGAGAACCAAGAAGGTCGAATTTGGTAACAGTTGTTTCAGTGAAGAACGTGGAGCCACCAGCGAATGCAATTACTGTGGTGAAAGCTTCAAACAGATTTGAAAAAATGTCAAATGCATTAGTTGCTTCAATGAGCTTAGATGAAATGCTGGAAGCTTCTAAAATCCTAGACATGGGATTCAAGGGAGAAACAATACCAATTGCAAAATCTACCAAGGTGAAAAAGTATGTAGGAGAGGTTCTACAACTGAATAGTAATTTCTTGACGAGACCGACAGCGAAAAAAATGCAACAATATCTTACAGCTCAAATAGTGGAGAAAAATAGAGAAACAACGGATGCGGAGGAGGCTAAACGTTTATATAGAGCCTTTATGGAAGAAGACTGAAAAATATTGCATGACTTCAAGAAAATGTCAGAAAAATCTCGCCATAAGGCTGACTTGTTCTCTGATCTGTGATATACTGAGGTAAAAGAGATGCGCCCTGACTCTAGGGCCACGGGAGACCGTGGCTCTTGCTGCTCGAATAATCACACACCTCTTCGTGGTGAGTAGCAGACAACGATCTTATGATCGGCTGAAATGTGAACAAAATGATGTGAAATTTACGAAGAAAATATAGTATGTGATTTAATTATCAACGTATATCTTTCGGTGATAACTTAAATACGAAAGAAAGGGAATTAATGCATATGAAAAAGATAATTGTGAACAATCCTATTGTTGATTATTTTTTAGCTCTATTTAGAAACAAGGACACAGATACCTATACATGTAATGTTGCAGTAGAAAATATATCTTTTTTCTTGGCGGGAGAAACATCCAGATTCCTACAAGTAGAAGAAAAAAATATAGTCACACCATTGGGTGAAATTAGTTGTCCAATCATCAGTGAAGAGGTGATCCTGGTCCCGGTATTGAGGGCAGGCGTTTCCATGCTCAGCGCATATCAAAGATTGTTTCCAAAGACGAAAACGGGTTTTGTATGGGCACATAGAACCGCAGAGGCACTTCCGGTCATAGACAAGGTCAAGTTTCCCAAAAATGAAGAGGGAAATATTGATTTCGAAGGAAAAACCGTTGTTATTCTTGATACGATGTTAGCAACGGCAGGTACTGTAAATGCAACGGTTGATGTAATCATAAAATATAAGCCTAAGCAAATAATTTGTGCATCGATACTTTCTACAGAGCTTGGAATTGAAAACCTTTCGAATAAAGTTACGGCTTTGATAACAGCATCAGAAAGAGATGGCTTAGATGATCGGGCATATATTTGTCCGGGTGTAGGAGATTCTGGAGACAGACTGTATGGTTGATTTATAAAGTGTAAATCTTGGGAGGAAAACAAATGTTGTTTGTTTTGGCGGGACCTTCTTATGTGGGGAAAAAGACAGCGTTGTCTCATTTTATGAAACTATATTCCTTTTCGAGCATAATTCCATATACAACAAAACCGCTTAAAAGACAAAGTGGAGAGGTAGAAGGAATAAAATATCATTTTGTTGATCAGGACAATGCAACAGATATTGATAATGATGCATTTATACATGACTGCCCATTCAACTATGGTGAAAATGAAGATAAGGTGATATATGCGTATAAGAAGTCGGATATAGAACAGGCAATCAATAGCTATTCAAACTTTATAATTCATGCTTCCGCAGAGAATGCAATTAATATTTCAAAAGAGTATAAAAAAGATAATGAAAACCATTTATACATTATTTTTCTGGATTACAGTGAGGCATTAACAGAAGACTTCTTCAGAAAAAGATTTGAAAAAATGGACTCTCAATATCAAAATAGCAGTGATCCGGAAAGAGAGTTCGATGAAAGACAGTTTCAAAGAAGATTTAGTCATGCAAAAAAAGAGCGAGAAGTATATTCTAAAAATGTAAAATATTTTGACACAGAATTCAAAGGAGATCAGCCGTATAGTATATGCTCAAGCCTTGAAGGCTATATTTTACCCAAATTGATGGTCATGCCGACATCGCCCGATCGGATCCCTGGCCCGCTTAGTGGTGATGATATCATATACATGATTGAAAAACGTCAAAATGACAGATTTCAGATAAAAGTAAATGGTAATGTACTGGATCTTTCGGAAAGTAAAAAGAAACTGTCTGGTTGCGCAATTCAACTGTCATTATCCGATAAAATAAGGCTTATTAAAAGATCTCATATCAATAATTATATTGATATGGCGCAAGATAAAGAAATATTGGATGTGAAGCTATCGAAAATATATGTAGAACGAAATATTTCACTTGGATATGTATTAAAACCCGATGAAACGATTTTATGTTCATCAATAGAAAGCATTACAATGCCTCATGATATTTACGGATTGGTATCTTCAAAATTTTCATATACGCAATTGGGCCTATCGATTGAACTGGGAACCAGCGTGATTCAGTCTGGGCATGAAGGAAAAATACATTTTCAAATAAAAAATAATACGGAAAACAGCATATGTATTTATCCGAGGATTCAAGTGGCACAGTTGTTGCTGTTTCGGACAGTTCACCCAAGCTCGGGAAAATACTGTAGTGAAATTAGGACACATGCCTATGATAAGGAAAGCGTTTCTCCGATATCTAGATTCCGTGAAAACAATGAAGAACTACTTAGTGTGAACAAAGCAGGAAAAAATTTTCTGAAAGATTTTGTCGAGAAATTGAGAAGCAAGTTGCTAAAAGTAATTGTTGGAATGCTATTCGCATGTGGCTCACTTTTTGCATTTGCACCACAGGTGGAAAACTTCTTAACAACGTATGTACTTCCCAGATGGCATGATTCACCAATTTTGATAAAATGTATGATGATAGCGATTGCTGGATGTTTGTTTAGCCATATATTTGACTTTATAGGAGGTCTTTTGGGTCGGCTTTTTGAATATGCACTTGAAAAGTTACAAGATTTACTTAAATAAAATGCAAGTTGGCAGGTGAGGTATAGAAATATGATATCTTATTTACCAAATGATGAAAGTGAAATTGAAGAATATCGTATATTTTCAGATGTTGTTTTTATAGTATCAGATATTGATGGGACGCTTACAAGGGGATTTGAACCTATAGGTAAGCTGATACAAGAAAAAACTGATTATCTTAAACAGATCAATGTAATGACAACAATAGCAACAGGCAGGCCATATCGTGGAGCCTATAATGTGATTCAGCAATTAGGAATTACAACAGGGACACCAGTTGTGCTGTATAATGGTGGAGTTTTACTGGAGCATAACACAGGATGTATTATTAAAGCGTGTAGTATTCCTTTTTGTAAAGCGCAAATGATAGTAGATATTGTTTCATCATGCGGAGCAGGTGTATATGTTTACACATATATTGGAAATCCGTCGGATAAATACTCCAATTTTAATATGAGTAAATTATATGAAAAAGTGTATTACACAGGAAAGCTGAGTAGGAAAACAGATATAAATGGAAACTGCGTGAAATCATTGAACTTCGAAGATATGAAAAGGGAAAATATTGCTTCGATTTTAATTCAGAGAAGAGAAATTACGAGAGAGGTGATTGATCAATTAATTAGGTATTTGCAGTCTGATCCAAAGGTCTCTTATACTGATAGTGGAAGCGGATTTATAGAAATTCGCACAAGACAAACTGAAAAGAGTATAATAATTGAGGAATTGAGATGTAGATTTCCAAAAGATTGCGCCCAAAAAGGAAAAATCTTAGCAATTGGAGATAATGAAAACGATGTGGATTTGTTTAAATTAGCTGATATTAGTGTGGCCGTTGCAAATTCGTCAACTCTTGCAAAAAAAACAGCCGATTATCTATGTAAAAGAGAATGCGCAGAAGGCTATTTGGATATGCTCAGAGTTATAGAAAACGCAAAAAGATATTGGAAGCAATGAAAACAAGAAGCCGCTGTCGATGCAGCCCAAACAGCTTCTTTAATCAACACGCGGTGTATTTGAGTATCTAAACAGGTTGATTGCATAAATAGGAGTCGGTCTGCCATCTGCACGGACTTTTTCTGCCACCTTGCCGGACTTTTTCCGCCATTTCGCCGCTCACTCCCGCCACTTACATTCTTATAAGGCTAAAATATTTGGTTTTGCCATAGAAGATGAACTGTGCGACTTTGGAGCATTTATTTTTTCGGTTATTGCATGGATATTCTACACATATTACAGTTTTATGGGCGGCTGTGAAATATCACATATAAAATATAGTAGTGTTTTAGGTGAAGCCGTTGCAATAGCTGGTACAGTGATTTCTTTGATGCTCTGTAACAAAGGCAGAAATTTTGAGAAAATATATATGGAATGTGCGGAAACTATAAAATGAGCAAGATGAGTGCAGAAGAAATCCCTGCAAAACTGAAATAACATCAAAGCCCACTGTGGACAAGTACAAACTAGTCTACTGTGGGCTATTTCAGTGAAGATAAGACCAAAATCAACACCCGTCTAGGGGAGAGGATTCGTGAATCTTCTCGGCTAGGCGGGTGTTGATTTTGGTCTACTTATCCATCATCGTACAGCTTTAGTAATAAAGCCACCGCATACCATCCCAATATGGCTGAACCTCTCCTCTGGATTCATGTTGCTCATCAAAAAGATCAAATGCAATCAGCCGAGCTGTATGGAAATCATCAATTCTACGATTATTATATCGAAACACGCTTTGTCCTCCATAAAGAACACCCCAGCCTGCTCCAAACTTACTTTTCATAATCGTTATATTTTCGCCCTTATACCGTAGCACATATTTTCCTTGATCGCGTTTCTGCCATTCCCTTCGCATGAAATTTTTCTTGCGATTCAGGCGATTTTTCAGTTCTCGCTCAGTCTTTTGAGGGTTGATATAGTCGTCAGTCATGCGTTCTGCACATACGCATCCCACACGCAGTTCACCATTAAAATTAGGATGTTGCAAAATGTGAACATAGCGAATCTTCTCTTGTCCACACATTTCACACTGTTCGTATTCTACGTCATCCCCGGACTCTAAATCCTCACCCAAATCTTCTATTCCCATTTCTTTCCATCCTTTATGTGGAATACCTTCTCGTTCCCATCTTGCCAATTTATTCACCATCCTTCTTTGTTATTATCCATGTAATTATTCGTGCAGTTCCAAGGGCAGGCCATCCGGGTCAAAGAAAAAGGTCATTTTCTTTTTAGTGTAGCTGTCCAATCGAATCGGTTTACATTCAATTCCCATCTGTGCAAGTTCTTCCACGGTAGCTTCCACATCCTCCACCCGGAACGCCAAATGCCGCAGACCGCAGGCTTCCGGCCTGTTCACACGTTCGGGCGGATTCGGCTCTGCAAAAATCTCCAATTCAATCGCATCGGCTCCATCACCGACACGCAAATCCAGTTTCCAGTCGTTCCGATCCTTACGGAAATTTTCTCTCACAACTGCAAAGCCCAATTTGTTCACATAAAACTCTCGTGCTTTTTCATAGTCAGAAACGATAATCGCCACATGATGAATCGCCGCTAATTTCACTATCTGTACGCCTCCCTATTTTATATGTACCATGCCTGCCGAAGCATTACTGCCGCCAGTTCCAGAAGTACCACCACGACGCCGACCGCCTGTGGTATCATAAAAATCACGAATCCACCGACCAGCATTTGAAGTGCTTCCATCCCCTGCGACTGCTGCAGGAGGTACGAAAGCACCGCCGTCGCCAATAGCACACTGCCCAGCAGATAGAAAATCCATGCAGAACAGTGATGCAGAAATACCACAAACCACTTTGCCAGCCACACCGCAAGGATCAGCGGCAAGGTCATCATCACCATCATCAGTTTTAGCAGCCATCGAATCGCTTTCATAATGTCCTCTTTCTGGCTGGTCTGTTGCCCATATTATAACACACTCTTTGATGTTACAACATGGGCAACTCAGCCTTTTTTGAAAATCAGCTCTTGTGCAATGCTCTCGCAGCGTCCTGGATGCTCTGCTCATATTTGAACCGTACCACAATGTGTCCTCCATCATACACAAAGACATTCTCGATTCGCCGCCTTTGCGTACCCAGACGGCCACCGGCTCCATGATGCCGCCGCAGTCGGAGGCGCGGTCGCCGGGTTCTTCGTCCACATGAAGGCTGGACAGGCAGTTGGGGCAATGGTTGCGGTGGTCGCTCCCGGCGTGTAACACATCAGAAAAATTACAGCTTATTCTCCCAGCGCCGTTTCGATGTTTGCCAGCACCTTCTGGCTCAGCAGAACGAAAGCCTGCCTGGTGCGGCCTGCCGAGACTCCCGGGCTGTGGACATTGGACCGCCGGAAGAAGCCCTCGCTGACGGGGCCTGCGGCGGCGTAGGTGTCACAGAAGAAGTGGGTGCCGGGCTTATCCAGCCACTTTTCCAGCGCGGCGGAGTCAAAGCCGGGGCCGATGGAGGTATTGAAAAGGACTTTCCCCTCCCCCAGCGCCTCAAACTCCGGCTCGCCCAAGAGCAGAACATTCTTGTTCAAACAGGTAAAGACCACTTCGCTCTCCCGGAGCAGAGCGTCCAACGGCTTATACTTCATGCCTGCGGCCTCGGCGTCGGGCTTATGGCTGCGGCTGTAGTAGGAGATGTCTGCGCCGAGGAAGGTCAGTGCATCGGCGATCATCCGGCCCGAAACGCCCAGACCCACGATACCCACCTTGAGGCCGTAAATTTCCACGGGCTCGTCGTGGAGCATCGGCATCCCGAAGCCGTGGAGCAGGCCGGTCAGCTCGTGGAGGACGTACTCCACCACGCCGCGGTCGCCGTAGTCCCGGATGCCCAGCACCTTGATGCCCTTTTCCCGGGCAAAGGCGATGTCCACATTGGCGCTTTCCTCCGAGTAGAGACTGCAGCACATCCCGATGTAGCGCAGGTTCGGGCAGCGCTCGATGACGTTTTTGCCCATGCGGGAGGTATAGCTCAACAGCGCCGCGTCGGCGTCTCCGATGCGGCGAACGATCTCTTCGTCGTCGGCGGGAATATCGCGGTAAAGCTCGACCTGCTCGGCGTACTGATGCAGCGCTTCCTCTGCTGTGGGGATGAGGCTGACCGGCTCGATGGCTACCAGTTTCTTGAACATGAGGCCCCTCCTTTTTAATAGAAGCAGACCGGCGAGGCAAGGTTGCGCAGAAGCGCCACAGCGCTCCAACCGGCGATGGCGCTGGTGGACGAGCAGATGTCCACCACGGCCTTCACGCCCTCGATCTCGGCAGTGATGCAGTGGTCGTCGCCCACCCAACCGGGTACGGAGTGCATGGTCACGCCGGTGATGTCGGGGCCGGTGGTGGCCAGCGAGGTGGCCACAGCGACGTTGACCCGGCGCGGGAAGGTTGCGATGGCTTCCTTGGCGCTGCCGGTGAAGACGGTAGTCTTCTCGGTGTCGGTCAGCAGATGGTCGGCCCAGACGGGGGTGTTGCGGAAGCCCTTCGCACCGGTGTGGGTCTCGATGCCGGCCTTCTCGTCCAGCTTCAGGGCCTCGGCCATGAGAGTGACGGTCTGCAGCACATCGAAGCCGCCGATGGCGCCGCTGGCCAGATGCACCTTTGCGCCGCCTTCCCGGGCCGCCTGCTTGACCTCTTCATAAAACGCGAGGTCGGCGAATGCACCGATGGACAGCACCACGAGGTTCACGCCCCGGCGCAGCACCGGAACGGCCATTGCACGCACCGCTTCCACCGAAGCGGCTTCCACGATGTACTCCGGCTCCAGCGCCAGCAGAGCGTCCACGTCCGCGCAGGCCGCACAACCCACGCTTGCCGCCGTCTTCTCTGCTGAAGCGAAGGTGCGGCTGGTGACACCCACCAGCTCGTAGTCTTCCAGCAGGCCCTTCTTCCACGCATCGGCCACGATATTGCCGAGGAAGCCGCAGCCCACGATGCCAAATTTCGTTTTCATATTTCCGTTTCTCCTTTTTCCTGCCCGGTCGGCGGGTTTTTCTTTTCCAGTATACCATGTCCAGTCGGGAAAAGCAAAAGCCTCCCCTCCAGCATCCTTGCCCTCTCAGTCACCTTCGGTGACACTGCCCGGGTTGCGGCTCCCAGCGTCTGCTTCGCTGCCGCTCGCATCC
>ERZ831979.2497-NODE-2497-length-12471-cov-6.021263_pt1 | contig 12471 bp, 9 predicted proteins | sample MGYA00519952_ERZ831979 | MGnify/ENA primary metagenome ERZ831979 (study PRJEB31850, sample SAMEA3708723) | human gut metagenome | biome: human gut; feature: human-associated habitat; material: faeces | place: China | collected 2014 ...
GCTTTGAGGACATGATGAGCCGCTTCAAGAGCCAGAGCGAGGAAAAAATGGCGGATCTGGACCACGAGACCAACAACCGCCGCGGCGGCGGTTATGCCCCGCGCAGCCGTCGAGGCCGCTGAGCAGCCGATCAGAATGCACAGAACAGACCTGTCCCCTGGTCGGGCGGGTCTGTTTTTTCGCCCAAGAGGAAAAGAAAGGAACCACCATGCCTGCAAAATTTGAACTGATCGCCCCCTGTTTCTTCGGGTGCGAGTCCACCGCAAAATTTGAACTGAACCGTATCGGCGCGGAGAACATCCGGGTGGATGACGGCCGCCTGACCTTCTCCGGCGGTGCGGAGATGATCGCGGCAGCCAACCTGCACCTGCGCACCGTGGAGCGCGTGCTGCTGCTGCTGGCCCGCTACAAGGCGTCCACCTTTGATGAACTGTTCGACGGCGTGTACAGCGTCCCCTGGGAGGATCTGCTGCCGACGGATGCGGCCTTCCCGGTCACCGGCTCCTCGCTGGACAGCCAGCTTTCCAGCGTGCCCGCCTGCCAGAGCATCATCAAAAAGGCTGTGGTCAAGCGCCTGATGGCCAAGCACCACACCTCCGTGCTGCCGGAGAGCGGCACCGAGTACAAGATCCGTTTCATGCTGCGCAAGAACGTGTGCGAGATCATGCTGGACACCACCGGCGAGGGTCTGCACAAGCGCGGCTATCGCCGCAACGCCATGGAGGCCCCCATCCGCGAGACGCTGGCCGCTACCATCGCCGACCTGGGCCGTGTGCGCCGGGACAGCCTGGTGGAGGACCCCTTCTGCGGCAGCGGCACCCTGCTCATCGAGGCCGCCCAGAAGGCCATGAACATCGCACCGGGCCTCAAGCGCCGCTTTGCTGCCGAACGCTACAGCTTTGTGCCCGCCGCCGTCTGGGCCGAGCAGCGCCAGAAAGCCTTGGCTGAATCCAAGCTGGATGTGGGCTTCGAGGCCTTTGGATATGATATCGACCCCGCCGCCGTGGCGCTGGCCAACGCCAATGCCAAGCTGGCCGGTGTGGAAAAGCGCTGCCACTTTGAGGTGGCCGATGTGGCGGATTTTGCCGCAAAGCAGGAGGCTATCGTGCTGACGAACCCCCCTTACGGTGAGCGTATGAGCACCATTGAGGGCGCGGCCAAGCTGGCCCGCACCCTGGGCCGTCAGATGGAGGCGAACCCCTGCGCCGGTGTGTACGCTATCACCGCCGACATGGACTTTGAAGCCCACTACGGCAAGCGTGCCAACAAACGCCGCAAGATGTACAACGGCATGATCCCCTGCCAGCTGTATATGTACTACAACGCCCCCAAGTTCGAGCACACCGCAAAGCCGATGCCCAAGTCCGGATTTGACGGCAAGCGCCGTTTTGACAAGAAGGACTGAGCCTGAAAAAATGTGCCCGGCCTGAAAAATAAGCCCTGCAAGCCGCACCGGAACTGCCCGGTGCGGCTTTTTGCATCGCTGCCGGAAAAATTCGGGAAATTCCGGAACGAATGACCCCACGACCCCTGCCGGAGAAAAGGACGAATGCAAACAAAGTTTTATGAAATGTTATGAACAAGATGAGACAAATTCATGGAGAATTTACACTCCTACCGTTGCACAGCGGAACAAAATAGATTATACTTACCTTATTACCATGACCTGTGCAGCCTGTGGCGGAAAGGAACGGTGCCCCCTATGAAGGGTCGAATGAAACCCTATCTTCCGGAGTTGACCATCCGTGATTATAATATCTACCTCCAGTATCTCCGAGGCGTGCGGCGGCAGCTGTACACCGAGTTTGGCTGGTATTCCTGCCATCTGCTGCGGCACAATGGCGTGGTGTTTGCCATTTTGTCCGACAGCCTTGCCGGGCGTGCGGCCACCTGCCAGCGTCAGCGGGTGCCGGGCACCCTGTGCTGGCGCAGGATGATGTGCCAGACGCAGGGCATCCGGCAGGCGGCACAGGTGGAAGTGCTGCTGGGCTGGCACAACCTGCAGGACCGGCGGCCGGATGAATTGCGGCCTGCCAAGCGGCTGCGCCGCGCGCTGGACCGGGTTCTGCTGCGCCGTGCCTACGAGCGGGTCGTGCAGCAGAACCCGGCCCTGGAACGCCTGTTCGGGCAGGAGCGGGACCAGGCCGTGGTGCAGATGAACCTGAATGCCAAGAACTACAACCTGGCTGCAGAGCCCATGAGCAACGTTTATGGCGCGCTGTATTCCACCCTCGCCACCGATGACCCCAACCAGCGCAAGAGCATGCGCTACATCGGCAGCAGCATTGGGCGCATCTTTTACCTGATGGACAAGGCCGAGCGCTTTGAAGCTGACAAGTGCAGCGGCCGGTACAACGTATTTGTGGTCAATGACCTGATGGGGCAGGCCTCGGCCGTGGAAAATGCCCGTCGGCAGGCGCTGGCCGCCGCCAACGACCTGATGCGGGTGTACAGCATGCTGGATGTCAAACTCAACCGCAGCCTGCTGGATAATATCATGCTGCTGGGCCTGCACCACGCGGTGGAACCGCTGGAAGTGGGCGCAGAGCAGGAAAACTGGGAGATCCCATGAAAAAACAAAACCGAAAAAGCTGGACGATGGCCTATTGCGGCATGGCGGCGGCGCTGTGCGTCGCGCTGATGCTGCTGGGGGCCGTGATCCCCATTGCCATGTTCATTGCGCCTGCGCTGGCAGGGTTTCTGATCGCGACAGTGTGTGTGGAGTGCGGGCGCACCATGGCGCTCACAGCCTACGCGGCGGTCAGCCTGCTGGCGCTTTTGTTTGTGCCGGACAAGGAAGTGGCCCTGATCTTCGTGTTCCTGCTGGGGTATTACCCGCTGGCAAAACCCCGGTTCGACCGCATCCGCCCGGCCGTGCTGCGGTGCGTGTGCAAGCTGCTGCTGTGCAACGCCGCCGTGCTGGCGATGTACGGCCTGCTGCTGGTGCTCATCCCGGCGGGCAGCATCTCACAGGAGCTGCGCACCACGGCGTGGATGGTTACCCTGTCCACGCTGGCCATGGGCAACGCGGCCTTTTTGCTGTACGACCGGGCCCTGCACAACCTGCTCATGCTGTACCGGTTGGTGTGGCAGCCCAAGCTGCACCGGATGCTGGGCATGCACTGAGAACGGTTGTTGCACAGCAGTTGCACAAAATGGGAAAGTGTGGTATACTGAGCCACCAGCAGCCCACAGGGGCCGCAGAAAGAGGGAATGCAAAACCACCAGTTGACGCAAAGCGCCGGGCCACGCGGGTGACAGCCGCGAGGGTGACGAGGAGAGGAATCATCGAAAATTTCGGCGGATGTTTCTCCGGTTGAAGGCTAGACCAGCCGCAGAGAAGGGCAAAAAACGGCAGTGATACCGCAACAGATCCCTTCAAAGAAAGCCATACAAGAACATAAACTGATAGGGAAGCTGACGGCCCCGGCTGTGCGTTTTTTCTGCGCGGGGGGACGCCGGCATGGAGGTGTTTTGTATGTGTGGCATTGTTGGTTATGTCGGCAAGCGCAGCGCACAGGATGTGCTGCTGGACGGTCTGGAAAAACTGGAGTACCGCGGGTACGATTCGGCGGGGGTTGCGCTGGCTCTGGACGGCGGCATCCGCGTGGTAAAGAGCAAGGGGCGGCTGACACAGCTGCGCCAGAAACTGGCCGCACAGGCTCTGGCACAGAGCTTCTGCGGCATTGGGCACACCCGGTGGGCTACCCACGGTGAGCCCAGCGACGTGAACAGCCACCCGCATTCCACTCCGCGGGTGAGCATCGTGCACAACGGCATCATTGAAAATTACGGCATCCTCAAGGAGCGTCTGATTGCCAAAGGCGATACCTTTGAGAGCGAAACGGACACCGAGGTGCTGGTCAAGCTCATCGACAGCTGCTACACCGGCGACCCGCTGCGGGCGCTGCAGGAAGCACTGGCCAAGGTGCGGGGCAGCTATGCGCTGGCCGTGCTGTTCCGGGACCGCCCGGACACCATCTTTGCAGTCAAACGCGAAAGCCCGCTCATCGTGGGCTGGGGCGAGGGCGAAAACTTCGTAGCGTCGGATATCCCGGCCCTGCTCAAGTATACCCGTCGCTACAGCGTGCTGGAAGAGGGTGACATGGCCGTGTGCACGGCCGAGGGCATCCGCTTCTACAATGAATTTGCCGAGCCGGTGCAGCGCCCGGTGCTGACGGCGGACTGGGATATGGAGGCAGCCGAAAAGGGCGGTTACCCGCACTTCATGCTCAAGGAGATCAACGAGCAGCCGACGGCCATCACGGCTACGGTCAGTCCCCGCGTGGAGGACGGCATGCCGGACCTGCGCATCCCGCAGCTCACCGATGAGGTGCTGCGCAGCATCGGTACGGTGCATCTGGTGGGCTGCGGCACGGCCATGCATGCCGGTATGGTGGGCAAGGCAGCCATTGAGACACTGGCCCGGGTGCCCGCCGAGGTGGACATCGCCAGCGAGTTCCGCTACCGGGACCCCATCCTGAACCCCAACGATCTGGTGATCATCATCAGCCAGTCCGGCGAGACCAGTGATACGCTGGCCGCCCTCAAGCTGGCAAAGAGCCGGGGCGTGCCGGTGCTGGCCATCGTGAACGTGGTGGGCAGCTCCATCGCCCGGGCTGCCGACTATGTGCTGTACACCTACGCCGGGCCGGAGATCGCCGTGGCCTCCACCAAGGCCTATATGGTGCAGCTGTGCGTGCTGTATCTGTTCGCGCTGCGTCTGGCCTACGCCCGGGGCCGCTTGAGCGCGGCAGAGACCCGCCGCTATACGGCCCAGCTGCTGCGGGCACCGGAGATCATCAAGGCCCGTCTGGCGGACTGCGAGCAGATCAAATACCTTGCCAGCCGCTATATGAACACCCAGAGCTGCTTCTTCATCGGACGCGGGTTCGACTACTCCCTCTCACTGGAGGGCAGCCTGAAGCTGAAGGAGATCAGCTATGTGCACTCGGATGCCTATGCCGCCGGTGAGCTGAAGCATGGAACCATCAGCCTGATCACCGACGGTGTGCCGGTGATCGCGCTGGCCACCCAGAAACAGGTGTACGAAAAGACCATCTCCAACGCCAAGGAGACCCGCAGCCGCGGTGCACGGGTGCTGCTGTTCACCACAAAGGATGCCGTGGTGCCGGAGGGCGTGGCCGATGCCGTGATCCGGTTGGACGAATATGAGGACCTGCTGATGCCCCTGCAGCTGATCGTGCCGCTGCAGCTGTTCGCCTACTACATGGCGGTGCTGCGCGGCTGCGACGTGGATAAACCCCGCAACCTCGCCAAGAGCGTGACCGTGGAATAAACTGCTGCTTACAGGAATTACGGGAACTCCCTCAGTCCTTGCTGCGCAAAGCCAACTCCCTCAGGGATGGAGCCTTTTGACAGTACGGCAACCAGAATATAATTACAACAAAAGCGAGGCCCCTCTGAGCGTTTCAGAGGGGCCTCGCTGTATCTTTGTTTCAGATGAGGAAGAGCGGCTTACCAGAACCAGTAACGCTTCTTGAACGCGATGTAGGCCACCGCAATGACCACCAGCACCGCGCCGCCAGCGATGAAGAAGGTCCAGTTGATGTTGGCGAAGCGGAGATTTTCGTTGGTCAGCAGATAACGACCGGCGGTGTCCAGCGTGATCACGCCGTCTTTGTAGCTGTTCAGGTACTGCCACTTTCCGGTGGTCTCGTTGTAGAGGTACAGACGGGAGTAATCACACTTGTCCAGATCAATGCGGGCCGAGCAGGGGACCGTCTTGCCGTCGTTCACCACGAACTCCAGGCCCTGCTCCACCTGCTGCAGTTCCAGCGAGGTGTTCAGCTCGCCGGTGGTGTTGCGCACGTCCTTGCCGGACACCTGCAGGGTGTAGCCGTCGCCCACCACGCACAGGGTCTTGCCGGTGGTGCGCAGAGAGTTGAGGATGTCGCCGGTGATCACCGGGACTTCCGACTGAGCAAAAACGACCTCATGGTCGGTGCTGTCCTGAATGGTCTGCACGGTGGGGTCCAGCGTGATCTTGTCATCGTCGCCGTTGGAAGCGTCATCGCCGTTGCTGCTGTCGCTGCCCGAGGAAGCGGAAGCAGAGCGGTTCACGATGACGGTGACCAGCGCCGTGGCTTTGCCGTTGGAAACCGTAATGGAGGTGGAGCCGGTGCCCACGGCGGTGATCACGCCGCTGGGGCTCACGGTGGCCACACTGCTGTTGCCGGACTTGTAGGTGAAGCTCTGGGAGGCCGAAGCCGGGGTGGCCTTGGCCGACAGGGTGCGGGTGGCACCCGGCTTGAGCACCACATAGGAGGGAGTTACCGTAATGACCTGACCGCTGTTGGCGGAGGTGGTGCCGGAATTGACCGTGCCGCCGGTGGTCGCCTCGGTGGGGATGGCCAGCACGGTAACGGTGGTGCTGGCGGTGACCGAGCCGCAGGCGGCGGTGATGGTGGCGGTGCCGGGGCTCACGCCGGTCACGCGGCCAAAGCTGTTGACGGTGGCCACCTTCTCATTGGAAGAAGTCAGGGAGATGGTGGCGTACTGCGAGGCGGACGAGGGCCGCACCTGCAGCGATGCCGACACCGAGTTGCCCACATAGATGGTGTTGGAGGACAGCGCCAGATCCATCTCGGTGACGATCATGGTGGAGTCCATGGAAACCGAAATGGTGTAAGCACAGATCTGGTTGCCTGCGGCGGCCGTCACGGTGGCGGTGCCCACGCCCACAGCCTGCACCACGCCGCTGTTGCTCACGGTAAGCACGCTGCTGTCATCGGTGAGGTAGATGACGGAGTCGGTGCTGTTGCGGGGGCGCACCGTGGGCGACAGCTGCTGGGTCTCGCCCAACAGCATATTGGAAGAATAGGTGCCGGCCTCAATGCTCTCGGCAGGCACGCTGTTGTCGCTGTTCCAGGGCAGCGACACGGCGGTGCCGGTCAGGGGCACGGCAGCCGATGCCGGCAGGGCCATGCCGCCGGCCAGCAGGCAGAGCAGTGCCGCGCCAAGGGCCAGGGTCTTTGCGGTTGATTTCATGGTTCGTGTACCTCTCTGGGTGTTAAAAATGGAGCGAAGGATTCAGCGCCGGAAACGGTGCCCGCATCAGCGGAACAGCACACCCAGAGCCTCCATTGCATATTCAAAGTAGGTGACCTGATCGTATTCCACGCGGGCGGTCACGCTCATGCCGTTGGAAAGATCGACCTTATCGCCGCTGCGGCTCACCACATAGGTGCTGTCCGGCTTGATGGTCATCTTGTAGTACGAAGCGCTGGTGCTGGTGGTCACGTCGCTGTCGATGGCGGTCACGGTACCGGTCAGGGTGCCGTAGGAATACTCCGACAAGCCGGTGATGGCGATCTTGCACGGGTCGCCCACATGCAGCAGCGGGCGGTCGTTCACGGTGACCATGGCCACGATCTCCAGGTCATCGTTCTCGCTGGCAACGGTGGCCAGCGGGGAGCCTGCGCTCAGCACCATGCCCTCCTTGTAGGGGCTGTCCATGTGGATCACGCCGGAGGTGGGGGCATACAGATAGTAGTCGTTGGCACCGGTGTTCAGGGCGTCGATCTGCGCCTGCACGTTGTCCACGTTGCTCTGGGCGCTGGTGATGCTCTGGGAGATGGACTGCATGGTGGAGTAATACAGGGCCTGGATCTCGCTCTGGTTCTGCTCCATCAGGGTCTTGATCTGGGCGTCGGAATAACCGGCCGCCTGATAAGCCGAAGCGTCAAAGGTCTTTTGCTCCACCTGGCTCTTGTAGGTCTCGTACTGGTAGTAGTAGGGCTGATCCTCGACACTGGTCTCACTGAAGTAGTTCGTGTCGTCCTGGATGCACTGCAGCAGCTTATTGTACTGGTCCACCTGGGTCTGGTAGATCTTGAGCTGGCTTTCCAGGTTGTCCTGCTGCATGTCCAAGTCGGTGCTCTTGATGTGGGCCACGAGGTCGCCCTCGTTCACATAGCTGCCCTCGGAGATGTACAGCTCGGTGAGGGTGCCGGAATAGCTGGACATGATGTAGGTCTTGTTGCTGGCCTGCACCGTGCCGGAGTTCTGGCTGACGTAGATGCGGTTGGTGCGGGTGCTCCACACCAGCAGAAAGATCATGAACAAGCCCACCAGAATGACAAAGGCGTACCCGTAGGGAGGTACGTCCCGGTCCATCATAATGCGGCGGTCCTGCAGATCATCGAGGTTCTGGATGGTCGTTGTCATAGTTACTTGGTCTCCATAAACACGTCAATCACGGCGTCATCGTCGTCCTGGCTGACAAAAATGGTGTAGTTGTCACCGGTGAGCTTGAGGTCCTTTTCAAAGGCGAGGATCTGCAGCTTGGAGCTTGCCAGCTGGCTGTAGGCCATGGGGCCGGTATAATGAGCGTACAGGCAGTTCTTCACCCGCAGCACGGCGTCCACTTCGTAGCCGGGTTCGGTCTGGGTGATCAGCTGGGTGGCCTGCTGCATCAGGTACAGCTCCGGGGCATGCTCCGGAGCCGGGCCGATCTTGAGGGCCTGCACCAGAGGGCCGATGGGCTGTGCGTTGTGGCTCTTGATAAAGTTCTGCAGCTGGGTCAGCGCCACCATCATGTTGCCCAGTTCTTCGGGGGCGATGCGGCGAGACACCACGTTGGTCAGTTTGAGGGTCTTGTTTTCAGCAACTTTGATCTCGTTCATGTTGAAATACCTCTTTGTCCTATCGTTGAATTTCCTCCGCAAAGGGGAGGCCGTAATAGGCAATCACAGGCAGAGAAAGGGCAGAGCACACCTTCTCTGCTTCTGATCACCTATTACTGTAGCAGTAATGGGTGATGCGAAAAATAGAATGTGCCCGGAGGCAGGACGCCTCCGGGCACACCATAACGAGGCATTGTCACCGGTCCGGCGCTTTGCAGCGGGGCCGGAAAACACACTGCATATCGTTTTTTGTCGGGGCTGAGATACCACAGGGCACTCTGCCGTCTGCCATACTTGTCAGGCACCTTGCGGCTGCGCAACCGCAAAGCACTTTTTCAGCAGACAGGTGCGCACCTGTCTGCATCCGGAGCATGTGCGGCGGGGAAACCGGTGCAGTTGCTCAGGCCCCCGGAAAGCCAGGATCAGACAGTCTTATTTAGGGAAGACGGTCTCCTTCTTCACGAAGTCAAAGAGGCTGGGCAGACCGTTCTTGACGTTGGCGGTTGCCAGGTTGTAGATGGCAGCAGCAGAACCAGCCAGACGCAGGCCAGCGTTCAGAGCACCGTTCAGAGTGCCCAGAGCAGTATTGCCATAAGTCATCCCGGCGTCGGTGCCGTTACCGACAACGGCATCGTAGCCGCTATTGTAGTACTTGCTGACAGAGTTGAACCAGGCCTTGCCCAGGTTGCCGGGGACGTATGCGCCGCCGAACAGAGTGCCAACGGTGTTGCTGACATAGTCGCCCAGGAAAGAATTGCCGATAATGGTGACCATGTTGGTGTTGAACTTCTTCCAGTTCTCAAGGGTCAGGCTAGGAGCCAGGATGTCGGACAGGCTTGCGCCGCCGTTGACGTAGGTCATCTCGTTCTCAGAGATTGCGGAAAAATTTGCAGGCATCATCATGATGAATTACTCCCTTCAAATAATGAACTTTTGTCGGTTCCTCCCCGGCTGCGCTGCCGGGAGGGAACCGGTTTTATGTAATCGGGTGCGCACCCGACTGCAACGAATCAGTAGGTAAAGGCTTCGCCGTCATCGTCATCCTCTACCACGGCGGCAGCCACAGGCTGCTTGGCCACCGGCTCACGGCGGCGGTAGATGCCCTGCTGCATGTTCCACAGCTCAGCATACTTGCCATCCTTGGCCATCAGCTCGTCGTGCGTGCCGCGCTCCACGATCTTGCCGTGATCCATCACAAGGATCAGGTCGCAGTCGCGAACGGTGGACAGGCGGTGAGCAACGATCAGCATGGACCGGTCGGCCAGCTGCTCGTAGATCATGTTGAAGATCAGATTCTCGGTGGCAAAGTCCAGATTGCTCGTGGACTCGTCCAGGATGTACAGGCCGGAATCCTTCAGGAAGGCACGCGCCAGTGCGATGCGCTGCTTCTCACCGCCGGACAGGCCGTTGCCGGCTTCCTCCAGGTAGGTGTTGTACTGCAGCGGCAGATGGCGGATGAACTCATGGGCATCGGCCTTCTTGGCGGCTTCCTTCACTTCCTCCATGGTGGCATCCATGCGGGAAATGCGGATGTTGTCATAGATCGTCTTGCTGAACAGCTCAATGTTCTGCGGCACATAGGCAATGGCGCGGCGCACCGAATCATGGGTGTACTCGGCCAGATTCACGCCGTTGAAGTCGATCTCACCCTCTTCGGGCTCGTAATACTTCAGCAGCAGCTTGGTGATGGTGGACTTGCCGCTGCCGCTGCTGCCCACCAGAGCCACCTTTTTGCCGGCGGGAATGGTAAAGCTGATGTGGTCCAGGGCCGGAGCACGGTTGCCGTAGCGGAAGGTGACGTCCTTGAACTCGATGTCGCCCTCCACCTTTTCCAGCGGGGTAAGCTCGCTGCCCTCGTCGTTTTCGTCCTCGGCCGGATAATCCATGATCTCGGTCAGACGCTTCATAGAAATGCCGGCTTCCTGAATGCTCATCTGCAGGCTGATCAGGTTGCTCAGCGGGGAAGTAAAGTAGCTGGACAGGGTGCTGAACGCCATGAAGCCGCCCAGTGTCATCTCACCGTGCAGCACCTGGCTGATGCCCACATAGGTGGTCAGCATGCTGAAACCGGTGGAGATGAAAGTGGAGATCAGGCCCTGACCCGTGCTGATGCGGCTGGACCGCAGGCTGATCTTCAGGCTCTTGATGTACTCTTTTTCCAGATTTTCCAGCTGGGTGTCCTCGTTGGCATTGCACTTGATGGTCTCGATGCCGCGCAGGCTCTCGATCATCTGGCTGTTGAGGGCAGCCGACTGGATCATGGTCTCTTCGTTGATGCGCTTGTAGGGCTGCTTGAACACCAGCACCAGCAGGATGCTGACCAGTGCCATGAACAGCGAGATGGAGAACAGCATGGCGTTCATCCGGAACAGGATGATGCCGGTGATGATGGCCATGGAGATGTCCATCACAAGGCTCAGTGCAATGCTGGTGAAGATGGATTTGATGGTGTTTGCGTCCGAGTAACGGGTGGTGATATCGCCCGTTTTGCGGGTGGCAAAGAACTTCATGGGCAGATGGAAGATGTGCCCGAAGTAGCCCAGCATCAGCGGGATGTCGATCTTGATGGACAGATGGATCAACACCCACTGCCGCACGAAGCCGATGAGGGAACTGGTCAGGCTCACCATGCTGAACACGATGATCAGGGTGACCAGCAGGTTGTCCAGCCCGTAGGGCAGCACCTCATCCATCAGGATCTTATTGAACATCGAGGACGCGATGCCCAGGATGGTGGTGATGACGGAACTTAAAATGGCGTAGAAGAACAGCTTCTTCTGGGGCAGCAGCAGGTCGATGTACCGCTTCATCATGCCCCAGCGGTTGGGCTTGCCGTCGTTTTTTTCGCTGGCCTGCTGGGCTTCATAGCCGGGGGCGCCGGGTGCCAGCTTTTTGCGCTGGCTCACGTTGAACTCCGAGGTGGGGTTCAGCAGCAGCAGCACGCCGGTGAAGTTCTTGTAGAACTCATCCAGGCTGATCTTTTTCAGCTCAGTAGCAGGGTCGCCGATGATGACGTAATCCTTGCACTTGTGCTTTTTGCCTTTTTCCTCGGCTTCCTTGGCCCGCTCGGCTTCGTCCAGCATGTGCTTGCGGCGCTCGCCGTCATCGCGGATGGTGGTCTTTTTGAACACCACCACAAAGTGGGCCAGGCCCTGGTCGGTGATGACCTGCGCAATGCAGGGCAGCGAGAAGTCGCTGAGGAAGTTTTCACGGTCCACACGCACCGCGGCGGTGGTGAAACCCAGCTCGTTGGCGGCCTTCTGCAGACCAACGAGATTTGTGCCTTTCAGGTCCGTACCCATCATATCGCGCAGGCGCGTGATGGTGATCTCCTTTTTGTAATGGAGGCACACCATTGCGAGGCAGGCAGCCGCACAGTCGGTAGTGTCATGCTGCCGGACATAGGTATAACGCATAGATGCTTCCTTTGAAACTATACAAATTTATTCAAACACCATACACATCTGCCAGACACACGGACCGGAAAACATGCAGTGAATTTGACAAAACCGCCAAAACCGGAAGGATTTACCGCCTCTGAACGCCCGGGAATGGGGCAGAATGCTCAGATTTCCGGCTTGCAATGCCTGCAAAGTTTGTATGCGCAGGCGTTACAGCTTATGTGCAGTATACCACAATATGACAGCATCTTCAAGAACTTCTTTTTTAAGAAATCGTGAGAAATGAAAAAAGTGTGAAAAATTAACACTTCTGAAACATGCGGTATGGCAAACAAAAAAGGCAATGTTCCAAAGAACATTGCCTTCGTGGCGCCTCTTGCCTGACTCGAACAGGCGACACCCTGATTAACAGTCAGGTGCTC
>ERZ831979.2500-NODE-2500-length-12459-cov-4.937198_pt1 | contig 12459 bp, 11 predicted proteins | sample MGYA00519952_ERZ831979 | MGnify/ENA primary metagenome ERZ831979 (study PRJEB31850, sample SAMEA3708723) | human gut metagenome | biome: human gut; feature: human-associated habitat; material: faeces | place: China | collected 2014 ...
CACGGCGAGAAAGCCCTCGAAGCAAAACTGCTGCGTCGGCAAGCCGGACACGGCCAGCGCGGCGATGGCGGCGCAGGGGCCGGGGATGACCTGCACGTCGATGCCCTGCTCGGCGCACTGGCGCACGATGTCCTCGCCGGGGTCGGAGATGGCGGGCATGCCGGCGTCGGTCACGAGCGCGCATGTCTCGCCCGCGAGCAGCCGCGCGACGATCTTCTCGCCGCTGGCGTACTTGTTGTGCTCGTAGTAGCTCACGCACGGCTTTCTGATCTCAAAGTGGTTGAGCAGCTTTGCGGTCACGCGCGTGTCCTCGGCGGCGATGAAGTCGGCGCGGCGCAGCGTCTCCAGCGCGCGCACGGACAGGTCGCCGAGGTTGCCGATCGGCGTGCCGACCAGATACAGTGTTCCGCTCATAATTGCGTCCTCCTGTGATAAATTCTGCGGATCTCGTCCGAGTCCGCGCCGTCGGGCGTGCACAGCGCCAGCGGCGGCGAAACGGTGAGCCCCGGCTTTCCGCCGCGGCGCGCCTCGACCAGTACGAGGTTGGGCGCGGTGTCGGCCTTGTATGCCACGGTGCGCAGGCGCTTGGGCTCGAGCCCTGCGGCCGTGAGCGTGCACAGCAGCTCGCTGAGCCGCTCCGGCCGGTGTACGAGCGCGGCCGAGCCGCCCCAGCGCGTGAGATAGGCCATGGCGGTGCAGATGTCCTGCATGGTGCAGGTGCGCTCGTCGCGCGCGTGCGCCCGCATCGGGTCGGGCGAGGTGTAGCCGCTTCCGGCGGCGAAATACGGTGGGTTTGCAACGACGAGGTCGAAGCTCCCGGCGGGGAGCAGCGTGCGGTGCGCGCGCAGGTCGGCGCAGAGGATCTGCGCCCGGTCGCTCAGACCGTTTGCTCTGATGTTGTCGCGCGCGAGCTGTGCCGCGTCCGGCTGCAGTTCAATGCCGACGGCGGCCGCCTGCTCCAGTGCGCGCAGCAGCAGCACCGTCAGCACGCCCACGCCGCAGCCGAGGTCGGCAATGCGCCGTGCGCGGCGCTGCGCCGCAAAATCGGCCAGCAGCACGCTGTCCGTGCCGAGGGCAAACCCCGCGCCGGAGCGCACAAAGCGCGGTCCGCCGGGCCACAGGTCGTCATATTCCGGTTGGGTCATGGCGCACGCTCCTTCCGTTGCCGTCATATAGACAGAGGCGATATGCAGCTTGCATATCGCCTCATTCGTTTGCGTTGTTCTCCGAGCGGAACTTAGTCGACGGAGATCGCGCCCACCGGGCAGTTCGCAGCGCAGGTGCCGCACTCCATGCAGCTGTCCGCGCTGATGACGTACTTGCCGTTGCCCTCGGTAATTGCCTCAGCCGGGCAGTTGGCAGCGCAGGTGCCGCACATGATGCAATCATCGCTGATAACAAAAGCCATTGTCGTTACCTCCTATGTTTTTCACCGGGTATCGCTACCACTGGTATGAGAGTCATTGTAGCACAAAAATCTGAAAAATCAACCGCGTTTTTCGAAATTTGAAAATGTGTGCTGATTAAAACCCGGGAAGACGTGGAAATAATACAAATCAGTTTCCCGGATTCGGCACATTCCTTGCGCCGGCCGGAGGATAATAGAGGCGTATGACCGGCGAAGGAGGCAAACGATCTATGCGCGGCAGCGAAAGGTTTACACAGCGGGCATCCACGGCGATCCGCAAGGCACACGATGCGGCGGCGGGAATGGGGCACAGTTATGTGGGCACGGAGCATATCCTGCTCGGGATCATCCGGGAGGGAGAGGGGCTCGGTGCGCGCATTCTGGCGGACAACGCGCTTACCGATTCCGTGCTCACGCGCATGGTCACGGAGACGGTCGGGCGCGGCGTGCCCGGCACGCCCGAGCAGGGACTCAGCCCCCGCGCGCGGCACGTCATCGAGCTGGCCGCCGAGGATTCCAACCGCCTCGGTCACTGCTATGTCGGCACGGAGCACCTGCTCATGGGCATCCTCCGCGAGGCGGACAGCGCCGGGGCGCGTATTCTCGTGGCGGCGGGCGGCGACCTCAACAAGATCTATACGGACATCATGGACGTCTTCGGCCGCCCGGAGTATAAGCCCCGGCCGCAGCAGGGCGCGCCGCGCACACAGCCGCGCCGCGCTGCCGAGACGAAAACGCTCGACCAGTACGGCCGCGACCTCACGGAGCTTGCCGCAGCCGGACGTATGGATCCGGTCATCGGCCGCGACCGCGAGATCGAGCGCGCCATCCAGATCCTCTCGCGCCGCAGCAAGAATAATCCCGTGCTCATCGGCGAGCCCGGCGTCGGCAAGACGGCGGTGGCCGAGGGGCTCGCGCAGCGCATCGCCGACGGCAGTGTGCCCGAGGACCTGAAGTGCAAGCGCATCGTGAGCGTGGATCTGACGGCCATGCTTGCAGGCACAAAGTACCGCGGCGATTTTGAGGAGCGCGTCAAATGCGTCCTGCAGGAGGTGCAGCGCTCAGGCAGCGTCATCCTCTTCATCGACGAGCTGCACACGATCGTCGGCGCGGGCTCTGCCGAGGGCGCGATCGACGCGGCGAACATCCTCAAGCCCGCGCTCGGGCGCGGCGAGCTGCAGATCATCGGCGCGACGACGCTTGAGGAGTACCGCAAGTATATTGAAAAGGACGCGGCGCTCGAGCGGCGCTTTCAGCCCGTGCGTATCGCAGAACCAACGCCCGAGCAGAGCCTGCAGATCCTGCGCGGCCTGCGCACGCGGCTCGAGGCGCACCACCGTCTGAAGATCACGGACGAGGCGCTCGACAAAGCGGTCGCACTCTCGGTGCGCTATATCGGCGACCGCTGGCTGCCGGACAAAGCCATTGACCTCGTCGACGAGGCGGCCTCACGTGTGCGGATGCAGGCACTGGTGCAGCCCGAGCGGGTGCACGCGCTCGAGACGCAGCTCGCCGCCGCAGCGGCGGAGATGGAACGCGCCGTGCGTGCGCAGGACTTTGCGCGTGCGGCCGCCCTGCGGGAACGGGAACAGAAGCTGCGTGCGGAGCTGCGCATGCAGCGCAGCCGCTGGGAGCAGGCCAATTCCGGCTCTGTACGCGCCGTGACGGGCGAGGACGTGGCCGAGATCGTCTCGCTCTGGACGGGCATCCCGGTCGCGGGCATCACGTCGAGCGAGAGTCAGCAGCTGCTGCAGATGGAGGCGTCGCTGCGCCGCCGCGTCGTCGGGCAGGAGGAGGCGGTGTGCGCGGTCTCGAACGCCATCCGCCGCAGCCGCGTCGGGCTCGGCGATCCGAACCGGCCGATCGGCAGCTTTCTCTTCCTCGGACCGACCGGCGTCGGCAAGACAGAGCTCTGCCGCGCGCTTGCCGAGGCGCTCTTCGGCGACGAGCAGGCGCTCATCCGCGTGGATATGTCGGAATATATGGAGCGGCACAGCGTGTCGCGGCTCATCGGCTCGCCGCCGGGGTATGTCGGACACGAGGAGGGCGGCCAGCTCACGGAGAAGGTGCGGCGCAAGCCCTATGCCGTCGTGCTCTTCGACGAGATCGAAAAGGCGCACGAGGACGTCTTCAATCTCCTGCTGCAGGTGATGGAGGACGGGCAGCTTACGGACTCGCTCGGGCGCAAGGTGAATTTCCGCAACGCGGTCGTGGTCATGACCTCGAACGTCGGGGCGAAGGCCATCACCGACAGCCGCCGCAGTCTCGGCTTTGCACAGCAGACGGGCGCGGATGCGGGGCGCACGGATGCCGAGATCCGCAGCATGGTCATGTCCGATCTGAAAAAGACGTTCCGGCCGGAGTTTCTCAACCGCGTCGATGAGATCATCGTCTTTCACAAGCTTACGCGCGCCGATACCCGCCGGATCGCGCAAAAGCTCCTCGGCACGGTCAACCGGCGCATGGAGCGCGCGGGCGTGGAGCTGCGCGTGCCGGATGCGGCGCTCGATGCGCTCTCGGCGACGGGCTACGACCCCGTGTACGGGGCGCGGCCGCTGCGCCGGGCGATCCAGAGCACGATCGCCGATCAGGCGGCGGGGATGCTGCTCGACGGCTCGCTCCGGCGCGGCGATGTGGTCACGGCGCAGGTGCGGGAAGGAAAAATTGTTTTGACGAAAACGTGCGAACGTGGTATGATAACGCCCTGAATGTAATCTGGACGGAGGCGTACCCCAATATGGCACAGAATATGCAGACGGAAAACAAGGCGGTCTATCTCGACCCGTTTCGTTATAATGAGTTCGAGGGCTTCAATTCCCACAACCACATCGTCGTCACCGAGGTCGGCGACGGCACCAGCGTTGTCGAGGTCAAGCTCGTGCAGGAGAGTCTCAACCCGCTCGGTATGGCGCACGGCGGGCTGATCTTCACGCTCTGCGACGTGGCGACCGGTGTCGCCGCGCGCACCGGCGGGCGCATCACCGTGACGCTCGACAGCAACATCCACTTCCTGCGCCGCGCCAAGGACACGGAAAAGCTCGTGGCGCGCGGCCGTGTGGTCAAGGCAGGCCGCACGACCGGCCTTGTCACGGCGGAGGTGTTCGACGATACGGACAAGCTTATCGCGACCGCAGACATGACGGTTTACTATGTGGACGAGAACACATACACGGACCCCGCGGCACAAAAGTGAGCATAAGATAAGAAAAAGAGACGTCTGGAGACGTCTCTTTTTTTGTTCAGCCTTCGGCGCGGATGAGCGCCGTGCCGGGGTAGTAGTGCGCGAGGATGTCGGCATAGCCGCTGCCGTGCGCTGCCATGACATTTGCGCCGTACTGACTCATGCCGACGCCATGGCCGCTGCCGGTGACGGTGAAGGTGAATATCCCGCCGCCGTATGCGACGGAAAATGCCGCCGAGCGCAGGGAAAAGAGCGCGCGCACCTGCGCACCCGTGAGTGTCTCCGAGCCGACGGGGATGCTCGCCACGCGGCCGCTGTCATCGAGTACCGGCGTGCCGAACCACGCGCTCGGATCGTCGCCGAGCACACAGTCCGGATAACGGTCCAGCACGGCATCCTGCACGGCGTCGGCTGCGATCTCGGCTGTGGAGACGTAGTTCGGCACGTCCTGCGCCGTCTCCGGGGAGGACACGCTCACAAGATACGGCGCATCGCCGCCCCAGAGTGCGGCACTGCACTCGGTCGACCCGGCAGACGCGGCGTGAAACACCGCGCGGATGAGCTGCCCGTCGTAGACGAGATACTGCCCGTCCGTGTCGGCAACGGCCTTCCGGATGCGCGCCATGTTGTGCGCATAATCCTTGCCCCACTGCGCGCGCAGCGCCGCATCGTCCTTGTGCGCGCAGCAGCAGGTGTACCGGTCGCAGATACCGGCCTCCGGATGGTTTGCGCCGCCGCCGCGCACGCGCCGGAGGATGTAGGTACGCGCGGCGACGGCCTGTGCCCGCAGCGCCTCGGGCGCGAAGGAGGCGGGCATCTCGGCGGCTACCACGCCGGGCAGCCAGTCGGCCATGGTCGTTTCGATGAGCGCATCACCGCACAGTGCCGTGATGGGCGTTGCGCCGTCGGGCGCGACGGTGTCCGACACCGGTACGGACGGGGCGGGCGGTGAAGCCTCCTCTCCGGCCGGGGCGAGCGTGACCGCAAGCCACGGGATCAGCAGCGACAGCGCCACGAGCAGCAGCGACAGCAGAAAAACCCTGCGCATCCGCACCGCCTCCTTTCTGCCGCGCGGGGCGTTTTGTGCCTTGACGCAGCGGGGAAATCAGTATAAAATAGCTCTGTTAAATATGTATTGGGACAGGTAGTTTGTTATGCGCAAAAATGCTTGGGTGATCTGCTGCTGTACAGCTGTGCTGTCGGCATTCGGGATCTTTTTTCGCTGGCTGCAGGATCAGGCCTGCTTTGAGGCCGAGACCGGCCTTGCCGTACACGGAAGCATCTGGCCGTACGTCGTCGCGCTGATGATCGCCGTTGCCGCGGCGGTGCTGGCCGTCGTGTGCTTCCGGATAAAGAATCAGCCGCACACCAGCTTTCCGGACTCGCTTCCCGCGGCGTTCGCGGCGTCAAAGCGTGCGCGCGCGGTCGGCGGTGTCCTGCTCGGCGCGATGCTCGCGCTCGGCGGCCTTTGGCTGCTGCTGAGCAGCGGCGCGCTCTCCGAGCCCGGCCTGCAGCGTGTGCTTGCCGTGCTCGCGGTCGTGACGGGTGTGGTGTTCGCGCGCCAGATGCTCGCCCCCGGTGAGCGGGAGAATGACGCCGGCGCGCTCGTGTGTGCGTCCATGCCGATGGTGCTGCTCGTGTTCTGGCTGATCGTGAGCTACAAGGTCAATATCATCAACCCCACCATCTCTGCCTACGCGGTCGAGATCCTGGCGCTGTGCGCCGCGCTGATCGCGTTTTATGAGCTTGCGGGCTTTGCCTATGGCCGCCCGAAAGCCGTCAAGAGCATTTTTTGGAGCCAGTTTGCGGCGTTCCTGTGCATCACCGCCCTGCCGGATGACCGCGCCGGCGCGCAGCAGCTCATGCTGGTCGCCATTGCGGGCATGCTGCTGTTTCAGTCTTACCTGACCGCGTCCAACATCCGCCCGGCTGTATCCGGGCCGGCCGGCGGCGCGCAATAAGCTGTGAAAAAAGCCTGCACGGTGTATGCCATGCGGGCCTTTTCATATACGGATACCGGCCGTTACCGGGGAGGAGAACATTTATGAACAACATCTTAGCCCAGCTCAACAGCGCACCTATGTACGCGATCTGCGGCGGCATCATCGCGTTCGTCGCGGCGGTGTGCGTCGTGTTCCTTGTGCGCTCGTACCGCGCGGGTCTGGCCATCGGCATGGACCCCGCACGCATGAAGCGCGCCATCACGTCGAGCGCCACATTCTCGGTCCTGCCGAGCGTCGGCATCCTGCTCGGCGTCATCGCCCTGTCCGGCAGCCTCGGCACACCGTGGCCGTGGCTGCGCCTGTCCGTCATCGGCGCGCTGCATTATGAGACGCAGGTCGCGCAGGCTGCCGCCGAGCAGGTCGGCATGCACGCGCTGTCCGCCGCCGAAATGACGCCGCAGGCCTTCACGACGATCGCCCTGCTGATGAGCTTCTGCATCATCTGGGGCATGCTCCTGTCCATCTTCTTCAACAAGCGCTACCTCAGGCGCCTCGGCAACGACGGGGCGAAATCCGCCTCCGGCGTCGGCTTCGGCGACAGCGCCATGACGGCCATGTTCATCGGCCTCGTCTGCGCGTACATCGGCAGCTACATCGGCGCGTTCGTGTCCGGCGAGGGGCTGTTCACCTGCGTCGGTGACTGGACGCCGCTGGTGGTCGTGGCCGTGTCGGCGGCGGCGATGGCGCTGTTCGTGTATCTGGCCGAGAAGAAGAATATGGCATGGCTCGAGAGCTTTTCCATCGCCGGCAGTATGCTCATCGGCATGGCGGCGGCCGTGCTCGTGCGCCTGTAAGGAGGGGACATCATGAACGAAACCGAACGCAAAGTATATCTGGAACAGTTTAACCGCCGCACGCACGTGCTCGGCCGCGCCGTGTGCGTGATCACGCTGCTGCTGCTCGTCGGCGCGCCGTTTCTCATCGGCACGTTTCTCGGCGCGATGCCCGACATGGGCGCCGTCGGCAAGGGCTTTTTGTCCGTCGGCGTCGTGTGGGCGGTCGCAAGCGTGGCGGAGTTTCTCATCTACACGCCCATGCTCGGCGCGGGCGGCGGCTACCTCGCCTTCATCACCGGCAACCTCATCAACATGAAGATCCCGTGCGCGGTCAATGCGCGCGACATTGCCGGCACCAAGACCGGCACTGCGGAAAACGAGATCATCTCGACGCTCTCGATCGCGACAAGCTCGCTCGTGACCATCGTCGTGCTCGCGCTCGGCGTGGCGCTGCTCGTGCCGCTGCAGCCCGTGCTGCAGAGCCCCGTGCTCCAGCCGGCGTTTGCAAACGTCGTCCCCGCGCTCTTCGGCGCGATGGCGTATCAGTATTTCCGCAAGAACATCCGCGTTGCCATTGCACCGCTGGTCATGATGAGCGTGCTGTTCATGCTCGTCCCGTCGCTGACGGGCTCGACCAGCTTCATGATCGTTCCGAGCGGCGCGCTGGCCATCGGCATCGCCTACGCGCTCTATCGCAAACAGAATCAGGAGGACAAAGCGTAATGAAATTTCACCCCGGTTATCTCGCGCTCGCACCGCTGGCCCCGCTGGGGGCGGCCGTGGCGCACGCCGTGCTCATGCCGAAGAAAAAATCCGCCTATCAGCCGCAGCCGGACGCAGACCGCGCCATGGCCTGCGCCGAAAAGCTCGCCGCCATGATCCGCTGCGACACCACGTCGTATGCCAATGTCTACGAGCCGGAGCGCTTCGAGCGCTTCCATGCGCAGCTTGCGCAGCTGTTCCCGCTCGTGCACGAAAAGCTCGAGCGCACGGTCATCGACGGCAACCTGCTCTTCTACTGGAAGGGCAAGGCACACGACCGCCCGATCGTGCTCATGAGCCATCAGGACGTTGTGCCCGCCGAGGGCACGTGGTCGCACGCGCCGTTTTCCGGCGACATTGCCGACGGCAAGGTCTGGGGACGCGGGGCGTCGGACACCAAGGCCTCGCTCATGGCGTTTTTCCAGGCAGTCGAGGAGCTGCTTGCCGCCGGGTATGAGCCCGCCAACGACGTCTATCTCTCCTCGTCCTGCACGGAGGAGTGGGCGGGCGACGGTGCGCCGAAGCTCGTCGCCGAGCTCAAGCGCCGCGGTGTGCGCCCGTTTCTCGTCTGCGACGAGGGCGGCGGCATCATCACCGAACCGATCGGCGGCATCCCCGGCAACTTTGCCATGGTGGGCGTGTTTGAAAAGGGCAAGGCGGATGTGAAATTCACCGCCCGCAGCAACGGCGGCCACGCCAGTGCGCCGATGGCGAACAGCCCCATCGCGCGCCTGTCCGCGTTCGTGACGGACGTGGAAAAGCACGATCCGTTCCGCAGAAAGTTCCTGCCGGAGGTCTCGGCCATGTTCGCGCGCCTTGCGCCCTATGCACCGTTCGGCCTGCGGCTCGTGATGGGCAACCTCTGGCTGTTCCAGCCGCTGATGAAGATCGTGCTGCCGCGCGTATCGGCGCAGGCAGGCGCGATGCTGCATACGACGATCGCCTTTACGATGCAGTCCGGTGCCGATGCGTATAACGTCCTGCCGCAGGAGGCAACGCTCGGCGCGAACATGCGCTTCATCCCGCATCAGGGAGAGCAGGAGAGTCTTGCCATCATCCGCCGCCTTGCCGAAAAGCACGGGCTGGAGATGGAGGTCATCCACGCCAATGACTACTCCGAGACCGTGGACATCCACGGCGAGGCCTTCCGTCAGGTGGAGCAGGTCATCGGCGAGACGTTCCCGGGGCTGCCCGTGAGCCCCTATGTCATGACCGGCGCGACCGATGCGCAGTTCTATCAGGAGATCTGCAGCAACTGCCTGCGCTTTGCGCCTGTGGTCTTCGGTCCCGAGCAGATGAAGGGCATGCATGGCATCGACGAGAACATCGACTATAACTGTCTGCCCGGCGCGGCCGGTTTCTACAAGAACCTGATCCGCGCGCAGGAGCGATAAAGCCGAACACAAAAAGCAAACCGCCCCGGTGAAAACCGGGGCGGTTTGCTATAGTGCATGGTTTATTCAAACGAGATCATGTAGTAATAGACCGGCTGGCCGCCGTCGACTACGTTCACGTCCGACATCGGCAGACGCCCGCCGATCAGCTCGGCTGCGTGCTGCGCGGCATCGGCCTTCACGTCCTCACCGTAGTAGATGGAGACGATTTCGGGGTCGAGATCCGTGGCGGCATCGGCGATCGCAAGCAGCACCTTGTCCAGGTCCGCGTTGCTGCCGAGCAGCGCACCGTCCATCAGCGCCAGATACTCGCCCTTGTGGATATCGTGCCCGTCGAAATCGGAGTCGCGCGCGGCGTAGGTGACCTGCGCGGTGTGCACGCTCTCGATCGCGGCGCTCATCTCGGCCTCGATCACGTCCTCGGCGCTCGCCGGGTCGAACGAGAGCATCGCGGTGATGCCCTGCGGCACGGTCTTGGTCGGGATGACGATGACCTTCTTGTCCGACAGCGGGATGCACTGCTGGGCGGCCATGATGATGTTCTTATTGTTCGGCAGCACGAACACGATCTCCGCCGGGGTCTTGTTGACCTCAGTGAGGATGTCCTCCGTGGAGGGGTTCATGGTCTGGCCGCCGGTGACGACGCGGTCGACGCCCAGCTCGCGGAAGAGGTTTGCCATGCCTTCGCCGGCGGACACGGCCACGACGCCGAACTGCTTTTCGGGCGCGGCCACAGCGGGCTCTGCCTCAGGCGCGGGCTCCGCCTCGGGCGCGGCGGGGGCGTCGCTGCCGGAGAGGGCGGTGTGCTGGTTGCGCATATTTTCGATCTTCACGGTCTGGAGCGGGCCATAGGTCAGCGCTTCGGTCAGCACCTCGCCGGGCACGTTCGTGTGCACGTGCACCTTGATGATCTCATCATCATCGACCACGACGACACAGTCGCCGAGGTTGTTGAGGAACGAGCGCAGCAGCTCGGGGCTCTTGTTGTTTTCGCGCGCCACGATAAACTCCGTGCAGTAGCCGAACGTGATCTCTCCGGTGTCGAACTCGGAGAAATCCGCGCCCTCTTTCGGTGCGGCGGCGGCAGCCGGGGCGGCCGCGGTCACGGGGGCGGCGGTGCGTCCCTGCAGATAGCCGAGCATGGCGTCCATGACGAGCACGAAGCCCTCGCCGCCGGCATCGACCACGCCTGCGCGGCGCAGCACGGGGTTGATGTTCTGCGTGTCGGCCAGCGCCTCGCGCGCGGCGGCGAGCAGCGCCTCGAGCATGGCCTCAAAGTCCGTGCTCTCCTTGGCAAACTCCACGGCGGCCTGCGCACCCAGACGGCTGACGGTGAGGATCGTGCCCTCGGCCGGCTTCATGACGGCCTTGTAGGCGGCGTCCACACCGGCGGAGACGGCGGCGGCGAACTCTGCGGCGTTTGCGTTCTCGCGGCCCTTGAGGGACTTGGCGATCCCGCGGAACAGCAGCGACAGGATGACGCCGGAGTTGCCGCGCGCACCGCGCAGCAGGGCGCTGGCGGCGCAGTCGGCCACGGCGCCGACGGTGTCGGTCTGCTTGCGGCCGAGCTCGATGGCGGCGGAGTTCATCGTCAGGCTCATGTTCGTGCCGGTGTCACCGTCCGGAACAGGGAAGACGTTGAGCTCGTTGATGCGTTGTTTGTTTTCTTCCAGTGCCGCATTCGCGCACAGGAGCATCTCCCGAAGCGCTGCGGCATCAATAATTTCTCTCAAATCTGTACACCTCCGACGGGGGAAATGAAAATGGCCCGGAAGCGCGGCTCCCGGGAGGGGAAGCGATGCGAAATGTCCCTGTTCAATCGAGGAACATGGAATCCACGAACACGTCCACACGCGCAACGGGCACGCCGGTGGCCTGATTGACCTTATAGCTGACCTCGTTGATGATGCTGTGGGCGAGCGCGGAAATGTTCACGCCGTGATCGACTGCGATGTGCAGCTCGAGCGAGATGCTCCCGTCGTCGGCGAACGTGGCGTTGACGCCCTTGGACATGGATTCTCTGCGCAGAAGCTGGAACGGACCGCTGTCCTTGCTGCGGCCGACCATGCCCTTCACGCCGAAGCAACTGGTCGCGGCGTCGCCTGCAAGGTTTGTGAATACTTCGTTGGTGATGCTGATGGTGCCATTCGATTGTTCGATTTTGACCATGTAGACAGCCCCTTTCTTAACAGCAGTGATATATTATATAACAATAGGTGAGAAATCACAAGCGAAAAAACAGCGAAAAAAACCGGTTCTTTTCCGTGAAAATGCTGGTTTTTCCTCAGAAACTTGCATGTTTTCAATAATAACGTTTCGAAATATGAAATACGAATTAAAAAACTATTATTTACGTTTTTTTGCAACTGTGTTATCATATTGACGTGAATGGGCTGATAGGTACCCATTGTACAAATATAGGCTAACGCATAAGAGAAATAGGAGATGAAGTTTATGGCAAGAAAGCTCGTTACGATGGACGGCAACAATGCTGCCGCCCACGTGTCCTACGCCTTTACGGAAGTGGCTGCCATTTACCCGATCACCCCGTCGAGCCCGATGGCCGACCTGGTCGATCAGTGGTCCGCCGCCGGTCGTAAGAACATCTTCGGCACGAAGGTCCGTGTGCAGGAAATGCAGGCAGAGTCCGGCGCAGCCGGCGCTGTCCACGGTTCGCTGAATGCCGGCGCTCTGACGACGACGTATACCGCCTCTCAGGGCCTGCTGCTCATGATCCCGAACATGTACAAGATTGCCGGTGAGCTGCTCCCGGCCGTGTTCCACGTGACGGCGCGCGCACTCGCTTCGCACACCCTGTCCATCTTCGGTGACCAGTCCGACGTTATGGCCTGCCGCCAGACCGGCTTCGCCATGCTGTGCGAGGGCAACGTGCAGGAGGTCATGGATCTGGCCCCTGTGGCTCACCTGGCCGCCA
>ERZ831979.2508-NODE-2508-length-12421-cov-3.263464_pt1 | contig 12421 bp, 8 predicted proteins | sample MGYA00519952_ERZ831979 | MGnify/ENA primary metagenome ERZ831979 (study PRJEB31850, sample SAMEA3708723) | human gut metagenome | biome: human gut; feature: human-associated habitat; material: faeces | place: China | collected 2014 ...
ACGCTATATCGTAAGCCCAGACCCAGAAGGTGCGGGCGATCGTCCGCCATTCTTTCAACGCTCTGCCGATTTCGGCATCCTGCCGCGGGTCGAAATAATCGTAGGCGGCGTTTGAAAACAACGCAAACTGAATTATGAGGTTTTCGTCTGCGACGACGCTTGCGTCGACGGGTTCGATTTTACCGTTTTCGCATATAACAGGAGCATCTTTGGCATAATCGTAAGCGAAAGTCATCAACCTGACCGTCCTGCCGAGTTCCCTTGCCGCTCTTTCGTTTACGCCGCGTATTACGGCGTTACAAAAGCGGACAAGCAACCCGCTGCGTTTGTAAACGGCTGCAAGGCGTCGGTTGTTATCGTCGTCGAAATAGTCGGAGCCGTCTTCCTGAGTAAGCGTAAAAATATTCGCCTCGGGATGAGCGACGACGTCGCCATACATCTCGTCGATAACGATTTTAACCACGCTTTCGGGCATATCTTCGTTTATCGTACCGTCGTCGTTAAGTCCGTTGGTTATGTCGATCGTCGTCATTTTTTCGTCGTTGACGATTATATGGCGATAAAATTCGGGGTGCGTTTTGCCGTATTTTTCATAAGGAACGTAAAAATGAAAGTTATGCGAGCCGTTCCTGCCGTATACCTCTATCTTACCGCCGTGCGCGGCATCGGGTTCCGTAAATACGTCTTTAACCCTGACTTTCGCCATAAAATCCTGATCGGCGGTTGTCTGAAACGTATCGCCGACAAGGTAGGTGCGCATCTCGAAAAGCGGTTCGTAAGAATATTCATTTACGCTAAAAACCGTCTTATGCGGTATTATTTCGCAATCGGCGGTAAGAAATTTTACGCCGAGACATTCTTCTGCGAAGGCAAACGCCGCATAGACGACGGCGCGGTTCGTTCTGCCGATTATTTTCACGTCGTCGCCGTCGGGTTTTATGACGAAACCGTCGACGTGCGAAGTTTTAAGCGAGCGGTCGAGGATAAGCGAAATCCGATTCTCTCCGCCGTCGCCTTCGGCGATCTTAACGCCCGTCACTTTATACATGTAATCGATAACCGCTCCGACGGCGGTACGGCGCAAAGCGTCGTCAAGCCCGTCGGACATTACGGTATAATTTTTAAGTCGTTCGTTTGTTATGGTAAGCATTTCGTTTATTTTAATACGACCAGTACGCCCTCGCCCGCCTCTAACGTAAGCGGCAGATTTTTGCCCGCAACTTCCGTCGAAACGGCGCGCTGAATAACCTCGTAACCGTATCGTTTATCGAAACCGAGCGTTACTTCGGCTTTTTCTTTTCTCGAATAATTGACGACGTATAAAGCCGTGCCGCCGATATAATCGAAACACCCGACGAAACAGTCGTCGCCGGTAATCTTCGCAAGCTGGCGGAATTTACCGTCGCGGATGAGTTCGTCGCGGTCTTCGCCGGACGTCATAGCCAGTTCGTTCGCCTTATCTCCGTGTACGATTAAGCCGATATTCGCGCTGTTCATGAGAATGTGATCGATCGCCTTTATCTGCCTGTTGGCTTTCTGTACATAATAATACCACTCGTTCACGCTGCCCGCGGCAGATATAAGTCCGTTACGATTGAAATCGTACGTTCCGTCGGGCGCATATGCGAAATGCAGCGGCGAAATAAGCGGAAAATACTGTATGGCTTTACAGCCGTAGCAAAGCGCGATATTTACGTCGAACAACAGTTCGCCCTCGTTCGGATAATAATCGACGGATTCTTTTTCGACCGCCTCGTCGTTCCACTGACCGCCGGCCTGCAACATTCTCCACATAGGTACGTCATATTCCTGTGCGAGCGAACGTATGGACGACAGCGTCGGGAACATTATCGAAAGATCTTTATCGGGCGTATCTTTACGCGTATAAAAATACCCCGTCGCCGAGAGAAACGGCATTTTGACGTCGCTAAAGAGTTTTTCGAAATACTGCTCCTGCGTGATGTTTTCAAGCCAGCCGCCGTAAGTCAGATCGCCGCCGCCGTAACCGAGCGCGTTGACGTACATCTGCGTATCGCCGTAGCCTATATCGCTTATCATCTTCGAGACTTCGGCAAGTCCGTCCAGTTGGTACCAGAACGGTTCGTCCGCGCCGCGGATACCGAGCAGCGAGTCGTATGCGAGAAGGTCTTTTATCTCGTCGTAAAATTCTTCGGCGGTAAACGGTAAAGCGTCGCCCTTATGATAAGCGTCGGCAAGCGTTTCGCCCTGTCCGAGTCTGCCCGCCAGAATATCTACCAGCGAACAGTTCGCAAACTGACCTATTCCGTATTTGCCGCCGAGTTCGAGCGAACGCATAACGCTCGCTTTCTGCACGTCTGCGGAATAAACTATCATATTTATACCGGCGTCGGCGATAAGTTTGTAATATTTATCGCTTACCAGTTGCGGAAACTGATACCCGTCTATACTGCCGCCCGAATTGTACGGTCCGTAAAATCCGCCGAGCGGCATGACGTCCGCTCCGCCGAGGTAATCGAACGAAAGCGATGCGTAAGAAACGGGCTCGGTCTTTTCGGTTATATAGTAATTGTCGTTTCCGAGCGGTTCGAGTTTCGACGAAGAACCCGTCGAACAACCCGAAAGCGCGCAGACCGATATCGCAACAGACGCGACGCACGCGGTAAGTCTTTTATTCATCGCGTTTTTTCCTCCTCTTTATCAGAGCGACCGCAGCCAGCGCAATCGGCGCGGCTATAAACCCTTCGACAGACGAAGAACAACCCGCGTTTTCGCCGTCCGATACGCTCTTGCCTATCTTGCCTGCAACAAGGTCGTCATCGCTCCAGTTGTCTTTATATTCGTGATCCGCGGTCGAACTCATTCCGTTTTCTTCGTATACGAGTTCTACGTTACGCGGAGCGTAATCCTTATTTACGATTTTTACGTTGTCTATCGTATAACCCGTATATTTATACGCTATGATCGCGACGCTGCCGTAAGGCGTGTAGCCGAGATCAAGATCGAACAACGCAACGGCAGGATAATCTTCCGCATCCGAAAGTTTATACATAACGGTAAATCTGCCGTCGTGCATCGTTATTTTGTAATTATATATCTTACCACGATTGGCAACGTCGAGTATACGCATTCCGTCGGTTTTATACGCGTCGGGATAACCTATCAGATATTGTCCGTTTACCGGCGCGTTTACAAGCCCGGGATTGTATAACCTCATGTTTTCGTCGCGTACCGACATAGTCAGAATGGTCGCCCCGCGGACGTGATTGTCGAACGTGCCTTTATTTTCTTCCGACCCGACGGAGATGCCGAACCAACCGTCGACAGCGGGTTTCAATACGTTGCCGTTGTTGTCGACTACGTCCTCACGCCCCGCGTCGATAACGTCGAAAGTCAACTCGAAGTTGGAATAACGATACACGGTGCTGATAAAACTCGACAGAACGTCGAATTTAAGCGCGCCGTTTTCGACGTAACATCCGCCCGAATAACCGTTGGCCTCGTCCATCTGCGAACGCGAGAAAAACGCATTGCGGTTATAATGACCGTTGTCGAAGTTTTCGGTAATTTCGGCAGGGGTCTCGGCATTTACATAGCGGTATGCCGAAATTCTGACGGAAGAAGCTTCGGCTACGCATTTGCCGTTCTGCCCGATACCGGTATAACCTTCGGTAGAATGTCCGAAGTTCCGCATGTTGTCACCGTCGGCAAGTGTTTCTTTCACGCCCGAACCGACTTCGGATAATGTCGCAATAAGGATGCTTTCCGCGTCGAGCGAAACTTCCAGCGTAAACTCCGAACCGAACGCAAGGCAGTCGAATGCGGCGGGGTCCGCCACTTTGACTTCGCCGCTCTGCGAATACCTCGAAACGCCGGCCTTCAACACTCCTGCGTCGTTTACGAAATACACTTCGGTAGAGCCTTCCGTTCCGAGTTTATCCTCGAAATCTTTAAGCCCGTAAAAAATTGCGAAACGGTTGCCGGTTTCGGTCGGAACGTCGTCTATTCTCAGCGTGTATTTCGCCGAGAATATTTCGTTTAAGCCGCTTTCGGAATAATCCTGAATTTTCGACGTGGCTACAACCCTGCCGTTAGCCCTTACGCCGTCGTCGAAAACGATTTTACCGTTCCCGCCTTTGACGTTGCCGTAAGTAAGCCACGCCGCGCTGTCGAGCCTGTCGCCGGCGAAAGACGAATCTTCCGCAACGGTTACGCCCGACGACCCGGCATGAGCCACGGCATACGGCGCGGCGACCACCGCAAGAGCGGCGGCAAACGCGCAAACTGTTCTTATAATTTTTTTCATCTCTTTTCCCTTTTACGCCTGATACCCGGCATTTTTAAGCCATGTCGACCAGTTGTTGTCGACGTCGTTTCTGAAATCGTTCCAGAGCGTAGCCGCATTTTTCGCATTGCTGCCCGAACTCATCCCGAGCACTACGTTGAGCGTGCCGTACACTTTCATCACGTTACTCGTAAACATCTTGCTGCGGGCGTTACCGTCGGTTACATAAGTATAATCCGACGCATCGGCGTAGAGTTGTTTTTCGTAATCCGTCCAGCCCGTATAGTCGATTTTGCTTGCGTCTGTTATAAAAGCGTTCGTAGCGGTGTGCGTCGCCTGCGTGAATTTCGCAAGTCCCTCGTCGGAATAGTAATACTGAATAAACTTCTTGACGCCCTCGCCCGCGTTGGTATATTTGTTTACGATAAGCGAGTGTTCGCTGCCGTTATGATAAATGAGTTTACGGGCGGCGTAAATTCTGTCCCAGTCTTCCTGCGTGACTTCGTAATCGTCGCCTTCGAGAGCGACCGCCGTGCCGTCGTCGATAACGGCGTCAACAGCCGTAACGACCGCCGCCAACTCGGTATCGTCTTCTATCGACGGGCATTTATCCTTTATCGCGCTGATGACCGGCGTGCGCATCATCCTGAAATTTTTGTTCTTGCTGCCGCTGCCCTGCGCCTCGTTGTACATCCAAGTGCCGTTTACCATCATCGCGGCGTTACCCTGAATGAATTTGGTCTGAGCGGTATCCTTGTTCATCGAATTTGAGCCGTAAAGCAGATAATCGTAGCCGAATATCTGGGTCATGACTTCGAGAGCCTGTCTCTTGCCGTCGGTTTCGCTTAAATATACCTCTTTCGACGGCGAATTTCCGTCGGCGTCTTTAAGTTGCAGCCAGTTGTCGAGATAATAGTCGAGCCCCGCATACTGCGCCATCCACGCCTTTACGAGGTACACATAATATCCCCCGTCGGAAAACGTTACGAAAGGAGTAAACGAGTTAAGGTTGTACCTTTTGTCGTCTTTGAGTTTAAGCGTAAGATTGCGGAGTTGGTCTGTGGTCTTAGGCACTTTGTAGTCGGTACCGTCTATAATGTCGGCGTTGTACATAATGCCGGCAATCGAACCCGCCCAACCGAGCGTATCGAGAGAACCGTCGGGATTTTTAAGCGAGCGATAGAGCGATGCGTCGTATTTTTCGGCTATCGATTTATCCTCGCCGTCTATTTTACCCGTCGCGATTTCGCTTAAATCCATAAACATATCGCGGTAGTTGGCAAGAGCCTCCGTCGAACTGAAATATATGTCTGTGGTATCGTTTTTGCCGAGTTTAAGCGAATTGACAAGCGTCGTAACGTTTCTTTCGGCGTTCTTATACGCGTGATAATCGGGGTATTTCGAGTTGAAACCCTCGATTATATCGTCCATGAACTGTTCGCCGAAACCCGCAATCCAGAATGATATTTCGATATCGTTTTCGCTGTTTGCGGATGGTTTTTTGTTTCCGCAACCGGTAAACGCGGATACGGACAACCCGGCGGCGAGAACCGCCGCGATCGCTTTAATCGATTTTTTCATAGTATGCTCCTTATTCTTTTATGCCGCCGAGCGATATATTGCTCATGAGCACGTTATTGAAAAATATAAATATCAGCAAAGGCGGTATACATGTGACGAAATACGCCATATAGAGTATATCGAACCTCGCCATATTCGTCGCCTCGGTCTGAAACAGATATATACCCGCCGAAAGAGTAGGCAGTTTGTTGAGGTAAAGTACCGCCGAAGAATAGTTGTTCCATTCCGCCATCCATATAAGCAGGAATATCGCGCCGAACATCGGCAAAGCCTGCGGCAACATTATTCTGAAAAATATCGTATAGTCGCCCGCTCCGTCAATCTGCGCCGCCTCGGCGTAAGTGTTGCTTACGTTCTGAAAGAACGCATGGAAGTACATATAGTTGACGCCTATACCCGACAGACAGGTAAGTATCTGTAAACGACTGTTCAGAAGACCCAGATCGTGCAGAAGTACATACATACTGCCGCCGTTGCCGTATATCGGCAATATCATCGTTATAAGCGACGCGATGAAATACGCGCCCGCGCCGAGGAATTTATATTTGCATGTGACGTATGCCAGCGCAGCGGTACACATAGCGGATAAAAACGCGCCCAGCACCGAAAAGTATACGCTGTTGCCGAGCATTCCCCAGAATCCCGTGTCGGCGACGCTCATAAGCCGCATCATCTCGCCGAAATGTTCAAAATGCCACGTCGTCGGCAACTTAAAAGAGTTTGCGACTATCTCGTCGTGGGTTTTCAGCCCCGACATAAAGCACCACCACAGACAGTAGATATACGACAGCGCGAAAAGGGTGAACAATACGAAAATTATGCAGTACAGAATACGTTCCGAAACGCTCCTTTTCTGTATGCCGAGGAAGTTTTTGTTGACTTGCATCAATATTCCACCCCCTGAAACGCTTTACCCGTAATCTTTCTGAGCGTAAGCGACACCGCGCACGAAATCACGGTTAAGAACATACCAAGCGCGGACATATAGTTGAACGCGTTCGATGAATTGTTTATCGAAACGCCGTAAACCTGCATATACATCCAGTTTGCGATCGTCTGCGTACCCGCCTGCCCCATAGTGAGCAGAAAGACCTGTCCGCTCGCGCCGAAAATACCCGCGATAGACAGAATGAACATAAGCGCGAAAGTCGGCCATACTATCGGTATTATTATTCTGAAAGCCTCCTGCACCCAGTTGACGCCGTCGAGTCTTGCGGATTCGATAACGCCTTCGGGTATACGCGCGAAAGTTCCGCCCCAGATAATCAGGTTCCCCGGGAAGGTCAGCCATACCATGTTGATAAGTACCGCGGTGTTGGCGAATTTTTCGTCCGAGAAAACGTCCGGCACATAATTTAATCCGAACATCTTCTGTAATGTTACGCCGAAATTATAACTGCCTAAAAGGTCTTTGTAAACCGCGCACATTACGACCGCGGAAATTATGCTTGGCAGATAGAATATAACGCGAAACGCCTTATACAGGAATATTTTCTTATATAAGAAGTAAGAGACGAACACCCCGACGAAGAACATAATCATGTTCACGCCGAAAGTTTTGAAGGTATTCAGAAACGCCTCGCCCATCTCTTTATCGGGCGGAAACAGTCTTTGAAAAACCGTTTTTATGTTGTCTAGCGTCCAACTGACCGTTCCGTCGGCGGCGTTGTACTGAAACGCCATCGCGAACGAATTCAGATTGACGTAGACGTAAAATACGAGAAAGTTTATCGTGGGCAGTATAGTGAACGACACTATAAAACCCGTCCTTTTCGCTTTTGTCGCAAAATCGCCCTTCATTGCCTCTTTCCTTTTTTCTTTAACGTAAACGCCGCGATTGCAGTCATCGGCAAAATCGCAATACCGGCGATTGCATTCGACCCGCAACCGCTCTTTTCTTCCGCAGGATCTTTATGCTCTTCGTCCGATCTGAAATCGGCGTAAAGAGTAATCGACGAAGTCGTAGTCTTTCCGAAAACGAACGTCTCGTTTTTGCCCGTCTTCCAACCGACGAAAGTATATCCGTCTTTAGTCGGCGCAAGCTCCGGATCGGTCAGAATATAATCGCCGGAATCAACCGTAACCGTTTTGACGCTCTTTCCGTCGACGACGAAATCGACTTTATAACTCAACAGTTTCTTATAAGCCGTTCCGCCGATTGTCAGATTTCCGAAGTCGAATTCCCCTTCCGCGGAAGTCTCGCCGTCGGTTATGGTCGCGACGCCTATATCGAATGCCTTAACCGACACTTCGCTTTTTACGCCGCCGCCGAAACGATAATTCGTTTCGCCGAAAATATATCCGACGTCGCTTGCGGAATCGTAATAAGTTCCGTAATATCTGTCGTCGTTCACGGCGGTATACGCAACGAGGGTTATTTCTTCGTCGGGCATGACGAAAGTGTATTCGCCGTCGGCACCCGCAGTAAATTTAACGTCCGCGCGGTTGCCGTCTTTATCCAGCGCGGCAGGCATCGACTCTCCATCCGCCCCGAATAATTTTATCGTAACGGTCTTGCCGGCGTAGGCATAATATTTTTCTTCGAGAACCTTGTCGAAAGCCGCCGCCCTCGCGCTGAGTTCTATGCCTAAATCATAACCGTCGGCATCGGTAATCGAAAAGTCCTCGAGCGTAACGTCAAAAGTTTTATTTGTATTGGTCGCATCCCAACAGATTTTCGTCGCATTGTTGTTATCGGCGGTTTCGGCAGTTGCCGACGAAACGAATTTAGCCATATTCGCGGCTTGATCTTCTCCGTCGACGACGACCGAAAACGTATGCGAAGTCACGTCGTACGAAATATCCGTCCGCGCGCCCTCTTTATATATCGTCACGTCGCCCTTGCCCGGATTACCCGCGCCGAAAACGTACCAGTAAACGTCACCGACGTAAGCATAGGCTATGTCTTTTGACTTACCCCTTACCAGTCCGTAAAAATCCGTACCGGAAAGCCCGGACGAGACCGACGTTGCGGTAAACCCGAGGTTGATATTGCCGTTCGTATCGCGTTTATTGTACAGATACGATTCGGTATGCTTATAGCGAACCGTTTCGGTTACGGAATCGTCCATTCTGAGCGAAAACGCTCCGGGGTTTATCGCGAATTTCGCGTCGGCAGCCATATCGGCGGCTTTCGCGGCAAATGTGAAGTTGTTTCCGCTTAAAGCGGCGGTTGTCGCAACGGCGGCAACCGCGCCGCATAATACGGTTTTAATTTTTTTGTTCATAATAATGTGTTTTATTGTTTTACGAAATTATCGGCGTACGGATTCCGCCTTTGCCGACGCAATGCGGCAACGACGGAATCCGACGCAGAAACTCATACCCCTTTAATAGGCAGTTCGTTGTCTTCGTACGGCAGGTTGCCGGACTGAGTTATAATGTCGAAGACCGCAAGATTTATTATCGCAACGGGTTTCAGATATTCTTTCTTCATTTTTATCACCTCTTATTGATTAAGCCGCAAAATATGCGTTTGCCGCAACGTTGAGTTCGTAAAGAGTCTTTACGAGATTGCCGAGCGAAACACTCGTATCTTTGTCTTCGAGCGTCGCTTTGACGTAACTCAGAGCACCGTATCTGACGGTCTTGCCGCCGAGCGTGAAATCGTACAATTCGTCGATGTCTTTCATCACGATATTTTTAAGCCTTAAAACATAGCAGTTTTCCACACCCGTCACCGCCTCCGGAGTAACCTCGGAATTCCCGACCTTGAAAGTCTTACCGGTTAAATCGGCGCAGTTAAAGTAAAGTTTGATTTCGGTAGTATCTTCGAGTACAAGCGTTGCGCCTTCTACGGTTATATCGTCATCGGTTCCGCTCACCGTCGCCGCGAATGCGGTAAGATCGGCGGTAAAGTCTTTCGCGGTGTCTACGGTTTCTGCGGCAAAGTAAACTCTTGCCGCCTCGCAATAAGCAAGCATTTTCTGTACAAGTGCGTACCCGTCTTCACCCTCGGCAAACTTATCGGCATATTCTTTGACGCTGCTTGTCGCGGTTATCGTATCGCCGCCGAGCGTCGTAACGACGAACGCGACGTTTTCTTTATAATCCTTCGGCGCGACGGGGAATCTGAACACGAACGCATTCCCCGCGACTTTATCTGTCTTTACTCCCTTTACGGTTACGGTTTCACCCTTGAATGTGACCTGCGCGGTCATTTCGTCGGTGTCGGCGGAAAGAGTCGCGTAGAAATTCAGCCCTATATCCCCTGCAAGCGATACCGAAAAACCTGCGGCTTTGCCGAAAGTATATTCGGCCGTAACTTCGATATTTTCAAAGTTGAGTTCGTATTTACTCCACGCGCCGTCATAGCCTTTCTTTGCGGGAACGGCAGGCTCGTTTACGGTCTTGTTTTCAACCGTATAAGTTTCGGTCGCGACCGTTTCTCCGTCCGCCTTAAATGTAACCGTATATCGGGTAGCCGTATATTTTGCGGTTATGACCTGCTCGTTATCGAAATTAAGAGTAAACTCGTTCCATTCTCCCGTATAATGTTCTCTTGCGGGAACGGTCGGCACGGTTATGGTATCCTTGTTTTCGATCGTATAGTTCACAATCTGATCGTCCGCGCCGTCAGCCCTGAACGTAGCCGTATAAGTAATCGGAGTATACACTGCATTCACGACCTGATCGTCGGCATAGATTATGTCGTGATTTTCCCATACACCGGTGTAGTGCTCTTTAGTCGGAACCGCAGGGGTTTCAAAATCGGATTTGGTCGATTTGGTAAAAGTTTTTATTATATCGTTTGCGCCGTCGGCTTTATATATTACCGAATATTCCTTTTCGGTTGCGAGCCCGTTCATCGCCGAAAATACGAAATGGTCGCAACTGCCGTCGATGATGTTCATCTTAAACCCGGCGACTTCGCCGTTTTCGTCGGCAAGCAATTCGGCGTTTACTTTAACGGTAATGTCCTTATCGGAAACGTCGCTGTAATATCCCGAAACAACGTTTACGATTTCGGTCTTGGTTCCGTCGAGTCTGGATATCTGAACTTTCTTGACGCCGTCGGTATGCCAAGCCAACGCTTTGAATTCTATCGTTTTATGAACGCTGCTGCTTACGGGCAACTTGAATACCGTGCTGATAGTTCCCGAGCCCAGCCCTTTACCGTTATACAGCAGACCTTCCGACGTCGTTACGGCTATACCGTTGATAGCGTCTCTTCCGAAACTGCCCGAAGTCGACGAACTTGCAAGAACGTCTATCATGACATCCGGCGTACCTTTACACGCTATAATATCCGAAAATACCAAGTTGGTTGCACCGTTTGCCGCATCTAAGATGAATCCTTCGATGTCGCCGTCGGTATTTTTAAGCGCATCGGCAGGAAGATATAAACCTATCTCGCCGTTTGCGTTCCAATCATAATAAACGTCTAACGTTTTTACTTCCGTACCGTCAAGATTTTTCAATATAACCGGAGCATACGGCTTACGATCTTCCCAACAAAGAGCCTTAAAATAGAAATAATCGACAGTCGAACCGTCTACCGGCGAAGTAAATTTAACCGTAGAAGTAAAAGCCTTTCTTCCCATAGATATTCTGTAGCAAAGCTCTTCGTCCTTCCAACTCTGATCCGCAAAAAGCGGAGCGACTTTTCCCACCGGACCTCCCTGCAAGATCGCTTTGTATGTCGTTCCTTCGGAAACCGCATTTGAATTATTTACATCGACTCTTGTATAGCACACATTGGACAAGTTGAAATCACTGAGCATAAACCAACCTGCACCGATTGAGTTTTTAATTATAAATCCGTCTATCGTGCCGTCAGCCTTCTTGATTTTCGCCGTAGGAATACTTACCCAAAGCGAATTCGGCATATAAACTTCGCAAGTCTTGTCAGCCCACGAGGCAAAAATATCCGCATTGTAGCCTGTATCTACGTTTTCGGAGGAATAAATATCGGTAGATCCGTATTTCCCATACCCGCCTTCAGCCCAATACATAGCCTTGAAATTAAGATAGGAATAAGTTGAAACATTTATCGGCGTATCAAATTTAACAAACAATTTAGCGTCATTCTGCATAACATTTGTAAATTTCGACATACCGAGAACACTACTCCACTGAGTATACGCTCCGGACGATGTTAAAGGCGTCAATGCGGTTATATCGTCTGTAAACACTCCGGATGCATCCGATGCCGAAAATACCAAATTCACCGATGAATCGTCGGCGGCTTTGGCAGATGGCTTATCCGTCGTTAAAAGTGCCGCCGTGCCGACCGAAACGGTCAGCGCAAGAGCCAGACACAAGGTTAAAAGTTTTTTCATTATATTTCCCTCCCGCGCGGTTTTCCGCGCTTTTTATTACCGTATTATTTTTCTCTGTCACACTTTTACGTCGCGACGCCGTTTTTTATCCGTTTTTCTTTTTTACAAGTAATGCCGCCGCGCATAAAGCAACCATACCGTATATTCCGCCGATACTGCCGCCGCAACCATTCTTACCGCCGCTCTTGCCGTCGTCGTCAGTATTATCCGGTTCTTCCGGGGTAATCGGCGTCGGATCGGGGTCGGGCGTAGCGGTTTTAGTATACTTTGCCTTGACGCGTATATTCGTAAAATT
>ERZ831979.2509-NODE-2509-length-12421-cov-2.889778_pt1 | contig 12421 bp, 5 predicted proteins | sample MGYA00519952_ERZ831979 | MGnify/ENA primary metagenome ERZ831979 (study PRJEB31850, sample SAMEA3708723) | human gut metagenome | biome: human gut; feature: human-associated habitat; material: faeces | place: China | collected 2014 ...
TACCTGCATTCCGGATAGCCTTTGCCTGGCTTGCGATATTGGCGGAACCTGCCTGGGAGCCGGCAGCCAATACATTGGTAAACCGTCCAGCCTGGTCTGCCGCTGCCCCATATTGGTTGAGTGATAAAGTAAGTGAATCAACCGCTTCGTTCAGGGTGATGTCTTTGGCTGCCGCCTGCAATCGCATGGCTTCCTCCGTAACAGCCTTGAGCGCTTCCTTGTCTCCAAGCAGTTCCGGCTTGGCTGAACCGACCAGCATGAACGCATCCAGGATTTCGGCTGCCGACTGGCGGACACGCAAGCCCTCTTTTGTCATGGTGGTGGAAAGCGTCTTGGCCTGCCCGGTCAACCAGGCAATGCTGTCATCATCAAGTCCGGTCAAGGCTTTCAGCCCGGCCTGGGACTCCTCCAACTTGTTGCGTTCGTCTCTGATGGCGCGCAAGGCAAGGGTAAAACCGGTCAGGAAACCTATTACGGACAAGATAACTCCACCGAAACGGTTGAACCAGTCCACCATACTGCCAATACTGACAGTCGCTTTCTTGGTTTCGGTGGTGATGCCTTTTATCTCCTGGCGATGCCGTTTTAAAATCCCCTGAAGATGCTGTATCTTCGCCATGGTGCGGTTGTATTCCTCAGAGCCGCGTGTCATTTCCTTAATGTCACGCTGTAGGCGTTTCATCTCCAAATCAATGGAATTGATGTCATTCTTAATTTCCTTGCCATCGATGTACAAGTAGACACCTCTTTTGACAGTCTTGTCACTTTTTGCCATAACGTTTTTCAATTGTTATTTTATCAAACTTCTGAAGCACATTCTTGAGTGCCTGGTCACCGTAATACTCTCCGGATAAATCAGCCAGTGATTCGATGTTATCCACAATGGGAGGGTCTAACCAGGGTAGGGGACTTCGCCGGATAACGGCATAGTGTTCATCAACGGTACGCATGCGCCGGATGCGATATTCAGAAACACGTAGAGAACGCAGTTCCTGACGTTTCTTCTTATCGCTCCATGCCGAATGTCCCTTCATTATAATTCCGTTCTTGACGATATATCCACGCCCGGCGCCATATTCCCGGTACGCACCATACCGGGCAAAGCGGAAACCCAGACCGACATAAGCCGGTCCACCTTCACGGTCTTTCAGCCAACGGGATTGCAGTTCCCTACGCAATCTGCCGGTTGCGTGTGTCCGTTGTAGAATATTTACGGAGGTATTCCTGACTTTCCACGTCCAGTTCTCAACTCCTCGATTGAATTTCTCGGAGGTCATTAAACTCTTTTCTTCAGTTATTGCCATAAAAAAGCCTTTAGTTCCGGACACAAAACTAAAGGCTGAAAAGAGTGGAAAAAAGGACAAGAATTCAGCGGACAGAGAACTTGAAATCATTGATTTTGTAGCCCCATCCGATGACGAAGTCGTTGCTGCAAGCCTCATTCAACTGGGCCGCGGTCATGCTCAGGGTGAGTACGCGCGTCTTGCGATATTCCACCTTGACAGTCATGTTGTTGTTCAACGTGAGGTCCAGTCCTGCCAAAGGCGAGAAGGCTTCGTTGATGGATACGGAACTGATGTCGTACATGCTGCTCGGGATGATAGCATTGTCCGTAGTGTTTTGTATGAATCCCAGGTCGCCCATGTACTCCATCCAACTGCTGTACGTATTGTAAGCCCCCACAGAGTAGATGCTCTTGTAGGAGTGGTTCAGGGTGACGCTCTTGAAGTGGTCCCGTATCCAAGGCAGGTAGGCCAGGCCTTTGTAGGATACGGTCCAGTTGGGCAGCATGCGTGCCAGACTCGGGAAAATGTCCAACGGGGAGTTGATGTCTCCTCCTCCGGTGTAAGCGGCCAGGAAAGCCGGTATCATGACGTCTGACGAATACTTGTCTACCGTACCGTTGGCCGGGTCGAACTTGCCCTGTAGTCCGGTAGCAGCCGGATAGGTGGCATTGGCATAGCGGGCTTCCACACGGCTTTGGAACGTGTTGAGGTATTGTTGGAAACGGGCGAATGTCTTGCTGCTGTATCCGTTTCCGGCGTCGCCTCTGCTTTCGAAGGCCGATTTGATGGAAATGGTGGTCATCGTAAAGCTGCCGCTTTGTGTGGTGGGCATGCCCGCATACATATATTGTATGCTCTTGTTACTGTTCACCGTCCGGCTGGCATTCAAGTCAATCTTCAAGTCCGGAATAGGTTCCAACGTGGCTTTAAGTTGGAGGTCCTCCATGGCGTTGGTGGTGGCCGGCGTACTGATACTGTCATTGTTGAGCAGCCATCCCCGCTCGTTGGCTTTGTCGATATAGCTTTCGCCGGTGAGGCCGAACGCAAAATCCAATCCCGGTTGCATGCCTCCGCCCGTACGTTGTCCGAGCATGTCGCCCACGTTGGGCAGGAACCCCGGTAAGGACATGGCGAACGTGTTACGGTAGCTGACACTGACGTTGCGCACCATCATCAGGAAGCGTGTGGCTCCTTGTAAGTAGGGGTACCAGGGTTTTTCCTTTGCCGGTGTCTTGGCTATGACGTTGACACGCAGTTTTACGGAGTCCATGTTCAGGATGCGAATCTTGTTCTTATCCAGTTTCTTGAACTTGATGGGGTAGCGGCGTCCGGCAGCGGTTACGGCGGTGACGCGTATGCGGCGGCTCTTTTGGTTGTGCGCCAGTTCCACGGTCGTATCGGGTTTCAGGGTGATTTCACCGGCAAATCCCTTGAATTTCGGGTTTTTCACCTTGGCGTTGGCCGTACCTTTGGCGTTGTCCGCCGTTTTGCCGTCCGTTTTGTCCTTCCCGTCCTTGTTTTGCCCGTCCTTCCCGTTGGCGGCGGCTTCCTTCTCTTTTTCTTTTTGTGCCTTGGCCTTCTCCCGTTCACGGTTGCTTTTGTCCTTGGCTTTCTTCCGTTCGCTGGCCGAGAATTTCTTGTTGACCTCTTTCAGGAAAGAAGAGAAATTGTACAGCGTTTCCAGATTGAAGCGTCCGTTTATCGTAGCCGAACGCTGGTTGTTGATGGTATTGCCGTAAGAAGTTCCGTCTTCCAGTTCCATGCCGCGTTCCCAGGAATAGTTGGCCGTGTAATTGCCGTCGAGGGACATCCACGAGAAACACGGTATTTTTTCGAGCGGTACTTTGTACGAGGCCGTGAAGTCCTGTTGGTAGTCGAGCGGAGTGCCGAATCCCTTGATGCTGTGCCATACGGAATCTTTCCACACTTGGTACTGGTCCGCATAGAGGTCCTTGTTGACCGGAACGTTCGGTTCTTCGATTTCCGCATGGGTGGCGGAGTTGAACGAGAAGTGAAGGTTTTTGGTCAAGTCCCACTTCAGACTGAAATCGCGGTTCCACAAAAACTCTTTGGAGAAGGAGAGAGGGAGCGACGTCGGGTCTTCCAGATTCTCGATGTCCCGTTCCTGGTACTCGTAATAGTTGCGCAGGATGTTCGTGTTGAAGCTGATGTTTTGCGGCAAGTAGTTGAAGTTCTGGTCGCGGATGATGTCCCACCATTTGCTCTTGCTTTTAATCATCTTCTTGAACGGCTCGAAAGGCTTGTATTCGGGAGAATAGTTGTAGTTGAACGCTCCGTTCCAGTTTTTTTCCGTTTCCCAAGCCGTGGTTTCGCCCGTCTTGTTGGACTCGCTGTGCGAATAGCTGAACGAGAAGTTGGCGGGGTCGTATGGCATGGGGTGTTTGGGCGTGGCGATGTTGAACTTCACGTTGCTCAGGCTGAAGTTCTTATTCGTGGTCTCTGTGGTGGTCAGGCTTCTCAACGAGTCTTTTTCGTGCTCCGTGGTGCAAGCGTCGAGAGCGTCTTCCAGCAACATGTCCGTGTCGAGCGGATTATATTTCGGTTTGATGACCTCTTTGTTGAACGAATAGTAAATGGGCGCCGTGAAGCGTACTTTCTCCGGCAGCAGCTTGCCCAGTTCGAAGCTGGTCGTGATGCTGTAATTGTACATGTCTTCCTGGTTGCGTTCGCTCACTTTGTCTTCTATGCCTCCGAATCCGGCTGTTTCCATGTGTCCGGTCAGATTGACGGAACCCAGGTCGGAGAATTGTATATTCAGGGTACCCTGTGCGGCCCAACCGCCATCATTGCTGTATTCCTGCAGGCGAAGCTCGTTGGCCCATACTTCCACCGACTTGGTTGCACGGGCATTGTTACGCACGCCGATCATGATGGTCTTCACCTCGCCCAAGGTCGGGTTACCCATGACGCTTACCTTGTTGTTCGGCCGGTTGTCGTCGTAGACGGAGAAGAGTGTGGTCAGGTTGGTATTGCCGAGGCTCTTCTCGCGGTTGCGTGCCTGTTTCACTTTGGTGAACACCGAGAGGTCGATGTCCAGCATATTCTCTTCAGGCCATACGGCGCGGCACTGTTCGGCGGAATAAGTGTCGTAGCGTCCGGCTGCCGTCAGCTTCAAGGGAATTTCGTATTCGTAGAAGTTGTTCTTGTAGTCCGAGCCGAGCCGGATGAAGATACTGGTCTGATTGTCTTCCGTTTCGGTTACATTCTCGGCCAGCGCGTTGGCATGGACGAACATTTGGAGGTGTTTGTACTGGCGCATGTCCAGGTTGGTGTTCTTGTACACGGCGCGGGCGTCTCCCGTAGCCAGGTTACGTACCGTCAGCGAGAGGGCCTGTTCGTTGTCTTCGGCCAGTTGGCTTTGTGCCGGATCCACTACGCGGCTGATGCCCGGAGGCAGTACGTAGTTCACCGGTGTCTTGTCGTTGTTTTCTTCGATGTTGACAGCCGATATTTCCATGCTTCCGTTCGTGGTGGGCATTTCGCCGGCATAAAGAGCCTGTTCGTAGGAACGCCATTCGGCTTTCACCAGATCCAGTGTGGCGAAACGAAGGATGACGGGCTGTTCGAAACCGGTCAGGAACATACGCATGAACCGTATGCTCGTGAAATCGTTGATGTTGCCCACTTTCTTTTGGTATTCGGTAAGCGGTATGCGGAACTGATACCAATTCACCTCTTCCGTGTTGCCGTTGCGGAGCTTGACGCTTGCCGTACGTTTGTCCACGATATGGTTTTGCCCCACAATGAAGTCTTCCGGACGGATGCTGATTTTATATTGGTAATATTTCTCGTACTCGTTCAATGTGTAGTCCTGATTGATGTCTTCCACGTCGGGTGTGGTCTTGTATGAAGTGTCGTACGACTCGTTCGCGTTTTCGTTCGACCGCGAGTTGCCTTCCGGCAGGTTGATATACTTGTAACGGTCGAGGATGCTGCGTTGCTGGGCGTCGTAGTCCGATCCCCGGAAGTAGTGGTAATCGTCTCCGGCCGGGTCGTTCATCAACGAATCGTACACTTGCGGGCTCACTTTCCCTTGTACGGCCATGAGAAACTCACGGTAGGCGCCGAATGTACGTTCTTCTTCGCTGTTGAGTCCGTTCAATCCGATGTCCTGTCGTTCGCGTGCTCCGGATTCGTTGTTGAAAGCATAGACCACGCTGGTGGTGTTGGGCACGCGTCCCCACGCCGTTTCCGTGTAATAGTTGGAGTTTCCGTCGATGGGCATTCCGCTTTCGAAGAATTTCTTTCCGTCGTGGAGAATGTCTTCGCTCACTTCTCCTAAGTTCAAATAGAAGTCACCTCCGTAGTCGCCGCCCTTGTCACGGGTGTAGATGAACGGGTCGAGCAACCAGAATTCTACGTATTCGATGTTGGCCGTCTCGAAATCGTTGGTGTCCAATTTACGCATCATGCCGCCCCAACGGGTTTTGGGGTTGGTGAGTCTTCCGTTGTAGTCCAAGTTCGGATCCAGGTTGTAGGCTCCCCGTTCGGTAGGGTAGAAAGCGAGGTTCATTACCGGGAGCGAAGCAGCCGAGTTGTAACTGGTCTGTGTCTTGTTGGGATAGAGTTCCCGTTCGTACACTTCGCGTACATAGTGGTTGGAGAGTTGGTTCAGGTCGCTCTTGATATGGGCGGGCGTGAGCGAGGAGCTTTGACGCGTGAAGAGCGGATCCACGGTGTACCAGCTCAGCAGGGCGCGGTTGTAGCCTCCGCGCACGTCGTTGACGAGCTTGCTTTCTTCAAAGTCGGACGGCACGCTGGAAATCATCCAGTTGGTGGGCTGCATCACGCTGATGCCGTTTTTCGTGTTCTCGAAGTCGTCGATGTAGGAAGCCGACCCCTGTATCTTCTTGTTTTGCCCGGCAATGAGTTGGGCGAACTCCCCGGTAAAGCTGATTTGCGAAGGCTCGGTCACGTCGATGAGCGGTATTTTGTCTATCAGGTTGGTCAGCCATTGGCTTTCTTTCTTCCACGAGAGGTTGACGCCCCACAGGGTGTTTTTCAAAGGTTCTTCGCCCATGTTTACTTTTGTGGTGAGCGGCTGTTCGTTCAGGAACATGAACGTTCCGCCGAACGTGAAGTCCTTGCTCACGTCGTATTGCAGGTTGAATCCTACGAGCGTTTTGCGCTGCATGCCGTAGTTGTCGTTGCTTTCGAAGTCCACGCTCACGTTCGTGCCGGCATCGATGATGCTTTGGTTGATGATGGTCACCACGCCCATCGAGTAGTCCACCGTATAGTCCGTGTTTTCCGTCAGCGTCACGCCTCCCGCCGTTACGGTCACGGAGCCTTGCGGCACGTTCATGGCGCCGAGGCTGATTTCGGCACCGTTGTTTCCCTTGTACTCTCCGGAGAGCAGGAATTTGTTCTTTTCCGCTATCTGTTTGGCCATGGTCTTGGTGGAGTCGTACAGTGCGTCGAAACAATATTTCTCGGCCAAGGCTTCATCATTCAGGTATTGGCGCAGGTGGCTTCCGAAAGGTTCGGTCACGGGGAAGTAGATGCGTCCTTTATTGATGGTGTATCCTTCCACATAGTCGAACTGTCCGTTCGGATTCGGACGGTTGTTGGCATCCAGACGGTCTAAGTTCATTACCCGCAGGAGCTTGGTGTTTTTGTATTTGGCTTCGGGAATGTAGGACACGTACACCCCGGCAGAGTCGCTTTGGTATTGGATGTCCAGCTTGAATTTGTCCTTTTGCGTGGTGGTAGCTCCCAGGCTATACACGTTTTTCATCATCAAGTCCCAGTTGCCCATCTGCGGTGTGTTCGATGTGTTTTTCAGGGCCTTGACGAACAGGGCTTGGGTATTGTCGGTCAGGTCGGCCGAGAACTCGCCCACTTGGTAGGTTGTGCCGTTGTAGGTGTATTCGAAGGCTACGGCCAGGACTTCGTCCGGTTGCAGGGTAAAGTTGAGCGACACGTAGCCCAATGAATTGTTTACGGTGTATTCCGAAGAAGACAACAGGCGTGCGCTTTGCAGCTTCTCGTAGTCCACGCTGCCTTCAAAGCCCGCGATGGCGTCCAGATCGCTCGACGTCTGACTGATGTCGCGTGCGGCGGCATGCTGTGTGGTCATGGTCGAATAGAGGGTGTTGGCGGCATTGGCGGCCACTTGCACATTACCTTTGCTCCAGATCGGGTTGGAGATATGGTCATGTTCGCCCAGATCGGTGAAGGCCACGATATTGCGGTTGCTTTCATAACTTCCCGTTTTGTTCGTCACCCAAAGTTCGATACGCTTGATGGTGACGCCGGACATGACGGTGGGCAGCTTGCTCATGTTCTGGTCATAATGTTCGCGGAAGAAGTGGGCGAGAAAGAAATGTCGGTTTTCTTCGTATTCGGTAGCCGAGAATTCGTAATTGTGCGTTTGTGTGCCTCCCTTGGACGACACGCTTTTCGAGGCCGATTTCTTTTGGGAAACGACCGTTTGCAGTTTCAGTTTGCCGAATTGCAGGTCAGCCCGCAGGCCGAACAGCGAGGAAGCGCCTTTGATGAGCGAGGAATTGGTGGGAAGCGACACGTTACCCCCTTCTATCAACTTGATGATTTCGTCTTCCTTGCCTTCGTAGCGCAGTTTCATGCTTTGCGCGTCGAAGTCGAACGTGGCGTCGGTGTTGTAGTTCAGGTTCATGTTGATTTTGTCGCCTACGCTGCCGTTCATGCTCATGTTGATTTTCTCTTCGAAATCGAATCCGAAGGTCTTCCGGCGGTTTTCCGAGAGGCTCGGGTTGTCCGTCTTCTTCAGGTTACCCCCGATTTTCAGTTCGGCGGAACCCTGGGTTTTGATACGCACGCCACCGGGACCGAATATTTTCTCGGCCGGTCCCAGGTCGAACTGCATGTCCGTGAAGTCGAATTTGTTTTTGCCTTCATTCTCGAAAGCTTCGCTGTTCTTTTGCCGGTAGTAGTTCTGCAAGGACTTTTGCAGGCTCCATTCCTGATATTCTTCCGGCGACATCAGCAAAGGGGCGTTCAGGTAACTGTCGCCCACTTTGGTACCGATGGTGTAATTGCCTGTCGCCGGGTCGTAAACGGTATCCGTTTTCAGATTGTCCGGGTCTTTTAGGTCCAAGCTTCGTTTTTTCAGATCGTCTTCGTCGCGGGGCGCCGTCCGCTTCACGCTGAAACGTGGCCGGATGGTGTCCGGTTCGGCCGGAGCCGGGATCTCGTTCCGGGATATATGCAAGAAAGCGGCACCTCCCATGTCCGCCAGTGCGTTGGCACTGATGGCCAGAAGGATGAGGTAGAGCCACTTTTTGCGTAAATCGCTCACGCTCGGCATCCTTCGAGCAAGCTCGGTCTGCGCTCGCTTAATCGCGATTTTCAAGTTTCTTTTCATGCTGTTCCGTTGGGCTATGAAGCTTTCGGCTTCCTATAATCTTTTGAGGGCAAGTTTGATGACACGCTCCACGGCGGCCTCCGGTTCTTCTTTCAGGATGGCCAATGCGACCTTTTGCGAGGGGGCGGGCGGGAAGCCAAGCATGGTAAGGGCGGCCACGGCCTCTTCCAGTATTTCGGAATGTCCGGTTGCCGCGGTCGCGGAAGTGCCGGGGGCAGTCGTCCCTTCGATTTCCACCGATGCGATTTTGTCTTTCAGGTCCACGATGATGCGTTGGGCGGTTTTCAGCCCGATGCCTTTCACGGTCTTGAGCAGCTTGTCATTGCCGGAACTGATGACGTTGACCAATTCTGCCGGTGTGAGGGCGGAGAGAATCATGCGTGCCGTGTTGCCCCCGATGCCCGACACGCTGATGAGCAGCAGGAAGAGGGCACGTTCCTGGCGGGTGGAAAAACCGTAAAGCACGTAGGCGTCTTCGCGGATGGCTTCGTAAACGTATAGTTTGGCTTCCTGCTTGCCTTGCAGGGCTGAAAATGTGTTCAAAGAGATGTTGAGGCCGTATCCCACGCCGTGGCAATCTATGACGGCGATGGCCGGAGTGAGTTCGGCAATCTGGCCCTTCACGTATTCTATCATGTCTTTTTTTGCTAAATATACTTTAAGAAAACGTGTCCGCCACCTCTTTATTGTGCGCACGCGTTAATTTTTATAGGGCATGCAGAAGAAATGTGAAAAATGCCGGACAACCCCTGACTTAATGTTTCATGAGACCGGCGTATATGCATCCGGTTGTCCCGTCGATGGGAAATACGCGATTCTCGCGCGTCGGCTTTTGGGCAAAGTGTTATCCGGAAATGGAAGTAAGGTGTCAAAATGCACGTTTCCGCTTCATGCCGTGCACGGAATATGGGGCGGCTGTCAGGAAAAAGCAAGGTTCTTGTATCCATTTGCCGGACGGTTTCGGAACCGGATTTCCACCGAATAATTCAGAAAAGCCGTTTTCCGGCCTTCCGTTCCCGTCTTTTAGCCGTCCGAAAAACGTTTTTCACGAGCTTTGTCCGTTTTTGTGCGGAGAATTTTTTTTCGCTTTCAAAAGATTGAAAAATCATTCGCTTGAGATTAAATGTTAAATATACGGTTTTGGAGTGCATAAACTCCGTATATACCGTATATTTATTCATTTTGTCGCGCTATTTGGAGGCGTTTTTTCCTGCTTTTCTCGTAGGAAGTCATGAAAAAGGCCGGACAAATCCGATTGTCCGACCTTACTTTGGGCGTGTGTTTATTTCAAGTACTGGGCCAGCGGGCTGTCTATGGTACGCAGACCTTCGGCTATGCTTTGCGCGTTGAGTTGCGCACCCTTGAGCGAGGTGTGCGTGTGGTCGCGGTTATAATAAGCTTTGGCGCCTTCTTGGTCTATCCGGTCGAGGGCGTCGGCCGAGATGTTGTGCAAGTCCACGAACTCTACGGCGGTTTGGGCCACTACCTCCCGATACCATTTGCCGTAGCTGTCGTTGCGGCGTTCTATCTTTCCGCTCGGCCATTCGTTGCGGGGCGTGAGGGACACCAGAATTGGCGTGGCACCCTTTTCGCGCACGTCGTCGATGAATTTTTTCAGGTACCATCCGAAGGAGTAAATGACTTCGTTGTAAACTTTATCTCCTTTGTTGACCCTGTAAACATGACTGGTATCCTGCGCGCAGGCAATGACACCGCGAGCCTTGCCCCGGTCGATGTCGCCGATGTCGTTATGGCCGAACTGTATCAACACGAAGTCGCCCGGTTGAAGGGCGTTGTAGACACGTTCCCAGCGGTTTTCTTCCAGATAAGTGCGTGTGCTCCGTCCGGCTTTGGCTTCGTTCGCCACGGTGATTTTGTCCGTGTCGAAGATGGTTCCCGCCTGACTGCCCCAACCCCACATGCCGTTCGGGTCTTTGTCCTCGTTCTTTACGGTGGAATCTCCCGTGATGAAGACCACGGGTTTGCCTTTCTCGCGTTTCACTTGCGCGGCGGGCGGTTCGAGGTTCGTCAGGCAAGCCTGCAAGGCTTTCAGCGCGGGGTGCGTGGAAGCGGCCAGTTCTTCGGCGGCCGAACGGGCGTTCAGGCGTGCGCCGAACGCACTGGTGTGGATGCGGTCCCGATAGAAGTGGTAATCCACCTTCCATGCCGAGAACCGGTCGTATTTCGAGGCCGATATTTCGTTCAGGTCTACGAAGGGTATGCCTTGCTCTTCGGCCACTTGCCGCGCCCAAAGTCCGAAAGTCCCGTCCACGCGTGCGATGTGTCCGGGGCGTTTCGTGTCCCATGCGTTGCGGGGCGTGAGCGAGAGCAGGATGGGGTGTGCGCCCAAAGCCTTGCATTCACGGACGAAACGGCGCAGGTATTCGCCGTAGCTGTAGACGGTTTCCTCCTCACCCGTCTCCTTGATGGTCACACAGAGCGAGTCCGTGGGGCTGATGCCGCGGATGGAAGCCCGTGCGCGGCCGCTGTCGAAAGGACCATTGTCGTTGTGCCCCAGTTCGATGATGACGTAGTCCCCCTTGCGGATGCCTTTCTTCACGTCAGGCCAAAGCTTGCGGTAGAACGTGCGGCTGCTCGTGCCGCCCAAGGCATGGTTTTCCACGGTCAGCTTGTCCGCGTCGAAATATTCGTGGGCGAAATACCCCCAGCCCCATTGGCCGTTGTCGCCGTTGCCTTTCGTGCCGGTGCGCATCGTGGAGTTGCCCACGAGGAAGAGCACGGGGTGGTTGCCCTTTCGCGACGAACCGGGCACGGGGCGTGCCGTGTTGGCTTTTTCCAAGCTGTCGAGTGTGAGGTCCGTGACGTGGTTCACGTCCTCCATCGGGCGGAAGTCTTTGGGGTTTTGGGCGGTGGAACATAATCCGCATCCTATTAAAAGGGCGGAAAGCATACAGGTCTTCTTCATGTCAGTCAGTATTTCGATTGGTGTCGCAAAGATAATGTTTTGGACCGGATTCCAGCTCTTTCGATAGAGAAAAACTCTTGTTCCGAGAGTGAATCGTCTTGCAAATTACGGTCTGAATGCCTTTTTATGCTTTTTTTCCTTGGGCACTTGACGTAAAATAAGTACATTTGCGAGATATGTTTTGCCATGAAAAGGAAACAAGTCTTAATCTATACGACAAAATAACTAAAGAACTATGAGTTTAAACATCATTGTACTTGCCAAGCAAGTTCCCGACACCCGAAATGTCGGGCCGGATGCCATGACACCGGAAGGTACGGTAAACCGTTCTGCTTTGCCGGCCATCTTCAATCCTGAAGACTTGAATGCGCTGGAACAGGCTTTGAGGCTGAAAGATGCGAATCCGGGTTCTACCGTGACCGTCATCACTATGGGGCCTCCCCGTGCAGCCGAAGTGATTCGCGAGAGTTTATACCGTGGGGCCGACGGGGGCTATTTGTTGACCGACCGCGCTTTTGCAGGTGCCGACACATTGGCCACCAGTTATGCGCTGGCTGCTACTATTCAGAAATTGGGCATGCCCGATGTGATTTTGGGTGGTCGTCAGGCCATTGACGGCGATACGGCACAGGTAGGGCCGCAAGTGGCGCAGAAATTGGGCTTGCCTCAGGTGACCTATGTGGAAGAAATCCTGAAGTGCGCTGACGGGAAGATGACGGTGAAGCGTCATATCGACGGCGGTGTGGAGACTGTGGAAGCTCCGTTGCCCCTCGTGCTGACGGTGAACGGGAGTGCGGCTCCTTGCCGTCCGCGCAACGCCAAGCTGGTGATGAAATACAAGCG
>ERZ831979.2510-NODE-2510-length-12420-cov-6.666316_pt1 | contig 12420 bp, 10 predicted proteins | sample MGYA00519952_ERZ831979 | MGnify/ENA primary metagenome ERZ831979 (study PRJEB31850, sample SAMEA3708723) | human gut metagenome | biome: human gut; feature: human-associated habitat; material: faeces | place: China | collected 2014 ...
GGGCAAAGCCCGCGGTTATCCTTGTTCCGCCACAAGCGAGAATGCGGAGGTTGCGCCTCCTGCACGTTGCCACTGGCCGCGAACGACTCCGGCCCGATGCCGGAGCCGTCAAACGAAGGCCCGGCTAAAAGTGGCAAGAACCGGGCGTCACAGCAGCTCCAGCAACTCGCCGGGCCGGTCGACCAGATGCCGCGCCCCGGCGGCGATCAGCTCCGCACGGTCGCGGAAACCCCACGTCACACCCGCCGAGCGCACCCCGGCAGCCGCCGCGGTCTCGATGTCCACCCCCGAATCGCCGACATACAACACCTCCTCACGCGCCGTGCCCGTCCGTGCGAGAATCTCCTCGACGACCGCCGGCGAAGGTTTCAGCGGCACGCCGGGACGCTGGCCCAGCACCGCGGCGAACGTCACCCCGGGGAAGAACAGCCCGACGAGCTTCTCGGTCCCGGCCTGGAACTTGTTCGACGCCACGGCCAGCGCGACGCCCCGCCGCGCCAGCTCGGCGATCAGCTCCGGAATTCCGTCGTAGGGCCGCGTATGGGCGTCGATGTGTTCGGTGTAGTATTTCACGAAGTCGGCGCGCACCGCGGCGACGGTTTCGGGCGTGCGCAGCGGCTCGGGCAGGGCGCGTTCCACGAGCCGCAGGATGCCGTTGCCGACGAAATGACAGTATTCCTCATAGGTGTGTTGCGGCAGTCCCCGCACACCCAGCACGGCGTTGCACGCCACGGCCAGATCGCCGATCGTGTCGAGCAGCGTGCCGTCAAGGTCGAAGATGACGAGCGAAGTTTTCATTTTTTCCGTTTTATGTTCCAGCCGACAGCCGCCACGAGCAGCGACATCAGCGGCGAGACGATGTTGAAGATGCAGTAGGGCGCGTAGACGAAGGTCGAGACGCCGAGCACCGTGGCCTGCGTCATGCCGCACGAGTTCCACGGGATCAGGACCGAGCAGACCGTGGCGGAATCCTCCACCGAGCGGCTCAACAGCCTCGGCTCCAGCCCCCGGTCGGCATAGAGGTCGCGGAAAAGCCGCCCCGAGAGGATGATCGAGATATACTGGTCGGCGGTGCAAAGGTTGAAGAAGAGGCCCGCGCCCACGGTCGAGGCCACGGCCGAAAAGGCGCGGCGCACCCAGCGCAGGAAGATCGACGTCAGCGACCGCAGCATGCCGCTGCCGGTCATCACCCCGCCGAAGCACATGGCGCAGATGATCAGCCACACGGTGTTCAGCATCCCGGCCATGCCGCGCGTGGCGACCAGTTCGTCGAGCTGCGGCGCGCCCGTGGGGATGGCCGTCGGGCCGAAGCAGGTCATCAGCACCCCCTTGAACCCAGACATGAAGTCCAGCTCCCCGACGCCCGCCACCCGGGCCACCAGTTCGGGCTGCGCCAGGAGCATCGCCGCACAGGCGAAGACCACGGACGAGAACAGCGTCACGATGGCCGGGAGTTTTCGCGCGATGAGCATTCCCGTGGCCAGCGGCACCGCGAGGAGCCACGGCGTGATGCGAAACGTCGCGGCGAGCGTCGCGGCATACATTTCGGCATGGGTCGAAACTCCGTGGTCGAGCGCCAGGCCCGCGACGGTGAAGACCCCGAGGGCGATGAGCATCGACGGAACGGTGGTGTAGAGCATGTAGCGGATGTGGGTGAAGACCTCGACGCCGGCCGTCGACGAGGCCAGCACCGTGGTGTCGGAGAGCAGCGAGAGCTTGTCGCCGAAATAGGCTCCCGAGATGATGGCTCCGGCGACCCATCCTTCCGAAAAGCCCATCGCCTGGCCGATGCCCATGAGTGCCACGCCGATGGTGGCGATGGTGGTCCACGACGATCCGGTCATCAGCGACACCACGGCGCAGATCGCGCACGAAGCCACGAGGAAGAACGACGGGTGGAGGATTTGCAGTCCGTAATAAATCATCGTCGGGACCACGCCCGAGATCATCCACGTGCCGGCGATGGCGCCGATCAGCAGCAGGATGACGATGGCCGACGCCGAGGCGCGGATGTTGTCGATGATGGCCTCTTCGAGCACGGCCCAGCGGCAGCGGTAGATGCCGATCGAGAGCATCACGCAGACCGACGTGGCCGACAGCAGGGCGATCTGGCTTCCGCCGTTGATGGCCTCGCCGCCGAAGGCGCGGATCACGACATAGAGGAGTCCCGTCAGCACCGCCAGCGGAATGGCCGACACCCAGGGCGACGGCAGTTTTTCAGCATTCGTCTTCATATTCTCTTCTTACGAGAGGCAAAAGTACGAAGAATTTTCGTACTTGCGCCATCGGGACGCCCGACCTGCGGTCTTCGCCCTGAAGAAACCGCGACGGGCGAACACGCGAACATGCGAACAGGAGGTGTTCGCCCATGTTCGCATGTTCGCGGAGAACCGGGCGCAGAACCGGACGGAGAGCGGGCCGAAGCTGCCAGCCCCCTGAAACCGGCGTCTTACGCGGGGGGGGGTAAGCATTTCCGGCCTTATCGTACACCGGCCGTGTTTTTTCGGGGCCGGAATTTTTTTATTTCCTTTTTTCTGCCTAACTTTGGAGAACATCCAACACGCAACGAAATGGAGACACTCCGCAAAGTGATCCGGTTTTACGTCGAGGGATTCCGCGAAATGACCGTGGGACGCACCCTGTGGGCCATCATCCTCATCAAACTCTTCATCCTGTTCGCCGTGCTGAAAGTCTTCTTCTTCCCCGACCTGCTCGCGGGCAAAAGCCCCTCGGAAAAGGCCGGCTGCGTGCTGGAAAACCTGACACCCGAAATTCCGCAACCATGAATGCACCCGTCATCATGCAGTTCCGGCCGCCGCTCGCGGCGTCAATCCCCCTCCGGGGCAGGGTCGCCGGCGCGGGGCGGACCCGCAAACGCGGCCGAAAGCCGCAAACAAGAAGGCTCCGGCGTCCCGGAGCGACGCAGACAACCAACCAGTAACCCAATACGCTATGCTTTCCGACTACCTATCCACCGTCGACTGGTCGCGCGCACAGTTCGCCATGACGGCCATCTACCACTGGCTGTTCGTCCCGCTGACGCTCGGGCTGGGCTTCCTCATCGCCATCATGGAGACCCTTTACGTCCGCACGAAGGACCCGTTCTGGCTCCGCACGACCAAATTCTGGATGCGCCTGTTCGGCATCAACTTCGCCATCGGCGTGGCCACGGGCCTGATCCTCGAATTCGAATTCGGGACCAACTGGTCCAACTACTCCCACTTCGTGGGCGACATTTTCGGCGCGCCGCTGGCCATCGAGGGCATTCTGGCGTTCTTCCTCGAATCGACCTTCATCGCCGTGATGTTCTTCGGCTGGCGCAAGGTCAGCCGGGGTTTCCACCTCACGGCCACGTGGCTCACGGCCTTCGGTGCCAACCTCTCGGCGTGGTGGATTCTGGTCGCCAACTCGTGGATGCAATACCCCGTGGGGTGCGACTTCAACCTCGAAACCGTGCGCAACGAGATGACCTCGTTCTCGGCCGTGGCGCTGTCGCCCGTGGCGGTCAACAAGTTCTTCCACACCGTCACCTCGTCGTTCGTCCTCGCCGCGCTGTTCGTCGTGGGGGTCAGCGCGTGGTATCTGCTGCGCCGGCGCGAACAGCTGATGGCCCGCCGGAGCATCGCCATCGCCTCGGCCTTCGGGTTCGTCTTCGCGCTCGTCACGGCCTTCACGGGCGACCGTTCGGGCGCCATCGTGGCCCGCGTGCAGCCCATGAAGCTGGCGGCCATGGAGGCGCTCTACGACGGGCAGCAGGGCGCGCCGCTCACGGCCGTCGGCGTCCTGCGTCCCGAGGCGCAGCGGACCGGCGGCGACGCCTTCTACTTCAGGATCGACATCCCGAAGATGCTCTCGCTGATGAGTTTCCGCTCGGCCGACGCGTTCGTTCCGGGCATCAACGACCTGGTCTACGGCAACGAGGAGTACGGCGTGATGCCGGCCTCGGAGAAGATCGAACGGGGGCGCGTGGCCGTCGAGGAGCTGGGCCGCTACCGCACGGCGCGCGAGAAGGGCGACACGGCGGCCATCACCGAGATCGAGGCCAAGTTCGACCGCTCGACGCCCCAGGGCGCGGAGTTCCTGCGCGAACATTTCGCCTACTTCGGCTACGGCTACCTCTCGTCGCCGGAGCAGATCGTGCCCGACGTGCCGCTGCTGTTCTACTCGTTCCGCGTGATGGTCGGCGCGGGCTGCTTCTTCATCCTGCTGCTGGGCCTCGTCTGGTGGCTCAACCGCCGCGACCGCCTCGCCTCGAAACGCTGGCTGCTGCGGACGGCCGTGTGGAGCGTCCCGCTGGCCTACCTCGCCTCGCAGGCCGGCTGGGTCGTCGCCGAGGTCGGACGCCAGCCGTGGGCCATCCAGGACCTGATGCCCGTGGGCGTCGCGGCGTCGAAAATCCCCAGCGGATCGGTCTCGGTGACCTTCTTCCTCTTTCTGGCGCTGTTCACGGCGCTGCTCGCCGCCGAGTTGAGCATTATGTTCCGGCAGATCAAAACAGGACCTAAAGACGACTGACATCCCGACTACCGCAAATTTACCGGCAGGGTGGCTTCCGCGCAAGCGGACACAAGTCCCCGCCAGGCCGGGGATTTAGGGGTGGGTCAAATCTATAAACACGGCGGTACGCCGTGAATCGCCGACGGACAAGAGCGATAAAACAACGACAACAACGACAACTATGGATACTATCACCCTACTTCAACACTATTGGTGGCTGATCATTTCGCTTTTGGGGGCCTTGCTGGTCTTCCTGATGTTCGTGCAGGGCGGTCAGGCGCTGCTCTACACGATCGGCCGCACCGAAGAGGAGCGCAACATGCTGGTCAACTCGCTGGGCCGCAAGTGGGAGTTCACCTTCACGACGCTCGTGACGTTCGGCGGGGCGTTCTTCGCCTCGTTCCCGTTGTTCTACTCCACGTCGTTCGGCGGGGCGTTCTACGTCTGGATGGCCATTCTGCTGTGCTTCGTCATTCAGGCCGTGGCCTACGAATACCGCCGCAAACCGGGCAACGTCTTCGGCGAACGGACCTTCAACGCCTTCCTGCTCGTCAACGGCGTGTTAGGCCCGCTGCTCATCGGCACGGCCGTGGGAACCTTCTTCACGGGGGCGGAATTCACCGTCGACCGCCTCAACCTGGCCAACCAGGGCGGCGCGGCGGTGATCTCGCAGTGGGCGACGCCGTGGCACGGGCTGGAGGCCGTCGCCGAGTGGCGCAACGTGCTGCTGGGCCTGTCGGTGACGCTGCTGGCCATGACGCTGGCCTGCCAGTACTTTATGAACAACATCGACGACGAGGCGATCTTCCGCCGCGCCGCACGCCGCATGCGCACGTTCGCCGTGCTGTTCGTCGCCTGCTTCGTGGCATGGCTCCTGGCCCTCGTCCTCGCCGACGGATGGGCCGTCGACGCCGCGGGCACGGTCTTCATCGAACCCTATAAATACCTGCACAACCTCGTGGAAATGCCCTACGTGGCCGCCGCGCTGCTGATCGGCGTGGTTTCGGTGCTGTGGAGCGTCTGGCTGGGGTGGTGCGGCAGCCGCCGTGCGGTGTGGTTCGGGGGCGTCGGCACGGTGCTCACGGTGCTGTCGCTGCTGCTGCTCGCGGGGTGGAACGACACGGCCTACTACCCTTCGCTCGCGGACATGCAGTCGTCGCTGACGATCCGCAACTCCTCGTCGAGCCTCTTCACGCTCCGCACGATGGCGTGGGTGTCGCTGTTCGTGCCGTTCGTGGCAGCCTACATCTGGTACGCCTGGCGTGCGATGAACCGCCGTCCGATCACCCGCGAGGAGATCCGCGGCGACGACCACCAGTATTAAGGCGAACCTTACGGTTGAGCGAGGGCGCGAACCGCTTGCGGGCTATGCCGGGGAGGGGCTGCGCGAACATGCGAACATAGGCGAACACCCCCTGTTCGCATGTTCGTGTGTTCGCCCGGTTAAGAACCGGGGTTTGCATTGCAACTGGCAGCTTCGGGCTGCCGGACTTGCATCACAAGCACGCCCCGTCAGATCATTCTGAATATCTGTCAATTACAACCATACGACCACTCATGGGCGCGGATGGGTTTTTGATTATCGCGGAGCAGATTTCGACATAATGCAGTAAGCCCCGGATGGGATATACCGAAGTATTTCCCATTCGGGGCGAACAAGGCAGGGCGAAATATGCCCGTGAGAATCGGAAACTACTTGCCGAAAGGATACTGGTTCTCGTGCACGTCCTCGAACCGCATGCCCTTCTCGTAGGTCTTCATGGCGCGGCGCGACATGCCCATCGACGAGAATCCGCCGTCGTGGTAGAGGTTCTGCATCGTGACCTTGCGCGTGAGGTCCGAGAAAAGCGTCAGCACGTAGTCCGCGCAATCTTCGGCCGAAGCGTTGCCCAGCGGCGACATGTTCTCGGCGAAACCCATCAGGTCGCCCAACCCCAGCACGCCGCTCCCTGCCGTGGTCGGCGTCGGCGACTGCGACACGGTGTTGATGCGCACATGCTTCTCGCGGCCGTAGATGTAACCGAAGCTGCGGGCTATGGACTCCAGCAGCGCCTTGGCGTCGGCCATGTCGTTGTAACCGTAGAGCGTGCGCTGCGCGGCGATGTACGAAAGGGCGACGATCGAACCCCAGTCGTTGATGGCGTCCTTCTTGCGGGCCACCTGAATGGCCTTGTGGAACGAAATGGCCGAGATGTCGAGCGTCTTCGAGAGGAAATCGTAATCCAGATCGTCATAGGTGCGTCCCTTGCGGACGTTGGGCGACATGCCGATCGAGTGGAGCATGAAATCGAATTTGCCCCCGAAGTGCTCCATCGTCTTGTCGATCAGGTTCTCCAGATCCCCGACGCTCGTGGCGTCGGCCGGAACGACGATCGTATTGCACTTCTCGGCCAGCTTCGAGATGGTTCCCATGCGGATTGATACGGCGGTATTGGTGAGGACGATTTCGGCGCCCTCCTCCACGGCGCGTTCCGCCACTTTCCAGGCAATCGACTGCTCGTTGAGCGCTCCGAAAATCAGACCTTTCTTTCCTTTCAATAAATTGTATGACATCGTAATTCAGTTTAAAAATTCGGACAAATATAACACTTATTTTTGAATTGGCCCGCCAATCGGCCTCAAACGAACGCTCTTGCGCCCCAATGCGGCAGGCTGCGGGGCCACGCACGGGAATTGAGAATCGCGGAATTACGTCGCCGTCGCTCCGTGATCCCCGGGATTCCTTGATTGAGAAATTGACTTCGCTGCACTCCGCCCGACGGCTTCGTGCCGCTCGTCTTTCCCTGCCCTGCCGGGGGCGTCCCTGCAAGCCCAAGAAACGGCGGCCCTGCCGCATTTCGTTTTGTATTCGATCCGGTCCCGAATATATTCAGCCCGGCCCAAATACAAAACGGGTTGCAAATTCGATTTGCAACCCGTTTCTTTTTCTTGGCGGAAAGTGAGGGATTCGAACCCCCGGAACCTTGCGGTTCAACGGTTTTCAAGACCGCCGCGATCGACCACTCCGCCAACTTTCCGGGGACAAAAGTAGCACCGTTTTTCCATTCCGCCAAATCTTTACCGCGATTTATCGTCCGCAACGACGGTCCGAAAATCAAAATCAGACGATAATTTTCTTCTTTATCCGAAAATTGCATATCTTTGTCAGTAAGTTAGGACCGAGAGGTTAGTTTCTTCACGCACGACACCATGAACAAAGCGCAGTTTGTCGAGGCCATCGCCCTCGACGCGAACATCTCGAAGATAGACGCCCGCAAGGCCGTCGACGCCATGATCCGGGTCACGGTGCAGTCGCTCCGCGAGGGCGAACGGCTGACCTTGACGGGACTGGGTACGTTCAGCGTGCAGCAGAAATCCGAACGCGTGGGCCGCAATCCCCGCACGGGCGCCGCCGTGAAGATCCCGCCCCGCAAGGTCATCAAGTTCCGTCCTACGGCCGAGGTGGAATAACACCCCGTCCGCAAAAACACCGTAACATGCCCGAAATTTCACTCCGCGCCGAGCAGATGCCGGCCTCCCCGATACGCAAACTCGTCCCGCTGGCCGACGCGGCCCGCGCCCGGGGAACGAAAATCTACCATCTGAACATCGGCCAGCCCGACCTCCCCTCGCCCAAGGAGGGTCTCGAATCCCTCAAACACATCGACCGCAAGGTGCTGGAATACAGTCTGAGCGATCTTGCCTCTGCCGACCGTGCAACGGTGCAGGAGCGGGTGGCCGCAGGCCAGCCCGCCGCCGACGCGGAAGCGGAGTTCCTCACCGACGAATACTTTGATGCCTGGTATGGGGGCATCTGCACTGCACTGGAGGAGTACGCCGGCTGAGCGTAACGACCGGAAACCGACGGGAAAGGGGAGAAGTGCCATGAAGCCTGCCGAAAAGTACCGTGCGTGGAAAGCGCACCGGCCCGAGAAGCCGATCTTCCGCACCATCCTCTTTTCCATGATGGCGGTGCTGCTGGCGGAGGTGATCCTGCTGTCGACCGGCATCGGCCTGACCAATGTGTCCGGGCGGCTGAACCAGAACGCCAAGCAGATCGTGAACATGCAGGTGCGCAACCGTGCCAGCTATCTGCAGGATATGCTGATCAAGGCACAGGAGCTCACCGACATTTCCACCACCATCAACAACCTGACCCAGCAGATGCTGCAGGACGGCACCATTTCGCTGGACACGATGGACCAGAGCAGCGAGGCCGCTGACCCCCTGATGGAGGCCGCCGCGCCCTATCTGGTGAGTGCACTGCGCGCCCGCCCCGTGACCGGCATCTTTCTTGTGATCAACACCCACGACCTTGCGGAAAAGAAAGTGGGCAGCCCCATGCCCAGCGTGTACCTGCGGGACCTGGACCCGGACGCCCGCCCCTCGGAGCGCAAAGCCGACCTGATGATCGAGCGTTCCAGTGCGGCAGTGGTCAAGAAGCTGGGCATCACCACCGACAAAAGCTGGAGCACTGCACTGAGCTACCGCGGCCTGACCAGCGGCGGCTTTGCGTGCACCGTGTTCCAGACCGCCTGGGAGGATGACGAAAAGCTGGACGCCGCCGACTACGGCCGCTGGCTCACCCAGACCTACAAGCTCACCGGTGACGAGCGCACGGCCATTGCCTACTCCCAGCCCCTCATCCTGCCGGACGGCACCGTGTACGGCGTCATCGGTGTGGAGATCCTGACCAGCTATCTGGAAACCAAGATGCCGTATCAGGAGCTGCAGGACGGCGGGCAGGGTACCTATCTGCTGGTGTCCACAACGTCGGGCCTGTCGGACCCGGAACTGTTCCTGACGCTGATGGCGGGCGACGGACTGGATGCCAACGTCATCGACGCGGGCGTGGAAAAGATCACCTGCCGGCAGACGGACGGCGAACGCTGGCTGACGCTGAACAACGAGACTGGCTATGCGGCGGTCCAGAACCTGGACCTGTACAGCCGCAACGCGCCCTTCTCCAACGAAAAGTGGCTGCTGGTGGGCACGGTGCGCAGCAGCATCCTGTTCCGCTTTGCCCGCACCGTGCAGCAGGTCATCACCTCTGCGGTGCTCCTCACCCTGCTGCTGGGGGCTGTGAGCAGCCTGCTGGTGTCCCGCGGTCTGGCCCGCCCCGCCGAGCAGCTCTACTGCGAGGTGCTGGCAGCCAACGGCAAACAGACCTTCCCCAAGTTTTCGCACACCGGCATCCGGGAGCTGGACCGCTTTGCGGAGGCCATCACCCAGCTGAACAGCAGCCTTGTGACCAACTCCACCAAGTTTTTGCGCATCATGGACATGGCCAGTGTGGAGCTGGGCGGCTACGAGCTGCGGTATGACACCGGCAGTGTGTATGTGACCAAAAACTTCTTTGCCCTGCTGGGTGCCCCGGAGGTGGACGGCAGCAGCCTGACCGTGCGCACCTTTGGAGAACTGCTGGAGCACATCCAGCTGGTCCGCCCCTGCACCGTCAACGCGGAGGGGGACAAGGTGCTGACCGTGGTGCAGGGCGGCCGCACCCGCTATATCATGCTGCGGGTCACCACCGAGGACCGGGTGCAGGTGGGTCTGGCCGAGGATGTGACTGCCGCTACCCAGGAGCGCCTGCGCATCGAGCGGGAGCGCGACTACGACGTCCTCACCGGCTTGTACAACCGGCAGGCATTCCACCGCGTGAGTCATGAACTGTTCCAGAATCCGGAGCGGCTGGGCGTGGCAGCCTTGCTGATGATGGACCTGGATGACCTCAAGCACATCAACGACACCTACGGCCACGACTGGGGCGACCACTACATCCGGAACACCGGCCGCTGCATTGCAGAGCACAGCCCGCCGGGCACCGTGTGCGCCCGCCTGTCCGGCGACGAGTTCCTGCTGCTGTTCTACGGTTATCCCGGCCGGGAGCAGCTGCGCGAAAAGCTGGAAGCACTGACCCGCGCCATGCAGCAGGCCGTGGTGGTACTGCCCAGCGGCAGCGACCTGCACATCAGTATTTCCGGCGGCGTGGCCTGGTACCCGGAGGATGGCCGGGACATCGAGACCCTGAAAAAATATGCAGACTTTGCCATGTATCAGGTCAAGCACTCCACCAAGGGGCAGATGAAGGACTTTGACATCGGTGTGTACAATCAGGAGGCCTACATCGCCCGCACCCGGCGGGAGTTCCACCAGCTCATCAGCGAAGAGCGGGTGTACTACTACTTCCAGCCCATCTTCTCGGCACAGACCGGCAGGGTGCACGCCTACGAAGCACTGATGCGGTCGGACCTGCCCACCCTGCGTTCTCCGGCCACCATCATGAAGCTGGCCCGGGAGCAGGGCGCGCTGTATGAGATCGAGCGGCTGACCTTCCGCAAGGCACTGGAAGAATTTGACAACCTGCGCAGCAAAAATCTCGTGGATCGGCAGGCCCTGATCTTCATCAACTCCATTGCCAGCGTCAGCCTGCGCCGGGAGGACAGCGAGTATATGGACCAGCGCTGGCACGAGCTGCGCCGCCAGATGGTCATTGAGATCACCGAGGAAGAGGAGATGAACCGGGAGGCAATGGAGAGCAAGCGCCATGCACCGGGTTTTTCCGGCATGTTCGCACTGGACGATTACGGCAGCGGATACTCCAACGAGGGCAGCCTGCTGGAGTTGGCGCCCCGGTTCATCAAGGTGGATATCAGCATCATCCGCGGCATTGATTCGGATCCTGACAAGCAGCAGATCCTGCGCAACGTGGTGCGCTACGCCCAGCCGCGCAGCATGCAGATCATTGCCGAGGGTGTGGAAACGGCCGCCGAGATGCGCACCGTCATCGACCTGGGGGCCGACCTGCTGCAGGGCTACTTCCTGGCGCGGCCGGCCGCTGTGCCCGACCCCATTGCCCCGGAGGCAGCGGAGATCATCCGAGCTATCTAGGACAGCAGCCGCCGGAAGCGCTTCTGAACCGCCCAAAAGAGCAGGAAATTCCATATAGAACTGGAATATCCTGCTCTTTTTATACGGTGAGGAACGCAATTTGGCACCCGGCCAATTTGCCTCTGGTGTTTGGCCGTACGCTGCGGTATACTGGGGTGGAACGAAAAACGGCACGGGAGGTGCTTTGAAAAAATGGTACAGGTGGATCTGATCACCGGGTTTCTGGGGGCCGGCAAAACGACCTTTCTGCGCCGGTACGTCCGGTATCTGGTGGAGCAGGGGCACAACGTCTGCATTCTGGAAAACGACTTCGGCGCGGTGAACGTGGATGCCATGTTGGTGCAGGACCTGCTGGGCGACCGGTGCGATCTGGAGACCATCAGCGGCGGGTGTGACTGCGACACCCACCAGCGGCGCATGCGCACCAAGCTCATCGCCATGGCCATGCGCGGCTTTGACCGGGTGGTGGTGGAACCCAGCGGCATTTTTGATGTGGACGAATTCTTTGACGTGCTGCGGGACGACCCGCTGGACCGCTGGTACCGCATCGGCAATGTGATCGCCATTGTGGACGCCATGCTGCCGGAAGCATTGTCGCCGCAGGCGGAATATCTGCTGGCCTCCGAGACGGCCAATGCAGGCCGGGTGCTGCTGAGCCGTGCGCCGCAGGCCGGGCCGGAACAGTGCCGGGCAGCCATTGCCCACCTAGACCGTGCGCTGGAAGCCTGCAAGTGCTCCCGCCGCTTTGCCCCGGACGAGATCCTCACCAGGGACTGGGCCGCCCTCACCGACGCCGACCTTGCACAGATCGCCGCCTGCGGCATGCGGCAGGCCAGCTGCGAAAAGCTGCACTTTGATGAGCACAAGGCCTTCGGCTCCCTGTGCTTTCTGGAACAGCACCTCACGGTGGAGCAGCTGCAGCAGGCAGCTGCCCGGCTGTTCGGGGACCCGGCCTGCGGGCAGGTGCTGCGGGTCAAGGGGTTTGCCCCTACCCGGGACGGCTGGCTGGAGCTGAACGCCACCGCCGCCGGCTGCACCCTTGCGCCCATCCCG
>ERZ831979.2514-NODE-2514-length-12409-cov-6.451837_pt1 | contig 12409 bp, 14 predicted proteins | sample MGYA00519952_ERZ831979 | MGnify/ENA primary metagenome ERZ831979 (study PRJEB31850, sample SAMEA3708723) | human gut metagenome | biome: human gut; feature: human-associated habitat; material: faeces | place: China | collected 2014 ...
CAAGCAGCCAGAAGGTGTGCTTTAATTCGTCCCGCAATTCTTCCGTAGAAAATGGAAATTTTGTCTGTCTTGTCAAGGCATCGAGAAATTTATCAACGGAAGATTCATGGTTAAACTTACCATTGGTAACCGCAAAAAACTCATTCAGATCAAATGCATATTCTTCTGTCTCCCCGTCAATTTCTATGCCCTGCTGAAGCTCATCCTTGATAATTTCTGACATCTGATAAGTATAGAGATTAAGCTGTGGCAATGTTGAATACGGATTTTCTTCCTCTGCTGAAACATCCCAGTCACGTTTTTTCTTCTGTTCATCTGCATAAGTCCAGTTATAGATAGCATCATCAGCAAATTTATTATTGGCAAGTGCTTTAAACGGTGTTCCTGACAAATGCAACGTAAATTTACGCTTAATACGATCAAATGCAACATCTGTTTTGTAGGTATCCACACCCTCATGTGCTTCGTCGACGACAAGGATATCCCACTCCATATTTGCGACCTCACCTAATTTATCATACTGACCTCCAAAATAAATGGAACCTTTCATATCCTGCAAGGATACAAATTCAATACATTTTACATTTTCACTGTCTTTTCCTAAAAGAAAATGTGTATATTCTTCTCTTGTCAACACACCTCTTTTCCCTTTTAGTTCATCAACTTCACTCACAAAAAGATACCCTGATTCACTACCCAGAAATTTGGCATAATCTAAAAACCACGAATTTGCAATCGCTGGTCGGTTTGTCACAATCAGTACTTTTTCTGCACCGGTTTTCTGCACAAAATCATAGACCGATAATGTCTTTCCAAATCTCGGCTTGGCATTCCAAAGGAACTCGCCATCTTTATGCGCTGCCTGATAATCAACCGTCATTGCAACCGCACGCTGCTGCTCCTCACGCAATTTGTACGGAATAACTGTATCTGTCGTTTTTATGATGCCATGATCTTCCCTGAAATCACGAAACATTTGCTTTGATGTGGTGCCATCCACATGGAACCATTCATTATTTTTTCCATTTTCCTGCTCTATACCGGATTTTCGCAAATAAGCATGAAAGTCCTTATCTATGAATGTCTCCCCTGAACCATCATCAAAAGTGGCATTTCCTTTCCATTCAAGATGCCACTTAACATCAGCAGTATGTGTCTGTTGATTGATACGGGTTTCTACATCCTGCTCTGTATATCCTATCTTCGTCCAGCCGTTATGGCGAACCACTTCCGGAGTGGAATAGCCATAAAGCATCGGAACTACCTGCTTAGTTGTCTGAATGTTAGGTTTATTCATGCTATTCCATCTCCTTTACATTATTTTCTATAAATGCGATTTCTTCCTCGGAAAGCCTATATTTTTTATAAAGTTGTTTGTCTATATTTGCTATGGATACGGACCAGTCAATGTCGGATTTATCAGTAAAATCTTGAAGTGGAATATACTTCCATACCATTTTCTTATTATCCTGCGTTACTTTTAAAACTCCCAACATTGCTCTAGCAAATTTGCCACATAAATATTTATTTAATGCTACAACCTCATTTTCAGTTTTAAATTTTCCTATACTAATAAAAGTTTGCGTATGTCCCACTTTAGGAAAACCTATTATTGCACTGCTCATAGGCTCCCCGAACTTTCCACTTCCATTTGCCTTTGGAAAAAACAATTTATACGCATCCAAATTCTCATGTTTTACTATGTAATCTTTTAATATCCACATATTTATGCGAGACTTTTCTTTACGTCCACTAATTTCCACATATTCCTTTCCATCCGTTGGTTTATCCTCAAAAAATACGATCTGCGATAACTTATCAAAAATATTAGATGTTAAGTCTCTTTCATGTCCCTTACTAATCAACGGAACTTTTTTTCCATTAACATTCATTGTTTTTTCCAATATTTCTGGATGTTCTTCATACATAAGATTTGTAAACTTGTAGCTCTCTGGTGAATAGACTATATCCGAAATGGCCCGCTCCATTTTTTCTCTCACTTTAACAAGTATATTATTTAATACCGGATATTGAGTAAATGTATCTATCGCACCAAATATTTTACTCTTATCCCGGTATGTAACAGCAACACCACCCTTAATATCTGTGTTTGAAAAAACTTTACTGCTATCTTGCTCATAATATTCCACCTTCAAGTGCTCGTCTTCCAACATTTTTTCATTCCATACTTTTGGTGTTTTTCCTGCATCAAATAAAAATCTTGCTGGTGTAATCAATTCCACCTTTTCAGCAATTTCATATGCTGCATCCATAAAACAATTATATATTGGATTATCAGATGTTCCTTCTTGTGTTTCCTGATATGGTGGATTTCCAATTACATAATCAAATTTCATCTCATCTACCTTCCTTCATGCTTTTGTACGTCAGCGACTTATCGCTGCGCCAGTCATAGATCCGGCAGTACACTTCTTCCGGGTCTTCTATATCCTGCTTTCTCGGCTCATCTGCTACCACAAAGTCAAATAGACTAAATTGATGATATTCCTCTTTGGGCTTTCCAAAGGGAATCGTCCCGGATATTCCATCCATCTGCCACAGGTTCCAGACAATAACATTCACAATCTTTCGCAGTTCTACATCTGTTGGAACTCTCCCCCACCTGTCCTGCATATAGTCCACAAAAGTTATGAGCAAATTGATTCTTGCAATCAGAAGGCTGTCTCCTTGAAATTCATAACCATACACACTCTGATATGCTCGAAGCACCCATTTGAACCATTCAGTTGCACTGTCTGTATTTTCATTTACCACACGCAGTTTTCTGTCTAAAATTCCTATCCGCTGCCTAATCTCAAGCAGTTCTCCGGTAGCTGCATCATAGCGTGATACAATGTAGGGAGCTTCACCGCAGGTAATCTCAAGCCTTTTGGAATCAACATATTTTTTCCATCCATCCGCTGTGTCAAACTCCACTTTTTCTGTGTTTACCAGCCAACCCTGCTCACATTCAACATTAAAAACATCTTTTCTTCCAAACCACTCCTCATCGCAATGGTTATTCATTTTGTTGCATATCCACGATGGCGTAAACACCTCGGCTTTGGCTCTGGTACGTTCCTGCTGTTGTTCCTTATTCTTTAGCACCCTCGGCTGTATCTCATATTGCGTAAATCCTTTTAAGATTTCCTCCGTCATTTGCTCCGTTTCCTTGATTGGAGTACCTTTGGAACTATATACCGAAGTTGCAAATATAATATTTTTCTTTGTTGTCTTATCCTTCAGCAATGCTTTAAGATTTTTACTGACCGGATAAGTATTCAGATCAATTAACTTATCCATTTTTATCCTCATTTCTAAAGCCGGCTATCCTTGATAGCCAGCTTGGAAAAAATGTATACTTTTTTTCATGAGAAAATTTGGATTTGTAACTGTGAAATTTCACGAAGTTTTGACAGAAAATTACTGAATTTCGACTGATTTCGTGATACAATATGTAAGAATGGTTTTATGTATATGATTACTGGAAATGTATACCATTTAAGTTAGAACGCATGAACTATTTAACTGGATTTTTCATATTTTACAGCTTTGCTGTAAAACGTCTTAGGGCACATATTACAAGCCTTTGCAGCTTCTTCTATTGTGATTTTCCCTGCCCGCCAGTCTTTGTGCATCTGATAAAAGTTTTCTGGAATTGGTAATGGTGGTCTGCCGAACTTTACGCCCCTTGCTTTCGCTGCTGCAATTCCCTCCGCCTGTCTTTGCTTGATATTGGTACGTTCGTTTTCTGCAACGTAGCTGAGCAATGCCAGAACAACATCACTGATAAATGTTCCGAGCAGATTCTTTTCTCTGCGAGTATCTAGCAGCGGCATATCTATGACAACAATATCTGCTTTCTTCTCTTTCGTGATAATACGCCATTGTTCATTCAATTCCCCGTAATTCCTGCCTAAGCGGTCAATCGACTTGATATACAGCACACTGTTTTCATTTAATTTTCGCAATAACCGCTTATATTGTGTTCTCTCAAAATCCTTACCAGACTGCTTATCCATATAAATGTTATTCTCAGGTACTCCCATCTCCGTTAATGCGATTTTCTGTCTATCCTCATTTTGCTCCTTGGATGACACTCGCATATATCCATAAATGTTTATTTCTTCCATGTATTTTTGCCTCCCATCTGCCAATTTCTCCTACTTAGGTCTAGTATTTGCATGCATATTGGTATATAACCAACAGAAAGCTGATTCGATAAAATCAGCCTTCTGTTGTAATGTATAATCATCATTGTAATAACGTTGCTCTCACAATCTCCTCAGCTCTCTCCCGAATATTGTTCATCCTCTGCACCCAAAGCATCTGATTTTTCTCTTTCAGATGTTCAGTCACGCCCTCTTGTTCTGCCATCTGCTTTACCAATAGATCAAACTGTGCCTCTGCCTGTTCCTGCATCATAAGCAAATGTTCCTTTAGTTTTCCGCTTAATAGCATTGCCTGATAGATACCGCTCCGATGCTCTTTCAGATAATGTCTTCTCATAAGTCCAAACTTTCTCAGTTCTCCTTCCGGCTCTGGATCAGGAATTATGTTCGGTATCAAATAATCTCCACATTTTTCGTATGTAATATTCATAAACAACCTTTCTTTCCCCGAATTACAATTCGGTACTGATATTATGTTTTCTCGATACGCCTTGTTCCTGTGTATGCATGGATTTTTGTTGTGTCTGTTCTTTCACAACTCTCTGCTTTTCCACCAAGCGTTCTTTCATTGTCTTAGGCTCTAATGACTTCACAAATTCTACAAAGGCTTCGCCCAATCCTCTGGTGGAAATAAACCGCTTCATTTTATCCAATAGTCCATTCACATCTGATACTTTTTTCTCTAGTGCAACAATCTTCTTTTCATATTTCTCCAACAACTTATTTCTGGATACAGCTCTGCTAAAAGCATCTATAATTTTATCCCAATCGCTTTTCTTTACTTTGACATATTCTTCACTGCCAAAAATATTGCTGACTGAAACTGCCGCACTTTTCAATTTCTTTGTATCTTTCTCTGTTTCTTTGGCTATAGTCTTTAGGGTATCTGTTCTCAAATCGTGTTTTTTCAGCACATCCTTGTTATCTTTTTCCTTCTCATCCAGCTTTGCAATCTGATCTACAAGTTTTTCTGCCTGTTCTGCCAGCCTTTGATTATTTTCTTCTATTTTCACTGCTTGATGCTCCAACTTTTCCACTTTCTGCATCGCAGCTTTATACTCCGGCAGGGTAAGGTTATCTCTCTGTACGCCCAACACCTCGACATCAATCCCTTTTTCCTGACAAAGATCCGTCAAATAAGTTCGCTCCCTCTGTTGCCATGCAACTGTTTCATTTTCCTTTTTGCTGACCGCCTTTGCAAATCCCATTTGCTGCAATGCCTTAGTCAGACTGTTGCGTGTTTTCATGCCTGTTTTATAGCCATTTGCAACCGGAATATAATCAATGTGCAAGTGTGGCGTTGCTTCATCCAAATGCATAACACAATTAAACAGATACAAATTGGGATTACGTTCCTGAAATGTTTTTGCATATTGCTCTAATATTTCAATGGCTGCCTTTGCCTCCTCAGTAAGCTTTCCATCTGCACCCACCACAGGAGTGTCATCCTTTTTGCCTATCTGAACGATATTCTCGTAGAATGTCTTTTCCTTATTACCGGAATTCTCTATTTCTTTCAGATAATTTTCTTTTCTACGATCCTTTCGCATTTGTGCTACATTATAATCCCTAAGTGCCTGCCCAAAGCATTTCTCATATGCCTGTTCCAAAGATTCCTGTATATAAATTCGGTTCCAAGCTGTCCTTTCGGGTACCACATTATTACTGATAAACTCTCGGTTATTATGTGTCAGATGTCCCTTTCCCTTTGGAAATGAAATTGTTTTTGCTCCCAGTCTTTTTACCTTCTTTCTTCTAGCAATGCTCTAAATACTGCTTTATAGGAACCTTCTCGAACATTAACAGTTCGAGAAGTATCGCCAGCTCTGCTGGCTCTTTTGTTACTTTTGTCAAAAGTAACTCCTTATTAGTTTTGACGCATGCATCAAAACATAAGTCGCTCTCCGAGGGCTCTGCGAGGCTCTTGCCAACCTTATGGCTGGCATATCTGCCATAAAATACATGGCAGATTGCTCGCTCCGTCAGATAATCCCCTTCCATCGTTCGCGCTGGCTGACGGTACCGGATATGTCTATTCCGGTACCCAGTCACCCATTGCAAGTGCCATCGTCATCATTGCATTCGACATATCTGTCTCTGGCACTCCTGCTGCTTCTTGTTCCATCTCATCTCTATGATCTCCGGTCTGTGAAGCAGCAGGTATGGCATTTCCATATATACTTTCCATTTCCTCTAGCAGCTCTCTCTTTAGCGTTGATAACTGCATGGAAAGCATCTTCTCCGTTACACACTCTGAAAGGTTTTGTTGCAATGCTTCTTGTTCTATTGCATGGTTTCCATCCAATATCTGAACAAATGCGTCTGAAAGTATTTTCCCGTAAGAGCCTTCTTTTCTTGTAATGCTCTGCAAATATTCCCATGTTCTACGCTGATTTTCATCATCCATACAGAAGCGCACGTTACTTGAGCGGTATTCCTTCCGCATCTGAATCATCCTCTCATTCTCTGTTTCATCATGGCAAGTGCCTCATAACCTTTTGCATTAGCACATATATCTGTGATTACGGTTACTTCCGGCTTGGCTGTCAAGTCAGAGAAATTTTGTAAAAGACAGCCTCCACCATCAATGATATAAAGGTGTACCAATTCTTCCCGATATCCATGCGCTATGAGTTTCTTCATAATTTCCGCTGTATAGTTTTCCGCAATCCGCTTGGTCGTCATAGCTACTGCATCTGTCCTGTCCCCGATTCCATTCCTCAAAAGCGGTTCAATGAGCATCTCCGGCACCTCCACACCACTGTGTTTTGATACTTCTTTTTGTATCTTTTCCATACACTGATGTACTCCGAACACTTCTGTGCTTATACTGTTTTCCATAGGTCTGCCATCATGAATTTCCAAAATACTCATAGTACCATTTCCTATATCAACCAACATATTCATGCCCGGCATAGAGCCTTGATTATGAACTGCTGCAAGTCCCTGCGGAAAGATTTCCAAGCCGCATAAATGGACTTTGTATCGTTCCTTGCGAAATGAGAAATCCAGTTCCTTTTCACGCATGAGATAGTTTCTCCATTCCGCAGCCTGCGTCTTTACCCATGCAAGCGGTAATCCCACTGCAAGCACCACATCTGCCTCATGCAATCCTCTGTACTTCATTTCCTCTGCCAGTCCTGCAAGTGTCAGAATATAGAAATCATCCGTTTCCGTTTTATTGCCCTGATATACCAGATGGCTCTCACCAATCACGTAATATTTATCCCTATACTTTACATAATTGGTACTGACAATCGGCTCCTCGTCATAACACTCTATCCCAGTCTGAAATACCCGGTGTGCTGTCTTGATATTTCCATAACCATGATCCAGACCTATATAAATTTTTCCTGTTGCTTTATTACCTTTCTGATAATTGAATTTCTGCATCTATTTTTCCTCCTGCTGTTTACATTTGTTATCGCAATACTCTTTTGCTGTTTTTCCCGTTTACATTGTTTACAACTGCTGTACCTTGCATATTTACTGGATTTTTCCGTAAACCATAGTGTTTACTATCTCGCATACACAGACTGTAAACAGAATTTGTAAACAAGTATTAAAAAACTTATTTTTTATCAAATGGTATTTCTGCATGTTCCGGCAATTTATGAAATTCTTCTTTATCGACTATCCTGCGCCATCCTCTTTGTATGCCATATTCTGCAAATCGGTGGGACGATATTTTCTCCCAGCCGGAAATACTGTTGTTCATGACATTATTGATTTCCTTTAATTCCCAGTCCTTCGGCGTATCGTATTCATGGTCAAATGCTTCTTTGTATATCATGGTGCTGCATACATAATCCTGTGACAATTCATCCAACCACAATTGGATAATTCCGACTTTCGCATCCTCCGGCATAAACTCTTTCTGCATCTGGCGCAGATAATTTTCCGTATCTTTGGATAATTTCAATTCATGCTGACCGCTTCGATACAGCTCCATTGCCTCCGCCCATGCCTGAATGATATAATTCCTTGCCTCTTTCTCGTCCTCAAGAATATGCTTCTCCACTCTGTCCGGGTGTACCAGTATCGGTGCAAATCTACGATTGCCGGTTCTGTCTAATGGTAAAAAATCCATGCTGTTTGATGTGCCGACAAACACACATTGTCTTGGTCTGTCCTCTGGATGCGTTTCATAAGGAATTTTATAAGTCTCTTTCTGTCTGCTGATAAATGATTTAATATCTTCAATACTCTTGGCATTGACCGTAGCCATCATCTCTGACATTTCGATAATCCAATGCCCCTGCATTTTCCGGTACACATTATCATCATCCATGCGTTTCAGATCATCCGAAAACCATTCATCCTTGATTGCAAGGAACCGAAAAAATGTAGATTTTCCTGCCCCCTGTCCACCCACCAGACACACCATAATTTCATATTTGCATCCCGGTTCATATACTCTATGTATCGCAGCCAGCATAAGAAGCTGCATAATTTCTCTGGTATAGGCATCCTCCTCGGCTCCCAGATATTTGGGAAGCAATCTTCCAATTCGATGCTTTCCATCCCATACAAGTTGCTCCAGATACTCCCGAATCGGATGATACCGGTTCTCGCTGGCTGCGATATTCATAGCTTTGTTGATGTTCCTCTCATTTTTTAACCCGTACTGCTTTTCCAGATACCAATGAAGCTGGTACACATCGGTATCCGTCAGACTGGAAGATGTTCTTTCCCATCCAAGATCACCAACAATATCTATTTTTCCGGAAAGTTCATTTTTTCTGATGGCACCTTTTAACAAAAGATCGCGCTGAAAAACGGTCATACAATTATCAATGCTCTGGCAGATATTCCCTTTATTATTTCTTACAAGGTCAGTCTGAATATCCTCAACGCTACTCCTTTCATCCTCAAGCACTTTCCCGACATCGTGCCATGATACATCTGCTCCATTTTCTGACATTTCCTGCAACCTGCTCCACCTCTTTTCTGCCCTGCATAAATAGTTCTTTTTTCTCTTGCTCACTTCCCATGCAGAGAATATCCAGCCAATAATTGATGATTGGTTCTGCATGAAGCATCATTGCATAATCCTCAGAAAATATTACATCCGGTGGCTTGCCATAAAGAACCTGTCCACTATCTTCAATCTGTACCAACCACACCATCTGTAAAATCTTTTCTTAATCTGAATAATGCGCATGCGCTCCTCTTTTTCCCTGCGAAGCCTTTGCCTTTCTTCTCTGCTCATAGCTTCTGTCTGAACATGTAATCCAAAATCCTCAATCAATTTCTTTGCGGCATCGTATTGGGATAATCCATACATTCTTGCTGTGTAATCAATCACATCTCCACCCACACCACAAGCAAAGCAATGATAATTTTTATCCACCTTCATGCTTGGATGTCTGTCATCATGGAATGGACAGCAGGCAACACCATTTTTGCGGATACGAAGTCCATAACTTTCCGCCACCTGTCTTGTGGTTAGCTGCTCTTTTACTTCTGAAAATATGTTCAAATCACAAATTTCTCCTTTCCTGCGGAGAAAGCCTTTGCTATAATAAATTTGTTGTGGATAGAAAGGCTTTATCCTTTTTATTCTTTCATGTCCCTGTTACCAGCAGGGGCATTTTTCTGTAATGCAATCAATTCTTTTAGCAAAGCCAGCAAAAGCTGCTCATTCTCTGAATTTCCATTGTGCAATTCCTCACATATCTGCTCTAACACCTTTGATAATCGAAATGACATATAATTGCCTGACACTACCTTAATTTCCTGCTCTAACACTGCCTTTCGATAATATTCACCTTTCGGCACTCCCGATAATATAATTTTTGCCTCAACTTCTGCTTTTTCTTCATCACTCAGCCAGAATGCGATTGTATTATGCCGAAATCTATCCTCCCGTTTACACGCCATCTTCCTCACCTCGATCCACTTTTCCAAGACGGTCTGCAATTTTCTCCTGTGCATCCCTTGACTGGTGGCAATAGGTTTCAATTGTTGTCGTCACCTTTCCATGTCCCAGCCTCTTAGCAATCTCAATCGGACTGACCCCCATCTGCACCAGCATACTTGCATGACTGTGTCTGATACAATGTACTGTGATTTTCTTAACTCCAGACAGCTTAATTCCGCGTTCCATCTCATGCTCAAAGAAACTCTTTGTTCTTCCTGCAAATAATCTGGTTCCCGGTTTTGGTCGATACAATGTGCTGATATATTCTCGAATCTCGTCCTGCAATTCCTTATGAATAGTTATCACTCGTACCGAACTTTCTGTCTTTGGAGCTGTAATCAAATCTTCTCCATCAAGCCTTGTAAGTGATTCATCCACCCGGATAGTTCCATCCTCGAAATTTACATCTTTCACCTGCAAAGCAAGTAATTCTCCGATACGCATACCTGTCCAGAACAATATCTGAAATGCCATCCATGAATCTCTTTTATCCATGATTGCGTCTGAAAATTTCTGAAATTCTTCCAGCGTCCAGTAGGGACGTTCATCCGCTTTACTTTTCCCCATACTGCCTGCTTTGTGGCATGGATTGGAACGTAATTCATAGAATCGTACCGCATAGTTGAGAATGGAACTAAGCTGATTATTGATTGTTTTCAGATAGGTAGGCTTAAATCCTTTATCAATCATTTCGCCTTGCCACTTTCGTATCATAGGAGCTGTGATTGCATTGATAGGCGTATTTCCAAAATACGGAAGAACCTTATCTTTCATCACATATTCTTTCTGCTTCATAGTAGTTTTCCGCAGTCGTTTCTCCATATCTGCCTTATATATCTCCCAGAAATCATTCAAGGTCATGGTCGGATCAGAAGTTTGCTGCAATATGAAATGCGCATACCATTCCTCTGCTTCCTTCTTCGTCTTAAACCCTCGCTTCTGGGATTTCTTCTTGGTTCCCGTCCAGTCTGTCCACCGATACTGGATATTCCATGTACCGTTTGGATCTCGCTTTGCACTGCAGCTCATGCACTCACCTCCTTGGCTCCGCCGTACCATTTCTCACGAAAATACTCCACCGGAATTTTACCTGCGATTGTAAGGAAACCTTTTCCAGCAAGTTCCTTATTCATTTCTCGCAAAATCTTGTAAGATTTTCCCATGTTCACACCGAGCATCTTTGCAATATCTTCTGCACTGTAGTAAATTTTTTCGTTCATAGCGTTCTTTCCTTTCTTTGTTTCTGTATAGTATCATTTTGTTTCGCTTTTATAATATCGTAACATTTGTTTCGTGTCAATATCTTTTTCCTTCTAATTTTTTATCTTGTGTGGTATGCTATATATGATGTTGAAACATCCATAGCTTTAAAGCAGGAGGAAATCACAATGACAATTGGTGAAAATATAAGGCGCATCCGACAAGAACGACATCTCACTCAAAAACAGTTAGGAGAAATGGTCGGTGCAAGCGAAGCCTACATTCGTGCATACGAAAGCGGCAGAAGAAACCCCAAACCATCTTCCCTTGAAAAAATAGCAGAGGCACTTGCGGTCAACCCTGAAGTCCTTGCAAATTCAGATTTTGATGGTGTGAAAGCCATGCATAGACTGTTTCAGGTATTCCGCCAATATAACGGGGAACTTTTTGAATATAAAGACAAAGACGGAAATGATATGGTTGGCATTGGTTTTGGAACTTTGGCACTGATGCAATCATGGCTGGAACGATATGAAAAATATATGAATGAAGTCGAACAATGTAATGAAATCAAAGATGTCAAAAAACGTGGAGAAGCACTGCTGAAGGCAGAAGCGGACTTTAATCTTTGGATGGATATTTATCCAGAATCAGAAGCATGGCAGGAACGCCTTAAGGTTCAGAAGGCTCATGATGAAGTGATGGATAAAATCGGATTGGTTTCACAAAACAGTATATAACATTGGAGGTATAATCATCATGGAAATTAGATATGATTTACAAAACAACAAAGAAACTGAACTAATCAAAATAATTGACACTGTCACTAATGAATCCTCTTTAGATTCTAGTTTATTGTTTGAGAATTTTAAAAAGAACTGCATAAACATTACTCCCCCTGAAGAAGAGCCCCCTATGATGCAATTTTTAACCATTGACTCATTAAAGAACTATAAAAGCGGTCAATCAATCAAACCTGGAAACATTAAACTGAATATTAAAAAACTCATAAATACCCTACCTGCTATTGTTGAAACTTCTGTTGGGATTCTATATGACATGTTCCAGTCAGTAAAGATACCATCGGCAGGGCTTTAAAAAAAATAAACTTCGA
>ERZ831979.2518-NODE-2518-length-12387-cov-19.088307_pt1 | contig 12387 bp, 13 predicted proteins | sample MGYA00519952_ERZ831979 | MGnify/ENA primary metagenome ERZ831979 (study PRJEB31850, sample SAMEA3708723) | human gut metagenome | biome: human gut; feature: human-associated habitat; material: faeces | place: China | collected 2014 ...
GAGATACTGTACTTGAACAATATCTCGCAAAAATGGGCTTTTTAAGGGACGACTACATACTCTCTTGCCCCTGTATATATAATGAGTTATTTTCCCAAAGACTTGAACATCTTGGTGATACACTTTTTCTTCTGCTCCATGTTCGGGTGAACATAGAGATTAAGGGTTGTTGTAATATTGGCATGACCGAGCAGTACGCTTACGGTCTTGTAGTCGCAGTTGCTTTCAATGCAGCGTGTGGCAAAGCTGTGGCGGAGTCCGTGGTATTTCAGCCGAGGAATGTCAAGGCGTTTCATCAGCAGATGATAGTAGTTGCGGTAGGTGCGTGGCTCTGTCGGTTTCTCCTCGTTGGTCAGTACATAGAAGTCTGTGTTTACCACCTTTATCAGAGGTTTTACCATAGCCAGGAGTTCTTTGTTCATCGGTATCTCACGGCATGAGTTCTTGGTCTTTGGTGTGTTGATGACCAACTCTGTGTGCTTGCGTTCACCCTCCACAATGTAGATGCGCTCAATGGTACGATTCACAGTTATTGTGCCGTTGTCGGTGTTGATGTCCGACCATTTCAAACCACAAATCTCTCCGATACGCAAACCTGTAGTCAGGCTGATGTAGATGCCGAGGTTGCGGAATGTGAAGTTCTGTTTGATGAAATCGAGGATCTTTTTATGGTGTGCCACCGTCAGCACCTCAATTTCCTTGTTGGGCTCTGTTGTAGGGTACTTGATGTCCCACTCGCAATAGCTCATCCACTCGTTCTTTACTCCGAACTTCATCACCATTTTCAAGACAATAAGGATATCCTTCACCGTCTTAATGCTTAGACCGCCATTCAGTTTCTGCAAAACGAACTCCTGCACAAGTTTCTCACTCAGAGCCTCACAATCGCCAAATGATGGCAGAATGTGGTTCTCCAAAACTAACACATAAGCAGCGTATGTGGACTGCTTAACGTAGCGTTGCTTGTCAATTTTCCAAACCAACGCAATTTCTCTAATTGTTTTTGTTGTCATTGTAATCCTTAATTTTGAAGGTGTAATATATAATTAGAGAAAATAGACCTCTGATGTCCCAAATCTCAGATTTCCTGAGTTTCAGGGAGAGTGGGAGAAACATGAATTAGGCGGTATTTGTGAAATCATCACAGATTTTGTTGCTGCAGGAAGTTTTGCTTCTTTGAGAGAAAATGTCAAATATTACCAAGAGGACAACTACGCACAATTGGTGCGAACTGTTGATTTGAAAAAAGATTTCACCAATAACGATTTTGTTTATGTTGACGAATTTGCTTACGATTTTTTGTGGCGCGTTCAGCTCAAAGAACCTAATATTGTATTGCCAAACATTGGGGCGAACATAGGAGAAAAGTATTATGTCAGTCCAAAAGATTTGCCTAAAGAAAAGAATGTTTTGGGACCGAATGCAATACTGTTAAGAAGCAAATGTAACGACACGCATTTTGTTTTTTTCAGATTGTCAACATCTTCATATGATAATGAGATGAAGAAGTTGGTAGGAGCAAGTGGACAACCTAAATTCAATAAAACAGATTTAAAGAAAGTAAGACTCTTTATACCTTCACTGAAAGAGCAAAAGAAAATATCATATTTCCTTGGATTGTTGGAAGAGCGTATCGCTACCCAAAACAAAATCATTGAGGATTTGAAGAAGCTAAAGTGCGCAATTATTGATAAAGTGTACTCTGAAATTCAAGGCAAAGAATACTCATATGGACAATTGTTTGATGTTGTAAATGAGCGTAACAAACAAATGGAATATTCCAATATTCTTTCTGCAAGCCAAGAAAAAGGCATGGTGAATAGAGATGACTTGAATTTGGATATTCAATTTGAACGTAGCAATATTAATATTTACAAGATCGTCAAAAAAGGAGATTACGTTATTCATTTGCGTTCATTTCAAGGAGGTTTTGCTTTTTCTGATAAGTTGGGTGTGTGTAGTCCTGCATATACAATACTGCGTCCAGATAGTCTTTTAGAATATGGCTATTTATCCAATTATTTCACTTCTCAAAGATTTATAAAGTCCTTGGTTCTTGTGACATATGGTATTCGTGATGGACGTTCTATTAATGTAGATGAGTGGCTCAGAATGAAGATTACTATTCCGCCAAAAGAGCACCAGCAATATATAGTAAAAGTAATTGGGACCTTTGAAAGAAAAATCGAGGACGAAGAAGCTTATGCTGCTCAGTTGTCAATACAAAAGCAATACTTGCTCCGTCAGATGTTTGTATGATAACACTAAGTAATTGTTAATATTATGTTAAATCTGGACGTTGAATCAGTTAAATTGAAGCTAACACATTGTTATATAATGAATATGAATTATCTTTGTAATTCAAAGATGGATAAACATGACACATTTTGACAAACAAAAACTTACAGAGGTTATTCTATACATCTTGAACAAGACAAAGGGATTGGACTATTACCACGTGTTCAAGATTATATATTTTGCCAATATAGCACATTTGGCAAAATACGGATTTCCTATGGTCTCTGACGAGTTCTGTGCATTGCCAGACGGTCCCGTTCCTTCAATCTTATATAATTGCATAAAAGGTGACGCTTATTGCGATAAAGACTTGAAACACATGCTTGATAATACGGTGTCAAAAGGTGCTGATGACGCTTATTATATGCTTGAAGCGAAACGCAATGCAGACTCTGATTATCTTTCGAAAGCAGACATTGAAGCGTTAGATCGCTCTATCACAGAAAACGGGAGTCTTCCTTATGGTGAGTTGCGTGCTAAATCACACGGCGAAGAATGGGGTCGGGCCTATAAGCAGGCTGGACGCAAAGTGATGGACATTGTCGGTATGGCTAAAGATGCGATGGCATCTGAGGACATGATAGAATATATAAAGGAAAACCTTGCAGTAGAAGCGGCTTTGGCATGACAAATATAGGCGATTTACTTGGAAATGCAGCAAATGAACTTTTACAATCAAGCATTAATGTTGGTGATGTCTATTTGCTAAATCTTGACCCTTCTAATGGCATTACGCCTAAGAACAATGATGCCACACGCAATAAATTTTTCATCGTTCTTGGATTTGATAACGAAGGTAATGTGATAGGTGGGTTGGTGATAAATTCTAAAATAAACTATAATTTACCGTCAACAGTTACCGACTACCAATTACCTATAACCATTAAACAATGTCCTTTTCTGCAACATAACTCATTTGTAAATTGCTCTAAAATCATTGTTGCTAAAAGGACAAAGTTTTGCAAGGAAACCTATAGAGGTGAAATCTCTGATTCTAAAATGATGAAACTTATCATAGATACAGTAAAAGAAAGTCCTACAATCAACAGAAAGCAGCTGAAAGATTTTGGACTAATATAAATCTCTGCTTCGCCAAATATTCATATAAACATCTGGCGGAGCAAGTATTGCTTCTCTTTTTTCATTGCATTTAGCAACATTTCTTCTATTTCCGCTTTTCATTCAAGTGATGACAGAAAAGTTGAGATTTATTTTTGTTGCTCAACAGTTGGTAATTTTATCTTGAACATAGCCAAGTCTTTCTTCTGGATATTGGGTAAACCAGAACCGATGCGTAGTTTCATTATAGCATCTTCTTTCGATTTAAGATAATGGTACAAGTACAGATGATCTACATTGTCTGCAATTTTTTGGATGGTATAGCAATGACCACCGCTCCAAAAAGGAGAAGTGTTGAATTGTACATATCCACAAGAGTTGCCACCTTCGCTGATTGAAATAGTGTTGGCTTCCACATTATAATCACTATAATAGCCAGATGGTTCAGTGCCTCCATTCATCACATAATACTGTCCTTTCTCTGATAGAAATTCACCATTGATTTGCTTGCCTTTGATAATTTCACATATCTCATACAGAATAACAACATCACCTTTTACAGTTTTCTGAAATCGCAGACCTACAAGCTACAAAATCCTTAATCAAGGGAATTGTAGATTGCACAATTCTTCGTAAAGGAAAAAATGCTATTGTTGGTGATGTATGTTCGATTAGTGAGCAGATAAGAGCCGAAGCTAATATCGATGATATTATAACTGTGCGATTACATGGCAATGGTGTGTGCAAAAGCAGTGCAGAAAATCTACAATTAGGTGCTACTCAATATTATCGTAGAAGAGCAGGACAACTTATTTATGGAAAGCAGAACTTTCATAATGGAGCAATTGGTATTGTACCCATAAGTTTGGATAATGGTATTACATCTAAAGACATACCATCTTTTGACATTGATGAAATGAAGTGCAATTCAGTATACCTATTGGCACAACTACAATCACCTCAATATTACAAACCAGCAGAAGCTCTGACAACAGGCACAGGCTCTAAGCGATTAAAAGAAGAGACTTTTCTCAAAATGCCTATAGTCCTTCCAAATAAAAGAGAACAAGACAATATTGCAGTTCTAATCCATCGTGCTTCGATGAATTTAGACCACGCCAAAAGATTATTGGAGTTGCTCTCAATTCAAAAGCAATTCTTGCTCCGCCAAATGTTCATATAAACATCTGGCGAAGCAAATATTGCTTCTGCAAACTTAGGTTTGTTAGAATATTCTTTTCTATTGATAGTTTGCTTTCTATCGCATACAACAACCGAGCATATTGGAGTTGTTCTGTATATGATGGACAAAATACCTTGGCTTTACCATAGTCCTTGAAGTATATGTGAGGTATAGCCATACCTGTCTTATAAGGTTCAAAGTTGAATACTTTCAGCAGATAGTAAAGATATTGGAGCGAATAGCCTTCTTTTGCTTGTAAAATATTCAAAGTTCCTGTTGCAGAGCATTTGCCCGTAACGTAGGAAACTGTTCCTACACCAGAACCATCTTTGATAATATAAACGGCCTCCTTCTCTGTATTATAATTATCGAGATAGCCAACGATGCCATTTGCACCATACACAGGGTATGTGCCGTTTTCACAAACATCGCTCTCTTGTAGCGTTGAAGAACTACATTCCAAGCATTCCGATAAGCTAATATTTGGTTTATTGTTGTGAGCTACATTCTGTGCAATTCCCTTGATTAAGGACTGCAACTTGTCAATGATTTTGTTTTGGGTGGCAATACGTTCATCCAAAAGAGAAATAAAATTACAAAGCTTCTCTTGTTCTTGCTTAGATGGGTAAGCTATTTTAAATCTCTCAAGTATATCATAGCTTAGATTTTGCTGTTTAGTTCCTTGGGCATATTTTAAACCTATAATATTACCATGTTTTTTATACCATGAATATAGAAATTCATTTTCCACTTCTCCTATAGAAGAAAAAGCCATACATGCTTGGCTAATAGTTGACTGTTCTTTTATAATAGAACCTGTTCCTCTAACTCCTTCAGCTTCTAGTCCATAGATAGCTATAACAAACGTCCCAGCAGGAAGCAACTTCAAATTTAAAGATGCCTCCTGTGATATTTTCTCCTTTGATGAATATATATAATGGTCTTTCAATTCACCACTTGAAATCCAATTTATTTCTCCTTTAAAGTAGTCCTTATTTAGTCTGCTAGGTGTATTTCCAGAATATAATTCAAATTGTTTACCTATTGTACTTTCCATCCACTCCCCCTGAAACTCCGGGAATCTGAGATTTGGGACATTGAGTTTCTTATGTTCGTTATTTATTGTTGTTGTCATTTTTAATCCTTAATTTTAGTTTGACCATCACATTACAACCTCATTCTTTGGTATCCTTTATATCAGAAAGCGTTGCTTCTATATCCTCAATAGTAGGCAACTGGCTTTGTATATTCTCAGGCATGAGCTTCGAGAGTTGATATTCAGAGATACCAATTGGTTGATTTGTAGATTCAAGGGCATATTGCGCCATCACGTTGTTCTTCGTTTTGCAAATAAGCAAACCTATGGTAGGATTGTCAGTTGGCTTCTTCTTGATATGATTGATAGCACTCACATACATACCTAATTGTCCCAAGTGCTCACCTTTGAACTTTGTCACTTTCAGTTCCACAACCACATAGCAGCGCAACTCCAAGTGATAGAAAAGCAAGTCAGGATATACAGTGTCTTCACCTACTTGTAGTGGCACTTGACTCCCGACAAAAGCAAATCCAGTGCCCAGTTCAAGCAAGAATCGAGTGACGTTTTGGGTAAGTCCCTGTTCCAACTCACGCTCTCGGTATTCACCATCAAGTGTGAGGAAGTCGAAATTATAAGGGTCTTTCAATGTTTGAGCAGCCAATTCGCTTTGAGGATTAGCCAGCAGTCTTGTGAAATTATTCACAGCCTTTCCCTGTCGCTCATACAGATTGGCATCAAGGAAATTTAGAAGTACCGCACGGCTCCAACCATTTTCAACAGTCTTTTTCAAGTAGAACACGGCACGGTCAACATCCTTGCATTGCGATATGATATACAGATGATGCCCCCAAGGAACGGAGAAGAAAACCTCCTCGCTGATTTGGGCAACAGGTTGTTGTTCTTTATCATCGCCTAATTGTGCAACAACTTGTTGCACAATTGTATTTCGTTGATTATAAAAGAGATACCATTGCCTAATGTATTGCAGATTCCTGTGAGACAAGCCTTTCATATTTGGGAACTCAGCCATAAGTTCACGGCTCAGTTCTTTAAGCCATCCATCGCCCCAAGACGCAGATTTCTGCTTCTTGCAAATGTCTGCGCCCATATGCCAATAAAGGCGGAGCAATTCGGTGTTCACCTTAATTGCCGCCTTGATTTGCGCACTGCGTATATCATGCTTCAATTGCGACACCCAACTCTTGAAGTCGCTGTTGCTTGCCAAGGTCATATTTTCTGCCATATTCTATACTTTTTCAAATCTGCCACAACTCGTGGCAAAATTATTCTACCAATCCCAACTCTTTCAGATAGCCCTCAATCTCCTTGTCAAGGTCAGCACGTTTGGCTTCCAGCTCCTTGATTTCTTTCATGACAGCATGGATGTCGATAGGTTCTTCTTCCTCGAAAGTATCAACGTAACGAGGAATGTTGAGATTGTAGTCGTTTTCAGCCACTTCTTGCAGTGTGGCAAGATGGCTGTACTTTTCTATCTCCTTGCGCTCACGATAGGTATCAACAATCTTCTTGATATGCTGCGGACGGAGCTTGTTCTGGGTCTTGACCTTTTCAAACTCCTTGCTGGCATCAATGAACAGAATGTTGTCATCCTCCTTACGGCATTTCTTGAACACCAAGATACAGGTTGGGATGCTCGTGCCATAGAAGATGTTGGCAGGCAGACCGATGATGGCATCCACATAGTTCTTTTTCTCAATGAGGAAACGGCGGATTACGCCCTCGGCATTACCACGGAACAACACGCCATGAGGAGCGACACAAGCCATGGTGCCACCTTCATTGAGGTGGTAAATCATGTGGAGAATAAAGGCATAGTCGGCTGTCTTGCGTGGTGCCAAACGTCCAGCCTTGCTGAAACGATCATCGTTGTTGAACTTATCGGCAGCACTCCATTCGGCTGAGAAAGGAGGATTTGCTACCACAGCGTCAAACTGTGTATCGCCAAAAGCATCCGCTTCAAGTGTGTCACCATTCTCAATGCGGAAATTGCTGAACTTAATACCATGCAGAAGCATGTTCATGCGAGCCAAGTTGTAGGTCGTAGGGTTCTTCTCCTGTCCGAAAATCTCGTTTGCATGACCTATGCTTGCTGCACGGAGCAACAGCGAACCACTACCACAAGTAGGGTCATAGACATTGCGCAGACGAGCGTGACCGATGGTTACGATCTCTGCCAAGATACGGCTTACTTCCTGAGGAGTGTAGAACTCACCTGCTTTCTTGCCAGCACCAGCGGCAAATTGGCTAATCATATACTCGTAGGCATCACCAAGAATATCTATCTCTTGCGATGCTTCTACACCAAAATCAATATCATCAAGTGCAAGAAGAACATTGCTGACCAAAGTATTCTTGTCATCGGCAGTCTTGCCCAACTTGGGTGAAGCAAGGTCAATGTCAGAGAATAGACCTCCAAAGTCTTCTTCGCTGTCCTGTCCGAGGGTACTGTCCTCAATACGCTTCAATGAGCGTTCGAGCATAGGCAGAATGTTCTCCTTTCTCTTAATGCTCTCGATGACAGACGAGAACAGGAAGTTTGGTTCAATGAAGTAGCCGATGTTTTCCAGACATTCAGTCTTTACCTCTTCCTGCAACGCCTCTACGTCTTCGTCCTTCTCCATAGCCCACAACTCCTTGAACGTCACCTCGTCGTCGACCAATGCGTCGTTGGCGTGTTTCTCTATCTTCTCCGACAGATACTTGTAGAAGATGAAGCCGAGAGTGAAATACATGAAGTCGCTTGCCGACATATTGCCACGCAGTTTGTTAGCGACTTCCCAAAGTTGGTCACGGAGTTTCTGTTGTAATTCTTCGCTCATATCGTTATTTCCTTTCTTGCTTTTTTAAATTCTTTGAAACATATAAATAGTAGTTGAAAGCATTATCATTAGCTTTGTTGACAATGACATCTGCGACAATATTTGCAGGAGAATTTCTTGATAATTTTCCCCATGCTAATTCTGAATATGGATTTATCCATTCAGATAAAACATATACATTGCTGGCTGGTAAACAGAAGTTTATCATATTAAGCATTTTATCTTTTCCAACTTCACCAACAAAATAGGACGTAAGCATATTCTCAATAAGCATTACATCATCGTGAGTCGCTTTTTTGTTTGCAACACTGCCGAGCCATATCTCTTTTATCCTTGAAAAATCATTGATGTGGTGGTTTTTATCCTTAAACCTATCTGTTATAAGGTTTCGCTCAGCTTTTCCTATATAGTAATGCACTGATGATTTGGCATATTTCTTCATTCCACTCATCAAATACAGACAGCAAGGAATATGATTGGTTCTATCCCAATCCCTTGCACTTTCCATATCTGCAAACGGTCCATACCATCTCATTATGTATATATTCTTCTCCATAATCTGCTTATTCCCAACTAAATGTTCTTATAATAGAACGTAATTTATCGAGTATTCTTGTTAATGCCTTTCGCTTTTTTATCAGTCCCAAGTGTTTCTCTTTCAATGCCTCTTGTATGATTTCTGGCTGTTCCTTTTGCAAGTAGTCATACTCCGAGAGGTAATGATTGAGCACGGAAGCATCCAAATCCTCTTCCTTTGCAAGCGTATTGACTGCATTGTTACGTTCGGTGACGATGTAGTTGTTCAACCGTTCTTCAAGGTCGCTTGTACCATCAGCCTTTTGTTTGCGAGCCATGAAATTGTCACGGTCATCATCCACATTCTTCTGGATAAATCCGTCAATGAGTTTTGCCTTGCTGCGAAGTTCAACATCCTTAATCATTGTGTCGATGATGTGCTTACGCCTCTCTTCGTAGTCCTCGCTATAAGGATTGAGGTCAGCAATCAACTCCAAGATATAGGCAACATTGATGATGTCGCTATGCAGAAGTTCCAAGCAGAAATCAATATCGCCCATACCAGTTGCGGCTTCTTCAAAAGGGTCTGGCTCACCAACCATGCTTGGTTCTTCCTCTGGAACTTGATAACCTTTCTTTGAATCATCGTTCTTGACAGCAAACGAATCGTATATATCAAGATACTTGCTACGGAAGTCCATAAACAGCTGTTCGGTCATTCCGAGGTCTGGAGCATCCACCTCAAATTCGTCATACACCTGTATTTCAGCGTGCTTCTTGATAATGTCACGGAAAGCGAGGATAAACTGCTTCTTGTCGTTCTCACTCTGCAAATAGTCCACATAGTGCGGTTCTGGATAATGCTCCAAGAAGTTCTTTGTCAGCTCTTGATAGTGGGTTTTGACATCATCAAATGGTGGGCGCACAATATCTTCAAGATTATTGCTGTTGCTGAAAAGTTTGATAGACTCGTCCACCTTGCTTTTCAAGTCACGGAAGCAAACCACCTTACCGAAACGCTTCTTCTCATTCAACACACGGTTGGTGCGGCTGAATGCTTGTAGCAAACCGTGATACTCCATGTTTTTGTCAACATAGAGCGTGTTGAGTTTCTTGCTATCAAAGCCTGTAAGGAACATACCGACAACCAAGCAGAGGTCAAGAGGCTTCATGTCCGCCTTCTTTTTCTTCATGCGTAGGTTGATGTCATCGTAATATGCACGGAAGTTTTCTGTGGTAAAACTTGTTCCATACATATTATTATAGTCATCCATGATGGCTTGCAGTTCGTCTGCCTCGCCTGTACTTTCGCTTGCAAACCCACCAGTGTTCATACCTGTCTGCTCATCGTCTTGACTACTGTTGGCAGCATATGTAAAGACTGCTCCAATCCTAATCTTTGGATTGAGGCTCTTGAATATCTTGTAGTAACGGATTAGCATCGGCACTGACTGCACGGCAAACAATGCGTCAAACTCTCCATCGAATGTTGACTTATTGAAATTATTAAGGATAAATTTTGCTATCTCAGTCATGCGGTCTTGGTCGGCATTATCCACATCCTCATTGCCGTGGTAATACTCCACAAGGAAACCAAGCACGTTTTCATCGGCAATGGCATCCTTTATCAAGTATTTGTGAAGACAGTTACCAAAGATTTCTTTTGTAGTATGTCCGTCCACCGCATTCTCAACAAAGATAGGTGTGCCTGTAAAGCCGAATATCTGCGTGTTGTCGAAGAATTTCACGATATTCTTGTGACATTCTCCGAAATGACTTCGATGACATTCATCGAAGATCATCACGATGCGAGAATGGCGTATTTCCTCAATACGACTGCTATACCACTGCTTGCTGACAGCGGCATTAAGTTTCTGTATGGTTGTTATGATAATCTTTGAATTGCTGTGCAGACGCTTCACCAATTCGTCTGTGTTGTCGGTACTGTCAACGGCACCAGATTCAAAAGCTTCATATTCGGCTTGCGTCTGTGTGTCAAGGTCGTGACGGTCAACCACAAACATCACCTTATCCACATCGTCCAACTCCGATACAAGTTGGGCTGCCTTGAAAGAAGTCAAGGTTTTGCCTGCTCCTGTTGTATGCCAGATATAGCCGTTATCATTAGAGTTTTCCACACGGTCGAGAATCTTCTCCACGGCATAGAACTGGTAAGGGCGAAGCACCATCAGACATTTGTCCCCCTCGTGCAATACAATGTACTTGCCAATAATCTTGCCCAACGTACACTTGTCGAAGAACACTGTGGCAAACTTCTCCAAGTCGTTGAAAGGCACATTGGCTGCATCTGTCCAGTTGAATGTGAATTTATAGCCACTATTCGGATTATTTGCGAAATAGCGAGTGTTTACACCATTGGATATGACGAACAGTTGGATGTAATCAAACAGTCCATGGAAAGAAGTCTTGTGATAGCGTTGTATCTGGTTGTATGCCTGTTTCAGTTCCACACCTCTGCGCTTCAGTTCTATTTGAACCAAAGGCAGACCATTGATAAGTATCGTCACATCGTATCGACACTTCTTTCTACCCTCAACCGTGATTTGATTGGAAACTTGAAACTCGTTCTGACACCAGTGAGTGCGGTTCAAGAACTCCACCCACAGGCGTTCACCGCTTTCCAGTTCAAGCGGAAAGAGGTCACGCAGTTTCTTTTCCTTTTCAAAGCGAGTACCACCTTCAAGATAGATTCGAATCTTTTCAAACTCAGCCTCCGTAAACTCAGTGCGACCAAATTCTTCCAATTTTTTCTTGTTGTGTTTCTCCAACTGTTTTTTGAAATTGGCAGACAGGTTCTGCTCCTCTTCAATATGAACATACTCGTAGTTCATCTTTTGAAGAGTATCTATAAGTCCGTTTTCGAGGGCAGCTTCACTTTGTACTGGCATATCTTATCTTTTTTATCGTTGCACTTATAAGAACATGGCTATTCATCCATTTGCAGGAAATGAACATCCAAGGCATTCTCTATTTTGCTTATGGCTTCAAGCGAAAGGTTCTCACGCCCTTTTAAGATTTTTGAAATGTACTGTTGGGTACAATTCATTTTCTCTGCCAACATCTTTTGAGTCATCCCAAGTTCCTTCATTCTTGCGGACATGATATTGGCTATCATCTGCGAATGATTAAACCAAGGTTTTTCTTCTTGGCTCATTTGTGTTCCAGCCTTTTGAACAGAAGATAATGTTTCCTTTATCATCTTAGACGTATTTCGCTTTGTTCTAATTATATTTGGCTTATCGCCATTTTGCCAACAAAGATAAATGATTTTAATGGAAAAACACAACCATAGGGTTGTTTTCTCTTTTATGTGTAAAAATAATATGTTGAAACTGATATTATGCACTTTTGCCGAGGCTTATACAGGTAAACTCTTAGTGAACTACCGCTAAACTAAAGATTTAGCGGCTTCGGAGATACCAATACCTCCT
>ERZ831979.2521-NODE-2521-length-12367-cov-5.459308_pt1 | contig 12367 bp, 19 predicted proteins | sample MGYA00519952_ERZ831979 | MGnify/ENA primary metagenome ERZ831979 (study PRJEB31850, sample SAMEA3708723) | human gut metagenome | biome: human gut; feature: human-associated habitat; material: faeces | place: China | collected 2014 ...
CATGAACACCAAAGCCATCCGGCAGCTCGCCGACGTCACGCTGGACAAGTACCGCAGCTCGATCCCTCGCAAAGCCTTCGAGGAGTTTGTGAAGGACATCATCACCGGCGAGAACCGCGCGACCGCCTTCAGATACGAGGCGAGCCCCATCTGCCGGGCCTCGTTCCCGTCCACGCTGGACGAGGACGGCGCCCGCTGCACCGTGGAGGTCACGGTCTACCGGCTGAACGCTGTGGCCGTCACCGCCTTCCTGCTGGACGGGCCCGAGACGCTGCTGCGGCACATCGGGCTCGACGAGCGGGACACATACACCACCAAGCACGAGATCGACGACCTCGTCACCGTCGTGCACATCACCAGAGAGGAGGCGCCAGCATGGCAGCACTGAGAGACATCGCCCGAGACTTCGCCGCGGAGATCCGTGACGGCATCGGCTGGACAATCGTGTATCGCACCGGCCGCTCGTGGAACGCCCTGACAATCTGGAGCGACATCTGGAACGGCGAGTGGGAGACCGACGATCTCAACGACGCCATCGGGATCCTGAAGGCAGACCCGGACGCCGTCATCGTCAACGGCTACTACTGCGGCCACTTCGGTGAGAGCATGACCATCGACGAGATCGCCGCCGGGATCCGCTGGCACTACGAAGGCGGCCACAACCGCCTCGCGGACTATTGCGAAGTCACGCAAGGCCGGGACACCCTCGAGGAGGGCCGCAAGGCTGCCGAAGCTGCCGGCCTCCCGTTCTGCGAGCGTCTGGCCGACGGCGGCGATGACGAGCTGAGCCCCTACGTCTACGACGGCAGCATGGCGCTCGCCGATCACGAGAAGATGCAGCAGGCCCGCGAAGCCTTCGATAGACTGGCCGACGCGCTGCGGGAAATCGCCGCCAAGCTGGCCGAAGCCATGAAGCCGGTCATCAACGCCGTGCTCTCTGCCTTCAAAAAGCTCTGGAAGGTATCGGTCAGGGCCATCGGAGTACCGCCGAAGTGGCTGCACCTCGCGGCCCACGCAAAGAAAGCCAGAACCCGGAAGAAGTACCGCAACCGCATCCGGCGCTACGTTTTCGAGGCTCTGGCTGCGGAAGGAGGTGGAGGCCCATGACAGCCAAGTGCGTCGGCTGCGGGCTCGACTGGAACGTCAGCATCTACCAGAAGATCCCCCGCACCGGCTACATCTGCCCGCACTGTGAGAGCCGGCTCCGCGCCGGCGAGACCCTGCCGAACATTCAGGCCAGCCAGAAGGCTCGGCCGCAGAGAACGAAAGGAGCAACCCCATGAAAAAGATCGCACTCAAGAACGCCACCCGCGGCACGGCCTTCGACTATGCCGGCCAGAGCTGGATCCTGCTGGAGAATGATGATGGCCGCGCACTCTGCCTGAGCAAGGACATCATCGAGACCCGAGCCTTTGACGAGGGCAACTGCAACAACTTCGCCGCCGCCAGCAGCAAGGAATACCTCAACGGCGCCTACCTCGACAACCTGCTCGAGGACGTGAACGGCCCCAACGCCTTCCTGACCACAGAGCTCGACCTGACCACCGACGACGGCCTGAAGGACTACGGCACCTGCACCGTCACCATCTTCCTGCTGACGGTCGACCAGTACCGGCGCAACCGCGACGTCATCCCCGACGCAGACGACTGGTGGTGGCTCTCCACCGCCTTCAGCACGAAGTCTAACGGCTACGAGTCACTCGCCCGCAGCGTCAACTCTGACGGCACTCTGAGCGGGGGCGACGCCTGCAACGGCAACGGCGGCCTGCGCCCCGCTTGTTATCTGGACTCCGATCTCCTGATCTCCATCGAGGACGACGAAGCCACCGACGACGTCACGCCGGAGCACGCCGGCGAGATCATCGCGGCGCTGGCTGAGCAGTTCGGCGGCACCTTCGCCACCGAGGATCAACTGACCACGGCTCTCTCGTTTATGCTCGGCACCCTGAGAGCCACCCGCGAGAAGGAGGCCCGGCATGAGTAACCTCTCCACCCTGTTCGACCGCTACAAGGCCCTCGTCGTGTTTGATACCGAGACCAGCGGCCTCGACTTCGACAACGACCAGATCATCGAGCTCGCCGCCCTGCGCGTGGAGCGCACGGCCACCGGCGGCCTACGGATCGCCGGCAAGATGGACACCTTCATCAAGCTGCCCGAGGGCGAGACCCTCCCGGAGAACATCGTCAGCCTGACCGGCATCACCGACGAGCGGCTCCAGACCGAGGGCGTGCAGCCGGTCAAGGCAGCCGGCCAGATCGCCAAGCTCATGCAGAACGGCCCGACCCTGATGATCGCCCACAATGCACAGTTTGACGCCTGTTTTCTCCGTGGCCTGCTCCGCGGCCAGAAGGTCGGCCGGATCGACTGGCTGGACAGCCTGACGGTCTACAAAGACCGCAGGGCCTACCCGCACAAGCTCGCCAACGCGATCATCGCCTACGACCTCACCGGCAAGGTGCAGAACAGCCATCGCGCCATCGACGACGTGCTGGCCCTGTTCGAGGTGCTGAAGGCGATGGACGACGAGCGCGAGGATCTCGGCAGCTACGTCAACCTGTTCGGCTACAACCCCAAGTACGGCGTCAGCGGCCGCCGGATCGTGGGCGTCAGATATGAGCCGCAGAGCTTCAGCAAGGGCCTGACTCGCCCGGAGCAGACGCTCCCGGCCCGCGTGGCGCGGAGGTGACAGCATGAGCCCGGAGATCACGATCACGAGCGAGGAGCTGCGCGAGCGCGTCGAGGATCGCCTCGACCGCTGGATCCCTGACGACGTCTGGAACCGTGCCGAGCCCTACGCCCGCCACAAAAATGAAGTAAACCGGCAGCGGCACCCCGAGATCGACTACTACGACAACGACTACCTCGTGTTGCTGACCGCTGACACCGTCCGAGAGACCGAGTTCAGCGACCTCACTCACGCCCTCTGTGATCTGACCGTCGCACGGGCTCAGTGAAAGGAGAAACCAATGGAAACCACAAAAGAAAGGGCCGCCCGTTGCGACCGGGCGACCCATGCGAGAAGATCCAGCAGCCTGCCAGCATACGGATCCCGCACCGCAAGTATAACACGCCGGCGCCGCCGTGCCAAGAGGAAAGCCCTGAGAGCTGCCACACTGGCCGCAGCCGTCCTTCTGCTGGGCGGCATCTCTGTGGCAATCTTCACCACCCCGGCCGGCAGCAAGCAGGAGACCAACATCCTGCCGCCGACCACCACTGTCGGCACATACATCCCGGACACCCCCGCCCCGGCCGCTGAGACCGTGGAGCCGACCGAGCCCGCCGTGCGCTACCCTCTGACCGACGCCGAGCGCGACGTCGTCGAGCGCGTGGTCATGGCCGAGGCAGGCGGGGAGTCCTTCGAGGGCCAGATGCTCGTCGCTCAGTGCATCCTCAACGCAGCCGAGAAGCGCGGCGTCGACCCCTCTGAGGCCGTCGTCCTTTACAGCTACACCAAGAGCCGGCCGGATCCCACACAGCGCGTCAAGGACGCCGTCGCGGCCGTGTTCGACCGAGGCGAGACCGTCGTGGACGAGCCGATCCTCTACTTCTACAACCCCGCCCTCGTGACCAGCGACTTCCACGAGAGTCAGATCTTCGTCATCGAGGAAGGCGGGCACCGTTTCTTTGCAGAAAGGAGTACCAGATGAAACACCTCACCGAAATGAAGCCGGGCGAGACCCTGCACCTCCGCAGCGGCCGCGACCTCGAGCTCGAGAGCGTCACCCCTGTCACCTGCGGCGTGATGCTCACCTTCAACGTCACCGAAAGAAAGGAGCACAACAATGAGCGATAAGACCACCGCGGCCCTCGCTGCCGAGCAGGCAGACACAGAGGCCACCACCACGCAGGAGGCCGAGCTGCTGCCTGCTGCCACGCTGGACGAGCTGGAGCAGGTCGACCTCGGCACCGTCGCAGAGGGCGAGCGCGCCCCGTTCCGCATCACCGACGACCGCTGTGCCGACTGGGCCATCCGCAAGATCGCCGACGAGCGCAGCGAGTACGACCGCCTGAAGGCTCTGGCCGACGAGCAGATCGCGGCCATCAACGAGAAAGTCGCCGCCGCCCGCAAGCGCATGGAGAACGGCACCTCGTACCTCACGAGCTGTCTGGCCGACTTCTTCGCCACCGTCCCACACAAGGAGACCAAGACGACGGAGAAGTACCGCCTCCTCTCCGGCACCCTGACCTTCAAGAAGGGCACCACCAAGACCAAGCTCGACGAGACCAAGCTGGTGCCGTGGCTCAAGGCCAACGGCTACGGCGAGCTCGTAAAGGTCGAGGAGTCGACCCGCTGGGCCGATCTGAAGAAGCTGCTCAGCTACACCGGCGACATCGCAACCCTGACCGAGACCGGCGAGATCGTGGAGGGCGTCACCGTCTACGAGACCCCGGGCATCTTCACGGTCGACGTGTAAGGAGGCACCGACATGGCAGAAACCAAGAAAACCGAGGCGGCCGCTGCTGCGGCACCTCCTGAAGCCGCCTGCCTGACGCTCCGGCAGAAGCTCGTCGAAATGCGGAAAGCCTGCCCGGAGATCGTCAAGAAGCAGCACAGCGACGGCGTCAGCTACAAGTACGCCAAGATCTACGACGTGTGGGAGAAGATCACCCCCATAATGAACGAGCTCGGCGTCGACTTCGACGTTATCAGCGAGCAGGCCACGCGCCACGCCGAGAACGGCGACCCGGTCTACTGGATCACCATGCAGACCAAGACCCGCAACGGCGACAAGCTCATGTTCCTCTACGAGGCCGACCTGACGATCCGCTGGCTGAACCTCGACAACGACGACGAGACCATCGAGGCCACCGTCCACGCCGTCGGCTGGAACGATGACCCCGCCAAGGCCAAGGGCGCGGCCCACACCTACGCCCTGAAATACTACCTTTTCGAGAAGTTCACCGTCGACCAAGGCGAGGACGACCCCGACAACAGTGACTTCGGCGCGCAGGGCAAAGGATCCGGCGCTGGAGGCCGCCAGCAGGCCACACAGGGCCGTCAGGGGCAGAGCTCCGGCCGTCTGAGCGACGCGCAGCTCGCACGCCTCTACAAGAAGGCAGAGGCCGCGGGAATGACCAAGGAGCGCACCAACGCCCGGATCGTGGAGAAGTACAAAAAGCAGGATCCGGCCACCCTGACCCGCCAAGAGTACGACGAGATCTGCACGTCCCTCGACAATGCGGCCGCACAGCATAACCAGCAAGGAGGAAACGCCTAATGTATAACCACACCGGCCTCCAAGGCCGTCTAACCGCCGACCCTGAGCTCAGGTACACGCAGCAGGGCACGGCGATCACCAGCTTCACCCTCGCCAGCGACACCGGCCGCAAGACCAAGGACGGCAAGAAGATCACCAACTTCATCGAGTGCGTCGCATGGCGCGCACAGGCCGAGTTCGTCTGCAAGTACCTGAGCAAGGGCCGCCTTGTCCTCGTCGAGGGCGAGCTCACGAGCCGCAGCTACGAGGACAAGGACGGAAACCGCCGCAAAGCCGTCGAGATCACGGTCGACTCCGTCCACTTCTGCGACAGCAAGAAGGACGGCGGCCAGAGCTCTGGCAGCGACTTCGCCGATCCGGGCTACTCTGAGGGCTCCGGCGACTTCGCGGAGATCGAGGACAATGGCGACCTTCCTTTTTAACCTGACCGCCGGACGACCGGCAGACGACCAAAAGCAGGCCACAAACAAACGACCACAGAAAGGAGGTGACGACCGTGGCATGGCTGCAAGTGCATCAGACACTCAAGGATCACCGCAAACTGTTCGACGCTGCTGACCAGCTCGAAGTCGAGCCGCCGCACATGATGGGGCTGCTCGTCTCGTTCTGGCTGTGGGCCCTCGACAACGCCCCGACCGGCAGCCTCGTCGACATCACGCCGCGCATGATCTCGCGGGCCGCTCAGTGGGACGGAGACCCCGAAAAGCTGGCGAAAACGCTGATCCGGGCGGGCTGGATCGACGAAAAAGAGGACGGGACGCTCGAGATCCACGACTGGTACGAGTACGCCGGCAAGCTGATCGACCAGCGGCAAGCCGAGAAAGAGCGCTCCCGCAGTCGCCGGGCCGCTGCTGCGGCGTCTGCCGACGCCTCGCCGGACGACCCAACGCCGACCGCCGGACGACCGGCAAACAGCCGCAAGAAAGCCGGAGGCAGAGTAGACCAGAGTAGAGAAGAGAAGACAAGAGAAGGTAATACACCCCCTTCCCCCTCTGACGAGGGGAGTGACAGCGGCACGAAGTCGCTCGTCGAGGCAAGATTTCTCGAGTTCTGGAAAGCCTACCCGAAAAAGACCGGCAAGCAGTACGCTCTGAAGGCGTGGAACAAGATCAAGCCCACCGCTGAGCTCCACGAGAGGATCATGCAGGCGGTCGACGCTCAGAAGCGGAGCGACCAGTGGCGCCGGGAGAACGGGCGCTACATACCGAACCCGAGCACATGGCTCAACGGCGGCTACTGGGACAACGAGGAGGTGAACGAAGGTGCAGAAAATCAGCGAGATCCTGAACAGCCCGACAGCTCCGGCCGAGACTGGGGCAAGGGCTTCAAGCCGGCCGACGACGAGTGACGCCGGTAACTGGATCTGGAGCAACGACGAGCGCCTCGCCGGCCGTCCCGGAGTCCCTGAGCCCGTCCCCTGCGAGTTCTGCGGCGCCCTGCGCTACCACAAGGGCATCCCGCTCGGCAACCGCATCCTCTGGCCTCCCTACGGAGCCGAGCGATGCACCTGCCCCGAGGCCGTGGCTGCCTATGAGAAGGCGAAGGCAGAGCGCGAAGCTGCTGAGGCCGCAGCCGCCAAGGCTGAGGAGGAGAAGAAAATGCGGGATCGCATCAAGCGCATCGTCGGCGAGTCAGGCATGGGCGACCGTTTCCTGCGGCGCACCTTCTCCACCTTCCAGCTCACCGACGACAACAAGCGAGCAGCGGCAGCCGCCCGGCGCTATGCCGAAGGCTTCGACGCCATGCTGCCGCAGCCCGGCCGTCAGGAACCCGGCCGAAACGGCCTGTTTATCGCGGGCCCGCCGGGCACCGGCAAGACCCACCTCGCCGCTGCCATCGCCAACCACCTGATCGCGCAAGGCAAGCCGGTCATCTGCATGACGATGATCGACCTGCTGGAGCGCATCAAGCGCACCTACTCCACGACCGGCGGCAGCGAGAGCGACGTCCTGAAGATCTACAAGACCGTCCCGCTCCTCGTGATCGACGACATCGGCAAGGAGCCGCCGACCGAGTGGGCGATCTCCACGGTCTACAACATCATCAACGGCCGCTATGAGGCATACCTGCCGACCATAGTGACCACCAACTACGACACCGAGGCCCTGATCGACCGCATGACGCCGCGAGAAAGCCACGACAGCATGACGGCCCGGGCCACCATCGACCGGCTCATGGAAATGTGCAGGGGCATCACCCTCACCGGCCAGAGCTGGCGCAGCAGATGATCGAGATCCGCGAGACCACGCTCAGGGAGGCCAACACATACGTCGAGGAGCTGCACAGACACCACGGCAAAGTCGTCGGCCACAAGTGGAGTCTCGCAGCATACAAGGATGGCCGCCTCTGCGGCGTCGCAATCGTCGGCAGGCCGACCGGCCGCTACCTCGATAACGGCAGCACCCTCGAAGTGACGAGGCTCTGCACGGACGGCACGCGGAACGCCTGCTCAGCTCTCTACGCGGCCTGTGCCAGACGCGCAAAGCGCGAAGGCTATGCCAAGATCATCACATTCATCCTCCAGAGCGAACCCGGAACGAGCCTCAGAGCTGCGGGCTGGACGCTGGAGGCCGCCAAGGCCGGCAAGCCACGATGGAATAAAGAGCGATATGCCACCAAGCCGGTGCAGCTCTCCCTTTTCCCGTCGAAACAACCGCCGGCCGAATACAAGCAACGATGGGCAAAAAGTCTGAACAAGAAGGAGAACACAAAAACATGAAAAAGGTTTACATCTGCTCCCCGTGCCGCGGGGACTACGAGAACAACATCCAGCGCGCCAAGGAGTACAGCCGCGCGGCCGTGCAGAAGGGCGTCATCCCCGTCACCCCGCACATCTACCTCACGCAGTTCATGGACGACAACGTCCCCGAGGAGCGCAAGCTGGCCCTGAAGATCGGCAGCGAGCTGGTGCTCGGATGCTCTGAGCTGTGGGCCTTCGGCATTGACCACCCTTCAGCCGGCATGGCCGCAGAGATCGAGCTCGCTAAGGCGCACGGCATCCCTGTCCGCAACGGCTTCGAGGCCATCAGCGAGCTGAAGCCGGACGCCGAAGAAGAAGCCGACGAGGAGGACGAGCCCGACATCGGCAGCGTGACGATCCACCTGCCAGCACCTCACGGCGGCAAGATCCGCGTCCACCTCGACGGCGCCACCGTGCTCACGCTCGCCGACCGCCTGATCTCCGATCCCGGGCTGCATATTGAGATCGGAGTGTGATGGCCGTGACCAAGTACAACCCTCGCACGAACGCGGAGGGCTACGCGGATCCGACGCCATACGAAGCCGAGCGCCACATGAGGGCACAGATCACCGGCAAACAGGCCAGAGCAGCCGGCAACTACTTCGAGAACATGATCTCGGCGTCCTGCGAATACTACCGCGACCGTGGGATCGCCAAGATTGAAAAGACGCCGGAGCCGATGAAGCCGCTCGGGGCAAAGAACCGCAAGGGCCAGTTCCTCGCCTGCTACACCAAGCAGGCCCAGCCGGACTACGGCGGCACGCTGAAGGGCGGCCAGAGCATCTACTTCGAGGCCAAGCACACGGACGACGACCGCATCGAGCAGCGCCGTCTCACTCAGGAGCAGCAGGACGACCTCGAAGCTCACCACAGACTCGGCGCCATGACCTTCGTGCTGGTCAGCTTCAGTCTGTGCGACTTCTACCGCGTCCCGTGGTCCGTCTGGAGAGACATGGCCGAGACCTTCGGCCGCAAGTACGTCAAGCAGGTCGAGCTCGCCCCCTACGAGGTGCCAGCGACCGCCGGCTACATCAAGTTCCTGCACGAAATCAAGCCGAAACAACGAGGAAAGGAGGCAGCCCATGATCTCACTCCCTGACAAGAAGTACAGCATCATCTACGCCGATCCTCCGTGGAGCTATCAGAACCGCGGCACCAGAGCGGCAGCCTCCAAGCACTACGACACCATGACCATCGAGGACATCAAGCACATGGGCGTCGGAGCTGCGGGGGGGGGTATTGCTAACGAGGATTGCGTGCTTTTCATGTGGGCGACCTTCCCCATGCTCCGCGAGGCCCTCGACGTGATCGAGGCGTGGGGCTTCAGCTACAAGACCGTCGCCTTCAACTGGGTAAAGCAGAACAGAAACGGCACCGGCATCTTCATGGGGCTCGGAAACTGGACGCGCAGCAACTCAGAGATCTGCCTGCTGGCGACCAAGGGCAAGCCGAAGCGCATCAGCGGCAGCGTCCGCAGCATCGTCCTCTCCCCGCTCCAGCAGCACAGCAGAAAGCCGGCCGAAATCCGCGACAGGATCGTCGAGCTGATGGGAGACCTGCCCCGCATCGAGCTTTTCGCCCGAGAGGCTGCCCCGGGATGGGACGTGTGGGGCAACGAAGCACCGACGCCTGAAGTCAAGGACGCGCCAGCTGACAGCGTCGAGCTGGCCGGAAAGGAGGAAACACATGAACCAGACAACCAAAGAGACCCGGCGCCGCAGCTATGACGCCGTACTCCCCAAGCGGGCCGCTCGCTGCCGCCTGATCCTCGAGACCCTCGGCAACCGTGAGCTCACGGCCAGCGAGATCACCGAGGAGCTCGTCGCAGCCGGCCGGATCCCGTACTTCAACCGCAACTACGTCGCCCCGCGGCTCACAGAGCTGAAGGAGATCGGGATCCTTACGACGGTCGGCCGCCGTAAGGCCACCCGCTCGGACGCCACCGAGGCCGTGTGGGCCAGAGCGGAGCCTTCAGGCCCCACGGGCCAGACGGCCGCAGCCTACGCAGACAACCCGGCCGAGGCCGAGCAGATGACGCTCGGATCGGCCACCTGAGAGGAGGGCCAGCATGGAACGTCTGACCCACGAGAGAGTCAACGGCATCAAGACGGGCTACTGGAGCGCAGCCACCAAGGAGGTGCTCGTCCAGAAGCTCGCCGCCTATGAGAACACGGGCTATGAGCCCGACGAGATCCGCGCAGCCATTGAACAGGCTGCCAAGAGCAGCGAAACCAAAACCGCGACAGTCATGGCCGAGTGTATTGCGGGCGCCCTGAAGGACACGCTCGAGAAGTACGGAACGGCCGGAGACAAAGAGAAAGGAGCAACCACATGAACGAACAGAACCAGCGCGACAGCATCATGTCGATGGCCCGCGGCGCCTTCGAGGAGCGCGTCGACTATGAGATGGACAAGGTGATCCAGAACATCCTCGACCCCAACACGAAGGCCACGGCCAAGTGCAAGATCACCCTCACCATCGAGCTGACCCCGGACGACGAGCGCCGCACAATCGGCGTCTCCGTGACGGCCAAGTCTACGCTCGCAGCCACCAACCCCGTCGCCACGGCTCTCTATGTCACCTCTGACGGCAACGGCGAACTCGTCGTTGCCGAGATGGTGCCGCAGGTGCCCGGCCAAATGAACATGGACGGCACGCAGCAGGAGGCCCCGAAGCTCCTGAAGCTCGTCCAGCACGGATAAACACCCACAACACAGAACAAGGAGGACAACACAATGCTCGCAAAAATGATCGACAAAATCGTCAGCCTGAAGGAGACCAAGATCTTCGAGATTGACGGCCAGACCTACGCCGACGCATCACTCACCCGCATCCCGCCGCACGTCGACCGCCCTGACTGCATCAGCGTCAGCGGCCTCGATAGCATCTGCAAGCTGATCCGCACCGAGCTCGAGAAGGTCGGCACGACCATCATGGTGCAGGTCAAGAGCAACGACACCGTCGAGGTGATGACCACCTACCTGAGCGACTTCTCCCGCAACACGCTCTACCGCGCCAAGGCTGACGCCCCGGGCCTGCGCACCGGCTTCAGAGGACGCGAGGTAGCTCTGATCGAGCTGCGGAGTCTCTGCATCCCCAACGAGGGCACGGCCTACCTGCTCGACCTGCTGAGTCGCATGACCAACGAGAACAGCGTCAGCACCAACGACAACGGCGTCACGCAGACCGTCGAGGCACGTCAGGGCGTCGCCCTCAACACGGTCGTCGAGATCAAGCCCCGCGTCATGCTGCGGCCGTTCCGCACCTTCCTCGAGGTGGAGCAGCCCGAGAGCGAGTTCCTGCTGCGCGTGGATCCCGACGAGGGGATCGGCTTCTTCGAGGCTGACGGCGGCATCTGGAAGCTCGAGGCCAAGAAGAACATCGCCGACTACTTCCTGAAGAACATGGGCGATCTGATCGACGCCGGCAAGGTCGTCGTCATGCAGTAAATGGAGCGCCGGGCGGGCTCCGGCCCGCTCGGCTTTTCTGAAAGGAGCAGCACCATGAAAGAATACGAAACCCTCACCCGTGAGAAGGTCGACGTCGTGCCCTTCGGCTGCGGTATGTCGGAGACCCACCTGATGCAGGACTGGAGCGACAGGATGCTCGACCTGATCCTGAACGGGCCCACCATCAACGGCATCAAGAAGGACGAAGTGCGGGCCATGCTGCGCGAGACCTACACGGCCCTGAAGCAGTACGAGAAGATCGGCCCGATGGCCTCGCCCTTCATCAACGACCCGACGGCCATCGTGGCCCGGGCTTTCTCTGAGCTCTACCCCGGCGTCGAGTACATCGCGCAGTACGTCCCCGACCTGCGGGACGAGACCAACGGCACCGCCTATGGCCTGACCATCTTTCCCGACGACGGCAGCACGCCGATTGTCTGCATCTCGGCCGAGGCGCCCATCAGCGCCGCCCCTGAGCTGCTGGCGCACGAGCTGGCCCACGTCGCCACCCCGGAGGACACGGAGCACGGCGAGAGCTGGAGCACAGCGTCGGAGGCCATATTCAAGAAGTACAACGAGATCCTCGAGAAACTGATTCCCGGAGAGCCCGAGCCGATTGTCACGCCGTACTTACCTGCGGTGCTGAGCATTGGTGACGCAATCGCCATGCCTCTGCACGATAACATCTCGGATCCACCGACGGACGACTGGCAGCTTACTACCTGCCCTGCCTGCGGCGCTGAGTGCTGGCAGACGGACACAGTCCGCAGGATCCTCGAGCAGGAACCGAAAGTGAGGACTGTTTGCACCGCCTGCGCCCTCAAGGGGCTCGGCAAATAATACAGGAGGTAATACATGAACAACGAAAGAAACAACACGACGGCTGGCGGGATCGGCTTCTGCGGCCTTCTCGCCGTCGCCTTCATCGTCCTGAAGCTCACCGGCGTCATCAACTGG
>ERZ831979.2529-NODE-2529-length-12312-cov-6.225014_pt1 | contig 12312 bp, 10 predicted proteins | sample MGYA00519952_ERZ831979 | MGnify/ENA primary metagenome ERZ831979 (study PRJEB31850, sample SAMEA3708723) | human gut metagenome | biome: human gut; feature: human-associated habitat; material: faeces | place: China | collected 2014 ...
CGCATCGGCTTATCGGCGGTAAAGGTGCGCCCGTAGCTGACGCTCTGGCCGGGCTGCAGCTCCTTGACAAAGGTCACGACGGATTTCAGCGACATGACGGGCTGCAGGGCGGGGAAGTGTACCTCATTGCTGGGGTCAAGCCCGTACAGGATGATGCCCGCGCGGGTCATGTCGTGCCGCCACTCGGGGTGGCGCAGCTGTGCGGCAGAGTTGGCGCAGTGTACCGTGCCGACAGGGCAGCCGTCCGCACGCAGCCGCTCCACGACCTGCGCGAACAGCGCGTGCTGCTCGTCGGTGTAGCGCTCGTCGTCGGGCTCGACGCTGTCCGCCACCGCAAAGTGCTGAAAGACGCCGCAGATGTCCAGCCCGGGCAGGGCGTAGAGAGCCTCCAGCTCGCGGATGGTCTCCGCAAAGCCGGAACGCACCGCAAAGCCGATGCGGCCCATGCCGGTGTCGATCTTCAGGTGGACCTTAACCTTGACGCCTGCCTTGACGGCGATCTTCGTCTTGAGATACGCGCCCTTGCGGTAATCGTTCGTGTGGCCGTCATCCTCGTACAGCGTGAACTCAGAATCCACATCGGGGGCCATCAGGATGTCCAGCGCGGTGGTCTTTTCGGTCATCAGGTTATGCAGGGCGTTGCCGCTCATCGGGATGATGGCACCGCTGCGCACAAACAGCGGAATGCTTGCAATGTCGACCGGCACCTCAACGGTCTGGCCGGGGGCGTATTCCTCGCGGGTGTAGAAGTCATAGAACCGCTCGTTCTCGTTTTCAGTTTTGGGCAGGTAAACCGGGCGGACGGTCTGGCCCTTCTCGACAACATTGGCCACCAGCAGAGAATCACCGAACATGAAATCAACACCCTCATCGTAGGTTGCGGGGTCATTCTGGAACACCGCGAAGGTGGGCTGCCAGATGGGCAGGCCGTTTTCATGCGCGCGCTCCATCAGCGAGTAGAGCGTCGGGCTGAGCTTGTAGCGGAAGTCGATGGCATCCTTGATGTACTGCTTTTTGTCGCTGTACATCCACGGCTCGGTGACGGTGTTGTCGGTGTTCGTGGAGTGGATGGAGAAGCGCGGCTGGAAGATGCCGTTCTGCACCCAGCGCACGAACAGCTCCTCGGTGGGTGCGGGACCGGCAAAGCCGCCGATGTCCGCGCCCTCGTTGGGCTGACCGGACAGACCCATACCGGTGATGATGGGGATATTGTACTTCAGGCTCTTCCAGCTGGTGTAGTTGTCGCCGCACCAGGTCTGGGCGTAGCGCTGGATGCCGGCGCTGCCGCTGCGGCACACCATGTAGGGGCGTGCCTTGGCGTTGTGCTCCACCACGGCATCGGCACCAACCTTGCACATCAGGGTGCTCATGAGGGGCTTCAGCTGGCCGATGGTGCCGCCCTTGCCGTCAAAATCGCAGGTGCAGTCCTTGTCCATCAGGCTGTCGTACTCGCAGTTGTCGTTCCAGACGGAATCGGTGCCCACGGCGATGATGGACTCGGTGAGGTACTTTTTCCATGCTGCACGGCCTTCGGGCTTGGTGAAGTCCCAGAATGCGCCGTCGCCGCCCCACCATTTGCCGACACCGTAGGTCTCGGGGTTCTTGCTGTCCTTCACGAATACGTCATCTGCGTTGAACTCGTCGAAACGGGGGTTGCACAGCAGGACACCCGGCTTGACGTTGGGCACGTTCTGGGCGTGCTTTTCGTTCATAGCGTGGAAGTAGGCGCTGGGGTCCTTGAAGCGTTCGGTGTTCCATGTAAAGACACAGCGCTTGTTGTTCTGGCTGGTATAGCCGCTGGACAGGTGGAAGCCGTCGATGGGGAAGCCCTCTTCCTTGATGGTGTCGATAAAGCCCAGCACGGCGTCATCGCTGTCCTTTTCCAGCTCAGGGTAGTACATGCTGGAGCCCTGATAGCCCAGTGCACGCTTGGGCAGCAGTGCCGGACGGCCGGTCAGCAGGGTGTAGTTGTCCACGATGCGGGCGATGGTGTCGCCGCCGATCAGGAAGCAGTCCAGATCGCCGCCGTCTGCCTGAAAATAGGTGTAGCGGGGCCAGTAGTTGCTCTTTTCGCAGCCCATGTTGAACACGGACTCGTAGAAGTTGTGGTAGAACACGCCCACAGCCTTGTGGGTGTCGCGGTCCAGACGGATGTAGAAGGGGATGTGCTTATAGAGGGTATCCATCTTCTCAGCATCGTAGCCCATGGCATCGGTGGCGCGCTCCCGCTGGAAGGTCTTGTTCTTATCCAGCAGGCCGGTCTTTTCGCCAAAGCCGTAGAAGCAGTCGTCCTCCTTCATCCGGCTGTAAGCCACCACGCGGTTGTTGGAATCCTTGACGAAGGGGTTGCCGGGCAGGGTGCTGTACAGCTCGGAGCCGTCGGCAGCCAGCAGCTTGAAGTTGATGGGGTCTTTGTCCACCACCAGCGTCACCTTGCCGGTGGCAAAGGTGAGGGTGCTGTCATCCTCGGTGAGCTCGGCGGCAAAAGGCTCCACACGGGTGCGCTCACCCTTGAACAGTTCGTCCATCCGATCCTCCCATGCGGTGGTCATCAGGACATAGGACTCCTCTGCCAGCTCGTGGTCAAAGCTTGCGCGGACGCGGACGATCTCATCGGTCACAAAGCAGACCTTGACATCAGCGTTATCAGTATGCAGCAGGAAAGCGCCGTTCTTGCGCTCCATGCCGGTAAAACGGGAGCAGATCTCCATGGCTTTTACTCCTCTCAGTTGATTTTTGATAAAAAATGCCCCCATTCCCCTTTAGATGCAGGATATCTTCAGAGAAATGGGGGCAACGTATTCGTTGCTTTACCCGGAACAGTCAGGGATTAGAACACCCAGCAGCACCAGTGTACTGGTCGCGCGCGGTGGCCTACCTTCAGACCCATTATCAGGACCCGACCCTTACCACCGCGCAGCTGGCGCAAGAGCTTTACGCCAGCCGGGAGCACCTTTCCCGTGCGTTCAAGGAGTGCACCATGGAGAGTATCCACAACTACCTGATCTATCTGCGGATGCAGCACTGCCGCAAGGCGCTGGAAGAGGGCGTTTCCGTTCTGAATGCCTGCACCGAGAGCGGCTTCCCGGATTACAGCAGCTTCCTGAAAACCTTCCGCCGTCTGTACAGCATCACCCCTGCCGAATACCGCGCACAGCACCGGACAATGGTGCGTTAAAAGCTGCGGCAGGAGAATACGAAAATTTTTCTCAAAAAGGGTTGACATTCTACCCGCTCTGTGGTATTATACTTGAGCAGTCAGCGAGAGCCGCTGAAAAGCGAAAAAGTAAATATCGCGGGGTGGAGCAGTCTGGTAGCTCGTCGGGCTCATAACCCGAAGGTCGTTGGTTCAAATCCGGCCCCCGCAACCACTAAGCAGGTTGAATTCGTAGAATTTGACCTGCTTTTTTTGTGCTTGCACAGCAAAGCGGGAAGCGCCGCCGCTGTTGCACATTGTGCAGCGTGAACAGTGTAGAATATTATTATAACTTTTTATATTTGATCAGTGCGCAAAAAGAAACTGTCCTACGTTAAATGTTCACATCGTTCGGGTTGAACATTGTGGGTGCGGAATGCTGTGTTTCCAGGTCTGAATGCCCACATTGTTCAAAACTCTGTGGGTCATAGGCGCAGCCCGCTGCGGCTTGAACAGTGTAGCCCGCTGCGGGCAGCGCAGCCGAAGTCAGTATGTGTTTGTCATGCTTTTATCATACTGCTTTTGCTTTGGAAGAGTTAGAAGATCTTCAAGGTAAAAACGGTCATTTTTGCAATTTTGCGCGATTGCGTCTGCACCGCATCCGGAGGATATCGTGCTTGTTGCCCGGCAAAAAGAATAAAACTTTCCCATTTTATAATAAGAACGTTCTGGCAAAGACCGTCTTTTTCTGTTATACTCTAGCCAATGAATACAGCTGTAACAGGAGGATGTTATGGAAAAGAATGTACTGAACACCGATCTCACCGGCAAGGTGGCTGTCGTCACCGGCGCAAGCGGCACGCTGTGCTCCATTTTTGCCAAGGCGCTGGCCCGGGCGGGCGCAAAGGTGGCGCTGCTGGGCCGCAACATGGATAAGCTCAAGGAGCTTGCGGACGAGATCGAGGCCGAAGGCGGCACCGCCAAGGGCTACACCTGCAACGTGATGAACAAGGCCAACTGTCTGCAGGTAGCCGAGGATGTGCTGGCAGACTTTGGCCCCTGCGATATCCTTGTGAACGGTGCCGGCGGCAACAACGCCCGCGCCAACACGGACAAGGAATATTTTGAGATGGCCGATCTGGAAAGCGACACCGTCACCTTCTTTGACCTGGATGAAAGCGGCGTGGAGATGGTGTTCAACCTGAACTTCATCGGCACCCTGCTGCCCACGCAGGCCTTTGCACGGCAGATGGTAGGGCGCGAGGGCTGCAACATCCTGAACATTTCCAGCATGAACGCCTACCTGCCCCTGACCAAGATCCCCGCCTACTCCGGTTCAAAGGCCGCTGTGACCAACTTTACCCAGTGGCTGGCGGTACATTTCAGCAAGGTGGGCATCCGGGTCAACGCCATCGCTCCGGGCTTTTTTGCCAGCGAGCAGAACGCAAAGCTGCTCTTCAACGAGGACGGCACCCCCACCGACCGCACCAAAAAGATCCTTGCCGCCACCCCCATGGGACACTTTGGCGACAGTGAAAAAGACCTTGTGGGCGCGCTGCTGTTCCTGTTGAACAATGAGGCAGCCGGTTTCATCACCGGTATCTGTCTGCCGGTGGACGGCGGTTTCTCGGCTTATTCCGGCGTGTAATAAGTGCTGCGAAATATACAAAACCACCCCTGCCTCCCGGTGCAGCAGCCCGGCGGGACAGGGGGTGGTTTTTTCAACGGGGTTAAACAAAAGGCTTCCCCCGGCCCGGGGAAGCCTTTATGCGGAAAAATGAATTTCTATGGGGTCACTTCTTCGGGTGCTTTTTGCGCCATGCAAGCGCCACGGCAACAGCGGCACACGCCAGCACTGCCAGCGGCCAGACGGAGGCCAGCGCAACCACAAATTGCTGCAAGCCGTTCACAAAGTTGCCCCAGCCGGAGACAAGGGCCGTGCCGATGCGGGAGAAGAAGCCCTCGTCGGCGGGTGTGTAGGTCTGCACCTCGTTCAGGTCGATATACACGGTGCACTGCTGCACCTGATCGCTGTACCAGTCCAGCTGGCTCTGCCAGCTTTCGATCTGGGACTGCACCTCGGTGAGGGAGTCCTCGATCTGCAGCAAGTCCGAAAGAGTTTCGGCCTGTGCCTGCAGCTGCTGTAAGCGGGTGCGCTGTGCCTGCAGATTAGAAAGCCGCGCGGACACGTCCATATACTGGGTGGTCACATCATCGGCCTGCTGGCTGCGGTAGGTCACATTACCGGCAGCGGCCACAGCATCCAGAAAGCTCTGGTAGTTGGCCTGCGGCACCCGGTAGGTCAGGCTTACGGAGCGGCTGGAACCGGTGCGCGTGTACTCGCTGCTGGATTCCAGATAGCCGCCCGCCTCGGCAAGAGCGCTGTCCAGTGCACTGCGGGCCGCTTCGTAATCCTTGCTTTCCAGCGTCAGATTGGCGGTGTAGATGATCTTGGCACTGTCCACCGCAGGCGCAGCAGCCTCGGTGTTGCTGGCGCCGCTGTACTCCGTTTCCAGAGAGCGGTCGTCTGCATCCAGACTGTAATTCACCGCCTCGGGGGTGCTGTCCAGTGCGGCGTGCTGGAGATCAAACCCGCCCGCTGCCACAGAGGCAGCGGAGCTGTCGGCAGCGCCCTCGGCTGCGTACAGAGCGGGTGCGCTGCTTTTTGCGCTGCCCATCCCGATGCCCAGATGCAGGGTGCTGTAACCCAGCACGCACACGGCCAGACAGGCAGCCAGCGTGCCCAGCTGCTTTACCGGGAAGTGGATGGGCTTTTTCTTCTTGGCTTCGGTGTTCAGGGGTGCTGCGGGTGCAGCGGTCTGCGGGGCAGGGGCAGCCATCATGGGCTCGGCCTTTTCCTCCGCGGTCAGGGTGTCGGTCATGGCGAGCAACTTTGCTTTCAGATCGTCCGGGGCAGTCAGGTCATCGACCTCCATCTTATATTCATACCACCTCATCTTCGATCTCCTCCTTCAGCATCGTATGTAACTGTGCCCGTGCGCGCCGCAGCCAGCTTAGTACCGTGTTTGTGGGCACTGCCATCATCCGCCCGATCTCTGCCGCAGTGTATCCTTCGTAGTAATGCAGATAGATGGCGTTGCGGTAGTTTTCCGGCAGCGTGCGGATGGCATCCAGCACGCTGCCGTCCTCCGCAAGGACATCAGGGGCAGGCAGGTTCTCGTCCAGCTCAGTGTCCTTTTGGTGGGCGGCGCGGGTCAGGTCCCGGCAGCGGTTGATGGCCACCCGCAGCAACCATGCTTTGAGATGCTCCTCACTCTCAAAGATGCCGTTGTAGTGCAGCAGTTTTTCAAATACATCCTGCACCACATCCTCAGCATCGGCTGTGCAGCGGCAATTATGTACCGCAGTGCGGTAGACGGTGTCGCTGTAACGCTGCACCGCCAAGGTAAATACTTCGTTTCTGGTCAGCTGTCCCATTGTATAAACTCTCCTTGGATGCCCGGAAGCGGGCTTCTCGATGGAATGTTTGTGGTTCTCACGGGGACGTTCACTCAATATACGGCTCAGCATCCCCGATTATTGCAGAATAAAACCCGGTTCCTTCCATTTTTTGTGTGCCGGACGCACCGGACCGCAAGGTGTGTCCACGTTCTTCGACAGGGGTTGGATATCCTGTCGGTTTACCGGTCAGTATACCACGGAATCGCAAAAAAGTAAAAGAGGGGGAGGGTGCTCCTTCTTTATTTATAGACCCTTTGCAGCAGCGCCAGCCGCTCGGAGAGAAAGGTCTCTGCTTTGGGGTGGTGCAACCAGCATTTGCCATCGGTGCTGTGCACCAGTTTCTGCGCCAGTGCGGCGGGGGCGGTGTCGATGGCTACCACGTCCTGCATGGTCAATTGCAGGGTGAGCGCCGCCGGAACATCCGGCAGCGGCGGCAGCGGGTCCTCCCATACAAAGGGCGGCAGCAGCTGCACCGCCACGGTCAGGCGGGTACATTCCTCGGTCAGCAAAAGGGCGGCGGGGGCGCCGTCCGGCTGCACCTGCAAGCTGCTGTATAAAAGCTGCATCCGGGCAGGGGAGAGCAGCCGGGTCAGGCCCTCTGCCGGAGCAGCCGCAAGCTGCAGATACCCGGCGGCTTCCTCCCGGTAGATGCGCCGGGCAGGGGCTTGCAGCCCTGCGTAGAGGGCGGGCAGCATAAAGCTGCCGCTTTTTTCCAGCGCCTGCTGCGCCAACAGATAGAACTCGGTCAGCGGGTACGCAGCATCCGGCTGCGGCATCCCGAAATCCGGCCGCGATACATGACCTCCACCCATGGGGACCTCCGTGTTTTTCTTGACATTTCGTACAAAATAGGCTATACTACAAATAGAAAGGGTGCTGGCTGCAAGGGTCAGTTTCCTTCGGCTAAGTAGTCAATAAGAATGACCGCTCAGTGTTTGTGAGACTGTGGGCGGTCATTTTTATTTTAACATACTTTCCACAGTATTACAATCAAAATTCTGATTGTAAACCCTTTGCAAACTTTTCAGTTGACCTGCGGCGCACCGGTGCGGTATACTCGGGCACAGATGCCTTACAAAACGAAAAACAGAGGGGAAAACTGACCATGAAAGACAAAAAACTGACTACCTACCAGATGGCTGTCACCGCTGTGATGGCTGCCGTGCTGTGCGTGCTGGGCCCGCTGACCGTGCCCATCGGAGCCGTGCCCATCTCGCTGGCAAACTTTGTTATCTGCCTGACCGCATGGCTGCTGGGGCCGAAGTTCGGCACCCTGAGCGTGGTCATCTATCTGGCGCTGGGTGCCATCGGCATTCCGGTGTTCTCTGGCTATGGTGCCGGCCTTGCCAAGCTGGCAGGCCCTACCGGCGGCTATCTGGTGGGCTATCTGCTGCTGGCCTTCATCGGCGGTATGTTCATTGAAAAGAGCAAGGGCAACCCGGTAGTTTCCGCTGTGGGTCTGGTGCTGGGCGATGCCGCCTGCTATGTGCTGGGCACGGCATGGTTCGTGTTCCAGATGCAGTGCGAGCTGGGCTACGCACTGACCGTCTGCGTCTACCCCTTTATTGCGCTGGATCTTGCAAAGATCGTGGTGTCCTGCATCGTGGGTGCGCTGCTGCGTAAGCGCCTGACGCAGGCAGGCGTGCTGAAACTGCAGAATGCAGTTTCGGAATGATTGCTAAGCGGAAAATTATTTTTAGATAGAATAAGCCCGGAGGGTCTGCGAACCTTCCGGGCTTATCTCTTTATTCCTGATATCCCAAGGTGGCTGCCATGACCGCCTTGATGGTGTGCATCCGGTTCTCGGCCTCGTCAAACACGATGCTCTGGGGGCCTTCGAATACCTCGTCGGTCACCTCCATGGCGTCGCGGCCAAAGCGTTCGCCCATCTCCTTGCCCACGGTGGTCTTGTGGTCGTGGTAGGCGGGCAGACAGTGCATAAATACTGCATCCGGGCCTGCAATATTCATCAGATCCTGATTGATCTGGTAGGGGGCAAGGTCGTGGATGCGCTCCGCCCACACCTCAACCGGCTCACCCATGGACACCCACACATCGGTGTACAGCACGTCCGCGCCCTTTGCTGCCTTGACGGGATCCTCCTCAAAGGAGAGGGTCGCCCCGGTCTGGGCGGCAATGGCCTGACACTGCTCCACCAGTGCGGCATCCGGCTGGTACTTTTTAGGTGCGCAGGCGGTAAAGTGTAAGCCCATCTTGGCGCAGCCCACCATCAGGCTGTTGCCCATGTTGTAGCGGGCGTCACCAAAGTAAACAAAGTGGATGCCCTTCAGGTGACCGAAATGCTCCTGAATGGTAAGGAAATCGGCCAGGATCTGAGTGGGGTGGAACTCGTTGGTCAGGCCGTTCCACACCGGAACACCAGCGTAGTGCGCCAGCTCTTCCACGATCTGCTGGCCGTAGCCACGGTACTCGATGCCGTCAAACATCCGGCCCAGCACCCGGGCGGTGTCGGCGATGGACTCCTTTTTACCGATCTGGCTGCCGGAGGGGTCCAGATAGGTTACTTCCATGCCCAGATCGTGGGCGGCTACCTCAAAGCTGCAGCGGGTGCGGGTGGAGGTCTTTTCAAAGATCAGAGCGATATTTTTGCCCCGCAGCTGGTCGTGCCGGATACCGGCCTTCTTTTTGGCTTTCAGGTCAGCGGCCAGCTCCAGCAGCTGCCCGATCTCGGCAGGGGTGTAGTCCAATAGCTTCAAAAAGCTGCGATTTTTCAGTTCCATTGTATATTTCCCTCTCTATGCAAGTGCTATTGAATATTTATTCAACCTGTGATTCTATTATAATACGTTGCATCGGGAAGGTCAAGAGGGAGCTTACAGCTCCAACTCTACCCGGCGTCCGGTGGGCTTATAGGGGGTCAGCCGGACACCGGCGTGCTCGAACATGAACCGCGCCGCAATGCTGGAATCGCTGTCGTGGTACTTGTCGCCGTAGTACACCACCTCGGCAATGCCGGACTGGATGATGGCCTTGGTGCACTCGTTGCAGGGGAACAGGGTCACATACACCCGGGCACCCTTCAGGTTGTTGTGGGCGCTGTTGAGAATGGCGTTCAGCTCGGCATGGCAGACGTACATATACTTGGTCTGCAGGGGGGCACCCTCCCGCTCCCAAGGCATCTCGTCATCGCTGCAGCCCATGGGCATCCCGTTGTAGCCTAAGGAAAGAATCTTATTTTCCGGGCTTACGATGCACGCACCCACCTGACTGTTGGGGTCCTTGGAGCGCATGGCGGTAAGCAGCGCAATGCCCATAAAATATTCGTCCCAGTTGATATAATCCTCGCGCTTCATCGCGTAAAACCTCCTGCCTCTTCCGGCGGGTCTGCGGCTTGACAAACCCGGAAAAATAGACTATACTACGAATAGAAAGAGCGCTGACTGCAATGGTCAGCTCCTCATCCGGCTAATCAGTCGTAAAGAATGACCGCTTGCTTTCTGAGGGCATGAGCGGTCATTTCTTTTTGCCGTTGGAAATCGTCCATGCGATCTCGAAGGTAATGTAGATTGCTCCGCCAAGAAGCGTGAGCAACAGCACGACCTGTTCAAACGTCATGAGGCATCCACCCTTTCCGCTTTCGCGTCAGGGGAAGCAAAAAATTTTTCGTCCCCCTCTGGCGCGCAGCCGGAAGGAGCTAGACCACCGATTATGCAATCAACGCCCTTACCGCCGAAGCGGCACTTACAGCATACCACAAAAACCGCATATTTGCAACGAAAACTCCCGGCTCCGCGCCTGTACGCGCTGCCGGGAGTTCTGCTTTTTCTACCTACCCGTTTTGCACCCGAATGTCAACTTGCACAAAACAGTGCCCGGAAGTTTGGCAGGCGCTTTTGCTAAAATTTGAAACGATATATTTAAAAATCATTTTGAGTGTGGTATTATCTTTGTAAAATATGCCACAAAAACGGAGAGAACGCTCCGTGCGGCGGAAATGAGGGAAAAACCGATATGAAATACGCAAGCAACAACATCCGCAATATTCTGATTGCCGGCCATGCCGGCAGCGGCAAGACCACGCTGACCGAAGCACTGGTCTATTTTTCGGGCGCTGCCGAGCGTATGGGCCGGGTTGAGGACGGCACCACGATTTCGGACTTTGATCCCGAGGAAGCAAAGCGCAAGGCCAGCCTGTCGGCTTCCGTTGTGCCGGTGGAGTACGAGGGCATCAAGTACAACCTGATCGATGCACCGGGTCTGTTCGACTTTGAAGCAGGCGAGTACGAGGGCATCCGCGCCGCCGAGAGCGTGCTGGTGTGCGTGTCCGGCCGCAGCGGCGTTACTGTGGGCGCAGAAAAGGCGTTCCAGCTGGCCCGCAAGAACGGCAAGGCCACCATGGTGTTCGTGTCCAAGTGCGATCTGGAAAACGCCAACTACTTCAAGATCCTTGAGGATATGAAGATCCGCTTCGGCTCCACCGTCTGCCCCTGCGTCGTGCCTGCAAAGCTGGATGACGGCACCCCTGTGTACATCAACCTGTTCAGCCAGAAGGCCTTCAAGTACGAGGGTGGCAAGCAGATTCAGGTAGACCTGCCGGACATCGGCCACCGCTTCCAAGGCCTGATCGAGGCCATGGGCGAGGCCATTGCGGAAACCGACGATGAACTGATGGAAAAGTTCTTCGGCGGCGAACCCTTTACCACCGAGGAGATCGTGGAGGGCATGCGCAAGGGCGTTAAGGACGGCCTGATCACCCCCGTGTTCTGCGGCAGCGCCGTGAACATGCAGGCACTGGATATGCTGCTGTTCAATATGCACAAGCTGCTGCCCAGCCCGGAGCACGAAGCCAGCACGCTGGCTGAGGACGCCAACGGCGAGCCGGTGGAGCTGGACGTGCAGATGAGCCAGAACGGCGATACCACCGTGGCGGAGGTCAGCTACGAGGTGAACGATGAGAGCGGCGGCGCGGCGCAGATGACCATGATCTCGGAAGACGGCGACTTCGACGGCACGACCTTCGAGATCCACGACTACACGGTGGAAGGCGCCGAGGACGGTTCGCCGAACGCCGACGACATGGTGCTGGAATCTTCCGACGGCCATGTCATTCTGGCCCCCGAGGGCATCGAGCCCATCGACCTCACCGATGAGCTTGCCACCAACGGCGCCGCCACGGGCACCTACGAGAAGGACGGCGCTACCTACGTGTACCAGGTAAGCGGCGAGCCCGGCAACTGGCACGCCTCCGTGCATCTTGAGGGCGTCGACGCCGAAGCTTCCCCGTCCGCCGCTGCCGAGGCGCGATAGAGTTCCGATAGAACGGTTGTAGAATTCCGCCGCGCATCGTGCGCGTCCCCTATAATCTCCCGCGCGGGCGCAGTCCCTGCGGGAGATTTTTGCGTGGAAGGAAGCGGTTATGGCGAGGTTGACGGAGCGGGCCTTCGAGAATGCAGTGGTGCGGCTGCGCGACGGCCAGGGCGCGTTGGGCCAAAGCGCGTTGGATGTGTTGCACGAGCAGCGGGAGGAACTGGCGAACCAGATGCTGGCGCGACTGGCCGGCAGCGATGAGTTCGCCGCTATGCTGGAACGCAACTTCGGACCTTACCGACGCCTCATGACCTATTACGAGTGCGCCATGATGGAGGTGGAGACGAAGTTCCGCGTGCTGGACGCCGAGTTCGGCCTGCAGCACGACCGCAACCCCATCGAGTCCATCAAGTCGCGCTTGAAAAGCACCGACAGTCTGGCGAAGA
>ERZ831979.2535-NODE-2535-length-12279-cov-4.035749_pt1 | contig 12279 bp, 8 predicted proteins | sample MGYA00519952_ERZ831979 | MGnify/ENA primary metagenome ERZ831979 (study PRJEB31850, sample SAMEA3708723) | human gut metagenome | biome: human gut; feature: human-associated habitat; material: faeces | place: China | collected 2014 ...
AAATAAAATAACTGCTATATAAATACAAACGACAATTCCCACGATCAGAAAGTTTACTTTTCTTCCGGCTGAAGTCTGCATTGAATCCGAAGTAAAAGCCAAAATGAAAATAAGCATCAGAAAGAGAACCGCTACTATTATTTTCCATGTGCTTATCCTTGATGTTTTCTTTGTTGTGTAATCAAATTTTACCTTCACCATGTCCGTTCCACGAATTTTTACCCAGACATACCAGCCACCAAAAATAAGAAATGTAAATATAATAAAAATCATTTTTTATAATTCACCTTATTTTCCTAAAATCTCATTTTACTCCAACGTACAGTATTCTTTGATTGCTGTCTCATACAGATTGTTTCCCTCACTGTCGATGACAACGATCACCGGAAAATCTTTCACTTCAAGTTTACGGATTGCCTCCGCTCCAAGATCTTCGTAACATACGATTTCAGATTTTGTGATACATTTGGACAAAAGTGCTCCTGCTCCGCCGACTGCCGCAAAGTAAACTGCATGGTTACGGACAATCGCGTCCATTACTTCTTTCGAACGCTTTCCTTTTCCGATCATCGCTTTTTCTCCGAGATCTAAAAGAGTTGGCGCGTATTTATCCATTCTGGTTGCAGTTGTAGGTCCCGCTGAACCGATTGGGCGTCCTTCCCTTGCCGGGGATGGTCCCATGTAATAGATTGTGGAATCTTTGATGTCGATCGGAAGTTTTTCCCCGCGCTCCAATGCTTCTATCATTCTTTTGTGTGCGGCATCTCTTGCCACATAAATAGTTCCTGTTATGTAAACGTAATCACCGGACTTTAAATCTTTTGTCACTTCCCCGATGATCGGTGTTGTAATATGTTTGTCCATATTCTGCACTCCCATCTTTAAATTTTTATTTTATTCGTAACAATTATTGACTTCACAGTTGTGATCCACATATTTCTGTACTGATCAGATATGTTTCCTCTACTTTTGACTCTGAATATGCAAACTACATTTGTAGTGAAATATTTTTATACTTCTCTTATCACATGCCGGTTCACATGACAGCAGATATTGACTGCCACCGGAAGCCCTGCAATATGTGTCGCGTAAGTATTAATGTTAACAGCAAGTGCTGTTGTCGTTCCGCCAAGTCCACCCGGTCCGATTCCAAGCTGGTTGATTTTTTCTAACATTTCTTCCTCTAACTCTTTCACATATGGAATATCGGAATGTATGCCCACCGGTCTGGTCAACGCTTTTTTTGCTAAAATCGCACATTTTTCAAAAGTACCGCCAATACCAACTCCGACAACCATTGGCGGACAGGCATTCGGTCCTGCATCCTTCACTGCTGTAATAATTGCGTTTTTTACGCCTTCAATTCCATCAGCTGGTTTTAGCATGAACACACGGCTCATGTTTTCACTTCCAAAACCTTTTGGAGCCATTGTAATTATCACTTTATCTCCCGGAACAATGCTGTAGTGGATCACCGCTGGGGTATTATCTTTCGTATTTTTGCGGATGATAGGATCACCAACGACTGATTTTCTTAAATACCCTTCCGTATATCCCTGACGGACACCTTCGTTTACCGCATCTTCGATTGCCATTCCCTCAAAATGAACATCCTGTCCGACTTCCAGAAAAATAACTGCCATTCCGGTATCCTGACAGATTGGGATCATCTCTTCATCTGCAATTTTCAAGTTTTCCTGAAGCTGATTTAATATTTTTTTACCAAGTTCTGATTTTTCAGAAGCGGTGGCATCTTTCAGGGCTTTATCCATATCTTTGGAAAGATAATGATTTGCCTCGATACACATTTCTTTTATAGTTTTTACGATATCCTCTGTATTGACTGTTCTGATCATATTCATTTCTCCTGAATTATTTCATCTTGCTCTAATTTTTTTACATATAGATTTCTGTATATAATATTACTACATTTGCAATTTAATATATGCCTATTCTAGCCTATCGTCTTTCTTATCAGCTCTCCGGATGTTAAAGTATTTCTTGTATTTCTGCAGAGATTCATTCTGTTCACGGGAAGTCATATCCGGGAACGCCTTCATCAGACGCTTGAAACCAAAATTCTTCTCTGCAAATAATTCTTTGTACTTTTTCTCAAGCTCTTCTTTTTCTTTCTGTTTTGCAAGTCGGGCTGCTTCTCTGTTTTCTTTGTATGCAGCAATTTTCTCTTTTGCTGCTTCGGTCGATTCAGCAAATCTCTCTCTTGCATTTTCTGCAGACTCTGCAATTCTTTCTTTTCTTTCCTCCGCAGAGAGTACTATTTTTTCTCTGGTGGATGATTTTGTCTCCGCCAGTTTCATCCTTGTTGACTCAGCAGATTCTTCGATCCTTGCTTTCGCATTCACTGGAATCTCTTTTATATTTTCTTTTTTGTCTGAAATTTTTGTAAGAAGTTCTTCATGTGTTTCCTGGAACTCCTCCGATCTTTCTACTGCGGTTGTCACATTCTCGTAGATATTTTCGCCGATCTCATCAGATAGTTTATGTATTTTCGCAGCCATTTCATCCATTACTTTCAGCCGCTTGTTAAACTTCAAAATTGTAGTAACAGTAACACCACAGTCAACAGCAAAAACCGCCATGACAATGCTGAGTAGCACAACCCCCAGAATGTGAGGGATCACGGTGATACCCTTGTAAATGATCGGATGAATCACATCCATAATGAATGTACATGCAAGTCCCCAGTAGATGGAAAATTTCAAACATACATATCCGTGAAGATTAAACGGCTTATTGCTATAGTCCCACCATTTATTGTGAAATACTTTCTCCAGAATAAATCCTGTAATGTATTCCAAAATGGAAGTCAGTAACAAAGAACCCGCAAATAATATCAGCAGATTATCCTTTAACGGAGTCAAAGCAGCTACAACAATCACCACTCCACATCCGTAAATTGGACAATACGGTCCATTTAAAAATCCCCGGTTTACAAAAATTCCCCGGTCCAATGCTGCATAAGATACTTCTGTGCACCATCCGATAAATGCATAAATAATAAAAATCCATACTAACTCATAAAAATTTTGCGGCACTTTTCATTCCCCCTGTTGTTCTGCTTTCTATTGGAGTTTTACTACAATTTTAAAACTCATGTATTCTATATTTACGCAAAAGTATAAACGAAAGTCTTTTCTATGACAATGAATTTTTCCACGGAAGTTCGATTTCTGCAACACGTTATCCACATTTACACTGTGATTTTCTTGATAATATGTGTTATTTTTTATTTTTGTGTTGATATCATTTATTTTTCAAATAAGCAAAATGAAACAACCTTTTTTTTAAGCTTCTTATCATGAAATATAATTCGTTTTTATATAGACAAATCGGCTGCTACATAAAAATGTGGCAGCCTACTGTCCCGACCATAGTGAATTCTTTGTATCACTGCGGTCAAAATATTCTTTTATTCTTCTTCCGAATCAGACTCAGCACGGCTTAATAATTCCTGCATTAATTCATCATCTGTTTCTGTCATCTGACCTGCCGCTTTTTTTGCAGCTTCGGCTGCAGCCGCAGCACTTTCTGCTTCTTCCTCTTCTGTGACAAGCTCAGATTCATCCGTATTTTCCATGAGGGATTTGTCCTCACGCACTTTTGCAATACTTGCAACTGTGACATCATCTGCAAGATTCATCAGTTTTACACCGGAAGTTACTCTTCCAAGCAACGCGGTATCACTGACTTTGATACGGATAATAATTCCTTCCGTTGTGATCAGCATCATCTCATCATCCTGATTGACAGCTTTCACACCGACAATATTTCCGGTTTTCTCTGTGATCTTGTAGCATTTTACACCTTTACCGCCACGGTTCTGGGCAGTAAATTCAGATGCAAGTGTGCATTTTCCAAGACCTTTTTCAGAAACAATCATCAGAGCTTCTCCCTGGGATTCCATCTGCATTCCGACTACTTTGTCGCCGTCGGTCAGATTCATACCGATAACACCCATGGAAGTTCTTCCGGTGCTTCTGACGTCTCTTTCGTTGAAACGGATACACTGTCCGTATTTTGTCACTAAGAAAATATCCTGCTCATTGTCCGTTTTCTTTACTTCGATCAACTCGTCATCTTCACGCAGTGTGATCGCAGCAAGTCCGGTCTTTCTGACATTTGCATAGTCTGTGATTGGTGTCTTTTTCACGATACCGTTCTTGGTAGCCATAAACAGATAGTGTCCTTCGGTATATTCCTTGATTGGGATCACTGCGGTAATTTTCTCTCCCGGCTGAAGCTGCAACAGGTTAATGATAGCGGTTCCTCTCGCAGTTCTGCTCGCTTCCGGAATCTCATAAGCCTTCATTCTGTATACACGGCCAGTGTTTGTAAAGAACATCATGTAATGGTGGGAAGTTGTCATCAAAAGTTCCTCGATGTAATCTTCATCGATTGTCTCCATTCCCTTGATACCTTTACCACCGCGGTTCTGCGCGCGGAAGTTATCCAAACTCATTCTCTTGATGTAACCAAGTTTTGTCATTGCAATGACGGTATTTGTTACTGGAATGAGATCCTCCATGGAAATATCATACTCATCAAATCCAATGGATGTTCTTCTCTCGTCTCCGTATTTTTCTGAAATGAGGAGAATCTCCTCACGGATAACGCCGAGAAGTTTTTTCTCATCTGCCAAGATTGCTTTTAACTCTGTGATACGCTCCATTAATTCAGCATATTCGCCTTCGATCTTCTCGCGTTCCAGACCTGTCAGTGCGCGCAGACGCATATCCACGATTGCCTGAGCCTGAACATCTGTCAGGGAAAATCTCTCGATCAAGCGGTTTTTGGCTTCCGGTGTATTGGCACTGCTCCGGATAATGTTGATGACTTCATCAATGTTATCCAACGCAACTAATAATCCCTCTAAAATATGGGCGCGTTCCTCAGCTTTGTTCAGATCGTACTTCGTTCTTCTTGTCACTACATCTTTCTGGTGAAGCAGATAGTAGTTGAGCATTTCGTAAAGATTTAATACTTTTGGCTGGTTATCTACAAGTGCTAACATGATAACGCCAAAGGTATCCTGCATCTGGGTATGTTTATAAAGCAGATTTAAGACAACATTCGGATTTACATCACGACGAAGTTCAATACAGATTCTCATACCCTGACGGTCAGACTCATCACGAAGATCTGTGATACCGTCAATTTTTTTATCTCTTACAAGTTCTGCTATTTTCTCGATCAGTCTTGCTTTGTTGACCATGTATGGAAGTTCCGTTACGACAATACGGTTTTTTCCATTCTGCATCGGCTCGATGTTGGTGATTGCACGGACTCTGATTTTTCCACGTCCGGTGCGGTAAGCCTCGTTAATTCCGGTTGTTCCGAGGATCATGGCTCCGGTTGGAAAATCCGGTCCTTTTACAATACTTAATAATTCTTCTATATCGGTCTCACGGTCTTCTAATACTTCGTTGTCGATAATTTTTACGACAGCATTAATAACCTCACGCAGATTGTGAGGTGGAATGTTGGTTGCCATACCAACAGCAATACCGGTTGTTCCGTTTACCAGAAGATTCGGATAGCGGGAAGGAAGCACCGTCGGCTCTTTCTCAGTCTCATCGAAGTTTGGTACAAAATCAACGGTATCTTTATTGATGTCCGCGAGCATCTCCATGGAAATTTTACTAAGTCTTGCCTCTGTATATCGCATTGCAGCGGCACCGTCACCGTCGACGGAACCAAAGTTTCCATGACCATCAACAAGCGGATATCTTGTAGACCAGTCCTGTGCCATGTTGACCAATGCTCCATAGATGGAACTGTCTCCATGTGGATGGTATTTACCCATGGTATCACCGACAATACGCGCACATTTTCTGTGTGGCTTGTCCGGTCCATTATTTAATTCGATCATGGAGTAGAGTACACGACGCTGTACCGGTTTCAAACCATCTCTTACATCAGGCAATGCACGCTGGGCGATAACGCTCATCGCATAATCGATGTAGGATGTCTCCATTGTTTTTTTCAGATCGACATCATGGATTTGATCAAAAATTTTGTCATCCATTCTATTTACCTCATTCCTGCAAATTCTTTTTGCTTCAAAATCTGCATTTCTCTAATTAAACTACATTTGCAATTATAAATTAACTTTCTGTCACATTATTAAACTACATTTGCAGTAATATATAATTTCTAACACATGCAATCTTAGATATCGAGATTCTGCACATACTTCGCATTTTCTTCAATAAACTCACGTCTCGGCTCTACTTTATCTCCCATCAGAGTTGTAAACGTAATATCAATCTCAGAAGTACTCTCATCATCGATCATGACACGTTTTAAAATTCGTTTCTCCGGATCCATGGTCGTCTCCCAGAGCTGTTCCGCATCCATCTCACCAAGTCCTTTGTAACGCTGGATCTTATTATTTCCATCACGTCCGATCTCCGTTAAGATTGCATTTAACTCATCATCACTGTAAGCGTACCATACATTTTTATTTTTTTCGATCTTGTATAGTGGCGGCTGTGCCAGATATACATGGCCTTCTTTGATCAGATCCGGCATGAACCGATAGAGGAAGGTCAGCATTAACGTACTGATATGGGCACCATCGACATCGGCATCCGTCATAATGATAATCTTGTTGTAACGAAGTTTGCTGATATCAAAGTCTTCATGAATACCTGTACCAAACGCAGTGATCATCGCTTTGATTTCAGCATTTCCATAAATCTTATCCAGTCTTGCCTTCTCGACATTTAAAATCTTACCACGAAGTGGGAGGATTGCCTGGGTTGCACGGCTTCTCGCAGTCTTAGCGGAACCGCCGGCGGAATCTCCCTCGACGATGAAAATCTCACAGTTCTTTGGATCTTTGTCAGAACAGTCTGCCAGTTTTCCCGGAAGAGACATTCCCTCCAGTGCTGTTTTTCTTCTGGTTAAATCTCTCGCTTTTCTTGCAGCCTCTCTCGCGCGCTGCGCCAGAAGGGATTTTTCACAGATTGTCTTGGCAACCGTCGGATTCTGCTCTAAAAAGTAAGTAAGCTGCTCGCTCACAATGGAATCCACCGCACCGCGGGCTTCGCTGTTCCCTAGTTTTTGTTTGGTCTGTCCCTCAAACTGAGGTTCCTCGATTTTTACACTGATAATGGCAGTCAGTCCTTCACGGATATCATCACCCGTCAATGCCGGTTCGCTGTCTTTTAATAATTTATTTGCTCTCGCATAAGCATTAAATGTTTTCGTCAATGCATTACGGAATCCGGCAAGATGTGTACCACCTTCCGGTGTGATAATGTTATTGACAAAACTTAACGTCAACTCATTGTAGGAATCATTATGCTGCATGGCAACTTCCACATAGACACCATTTCCACTGCCCTCACAGTAAATGACTTCCGGGTATAAAGCTTCTTTGCTCTTGTTTAAGTAAGTAACAAATTCTTTGATACCGCCGGCATAATGAAAATCATGAGTTCTCGCCGGGTTTTCTCTTAAATCTGTCAGCACGATTCTTAAACCTTTTGTCAAAAAGGCTGTCTCACGCAAACGCTGTTTTAACGTATCATAATCAAAAACGGTCTCTTCAAAAATCGATCCGTCCGGCCAGAAAGTAACCTTTGTTCCGTGCTTGTCCTCGCCGCATTCTCCGATCACTTTCACCGGTTCATCCGGTTTACCGATCTTGTAACTCTGGAAATAAATCTTTCCTTCACGGTAAACCTCAACTTTTAACTTTGTGGAAAGTGCATTTACAACTGACGCACCTACGCCGTGAAGTCCACCAGATACTTTGTAGCCTCCACCGCCAAATTTTCCACCGGCATGAAGTACAGTGTATACGACTTCCAATGCGGATTTTCCAGCTTTGTGATTGATGTCGACCGGAATACCACGTCCATCATCTTCTACGGTAATAGAGTTATCTTCATTTATGGTCACTTCAATATTTTTGCAGTATCCGGCAAGTGCCTCATCTACTGAGTTATCTACAATCTCATATACCAGATGATGTAAGCCCCTGGCTGATGTACTACCGATGTACATACCCGGTCTTTTACGAACAGCCTCAAGTCCTTCCAAAATCTGGATCTGGTCTCCACCATATTCGTTTTCTGTACCCATTTATTCCTCCATTCTGCACATAAAAAAATATGTACAATCCAAGCTGTATCACAGGTTTTCACCCATGAACTCTTATTTTTTTATACTAAACTACAAATGTAATCTAATTATAATTCTTTTCTCTCTTCCACAGTCCCCTGTACAACTTTAAATATCTTATTGATCTGAAATCTGTTTTTTACAAATTCATCCAGCCCTGTACAGGTGATCAGCGTCTGTGTGTCATGAATACTGTTGAGCAGATAATTCTGCCGGTTACTGTCAAGTTCCGACAACACATCATCGAGCAACAAAACCGGTGTATCATGAATGGACCGTTTGACCAGTTCAATCTCTGACAGTTTCAAAGACAGAGCTGAAGTTCTCTGCTGTCCCTGCGAACCGAACTTCCGAATGTCCACCTCACCGATGGAAAAAAGAAGATCATCCCGGTGCGGTCCCACTGATGTCATACACTGCCGCATATCCCTCTCTTTGACTCTGGAAAGTTCATCCTCGAAAAAAATATCTTCAATACTTGGTTCATACTGCAAAAGCAGATTTTCTTTTTCACCGGAAATCCGATAGTGAATATCATGCACGATCTCATTTAGCTCATCAACAAACTGTTTTCTTCGCCGAATGATTTTCCTGCCAGTTTCTACCAGCTGCATATCCCATACCGGAAGTGTATCCTTTAAATCCGGTCTGTAAACCATATCTTTTAATAATTTGTTACGCTGATTCAAAATTTTATTGTAAGTTGTAAGGTCTGACAAATATATTTTATCCAACTGACACAATTCAGAATCCAGAAATCTACGGCGCTCCGCCGGACCATTTTTGATAATATTCAGATCCTCCGGCGAGAAAAATACCATATTGAGAATTCCAAAAAGCTCGCTGGCTTTTTTGATCGGAACTTTATTGATTGCGATTCCCTTGGAACGATTGTGTTTTAAATGCATATCAATCTGATATTCTTTTTCTTTTTTTACAACAACCGTTCTGATATGGGCCTCCTGCTCCCCAAAACGGATCATTTCCTTGTCCTTACTACATTTGTGGGACTTAGTTGTTCCACTTAAGTATGCAGCTTCAAGGATATTCGTTTTTCCCTGCGCATTGTCCCCATAAAAAATATTGGTTCCCTCATCAAATGAAATATTTAAATCTTCATAATTTCGAAAATTCTGCAATTCAATTGATTTTATGATCATTTTACAATCTGAATTGTCTCGCCGTTAAAGGAAACAACATCTCCATTGTATAATTTTTTTCCGCGCTGAAGCTCTGTCTCGCCGTTTAATTTTACCTGTCCATCCTGAATAAAAAACTTTGCATCTACTCCGGATTCTACAAGACCTGCTTTTTTCAAAGCCTGTCCCAGTTTGATAAATTCATCCGTCTCTCTGATATTTACTGTGATCATCTTTCTGCCTTTCTTAGTTAGTGGCTGCGTTAAAGTTTACCGGAAGGATCAGATAAATGAACTTTCCGTCATCATCCTTGATAAAACATGGAGCCTTCGGGTTTACCATATAAAGAGAAACCTCTTCCTCATCGATGACTCTTAATGCATCGATAAAGAATTTTGGATTAAATCCAATGAGGATATCTTTTCCCTCTTTTGTGATATCAATATCTTCATTCATGGAACCAATAAAAGAATTGATCTTTAATTCCATATTTCCATCTGTGATATTCATGATAATTGGTTTCTTGTCACCCTCTTTTACGAGAAGTGTTGCACGGTCGATACAGTCTAATAATTCACGCTTATTAACCTTAACTTTTGTATCATAATCAGAGGAAAGCATCTGCTCAATCTTGAAATACTCCCCTTCGATCAATCTGGATACAACTGTAGTATCATCAAATTCAAATACAATATGATTCTCTGAAAGGAAAATATTGACTTCTTCCTCTGCACTTCCAGGTAAAATCTTACTTACTTCCTGAAGTGTTTTACCAGGAACAACTACTTTCTTATGATCGTAATTATTCTTTAATTCAATATTACGGATGGAAATTCTATGTCCATCCAGAGAAACTACTTTTAACTGATTCTCTTCAATCTCGAAAAGTTCACCCGTCATCAGTTTATTATTATCATTGTCAGCAATTGAGAAAATCGTCTGACGAATGACTTCTTTTAAAGTAAACTGGGAGATTGAAATACATTCATTTCTTTCAATAAATGGAATATAGGAAAAATCATCGCCTGATTTTCCAACAATGTTAAACTTTGCTTTCTCACAGGTAATGGTAGTTTTAAAATTGGAATCTGTTTCGATCACAACATCACTGTCCGGTAATTTACGGACAATCTCAGAAAAAATCTTAGCATCTAATGCAATGATACCTCTCTCTGCAATCTCTCCTTCGATCTTAGTTTCAATTCCAAGTTCCATATCGTTTGCTGTTAATTTAATTTCATTAGCAGAAGCATCAATTAAAATACATTCAAGGATTGCCATTGTGGTTCTGGTTGGAACAGCTTTGGACACAATGTTAACTCCATGAAGCAGATTTGATTTAGAACAGATTAATTTCATAATGTGAATAACTCCTTCCTGCTTGGCGAAAGCCAATATAAATATAATTAATAAAAGATATTAAAAGTCGTCGTATTAGTGTGTGTGAATAAGTGAATAACCCTGCAACCCTTCAAAAAATAAGGGCTTGTCCGAAAAATCCGACTGTATAACTATGTGAAAAGCATGAGGATTAACCTTGGATAAAATGTGAATTAAAATTTTAAGCCTCCTCAGAAAAAATTTGAAATTCATTCTGAAAAAAAGGTTATCCAAAACTTTAAACATAAATTAAACACGATTTGAACAGGTTATCCACAAAATTTTGTTAATAACTCGAAAAAAAGTTGATAACTTTAGTTTGGATTTATTTTTTTCTTGATAGTTTCAATTAAATTGCGTGTCTGTTCGTTGGAATCGTACTCATCCGCAATTTTTTTGATGCCGTGGATAATGGTCGAGTGATCTCTTCCGCCCAGTAAGGAACCGATGGAATCCAGTGGAATATCCGTCATGGTTTTACAGAGGTACATGGCAATCTGTCTTGGTCTTGCAATCTCATTACTTCTGTTTTTTGAGATCATCTGATCCAGTGAAATCTGGAAATGTTCCGAAACAACTTCAATGATAAGCTGAGGAGTAATTTCTCTTGGCTTGTCCGGTGTGATAATATTCTGAAGTTCTTTCTTGGCAATCTCCATGGTGATCTCTGTTTTTTCCAGATTCGAGTAAGCGAGGAGTTTGTTCAAAGCTCCCTCTAATTCACGGATGTTGGATTTAATATTATTTGCGATGTAATTTAAAATGTCATCGCTTAAGGACATATCATCAGATTCCACTTTCCGGCGAAGGATTGCCATTCGCGTCTCGTAATCAGGAGCTCCGATGTCTGCCATAAGTCCCCATTCGAAACGGGAACGGATTCGTTCTTCTAACGTTTCCATATCCTTTGGCGGTTTATCCGATGTTAAAATGATCTGTTTGCCTGCGGAGTGGAGAGCGTTGAACGTGTGGAAAAATTCTTCCTGTGTACTTTCTTTTCCTATAATAAACTGAACATCGTCAATTAAAAGAACATCGACTGTACGGTACTTGTCTCTTAACTTGGTCATTTTGGCAGCATTACCGCTACGGATGGATTCAATCACTTCGTTGGTAAACTGTTCTGAGGTTACATACAATACCTTCATATCCGGATTCTGATCCAGAATAAAATGACCGATGGAATGCATCAGGTGCGTTTTACCAAGACCGGCTCCTCCGTATAAATAAAGAGGGTTATAGGCAACTCCTGGAGATTCTGCTACAGCCAGGGAAGCAGAATGTGCAAATTTATTATTATTTCCAACAACAAAGGTATCAAAACGATACTTGGAATTCAGGTTTGCATTTTCATAGTTGATGTTATAAACATTTCCGGGTGCAGAAAGCATTTCATCTTCTGCATCCTTTTCCAAAATAAAGGATATATCATAGGTTTCATCCATCATTTCGGAAATGGTTACCTGAAAGTAGCTCTTGTACTTATTTGAAATATATTTCAAGGCATGCGCCTGATCGGAGGGGATCATAATGGTTACCACTCCGTCTTTTACATTATTGAAATTTAATGGTTTTACCCATGTATTATAGGAAATATCAGAAAGATCGT
>ERZ831979.2536-NODE-2536-length-12265-cov-3.682310_pt1 | contig 12265 bp, 9 predicted proteins | sample MGYA00519952_ERZ831979 | MGnify/ENA primary metagenome ERZ831979 (study PRJEB31850, sample SAMEA3708723) | human gut metagenome | biome: human gut; feature: human-associated habitat; material: faeces | place: China | collected 2014 ...
GGTCGGCTTGGCCTCGACAGCTGCCTTGGCCTTAGGCTCGGCGGCTGCCTCCTTAACCTTGACGGCGGGCTTTGTGGCAGCCTTCGGAGCGGCCTTGGTCGCAGTAGCCTTGGCGGCCGTCGACTTCGTTGCCGTGGTCTTCTTGGCAGCTGTTACCTTCTTGGCGGTCGTGGTCGCCTTCTTGGCAGCGGTCTTTGCCGGAGCCTTGGCGGCCGGCTTGGCCTCAGCGATCTCGGCCTTTACCTCAGGAGCGACCTCGGGTTCGGCGGCCTTCTTGGCAGCTGCGGTGGTGCGCTTGCGCGAGGTCGTTGTCTTGACAGCGGTGGTCTTGGTTGCCGTCGCTTTGGCCGCTGTGGCCTTCTTAGCCGTCGTCTTACGAGTCGTGGTCTTCTTAGCTGCAGGCTTCGCAGCTGGCTTGACCTCGGACTCTGCCTCAGGAGCAGCCTCAGCCTTCACCTCAGACTCGGCCGTAACGGGCTCAGCTTCAACCGGCTTCTCTTCGGCCTTGGGCTCCTCAGCGGCCACCGGCTCAGCAACAGCCTCAGGCTCGTCGACAACAGCCAGCGGGCGCTCGATCTCCGGGTGCATAAAGAAGTACAGATCCAGATACTTGTCTGCCGAGCGCGTCCAGCTAAAGTCCTGGCTCATGGCTTGCGTGACCAGCTGGTTCCAGGCATCGCGGTTGTCCCAGAACAGGCGTGCCGCACGGAACACGGCGTCGCCCATCTCGTCGCCGTTAAAGTTACTAAACGAGAAGCCCGTGCCCTCGCCGGTAAACTCGTTATACGGGATCACGGTGTCCTTCAGGCCACCGGTCTCGCGCACGATGGGCAGCGTACCGTAGCGCATGGCGATGATCTGCGACAGGCCGCAGGGCTCAAACTTCGAAGGCATCAGGAACATGTCGGCTGCGGCATACATACGCTGCGACAGCGCAGGATCGAACTCGATGCGTGCGGCCATAGTGCCGGGGTACTTGTCCTGGAAGTATCGCAGTCCGTCCTCGTAGTCGCGGTCGCCAGTGCCAAGCACGGCCACCTGCACGCCGCCTGCCAAAATGCGATCGAGCGCGTACATGACCAGATCCAAGCCCTTCTGGCGCGTCAGACGCGTGACCATGACCATAAGCGGGCGGTCGTCGCGAACCTCGAGCCCCAGTTCTTCCTGCAGCTTGGCCTTGCACACGGCCTTGCCCCCACGGTCATCAACCGTGTAGTTGGCGGCAATGCGCTTGTCGGTCGCCGGGTCAAAGCCCGCAACGTCGATGCCATTCAAAATGCCCTGCAGCGCATAGGAGCGCTCGCGCAGCACACCGTCCAGGCCCTCGCCAAACTCGGGCGTCTGGATCTCGTTGGCATAGGTGGGGCTCACCGTAGTGATGGCATCGGCATAGCGCAGGGCGCCCAGCATGTAGTTGATGCTGCAGGCGTCGCAACGCAACTGCGAGGCGGCCGCCGGAATATGCGCCACGCCCAGGATGTCCTCCATCACGGTGTCGCTAAACTGGCCCTGGAACGCCACGTTGTGGATCGAGAACACGGTCTTGACGCGGTCGTACAGCGGCAGGCCCTGGTAGAACTCGCGTAAGAACACTGGTGCCAGCGCCGTCTGCCAGTCGTTGCAGTGGACAACGTCGGGCTTTTGCGGCAGGGACTTGAGCAGTTCCGTCACCGCGCGGGAGAAAAAGCCAAAGCGCTCGCCGTCGTCATAGTAGCCGTAGAGCTCGCTGCGGCGGAAATACGTCTCATTGTCGACAAAGTACCACGTGACGCCGTCGCGCTCGAGCGAAAAGAGCCCGCAGTAGACGCTGCGCCACGCAAGGCGCACGAACGTCCACTTTTCAAAGTGGAGCTGCTCGCCCCACTTGTCCTTCACGCGCTCGTAAAGCGGCAGGATGACGCTCACGCGGTCTCCGTTTGCCGCGAGCGCCTGCGGAAGGCTGCCGGCCACGTCGGCAAGGCCGCCCGTCTTGCAAAAGGGGACCGCCTCGCTCGTCACATACAAAATGTTCATCTGCAAGCTCCTTTCTTCTGTTTGCTGCTTTTATACAATGCTGCCCTTGCTCACGGCGAGCGGGTAGCTCTCGTGTCCGATCAGCGTGCCGCCGCGGCGGATGTGGACGTCCTTGTCGGCGATGACGCAGCCGAGCGTCACGCCGTCCTCCACCACGGTATTCTTAAAGAGGATGCAGTTTTTGACTTGACTCCCCTTGCCGACCTTGACGCCCGGGAAGAGGATGCTCCCCTCTACGCTGCCCTCGATCTGGCAGCCGTCGGCGATCAGCGAATTGACACAGCGCGAGTCTGGCGCGATGTACGACGCCGCCTCGTCATCCTCTTTAGCGAGGATGGGCCGCTCGGCACACAGGAGCTCGGAACGGATGGCGGGGTCTAAGAGCTGCATGCTGCGCTCATAGTATTCCTGCACCGTGCGCAGCTGCGCGGCAAATCCGTCCCACAGGAAAGCGCGCAGGTCGAGCTTGTCGCCCATGGCGCAGAGCACATCGCTGCGAAAGCTGTATTTGTCCTGCGCGGCGCACTCGTCCACAAGGGAGATAAGAAGGTCGCGGCTCAGAAGGTAGATCTCCAGGCTGCGGCAGCCACTCGCCTTGTGCGGCGCGCAGCGCGTCTCGGTGATGCGGCCCGCTTCGTTGACGGTGAAATACGTGGCGTTTTCCACAAACTGGCCGCTCTCGGTGCAGACGCAGGTGATGTCCGCGCCGCTTTCGATGTGCGCGTCCAGCACCTTCTGCAGCGGCAGATTGATGATAAGGTCGCTGTCGGACAGGACGACGTACTTCTGCCGGATCTCGTGCAGGTACGACCGCACGCCCGAGAGCGCCTCCATCTTGCCGCGGAATTCCTCCACGCCGAACTTGCGCGCGTCGGCAAAGGGCGGCAGCAGCTTGAGACCGCCGTTCTTGCGCGCCATGTCCCACGTCTTGCCGCTGCCGATGTGGTCGAGCAGGCTTTGATAGTTGCCGTGCAGCACAACGCCGACGTCTGTGATGCCCGCGCCCGCCATGTTGGAGAGCATGAAGTCGACCACGCGGTAGCGCCCGCCGAACGGCACAGAGCCGGGCATGCGCGCTTCGGTCAGCTCGCGAAGGCCGGGAGCCTTTTCATAGGCAAAGATGATGCCGTGCAGTCCGTTCATCGTACCGTCTCCTTTCCGTCCACGCTGCGCATGCGGTTGGCAGGCAGCACATAGTCATCCGCGACCGCCGCGCCGGGGCCGAGCACCGTGATGCCCCACTGCTCCGGCGGCACCGCCTCGGGCGGCGCGCCGACAAAGGCGTGCTCGCCGACGACGCCGTTCTCGCCGATGATGGCGTAGGAGACGCGCGCGTCCTTTTTGACGACCGCGCCGGGCATCAGGATGGAGTACTGGACGCTTGCGCCCTCCTCCACCGTGCAGCGCTCAGAGAGGACGGAGTTCTCCGCCTCGCCCTCGACCGTGCAGCCGCGCGCGACGACGCTGTGCTCCACGTGCGCGTTGACGCCTAAGTACGCCGGCGGCGCGGAGACGGAGCGGCCATAGATTGGCCAGTCCTTTTCGAGAAGATCAAGTCCGCTGCCGGTCGCGAGCATATCCATGTTCGCATCCCAAAGAGAGTCGAGCGTGCCAACGTCCTTCCAGTAGCCGGAGAAGCGGTACGCCGCCATCTTTTCCCCGTTTTGCAGCATCTTGGGGATGATGTTTTTGCCGAAGTCGTTGCTGCTCGCCTCGTCGCTCTCGTCCTCGATGAGGTATTGACGCAGCTTTTTCCACGTGAAGACGTAAATGCCCATCGACGCGAGGTTGCTCTTGGGATGCGCGGGCTTTTCCTCGAATTCCGTGATCGTGTCGTTTTCGTCCACGTTCATGATGCCAAAGCGCGGCGCATCCTCCCAGGGCACCTCCATAACGGAGATGGTACAGTCCGCGCCCGCTTTTTTGTGGTGAGCGAGCATTTTAGCGTAATTCATCTTGTAGATGTGGTCGCCCGAGAGGATGAGCACATACTCGGGGTCGTACATGTCGACAAAGCCGATGTTCTGGAAGATGGCGTTGGCCGTGCCCTTATACCACGACGCACCGCCCGCGCTCTGATACGGCGGCAGGATGTGCACGCCGCCGTCCGCGCGGTCGAGATCCCACGGCTGGCCCGAGCCGATGTAGCGGTTGAGCTCCAGCGGGCGGTACTGCGTCAGAACGCCGACGGTGTCGATGCCAGCGTTGGCACAGTTTGAGAGCGGAAAGTCAATGATGCGGAACTTGCCGCCAAACGGCACGGCGGGCTTCGCCATATTCTCCGTGAGCACGTAGAGACGGCTGCCCTGCCCGCCGGCAAGCAGCATGGCGATACATTCTTTCTTCACGCTTGTTCTCTCCTCCTTGTTTCGTTGCCGTCCGGTCACACCTCGGGCGGCTCGTTGGTTTTCTCCTCTTCCTGCCATTCGCCCTCGCCCGCGAAGAACACCGCACCGAGCGGTGGGATGGTCACGCACAGCGAGCAGGGCTTGCCGTGCGAGGGGATGGACTCGGTCAAAAGCTCTCCTTCGTTGCGCCAGTCGCCCGTGCCGCCGTATGCGGGAAGGTCGGTGGTAAACACCTCGCGGTACGTCTTTTTCGGCGGGACGCCGAAGCGGTAGTCCGCGCGTCCGACGGGCGAGAAGTTGACCGCCGCGATGAGCTCGCGCCCTTTCCGGTCGCGCCGGACGAAGACGACGACGTTGTTGTGGTTGTCGTCGGCGACGAGCCACTCAAAGCCCTCCCACGAAAAGTCAATGTCCCAAAGCGGGCTCTGCGACAGGTAAAAGCGGTTGATGTCCTTGAAAAACCGCTGGGTCTGCTGATTTTCTTTATTTTCGAGCAAATACCAGTCGAGCTGCGAGGCAAAATCCCACTCGTGCCACTGGCCCAGCTCCGCGCCCATGAACGTGAGCTTCTTGCCCGGATGGGCGAGCAGGTACGCCGTAAACGCGCGCACCCCCGCCAGCTGCCGCCAGTCGTCGCCCGGCATCTTGCCGCGAAGCGACCCCTTCATGTGCACGACCTCGTCGTGCGAGATCGGCAGGACGAAATTCTCCGAAAAGGCGTACATCAGCGAGAACGTGATGTCCTTGTGGTGGAACTGGCGGAACCAGGGGTCAAGCTTCAAATAGTGGCACATGTCGTTCATCCAGCCCATGTTCCACTTGAGGTTGAAGCCGAGGCCGCCATCCTTGGCGGGCCGTGTGACGAGCGGCCACGCGGTCGACTCCTCCGCGACCATCAGCGCGTTCGGGTCGACGGAAAACGCAGTCTCGTTGAGCGCGCGCAGGAAGTCGATGGCCTCTAAATTCTCGTGCCCGCCGTTGATGTTTGGCGTCCAACGGCCATTTTCGCGGCCATAGTCGAGGTACAGCATCGACGCGACCGCGTCCACGCGCAGGCCGTCCACATGGAACTCGCGCAGCCAGAACGCAGCAGAGGAAAGGAGAAAGCTCTTCACCTCGCCGCGGCCATAGTCGAACACACGCGTTCCCCAGCCCTCGTGCTCGCGCTTATTGGGGTCGGCGTATTCGTAGCAGGGCGTGCCGTCAAAGTCGATGAGGCCGTGCGCGTCCTTGCAGAAGTGCGACGGCACCCAGTCTAAAATGACGGAAATGCCCTTTTGGTGCAGATGGTCGACAAAGTACATAAAGTCCCTGGGCGTGCCGTAGCGCGACGTTGCGGCAAAATAGCCGGTGCACTGATAGCCCCAGGAATCGTCAAGCGGATACTCGGTGACGGGCATGAGCTCGACGCAGTTGTAGCCAAGGTCCAGAACGTGATCCGCCAGCTCGCGTGCGAGCGTGCGGTAGTCGTAAAAATCGCCGTTTTCGTGCCGCCGCCATGAGCCGAGGTGGACCTCGTAAATGTTGAGCGGCGAGCGGTCGAGGGGTGCCTTTGCGCGGCTCGCGCGCCATTCGTCATCCCCCCAGCGGTAGCCGCCGAGGTCATAGAGCTTGCTGGCCGTACCGGGGCGGGTCTCGGCGTGGAAGGCGTAGGGGTCGGCCTTGAGGACCGTTTCGCCCGATTGTGCCGTCACGGCGAACTTGTAGGTATCGTAGCGCTTGAGGGACGGCACAAAACACTCCCAGAAACCGTCCGCGTTCTTTTCCATCGGGTGGGCGTAGCCGTTCCAGCCGCAGAAATCGCCCACAACGGACACATGCGCGGCGTTCGGCGCCCAGGTGCGGAAGACGTAGCCGTCTTTCCCCGACCGCCGCGTGCGGTGCGCGCCGAGATAGCGGTAGGCCTCGCTGTTCGTGCCGCCGTAAAAGGCTGCGGCGTCAAATCGTCTGCCGGTTTGTTTCATGCCTCTTGTCCTTTCTCCTCATAGAGCGTATGAGAGCGGCGCAGCATCTTATTCCTCATCCGGTGCGCGCTGCACTGCCGCGCCGCCGAGGCCGAAATCGTCCTCCACGCTCGCCGTGTCGCGGCGGAGCATATTTTCCATCACGCGGATATCGCTGTCGATGTCCATCGCCTCGTTGCGGTACAAATCGTCGAGCTGCTTGTCAAAGCCCTTGATGAGGGCATCCATCGTCTCTTCGATGCGCTCCTGCGCGCGGGAGAGATTCTCGCCCTCGATGCCCGCCTCTTCAAACTTGGCGTAGCTGTCAAGCAGCTTGAGCGTCGTGGGCAGGTAGTAATTGAGGAACGTCGCGGCCTGCTGCTGCTTTTCGGGATGCTCCTCGACCTCGCGGAAAATTTTGCCCGCAACGGTCTCGAGATGGTCGATCTTCTCGCTCAGCACGGGGTCGGCGATGCGGTCGTTGGCCGAGCGGATGGCGCGCAGCGCGCCCGCATAGCCCTCGTTGGCCTCCTTGGGCGTGACGTTTTCCTTTTTCGCGGTCGCATTCGCGTAGTCGGCAAAGGCGTCGGCGCTGCGGAAGAAAATGCCGCGGCCGCTGTCTAAGTACGCGCCCGTGCCGAGCAGACCCTTTTCGACCATGTAGTCAAGGTCACTCTCGATCTTTTTGCGGCTCTTGCCCGTCACGGCGCAGAGTTCGTCCACAGCAATGTAGCCGCGCTTGCCCATCACGGCAAGGTAGCGCGCAACACGTGCGCTGCGTCGCTTCATCCGCTGCCCGGCGACGAGCATGGCAACGCCGCCGGCAAAGAAGCCGCACATGGGAAAAAGCTCTTCCATCATGTAGGAATACCAGCCGTAGGCGATGACCTCGCCCAGCATGGTCACAAGGCTGATACCAAAGATCGCAGTGATGGTAGCGCCCACGATCGAGAGGATGCGGGAGGTCTTGTCCGAAGCCTTCGGCGCGCGGTTCATCTTCTTCGCCGTCTTTACGACGGTCTTTTCTACCTTGTTCGTACTGCGCGCCGTAACATTCGCGTTCGGACTGGTGCTCGTGCGCATGCCGCCGCGCGAGGAACTCACCTTCTTCGGCTTGTCCGAGAGCTTGGAGATGAGCGCGATGAGGCCGATGGGCCACAGGCCGAAGGCAAACAGCGCCGCAATGATGATCCAGCCGCCGACGTCGACATCGTTCTTTTTCTTCGTTTTTCCGCCGCTCTCGTCAAAGCGGAACGAACCGGTCTCGGGATCGTATTCAAAATCCTTGCTCATTTATCTGTTCTCCTTTTTCTTGCCCGCTCTCGCGGCGCGCTCGCGCTCAAAGTCGACGATCTTCGTCTTTTTACCTGTCTTTTCGTCCAGCACATAGAGCGTATTGAGCTGGGATTTTAGGTTCGCCTTCACCGAGTCGATGTAGTCGCGGCGCAGCTGCGCCTGCTCCTCCTTCTCCTCGTCGGTCAAGCCTTCAGCTTTGGCCTTGTGCGCCAGCGCGTTGATGCGCGCGATCTTTTCATCCATCGTCATTGTTTGATTCTCCTTACAGGTATCGGCGCAGCAACAGCGCCGTTCTTCCTTTTTTACTCAGGCCGCCGACCTCGGCGACCTCGAACTTGCCGAGGCCGCGGGCGGAGATCACATCCCCCTGCGCGACGGGGGCGTCGCTCTTGAGCGTTTCGCGGTAGTTGAGCTGCACGCGGCCCGAGGAAATGAGCTCCTGCGCCTTGCCGCGGCTCATCGAAAAGCCGCTCGCCGCCACGGCGTCGAGCCGCAGTGTCGAGACCGTGTCGCGAATCTCCTTGACCTTGAGCTCGGGGACGCTCAAGTCTGAAAGCTCGATCTCGCTGACCGAGAGCTTCACGCGCCCCGCGCTCGTCACGTTTTGCAGCAGATACGGCGCGATATCGCGCGAGACGATCAAATCGCACGAGCCCTCCGACACCAAAATGTCGCCGAGCTTTTCGCGCGTGACGCCCTGCGCCATCAGCGAGCCGAGAAAGTCGCGGTGCGTCAGCGTATCTTCCTTGCGATACGTGCAGCGGAGCGCCGTCATGTACTCGCTCTCGTCGGCTTCCTCCTGCCAGTCGGGCAGAAAGAGGAGCATTCTCCGCTCCGCGCGCTCAAATCCACCGCAGAAGGCGTAGCCGTCGTGGATGGCGGCGGCGTGCAGTAGGTCCTGCGCGCTGCGCTGCTCGGCGGGGCTCAGAAAGTCCGTCGCCGACGGGATATTGTGGTTTCTGCTCTGCTCACACTTGTCCAGAATGTGCGCCAGCAGCACGCGCTCATCGCCATTGCGCGCGGCGCGATCCAAAAGCTGCCGTCTGTCCATCATGCTTTCCCATTCTGCGTGCGCCAGAGGGACGCATACTCGCCGTTTTGCGCGAGCAGCGCCTCGTGGCTGCCCTGCTCGGCGATGCGGCCATTCTCGACGACGAGGATGCGGTCCGCCGAGCGGATGGTCGAGAGGCGGTGCGCGATCACAAGCGTCGTGCGCCCACGCGCGAGCTCGTCGAAAGCGTGCTGAATTTTGACCTCCGTCACGCTGTCGAGCGCGCTCGTCGCCTCGTCCAGAATGAGGATGGGCGGGTTTTTGAGGAAGATGCGCGCGATGGACACGCGCTGCTTCTGTCCGCCGGAGAGCATCGTGCCGCGCTCGCCGACATAGGTGTCGAAGCCGTGCGGCATGGCCATGATATCATCGTAAATCTCCGCGCGCTTCGCCGCTTCGACGATCTCCTCGTCCGTCGCGTCGGGGCGGCCATAGCGGATATTCTCGCGCACCGTGTCGGCAAAGAGGAACACATCCTGCTGCACGATGCCGATGGCGCGGTGAAGGGACGACTGCGTAAGAGAGCGCACATCTTCCCCGTCGATGCGGATCGCGCCCTCGCTCACCTCGTAAAAGCGCGGGATGAGCTGGCAGAGCGTCGACTTGCCTCCGCCGGAGGGGCCGACGATGGCGAGCATCTCGCCAGGCCTTATATGCACGCTCACGTCGTGGAGCACGCCTTCATTCTCCTCGCCCTCGTAAGAAAAGCTCACATGGTCGACGTCGATCTCGCCGCGGCAGTGTTCGAGCTCCTTCGCGTCCGGTGCGTCCTTGAGCGCGGGCTCGACGCGCATGAGCGCCGTGAAGCGCTCAAGACCTGCAAAGCCACGAGCAAAAATCTCAGAGAAATTCGCGAGCTTTCGCACGGGGTTGATGAACGTTGCGATGTAAAGGGAAAACGTGATGAGGTCAATGTAGTTCATCTCGCCGCGCATGATGAGATAGCCGCCCACCGTGATGACGGCGGCGGAGAGCAACGTCATAAAAAATTCCATCGTCGCGTTGAACACACCCATCTCGTGGTGGAATTTGCGCTTGGAGACCTTGAATTCCTCGTTCGCCGCGTTGAATTTGTCGATCTCCTCTTCCTCGTTGGCAAAGGCGCGCGCCGTGCGGATGCCGGAGAGCGACGACTCGATGCCGACGTTGATGGCGGCAGTCTTCTGCTTCTCGCCGCGCGAGGCTGCCGTCATCTTGCTGCGGCGCGACATGATGACCGCGATGAACACCGGCAGGATGCACGCCACGACCAGCGCGAGCCGCCACTCGATGGAAAACAGGATGGCGAGCGCGCCGACGATCGTCAGCGTCGAAATGAGCAGGTCCTCGGGGCCGTGGTGGGCGAGCTCCGTGATCTCGAAGAGATCGCTCGTCAGCCTGCTCATGAGCTGGCCCGTGCGGTTGTGGTCAAAGAAGCTGACGTCCAGCTCCTGCACGTGCGTGAAAAGGTCGCGGCGGATGTCCGCCTCCACCAGAATGCCGAATGTGTGTCCCCAGTAGGAAATGACATAGTATAAAAGCGCGCGCACAATGAACGCCGCCATCATCACGCCCATCACGATAAAAAACGTGCGGTACTGCTGATTCGGCAAAAGGTCGTACATCGACTTGCGCGTCACGAGCGGGAAGGCGAGATCGATGAGCGCAACGACCGTCGCGCAGACAAGGTCCAGGATGAACAGGCCGCGGTGCGGCTTGAAGTAGGTGAAGAGAATGGAAAGCGGCTTTTTCTGCTGAAATTCACGGGTCGTCATATGGTCGATAGCTCCTGCAAATACTTTTTCAAGGTAATTGTAGCACAGGCGGGCAGTGCTTGCAAGGAAAGCCGCCCCTTTTTGCGTAAAAAAAGAACGGCCCCCGGCCGTTCTTTTTCTCTTTACTTGATGCGCACCGTGATGGTCAGCACCGCGCCGCCAACGGTGGCCGTCACGGTCGTGGTACCCACCTTGGCAGGCGTGATCAAGCCGTCCGCCGAGATGGACAGGACGCTCGCGTCCGCCACCGCCCAGGTCGCGGCCGCGTCCGTGCCGGAAACGCTCAGGCGGATGGTCTCGCTCGGCTTGATCGTGCAGTCAAAGTTGCCGTTTCCGTCCTTGGGCAGCGTCGTACCGACGTTCGTCTTGATGCTCAGGGCCGAGGCATCCACCGTCGGGGTGGATGGGGTTGTCGTGGTGCCGGGATTGGTGGCAGTTGTGTCGCTGCTGTTTGCAGGATCATTTGCGTTCGGCTCATCACCGGTGTTCGGGTCAGTGGTGCCGCCGTTGTTCGCGTTCGGATCGTCCGTGTTCGTATTGCTGTCGTCGGGCGTATTGACATCGTCCTGCACGCCGGGGGTATCGTCGTCGTCGGCGGGCGTGATCTTTGCGACGATCTTGTCACCAAAGAGCGACCAGCTCAGAAGCAGCAGCACGACGACGAGCACCGCCGCCATCGCGCCGCGGACGGACTGCGTCTGCTTTTTATCCGAAACGCGCCGGCCGCCGCTCTGTTTGCTGGAGTTGTACTTGATCTTACGGGGATGGTCTCCCTCCTCGCAGAACGGGCATCTGCGATAGCTGGGGGAATATTCTTCGCCGCAGCGCGGGCACTTGAGAAGATTCATGCCGACGCTCCTTTCTTTTGTCAAAATAGAGTCTCTGCGCGCGAGCACACACGGTGCCGCGTTCCTTTACATAATACTTGCTTTTTTGTCCCGCGTCAACCGAAACACGCAAATTTTTGCCGCATTCCGCCGCGCGGCCTTGCTTTTTCGCCAAAGTCTTCCTATAATCGACTTAACAACAAACGATTCATGGAGGGTCTGGCGATGAACACCATCTTCATTGGCATTGCAGGCGGCACCGGCTCGGGCAAAACGACGCTCACCGAGCATCTGAAGCAGCACTTCGGCGACGATATCAGCGTCGTGCACCACGACAGCTATTATAAATATCAGGACAGGCCCTTTGAAGAGCGCTGCAAGCAGAACTACGACCACCCCGACGCTTTCGAGACCGATCTGATGGTCGAGCAGCTTAAGGAGCTCAAGGCGGGCAAGGCCATCCGCTGCCCTGTCTACTCCTACGCAGACCACCAGCGCACAAGTGAGACCGAGCTCATCCGGCCGAGCAAGGTCGTCATCGTCGAGGGCATCCTCATTTTCCAGGACCCGCGGCTGCGCGAAATGCTTGACATCAAAATTTTTGTCGAGACCGACGCCGACGTGCGCATTCTGCGCCGCGCGCTGCGCGACGTGCGCGACCGCGGCCGCACGCTCGAGAGCGTCATCACGCAGTATTTGACGACCGTCAAGCCCATGCACGAGCAGTTCGTCGAGCCGAGCCGCAAGTATGCCGATATCATTGTGCTTGAAGGCGGCCACAACTTAGTCGCCCTCGACATGATCATGCAGCGCATCGCCAGCCACATCGCGAGCGAGGACTGAGCAAGGCACACAGCAAAAAAAGCAGCCGGCCGGCTGCTTTTTCTTTTTGCATTTACGCGCCCGCAAAGCGGAACACCACGCCCACGAGGGCGGAAAGGCCGATGAACACGATGGGGTGCCAGTTCTTCGTCTGCCTGACCCAGCGTGTGAGCACGAGCAGCACGGCGGCAAGGACGGTCCCCTGCCAGAA
>ERZ831979.2538-NODE-2538-length-12257-cov-4.904196_pt1 | contig 12257 bp, 9 predicted proteins | sample MGYA00519952_ERZ831979 | MGnify/ENA primary metagenome ERZ831979 (study PRJEB31850, sample SAMEA3708723) | human gut metagenome | biome: human gut; feature: human-associated habitat; material: faeces | place: China | collected 2014 ...
TAATTTTTAAATATAGATTTTGATAAAAATTTAATCTAATATCTTTAATATATTTTTTATAAAAATTAATGAAATTAATAAAATTTTTAGGTAATAAAGATAACATAGAAATAATATGAGAAAATAAAAAAACAAATTCAAAAGTTAGAAAAAAAGTTAACAAAGTATTTGATAAATTACAAAATCAAGTAGATAAAATAAGTCAAAATTAATTGAACAAGTGAATATGTATATAAAAAGAAAGATTGAATAAAATCAGTCTTTCTTTTTTTTATTACAACAATATACACGTATATAATCTGTATTATCTAGTACAGATTTAGTTTTTTTATACTTTTATTAGAATAATCAAAAATAAGTATTTAGGAGGTTAATTATGATAAAAAAGGTCGATTTTAAGTAAAATAACAGGAGTTTTAAAAAAATTTTAAGAAAAAGTTAATTATTAAAATATAGATACTCACAGTAAATATATGAGTATCTTTGTAGGAAGCAGTATATCTGTTTAAGATATACTGTCAAATTAATATTTATTATAATGGGGATATTGCAATTTAAGAAATTAAAATAATTATAAATAATTTAAAAATGACTTTCGTTTAAAGAAGAAAGAGAAAGTGTGGCTTAGCTAACTAAAATACGATGGTAAAGAAAAAATTTACTGTAATGAGCCTTGCATAAGCATTAGCGATTGGAAGTAAATTTTTTTCCTTTATATAGTTAAATTATTTTATTTTTGATTTTAATTTAAGAATTTGTAATACTCTTTTTTTATTGAAATTAAGGAGGAAAAAATGTTAGATACAATCAGCTTAAAAATAGTTGTAGAAGAACCAACAGGAGAATATTTAGAAATAGAAGTAATAAATAGGATAAAAAATGTAATTGAAAGATTACCTTATTGTGACTTAAGATTTAAAGGAGATAATTATATAAATATTAGAATGTCTTATCCTAGATTTTATTCACAAACAAATGCTTTTTTAATAAGTTCCCCTAGTGAATGCTTAAATGTTAATAAAGCTTTAATAGAAAGTATAATAGAAGAATTAAGTATAGATCCAGTGCTTTATGAATTTTTTATAAGTAAAGTAACTTTTATATTAACTAGAGTTGATGTAGCTTTTACTTATATGATGGAAAATTTTAGAGAATTTTATCAATATAGAAATATATATATTATTTTAGATGCTATTTATCGTAGTATAAATAAAACATCCATTCCTAAAGAAATAGGAGTAATTGAAAGTAATTGTGTTGAAACTTTAATATTTACAGATAGCTCAAACATATCTAATTATAATAATAAAATCACTATTTATAACCAAGCTAAAAAGATAAGTGATTATTATCAAAAAAATCAACCAGCATTATATAAACAAGTAATTCAAGAATTTCCAGATTTATATCAAAGAATGAGAATAGAAGGTTCAAAAAGAGTAAGAAGAAAGGGGTTTTTATATAATGAATGGATAAACTTTAATATATATGGATGTTATATTTCTAAAATAGGAGAATATATTCTGAATAATCTTTTCAATGCACCTATTGCTAATATTATATACAATACTAACAAAGAGGAATTAAAGCAACTATTAAGAAAAGAAAGATATTCCATTAACTTTAACTATGAAACTTTTATATATAAACATAAAGATATTATTTTGGATTATGAATTAATTAGACAAGCAATTATGGAATTATCAGCATATAATTTAAATACTGGTTATCATGCTTGTTCTACAGTGAGAAGAGTTTTAGAAGACTTACAGTCTAGAACTGGAGTTATTTATTTTGGAGTTATAAAATTGCTAAATGATATTCAATATAAAATTATAGAGGGGATGAATAAATGCTAGATTTATTTTTAAAAAGTAATTTAAAAGAAGAATGGTATGGAAATGAAAATATTATTATTTCTAATTTAGGAAGAGTTTATATAAATAAAAAATTGGATTCAAGATATCAAATATATAAAGATGGGATTAAGTTCCTATTCCATAATGAGTTAAGTTCTAATTATACAATAGAAAAACACTTTCATAGTAAGGGATATAAAATAAATTTTAATGAAGTAATCTATACTGAAAAAAAGGTAGTAGAACATTATCCAAAGAATTGGAGATATTATTCAAAGATTATATATGAGTATAGTCTTTTTTTGATTAATAATAGTTATACTAATTTCAATGAAACACTTAAGTATTTTCTTAGGGGAAAAGATTATAAATTATCTTTGATAGATACTCATAGTCTTTTAAAACCTTGCTTTGTAAGATATATTAAAGCAAGAAAATGCTCTAATAATTTTGAGGCTTTTAGTAAAAGGATTAGTCAAGAAAGAAATGAAAATATTCTGATATTATATGATGTTCCTATTATATTAGACCAAAGTTCAAATTTGATATTACTATCTAATCTAAGAATTCCTTTGGAAGAAAGCTTGAATATTAATAAAAAATGGGGAACATATTATTGTATTTCATTAGGTAAAGTCCAAAAGATAGATAAAGTAAGAATAATTTTTTCTTTTAAAAAAGGTTTTTTAGTTAGAAAGATAGATTTAGTTATTAAAGCTATTTGTTATGAAAAAATATGAGATAAGAAATTAAAAGTATAAAAAAATAGGTAGTGATACTATGTCATTACCTATTTTATATATTATGATAATATTCATGATAAAATTTGTTTCAAACATTTTAATCTATCTAATATTTTTATGAAATCCAGTGTATATATTCATTATGAATATATACACTGGAAAATCAAAAAAGTCAAGTTTTTCTTTTATATCTCTCTCATATTTTTATTATATAATCATATATTATAATGTTGTGATATAATACTGATGATAATATATAATAAGGAGAAGAGAGGAAATGGAGTATTCATTTACACAACTTGAGAAAGAATTTGATAGATTAGGAATAGAATTAACAGATGAAAAATTAGTAGAATTAAATCTGCTATCTAATAACGGAGAGGTAAATTATGAGGGAATATTATTATCAGACCAGTGTACTCATCGAGTAAAACTTATAGACTATACAGATAATGAGAAGGTAGAGATAGTTACAGGCTCTTTAATAGCTCAATATGTAGGTATAAAAGAAAAGTTGATACAAATATCAAATGAAATGAAATATCCAATAAAAGCACTAATAGAAGCTCTTAAAAATATAATTCTACATAGAGATTATAGTTATAAGGGAGATTCTATCATAAGAATATATAAAGATAGAATAGAATTTATCTCTTTAGGTGAATTAATAGGTAATTTAACAATGGAAGGAATAGAGCTAGGTATATCAGTATTAAGAAATCTTAATCTAATGAGAGTATTTCAAGAGATAGGTATTACTAAAGGGAATGGAGAGGGAATCCAAGAGATATTATCAGCATATAAGGAGTATAAAGTAAAACCAGTATTTAAGTCTATTGGTGGAGTATTCCAAGTTATTTTACCTAAACCAGAGTACACAATCAATGGGAAGGTTATAAATGACAAATATAGAAGAGTACTAGAGTTTATGGAGAAGAGAGGAACAGCAAATAATAAAGAGATACAAGAACACCTAGAACTTAAGAGTACAAGTGTAGTGAACTATCTTAAGGAGATGTTAGAACTGGAATTGATAGAAAAGATTAGAGATGGTAGAAATATTAGTTATAAGATAAAAACATCAAAATAGTTGGAAAACGTGAGATTTAAGCTAAAAAATATATTGGAAAACGTGAAAAATTATAAATTTAAAGTTGAATTGCTATCAGTGATAGTATAGGATATTATTGTGTTAAGATGTGTTAGATTAGTGTTAGGATTGATAGAGTAGTAGAAATATAAGGAAGAAATGTTAATTATAAAATAAAATAGGGATTTTCTTTGTACTGTGGTATAATAAATATTATATATTTAAGGAAGGAGAGTAATATAGCCATGAAAAAAATATCTATTGCAGTAGAAGATTTTAAAAAAATAATTGAAGAAAATTATTATTATATAGATAAGACAAAGTTTATAGAAGATATACTAAATGATGGAGCAGAAGTAAAACTATTTTGTCGTCCTAGAAGATTTGGAAAGACACTTAATATGTCTACACTTAAATATTTCTTTGATATAGAAAATAAAAATGAGAACAGAAAGCTGTTCAATGGCTTATATATAGAAAACTCTCCTATGATGAAGGAACAAGGAAAATATCCTGTAATATTTCTTAGCTTGAAAGGAATAACTGGTAATACATGGAAAGATATAATTATAGAAATCAAAGGTAAAATATTTAAGTTATATAATCAATTTGAGGAAATAATTACTCCTATTTTATCAGAAAGTGAGAGTAAAATATTTAAAAGATTGCTCAATAAAGAAAGTGATGAAGGAGAATTAAAAACTGCATTATCATTTTTAACACTATTATTATATAAATATTATAATCAAAAGGTAGTAGTATTAATAGATGAGTATGACTCTCCAATAATATCAGCTTATGAAAAAGGCTACTATACAGAAATGAAAGATTTTTTAAAGGCTTTCTATGGAGAGGTACTTAAAACAAATGAATACTTACAGATGGGAGTACTTACTGGAATAATAAGAGTAGCTCAAGCAGGAATATTTTCTGATTTAAATAACTTTACAAACTACACAATATTAAATAAGGAGTATAGTGATAGTTTTGGATTAGTAGAAGATGAAGTGAAAGCTATGTTAGATTATTATGATATAGGTTATGAGATGCCAGAAGTAAAAGAGTGGTATGATGGTTATAGTTTTGGAAAAGATGAAATATACAATCCTTGGAGTATTTTAAAATTTGTACAAAGTAAGGAGTTAAAATCTCATTGGGTAAATACTTCTGGAAATGCTTTAATATTAAATATGTTATTAGCTTCAAATTCAATTGTATTTGATAATTTAAATGATTTGATAAATGGCAAGGATATAATAGTCTATATCAATGAAAGTATAAGAATGGGAGATAACCTCTCTCCTAATAATATTTGGGAGATAATGTTATTCTCTGGATATTTAACGATTAAGGAAAAACTTAGTGAAACAATGTTTATCTTAAGACTACCTAATAAAGAGATACAAAAACTATTTAAAGGCTTATTTGTAGATGCTATTTTTAGAGAGAGTAACAATGTTGGAAGCTTGATTCAAGCTTTGGTTACTAAGAATATATCTCAAATAATAAAGAGCTTAGAAGATGTAGTTGTTAATGCTATTAGTTTCTATGATACAAGTAAAAAATATGAAAATCCTTATCAAGCATTATTAGGGGGATTTTTATATGCTTTAGATGATTACTATATAATGCATCCTAATATGGAGAGTGGTTATGGTAGAGCTGATATAATTTTAGAGCCAAGAAATAAAGCTTGGGCAGGATATATTTTAGAACTAAAAAGAGCTAACACTAACGACATAGAAAAAGAAGCAGAAAAAGCTTTTAATCAAATAGAAGATAAAAAATATGAAACTCTATTAAAGAAAAATGGAGTAAAAGATATAGTGAAAATTGGGCTAGTTTTTGATGGGAAAAAAGCTATAGCTTATTATTAAAAAATGAGTTGTTGTCATAAAATATGATTATTTGAGTAGGAACAACAGATAATAAAGATTTAATAGAAGAATAGAATATATTTTTAATAAAATTTATGATTAAATAATATTATAAAATAGTGGAGAGTAAAATCTTCACTATTTTTGATTAGAATATAGAATTTAATTATGTTCTATGATATAATCAAAAGAAGAAATATAGACTAAAAATGGAGGATATAGAATGAAAATAGAGAAACTTAAAATCCAAAACTTTCGTTGTTATGAGAATATAGAGTTAGAATTAAAAGATAACTATACAGTTCTAATTGGAATAAATGGAGCAGGGAAAACTACTATTTTAGATGCAATCTCCATAGCTTTAGGTGGTTATATTTCTAACTTTGATGGAATGGGAATACATGGAATCAGTAAAAGTGATTCTCACTATAAAATGTATGAACTAGGAAGTAGAATAGAAAGAGAGCATCAATTTCCTGTTAAGATTTCTGCTGTTGGAAAGATAGGTAATCATGAGATAGAATGGACTAGAAGTCTAAATAAAGAAAATGGAAGAACTACTAATATAGGAGCAAAGGAAATTATAACTTATGCAACAGAGATACATGAAAATATAAAATTAGGAAATAAAGAAATAATTTTACCATTGATAGCTTATTATGGAACTGGTAGACTTTGGATGCAAAAGAGAGAAAAAAATAGTAAAAAGAGCCAAGAAAATTTTTCTCGTTTAAAAGGTTATATTGATTGCTTAGATTCTGCTTCTAATGAAAAAATGATGTTAAGATGGTTTGAGAAGATGACCTATTTAGAATTACAAGAAGGGGAAAAAATTCCAGAACTTGAAGTTGTAAGAAAAGCTTTAAATAATACTTATGAAATAATAGATGAGAGCATAGAGAAAGCTAATTTTAATTATAAGGTTAAGAGTGGAGAGCTAGAAGTTAGTATTAAAAGAAAAAATGGAACAGTAGAAAGCCTTCCACTTAGAATACTTAGTGATGGTATAAAAAGTACTATGAGTATGATAGCTGATATAGCATATAGAATGGCTATATTAAACCCTCAATTGTTAGACAATATTTTACAAGAAACATCTGGTGTAGTTCTTATAGATGAAATTGATATGCATTTACACCCAAGTTGGCAGAGTAAGATAATAAAAGTTTTAACTAAGACATTTCCAAGAGTACAATTTATTTTTACAACACACTCTCCTAGTGTATTATCAAATATTTCCAATGAAAATATCTTGATTTTAAATAACTTAGAGATATATAAATTAACAGATAAAACTTATGGAAGAGATATAGAAAGTATAGTTCATCAAATAATGAGAACAGAAGTTAGACCTCAAGAGATAGTGGAAAAATTAAAAACTTTTAATAATCTATTAGATGAAGGTAAGATAGATGAAGCAAAAAAATTATTAGAGGAATTAGAAGAAGTATTAGGGGAAAATGATACTAATATCATAGATGCAAGAATATCACTAGATTTAGAAGAAATGGGTGTATAATATGATACTAATTAAAAAAAATCGTATTCCTTCATCTTTAGTTGAATATAAACGAACTATAAATGCTTCCTTTGATAATTTACCTAGAGAAGTAAAAGATAAATTGAGAACTTCTTTATTAAAAGAACAAGGATATATTTGTGCTTATTGTATGAAAAAATTAGAAGATGATTCTTCGAAAGTAAAAATAGAGCATTATGTTGCAAGAAATGAGGAGAATGAATTAGAATATAAGAATTTACTTGCTGTTTGTAAAGGAAATGATACTGAACCTTTTGAAAAGCAAACTTGTGATACTAGGAAAGGAAAAGAGGAAATAAATATAAATCCTCAGAAAAATAGTGATATTTTAACTATTAGTTATACAAGTAATGGAGAGATAAAATCAAGTAATTCAGATTACCAAAAAGACTTTGATGATACATTAAATCTTAATGATGTTTTTGGATTAGTAAAAGCTAGGAAAGAAGCCCTAAATTCATTGAAAAGAAGCCTTAGTAAAAGTAAGACTCATTTAACAGAGGATACAATAAGAAGAATATATAAACGATACTCAGAAGCAGAAATAAAAGAGTCATATGTTGGAATATTATTATGGTATCTTCAGAAAAAAATGAGATAGAATATTAATAGGAGTAAAAATTAATAATAAGAAATATTTTATAAAGAGTAGAAGGAGAGTTATAACTAGTGGCAATTAATTGGTCTTTAGAAGATGATGTAGATGATTATATAAAAAAAAAATTGGAAGAGGTAGGTTTAAAGAAATTAAAGGATTATAATGTTAAATCTAGTATGTCTGATTATATGAAAGAAGCTTTAAAAGGATCAGCAAAAACAAAGAAAAAAACAAATTTTGGACAACCAGATTTTCATATTGAAAAATATAAAATACCTGTGATTATTGAAAATAAGTTAGGATTAAAAAAATTAATATCTCAAACTAAAGAAGGAATAAAAACAGATGAAAATTCTATTCGTGATTATGCTGTAAATGGGGCTCTATATTATGCAAATCAAATGATCGGAAGTGGTAAATATAAAGAAGTAATTGCTATTGGAGTTGCTGGGGATAATGAAGAAAATATAAAAATAATAATATATTATGTATATGGAAATTCAATAAAATCAATAAAAAAAATGACAACATATGAAACACTTGATTTTTTAGAAAATAAAAGATCGTTTGATGATTTTTATAAAAACTGTATTTTAACGGAAGAAGAAAAACATAGAATTCTTATTTCAAGTAGAAGTGAGTTACAAAAATGTGCAATGGAATTGAATAAATTAATGCACAATCATAATATTACGGCTCCACAGAGAGTTCTTTATGTTTCTGGAATGTTATTAAGTATGCAAGATATCTATAGAAATGAAGAAAAAATTAAAGATGGACTTATTCCAGAAAATTTAAGAGGTTTACAAGTTGAACAAGAAAAAGATGGAGAAATTATATATAGGCAAATAAATAATTTTTTACAGAATAAGAGTATAGAAAAAGAAAAAAAAGATTTAATGATGAAATCTTTTGGAGAAATTTCGAAAGATTCACAAAGAGATGAAATCACAGAGATAGATGGAATTATAGGAAATCTTTTAGATGAAGAAGCCAGTATAAACAAACAAATTTTTACTTATATTTTTAATAATATTTATTTGTCTATAGATGGACTTGCTGGACACTTAGATATTATGGGAGAAATGTATTCTGAATTTTTAAAATATGCTCTTGGTGATGGAAAGGAACTAGGGATAGTACTTACTCCACCATATGTGACAAAAATGATGGCACAATTATTAGAAATAGATAAAGATAGTAAAGTTATGGATTTAGCTACTGGAAGTGCAGGTTTCTTAATAAGTGCAATGGAATTAATGATAGAAAATGCTAATTTGAGTTATGGAAAAGATACAACTAAAGCTTTGGAAAAAATAAAAGAAATAAAGAAAGAGCAATTACTTGGAGTAGAACTCAATGCAGAAATGTTTACTTTAGCTGCTACTAATATGATACTTAGAGGAGATGGATCAAGTAATATAAAAAAAGGAAATACTTTTAAAACACCTTCAAGCTTATATGAAAATTTTAAAGCAGATAAATTATTATTAAACCCTCCATTTACTTTTGAAGAAAATGGGATGCCTTTTATTAAATTTGGACTTTCTAAAATGCAAAAAGGCGGACTTGGAGCAATTATTATTCAAGATAGTGCTGGAAGTGGGAAAGCTATTCAGAGTAATATTGAAATCTTAAAGAAGCATACATTAATTGCTAGTATAAAAATGCCAGCAGATTTATTTATACCAATGGCAGGAGTTCAAACGAGTGTTTATATTTTTAAAGCAGGAATACCCCATGATTATGAAAAAACAGTTAAATTTATTGATTTTAGAAATGACGGATATAAAAGAACAAAAAGAAATTTAAATGAAGTAGATAATCCAAGTGTAAGATATCAAGATATTATAAAAATATATAAAGCTGGTAAAAATGCAAAAGTAAATACTGATCTTTGGAATTTAGAAGATATTTATGTAGAAGATTTTATTTCTAAAATGGGTAATGATTGGAATTTCGAGCAACATAAAAAATTTGATACTAAAGCACAAATAAAAAATTTTAAAGAGGGAATTTCCAGTTATTTATCATGGGAAGTATCTAATATTTTAAAAAATAAAAATTTGTTATCTAGTAAAAATATATTAAAAGAAGCTGAAAATCTAGAGCAAGATTTTATATCTAAAGGTGGAACTTGGAAAGAGTATTACATAGAAGAGTTATTTAATAAAATTAAAACAAATAAGCTTCCATATAAAGCCTTAGACTTGGAAGGTAAAAATGATGAAGAATATTGTTTGCCAGCACTGACAGCAGGAGTTGAAAATCAAGGACTAGCATATTTTGTTCCAAAAGAAAATGCTACTATTTTGAAAAATGTAATTAGTGTATCAGCTAATGGAGCAAATACAGGAATTATGTTCTATCAACCACATGATTTTACAGTATTACAAGATAGTTATGCTATAGAATATAAAAATGAAGAATTGTCTGAGAAGATGTATTTATATTTATTAGTGGCTTTACAAAAAAGTATTAGATATAGATTTGATTGGTCTAATAAAGCTGGTTGGGAAAAAATAAAAGGAGAAAAAATTACTTTACCTTTCTATAATGGAAAAATATGTTTTGAATATATGGAAGAATATATTCAAAAGATCGAAATGTTATGTATAAAAGAAATTGAAAAATATTTAGAGCTAAGAAAAAATCAATATAAGTTTAAATAAAAATATAAATAAAGGAGGAGTATTTAAGAATGACAGAAAAAATAAATAATTCAGAAGATGCACAATTTGCAGAAAATGAAGATATTGAGAAAAAAGATGAAATAAGTAAAGCGGAATATGAGAATAAAAGAAAGTTATTAGAAAGAACCAAAATTACAAAGCAAACATGGTCAATAAGAGAAATATTTCAAAAACGTAAAGAAAATGTATTAATAGTAGACCCTGCTTATCAAAGAAATATTGTATGGGATACTAAAAAGAAAACTTCTTTTATAGAATCACTTTTTATGGAAATAATAGTTCCTCCAATTTATGTAGTAGAGATAACTCCTAAAGAGGTATTAGAAGAAAATAGATACGAAGTTGTGGATGGGAAACAAAGATTATCAGCAATTGATGAATTTTTAAAAAATAATTTGATATTAAATGAAAATGCATTAGAATATTATCAAGATTTATTAGGGAAAAAGAGCTTTATGGAAATAAATGAAATTTTTCCAGAAAAAATTAGACAATTACTTTCTTATGTTTTAGATGTTTATGTTATAACTGCAAATTCACCTCCAGAAACTAAATATGATATATTTGCTCGTTTAAATAAAGGTTCTGAACCATTAAAAGTTAATGAATTAAGAAAAGCTCTTTATTGTTCAGAAGTTACTCAATTTATTGATAAATATCTAGCTTCTTTAAAGAGTGAAAATGGAGAATTATTTAAAGAATATAAGGAATTATTTAGTGAAAATGATATTAAAAGATATAATGACTATGGTAGATTTTATAGAAGTATAGCTTTTTATTATAGAAATGATATCAGCTTGAAAGAAGTAAAAAATTACAATTCAAGACCAAGAGAAATGATTAACAATGTTTTATTAGAATTACAAAAAGGGATAATACCTACTAGACTGGAAGAAATAGAAGCTATTTTATTATATACATTAAAGTTAAAAAGATTATTTTTTTCTTTAAATGATAGAGAATTTTTAATTGATGCATGTATTAACTTTGCTATAACTGATTGGGAAAAATTAGAGAAGAAATTAACTGTTATTTTAAGTGATGAGGAAATAAAAAGTACTTTTTCAAAATCTTCTTCAACTACTAGTAATGTTAATAAAAGATTAAAAAGAGTTATAGAAATTATGGAAGGTTAGTTATGAGGGATAAAAATGAAATATTATCATTTCAAATAAAAGCAATAATAACTTTTCAATTTTTAAATTCATACAGTATTTTAGAAAGGACATTAAAAGAAATATTTAAAAAAGAATTAAAAGATTTAAGAAATGAAAAAAAATTAAAGAATCTTCATTTTTACTATGGGGCTAAAATTGGAACATATATAGACCCTGTAGAAGAAGCTGTAAAACTTAAGGAAAATAAATATAATACTAATGAAGAGTTTAATGATTTTTCTGTAAATGAAATTATAAAACTTAATAGAAGTTTAGATATAATAAAAGGTTTTAAAGATATAACAATTAAATCTTTTAATCAATCAAAATTAGAACATAGAATGGATGACATAGTAAAAAAATTAATAGATATGAGAAATGTTTTAGCTCATGAATTAGAAAATTGTAATTTTACAGAAAATAAGCATATAATAGAAATTTTGAGTATAGAAAGATTAATAGAGTATAACTATGAACCATTGTTAAATTTTGATATAAAAATTATAGATAATATAACTTTAGCAATTTTTAGTAATTTGATTTATTTATTAAAAATTAATGAATTACTAAAAGAAAAATATACTGGATAGCTTTCTAAAATAAGTAGATGTTAAAGGTATATTGGTATTTAAATACCTTTGTTGCTTTTTTATTTAAGGTGAGATTGAAAGTCAAGTAATTAATTGACTTTATTTAATAA
>ERZ831979.2539-NODE-2539-length-12252-cov-9.251045_pt1 | contig 12252 bp, 13 predicted proteins | sample MGYA00519952_ERZ831979 | MGnify/ENA primary metagenome ERZ831979 (study PRJEB31850, sample SAMEA3708723) | human gut metagenome | biome: human gut; feature: human-associated habitat; material: faeces | place: China | collected 2014 ...
ACGAGGACAAAATCAAGGGGAGAAAAAAGGCAGAAATCGAAGCCAAGAAAGCCGCTATTCGTGCGGAGGATATTGCAAAGGGAGTGTTCGTCCCTGTCAGCAGTTTACCGCAGAGAGAGCCGATGAAAGGAGTACAAACAGCATGAATATCACTTATACACAGAACGGCGATTATCTTATCCCGAACATCGTTATCCGCAAGACCAAGCCCCTCGGACACTACGGCAGACTTCGCAAGGCGTATCTGGAAATGCACCGTCCGATACTGTTCAATGAGCTGGTGCTATCCGACAAGCTCTTTGAGCATTGCGCCGAGATTGACGAAGCGGCACGAAACCGCATGGAGCTGATCGTGCGGTCACTGGCAGAGCAAAACGGCGTGACCGAAAGGCTGAAAGCCAAAAACCAAATGGAATGGGTGCGGCAGATGAACGCTTGCAAGGCACAGGCAGAGGAAGTTGTGAAAGCGGAATTGATTTATGATTGAGCGAGAAAGTCCGGGCAGAAAACTGTTCGGACTTTTCTCATATGTTCCAAAATGACGGTAGAATCGTTCACAAGTTTTATGGTATAATATGAATGTGAGAATTGAGCAACAAATCGGGTTTTATCGAGTTGCCTTTATAAAGAACTGTAAAGGAGAGATATTGTGGCTGTTGATAACGCAAGTCAGATTGACGCAATTGCAAACGATAAAGAAAATGCTTGTTTGGTACTCCTTATTACCGACCATTTGAATTGGGACAATGAGTTTGAACACTTGAAGATTTTACAAGATAAAATCAATGCGTATGTGGCTTTTATCGAAAGTAAACAGTACGATGAAATATACCCCAATGCTGATTTTAAGATGGCTATGATAGAAATCCATTTCAAGTATGACATAACAGATAGCTGCCAGAAATTTTTGCAAGTAGCTCAAGATCAATTAGGTCAGATAGGGATAAAAATCAAGGCACAGATTAGTTAACATTTTCCAGTTTGTCGAACTGATAAAATCCCTTTAGGAACGAAAGGGCACTTCTATACTCTCCTATCGGGAGTATGTGCGTCCTGCGGAGCTTCATTCCCGGTCAGCAGAAGAAAACTGCCCGACCGTGAATGTTTCGTCACTTCGTTCCGTCAAGGGAGCTACACTCCCTTGCGACGCTTGTGCGTCTATCCCTTGTGGACTTGCCGTCCGCAAACAGCATGAAATGCTGTTCGCCGCCAGCAAGGTTTATAAATTGCATCAATATCTATCAGTCAAATGGTGAGCAAGAAAGGGTGATTTACATGAAAAAAATGTTTATACTGGTTATGGCAGTTATGCTCTGTTTCACACTAACTGCTTGCAATGAAGAAGGAAGTATCGACTTTCCTTTTGAATTGTCCAGTATCGAAAATGTGGAAATGTTCCGCTTCACTATTCCTGCGGATGCGGAGAAAAAAGTGATTACCAAATCAGAAGATATTGAAGAAATTTATCAGACTTTTGAAAGTGTTTCTCTGAAAGATAAAACAACTGAACCTACTGCTGGTGGCTCAGTGACCAGTTTCCGATTTAATCTTTCTGATGGTACATCTTATGAGGTTATCTATTCGGAGGTCGCTGTAAAAGCTGGAAGAGTCATCACAACAGGCATGGAACAAGATTTCTTCACTTCAGCCGATATAGGAGCATTCTGGGGGAGTTACGACTACGAAGTAACAACTGCATCGGAAGATGAATTGCCAGCATTATATGAGTAAAAAATGAACAGGTATTAACTAAATTTCTATCATAAGTGATACAATTTAATACTGAAAATCAGACCGTTGACTGGTCGCACTATGCGAAAAGTTGACGGTCTTTTTTTATCCCCAAAATCAAAAAAGAAGGTCAGCACAATGGCAAAATTCCGTTTGTTCCATATAGTTCAATTATTCGCTTTCAAACTTTCTGTCTGAAAACAGCATAAAATGCTGTTTTCAGACGGCAAGTCCACAAGCTAATGTTCCTTTCTTTGTTGTGTTTTTATTTCCTCGATGGTGGTCGGTGGTTTTTCTTCGGCATAGTAGCCCTCCTTTTTGATTTTGTGTAAAGGAAAAAAGCAACCGTTTTCTGTACGAAAATAGCTGCTCCTGTCCAAATTGTTACCAACTGATGATAACAGGAATTTTTCTAATATGCTACCTCAACTCTTTGACACTTCTCTACACAAAAAGCCGTCAGTAAAATTAGTCCAATGTTTACGAATGAACAGATAAAGTAGGTAACCACATATTGCACCGGCAGTATTCAGAATGATGTCATCAACAGCGACATTTCTCATAATAAAATACTGTGCAAGCTCAATCAATGCAGACATACCAAATCCAATAATGGCAGATCTTTTCCAATTAGCATCGCGGAACAACAGCGCAGGGAAAAAGCCAATAGGAACAAATATCGCCAAATTCCCAAAAAAGTTAATTAGGGTTGCAAAGAAAAAGACAGGAGTTTTAAACAAATCCTCGATATAATCTTTGAACACCGTAAAGGGAATTAAACTTAAATTAGATTTCCATGTAGGACGCTCAATCAAAATACGAATATCTCCCCAAACACCAGGAGAATCCATCCAGATATATGTTGGCCACAATGTCAGAGCAAGAATACCGAATATCGAAGTGACAAACAAAATAAGTCCCGCTTCATGTTTGCGTGAAGTACGCAAATTCATCGCAGACAGTGCTTTCATTCGGTACGGGGTAAAACACAAAAAAATGAGAACCGCTGGAATAGCTACTATAAGCACTCTTTGTAAATACTGTATCAGAGTTGTCATGCTGTTTCCTCCTTTCGGGCATATCATCATCTTTCACTTTGTGTGGATAAACTTATCCAATATAATTGTACCATGCAAAGCACGAACTTTTCAATTACTATCTCCGTACAAATGTGTAATTTTTCTATGAACGCCGCACTTTTTCGCCGCTTCACTTGCCGCCCTGCGGCGTTCCTCGTTGTATGGGGCGGTCAGACGGAAAGAGAAACGCCCCTTTGCAATCTCAAACTCCATACAGCCCGTGTCCGGGTCTGCGTCGGTCTGGCGGCACTCGCCGGGGTGCGCTGCGGCGTAGGCGGTCAGCCTGTTCTTGAGGTCGGTGTCGTGTGTGCGGATATAGATTAGCGGGTCTTTCTCGTCAAACCAAATATCGGTGGTCTTTTCCTGCTTCGTAAGCCCTGTTCTCATAAACTCTCCTTTCTGCGCCTCTGTTACGCAATAGGGGGCTTTTTCGGGTGTTTTTCTTGGCTCTTAACAAGGTAAAGAAGATCGCCCTGAAGGACGCGGGACTTGATGAGGTTACGCAAAAAATCGTGTTCACCCGAGAGGAGTTGAGCCGCAATTCTGGCAAGCCCTGCTACATTCTGGAGTTCTACACGGACAAGTGTGCGTATTCCTACAAGGTCGATGCAGTATCCGGAGACATCCTCGAAAAGAACATCGAGTGGCGTTCCCGTCAGGAGAGCGAGCCTGTTTCGGAAACAGTTCAGAGTTCCGATTCCAATCAGCGCAGAATAGGTTAACCCACGATAAGGGCCTTTTGAGAAAGTGCGTACCCGCAGTGGGCGTGGATATGCCCGGCGGCGATCCGGCTATTACGGCCTCTGAAGACATCCCCTTCGATGCCGCGGCCATGCTGGGAGAAGATGGCTTCCATTCGCTCATGGACTCATTGGCTGCAATACAGAAGCCGTGAAATCGACAGGTAATCATATGGAGCATACTTCGGCATACATAAATTGCCAGGAGCCGGACTGCGTGATACGCGCAGTCCGGCTCCTGACCTGTAAGGAGACAATGGTCGAAAGTAGCCTAAATTGGAAGTAAGATGAAGTCTTTTTATTTGGCGATACGCTCCAGGATTTCGATCAGCAGCTCGGTAGTGATCTTGACATCCTCTATCTTGCAGGTTTCATTGGGCGTATGCACATCCACCAGTGTCGGCCCAATGGAGATCATATCCAGATGAGGGTTCTTCTCCGCGAAAGCACCGCACTCCACACCGGCGTGCACCGGCTCCACGATCATATCCGTGCCGGTCAGGTGCTTATAGGCATCACAAGCGATATGGGTCAGCTTGCTGTTGGGATTGACCGCCCACCCAGGGACATGGCCTTCGCTGTCGAAGGTAAACCCGAAGCTGTTAGCCAGCGCGCCGCAGATCACACCGATCTGAGTAGCATGATAGGCAACACTGCTGCGGGCAAACACTGTGAAGCGCACCATATCATCGTCAACGGACACAACACCCAGGTTGGCGGAGCTCTCCACCAGCCCGTCGATAAACGGGCTCATGGTGTGGACGTTATTGGGGACGGTGGTCATCAGTCCCACCATACCGTAGCCGATCTCTCCGGTCAGTACGCGGTCAGGCGCGGTGTCACCAAAGGCGGTGGTGAATACCATATCCGGCTCGATGTTGCCGAAAGCCTCCGCAAACTCTCCACGGAAGGTTTCAATGATAGCCTTGGCCCGATCTTCCTCGGCGGCGGAAAGAACGACCGTGGCGGTGCCAAACGCGGGGATGGCGTTCTTCGCCTGACCACCGCTGAAGGAGGCCACACGATAGCTGACGCCGCCCTGCCGCAGCATTGCCAGCAGCGTAGCGATGCTGACCAGCGCATTGGCGTGGCCCTTGTTGATGCCCACGCCAGAGTGGCCGCCCAGCAAGCCGCTGAAGGAAATGGTCAGCGCCTTGCAACCCACAATAGGCTTCTCCCACTCGGCCTTGTGGCTGTAGTTGAAGAAGTCACCGCCAGCGCAGGAGTTACACAGAGAGCCCAGCGTTTCCCAGTCCAGATTGACCAGATAGTCGCCATCCAGATACTTGGGATCAATGTCCATGGAGTCCATACCATCTTCTTCGTTGGTGGTGAAGATGGCGCGGATGGGGCCGTGACGCAGGGTGTCATCCTGCAGCAGATACAGGCACATCGCCACGCCGATACCGTCGTCGGCGCCCAGACTGGTGCCATCTGCGGTCAGAGTCACACCATCGTTGATGACCTTGATAGGGTCGTTCATGGGATCGTAGGCGACACCCTCTTCACAAACACACACCATATCCATGTGCGCCTGGAAGATCACACGAGGTACATTTTCACAGCCGGGGGTGGCGGGCTTGTCAATGATGATCTCATTCATGTTGTCCTTTTCCACGGCCAGACCATGGTTTTTGGCCCACTGGAACAGGTACTCGCTGACGCGCTCCTCGTGATGGGAGGGGCGGGGCACCTTTGCCAGCTCCAGAAACTCGGACAATACAATATCTAACGCTTTGTCTTTACTCATAGCAAACACTCCTTACTGTGCGACGGAGCAGGCTTCTTCGATAGTCATATCGCCGGAGCCGGCCAGCTTGGTATTCTTCAGCAGGGAATAGAGGATCCAATAGGCTGCAAAGGCGATGATCACACCGTCCAGTGCGGAGGAGAACACTGTCACCACGCCCAGCGTCTCCAGCAGCGCGAAGCCGCCGCCGATGACCCACGCGATGATGCCGATCCAGTTGATACCGCGCACGGGAGACCAGTTCTCCTTCTTGGCCTTGCAGATGACCCAGTAGTCGCAGATAACGACGCCCATGATGGGAGGCACCACCGCGCCCAGAATGCTGATATAGGTGTTCAGGAAATCCGCCAGACCGGCAATCGCCATAATGACGCCCAGTACGCCGCAGATCATGGTGACCAGAGGACGCTTGCTGTCCTTGATGGAGAACATCTTGCAGGCGGCCAGACCGGACATATAGGCGTTGCCGGTATTGGTGGTCCAAGTGGCGAGAATCAGCACCAGCATGGCAACGATGGGCAGGCCCAAGCCTGCGAACATGGCGGCCACGTCATAGTTGCCTGTGCCGATGGACATGATGGCACCCACCATGATCATCAGAAGAGCTGCAGGCATAACGCCAATCAAGGTGGCCTTCACCACATCGCCGCGGGTCTTACAGTAGCGGGTATAGTCTGCGTTGCAGGTGGCACCCAATGCAAACAGACCGATGACGGTAGAGATAGCGGCGGGCAGGGGCATCAGGTTCTCCGAAACGGCAGAGGCGATGTTGCCCCAACCGGCGGTGTTGATGGAATGGATACCGCCATAGGCGCACAGCAGCACAAGAAGGGGAACGGCGATATAATTCAAGACCGCCATCCACTTCACGCCGTAAACGGCGGTGATGAACATGACAACGCCCCAGATAACACAACTGAGCCAGAAGGGGAATTCTACGCCCAAATGGAACAACAGTGTGTTGAAGGCCACGGCGCAGGTGGCGGTCTGCACGGCGAACCAACCTGCCTCACAGATAAAGATAACCAGCGCCATTGTGAAGTTGGCACCTGTCATACCGAAGGCTCTGGTGGAACACATGGTGGCGTTCAGACCGGTGTCAGAGCCGACAATGCCGCCCAGGATCATCATGGTGCAGCAGATGGCAAACCCGATGAGGGTGGCCCAAAAGATGGAACCCATGGTCAGCACACCTCCGAAGATGCCGCCGACCATCAGCATGGGGATACAGATCATGGTACCCACCCAAATGAAAGCGATACTCCACCAAGAGCGTTTTTCGTTGGGTTGGATCTGGGATAAGCCCTTATCCTCCTGCTTGGTTTCTGTTACAGTCGTCTTGTTTTCTTCCATGTTGTTATTCTCCTCTCCGAAATAATCTTGGATGGGGAATGCGATTGGTCACCAAAGTACCGAGAGGGGACAGGGACGAGCCCTGTCCCTCTCGGAGATATATGGTAATGCGGTCAAATTTACTTGGTGAACGGGATGTTGCCGCCCTCATAGCCGACATTGGACAGGAAGGGCTTCCAAACGTCAAACATATTGGGATTCTTCCACCATGCATCGGGAGCCTTGATGGCACCCAGGCAGATCTCCATACCCTCTGTGATATCAGCGTTGGTCAGAGGCTCGCCAGTAGCGGCGTTGTAGTAGCAGGTGATATCAGGCACCGTCATAATAGGCTTACCGTCATGCTCCACCAGCAGGTTCTCGTTCTGGAAGTAGATGATCCACTGGCCGTCCGCGCCCTCAACATATACCTTGCCGTAGTCAAAGCCCTTGGCCTGCAGATTCTCCTGCTTGACGACCTTGCCGCGCGTCAGGAAACGGCATTCAATCCCAGCCTGTGCAAGGGCCTCAAAGGCGTTAGAGCCGTCCTTTGCACACCTGCGCAGCTCATGACCGATCTTCTCACACAAGGTCACAGTGCCGCAGGGCAGGGACTCCTCGATGTCACTTTTCCGAACCATCCAACCGGAGAGACCGGCGATCTGACCAAAGGCGGTGCAGATCCAGCGTCCGATCTCCTCACCCATGGGCGCGTCCTTGGCGTCATTCAGTTCGATGGTAACCTTGTTGTTTTTGCCGTCCGCCATTGCCAAAGGAGATGTATCCAGCCCGTTGATATGCAGCAGCAGGGTGTCCAGCGCAGGCACCGCACGGCCCGCGCCGTCACAGTCAATAAAGGGAATGTCGTTGAGCAGAGAGATCAGCATGGGGCAGAAGGTGTTAAAGCCGCCCAGCTCCACCGGAACAGAGTATTCCAGCTTACGGGGAGGATCCATCTTGGCACCCATTTCCTTCAATGCATTGAAGGCGTTGACCGCATACTGCGAGAAGTCGACATTTTTCAGCACGGTGGGAGCACCCATACCGGCGGTAACAGCGCCGTAAGCCTCCGGATCCATGTCGCAGGTTTCCAAAAGCGTCAGCTCCACCGGCTTTTCCGGATGGAGCTTCTTGTAGGTGTCCAGCAGATCTGTGCCACCTACCATGGCGCCACCGCCGCCGCCGCCCATTAAGGTCGCGCCCCAAATGACATCAATGAGCTGTTCTTCCTTTAGAATTCGCTTTGCCATGTTGTGTTCCTCCGTTTTTATTTTTTTGAGAACGTTTTCCGTCCTGTAATAAGATTATATTGATTCTGCCTTCGGAGGTCATCGGGTGGCAAACCAAGGATTCTCCCGTTTTGTTGGCCGCGAAAACAAAGAGAGACCGCATATGCAGTCTCTCTTTGTGGAGTTTGCTCAATTGGATTGTGGAAAACGACTAAAGCTCCTTTAGGATGCGATAGACCGTCGCCGCCTCATATACGGCGAGGGTCGCGGGCATTTGCACCAGATCACACCGCAAAACACTTCGTATCTTATTAAGCCGGTAGTGTACGGTATTCTTGTGAATATATAACAGCTCCCCCGTGCTTTGCGTATTAGATTCTGCGTCCAAAAGATAGGTACATAGCGTTTCTATCAGAATGTCCCCGTCTGCGGTATCCTTCAGCTTTCGAATCGGCAGCAGACAGCTCGTTACCGCTTCTTCGCCTTGCTTCACATAGTCGATGCATGATTGCACATAGCGCAAATCGCTGTCTGAATAGATCTTACGCCGCGGATACACAGCACAGAGCTCTGCAAAGCAGCGTATCATCCGGTTATATGCATCGCGGGCTTGCGAGGTGTTCTCAAGATCATCGAAGACGCAGCCGTGCGCAGCATATCCTTTCTTTTCAAGTAGTGAAACAAAGTGCTCGCCCAGCTCACGCATGTTTTCCTCGAACAGCATCCCGTCAGTCAAGGCAACAATAGAGGCACCATAGCTATCCACAATGACAACCTTATGATGATCCTGTAGATATACCTTCAGCTTTAGGATAATGTCCAGCTTTTGGCTGGCCGTCAATTCCTGACTGGTCTGGATATCCGAAACCTGTAAGACCCACATAGTATTGACGGCGCCTATGGAAATGCCCATCTGCTGCGCCAACTTCCTCATTTTAGCGGGGTCATCCGTTAATATGGCCTCGATCAACGCATCTGTGCCATCGTAGCAGGTGCCTTTGTCCCAGATGTTCAAAAATAGTGCCACCACATCCACGGCCTGCCGCAGCTTCTCATCCTCCATATAGTCAAACTCGTCTATCACCAACAGGTGCATCCCGCGATGTGTTTTGGACAGAACTGGAACATCCCAAAGCTTGAAGCATCTCCCGTCCAGCTTCATCGTTGTCATCTGCCGGGTTGTTGGCTCTGGTCGCTGCCGCAATGCTTGCAGCAGAGCATGGAAGTCCCATTGATTGGAAACCGGCCATGCTGCCGCGCCGCGCCGGTCCAAATACCGGTTCGTCAGCAGCAGTGTACAGTGCAAGCGGTCAGAAAGCAGCCGTAGGGCGGTGTTGATGTTTCTCTGCTGCGGCTCCAGAAGGGCGATGCTGTTCATCAGCTCGGTGGCATAATAATTTCCGTGCATCCGCCGGTTGTGAATATACTCCACCACATCTGTTATTACATCAGAATACCGAAAGTCCATGCGTCCAAAGGGCATGGCAATCAGCGGGAGGTTGATCTCATCCGCAACTGCGATCAGTGCCTCATCAATCCGAGGGATGAAGACCCCAACATAAAACAGGACAAGCCCCGCTGCGCCCATGCTTCGCAAGTGCCGCAAAACACTGCACTGGCGGGCAACATCATCTTTAATGGTCACAAGAGCAGATATGATCAGCTCATTTCCGATAATTAGCTCGTTGGACAACAGTTTTGTTTCCGGCCACTCCAGTACACTGACAGAGGACACCGCGCGATCTGTTCCTTTTGCTCCAGCAATCAACTGTGCTTCACGCAGCGTGGGAAGTTTTAGGCAATCCGCAACGGTCACGTTCATAGGATATCTCCTCTCAGCGGGACACTTACCAACAATCGACACTTTTTCATTCTCATAGTACCAAAGTTTCTGGTGACAGGCAATGTTTTTTTGTACAATTTCCGACCGCTTTTATTGTTTGTGCAACTAAAAAGCGCGTCAAAGGGCATCGTTGCTTCCGGATAATGACTGCCGCAGATGCGAGGCGTTTCTCTCGTAGAATCGTGCCGGATACAACGCGGGAGCCGGAATCGCCGATAGGTTCTCCACAATTTGATAAGAATTGAAAAACAAGCAGGATCAGTAGACAAAACGCCCACAGATCCTGCCTGCTTTTAATGTGAATTCGGAGTCCGTCAATGGCACTTCAGAAAACTATCTTCTGTCACACCCACCAAAGCTTATGGTTTCACAGTACCCGTATGAGGTATATGTATCGCTGCCAGCAGCAAATAACTGACAACACGGCATGAGCGCAATGCCCTCAAACCGGCATTAAAACGGATGCGGCCGCGAATTCATTGTGCTCGGTATGTATTGCCCCAAGATACGCAAGGCAAAACTATAGGAAACGGCCGCATATTCATCATAGTCACTAAAGACAAAAGATGCAGGGACGAGTGCTGATAGCTCTCGTCCCTGCGGCTTTTGTTTAATGGTCTGGCTCCGGTATAATCCATGTCGAATATATGCAAGCGTTGTCTTAGACGAATAATAAGACAGACACTTCTTGCCTGCAAACAGTGTTCACAGCGCAAAGGGCGTTGGCACTTTTTCGTTTCCGCAACCGGTGTGTGCGCTGAAATGTCCACTCGCAGCGAAGGTCTTTTCTATTTGTAGATCGCATCAGACACGGCGAAAGCCCCCTTACCTTGACGCCGTGCAATGCGGATAGTCCCGCAGCCGTCCGGCGTACAGCCGGGTGTGGGGCAGCTTCAGGAAGTGGATGGGCTGGACGACACGGGCGCGCAGGTCACCCGCGCCGCGCACCTCTGCGTGCAGCAGCATATCCTCCACAAATTCCGAGCAGTAGTAGCGGTTCGACCGCTTCCAGAGGATGTGGAAATACGCCAGGAGCAGACCGCCTAAATTATAGGAAAACTGCTCCCGCCGCGCCCACATGGTCTCCAGCGTCGCCTCCAGCGCCGCGTATCGCTCCTCGGTGATCTCCACAGCAAGGATGATGGCGGTGGTATCGGAGAAGCGGCGGAACGTCCCCGCGTGGGGGGATTCGATGACGAAGCCGCCCCAAAAGGGGTTATACGGGTGCCTGCGCCCGAAGGAATACATCCTCGTCAGGTCTCGGGACAGGCTGAGGGAGGCGTGGTTGTACTCCGCGCCGGTGATGCGCTTCAGAATACGGGACAGCATCGTACCCGTCTGTGTGATGACGATAAAAATCTGTTTGTGCGTTCCGGTCATAAGGCTCCTTCGCATGTTGGACGGCCTGTGCACCGCCGCGATGTGTGGGTCACTTGTAGCTTATTCCGACGGCTCTCCCGCCGGAAAGGTGCGTCTATCTTATCAATCACAGCTATGAATGTCAAGGCGGCTCTATGTCAAGGCCGCCTTGAAAAGTGCCGGTATACCGACTTTGTGACAGTTTTGTGACACTTTCTCCGCACTTTTGCGGGGGAAGTCAAAGGCTTCTTCTGATATGATACAGACAAGGTTGATACACGACCTGAATACTTCAAAGAAGGAGCGTAACATACCATGAAAAAGAAAACAGTTTGGAGCCTTTTACTGGCACTGGCAATGACGGTAACGGCCATCGGAGCATCAACTGCGGCATTTGCCGCTGCGCCCAATCAGGCAGAGCCGCAGACCCTCATCGCCACCGAAAACGAGGATGCCATCTGGGAGCAGATCGAGGCACTGGAGGAAAAAAGCGATGCTGTATTCCAGAGAAATGAAGCACTGTGGGACAAGGTAGACGAGGCCTGCAATGCCCTGCCTGATGACTACGATTTCGAGAACTTTGACGAGGCGGCGTTCATCCGCGGCATGACTACGCTGACGGAGGCGGAGAAGGAGACCCTTCTGAATGACATCAAGGAGCTGAACGAGCTGGATGCCCAGATGGAGAAGCTGTATGGGCAGCTGCCCGAGTGCGACAATATGCCGCTTTACGAGAAGGCACTGGAAAAGGCCGACCCCAAGGTGCTGGATGAGATCGACACCCTGGAGCAGGAGTATGACCGCGTCTGCGAAAAGCACGCCGACCTGTGGGACAAGGTAGATGAAGCGTACTTCAATCTGCCGGACGACTACGACTTCGACAACTACGATGAGGCCGCCTTCATCCGCAGCCTGAGCTTCCTGACCGACGCGGAAAAGGACGCGCTGATCGCCGACTACAACCGTCTTACGGAGATCGACAGCCGGCTGTGCGAGCTGTACAATTCCATCTGGGGCAACACCGGCTGCGAAAGCGGCATCTGCCCCCTTTGACGGAAAGGAGATATTCTGATAGTATAAAATCAACATCGTGCCGATGCTGCGCCTGTGCGCAGCATTTGGCGCTGCTTTCAAGGAGGTCACTATGGGACATTCCATCTATTTGGCGGACGATGAAAAGAGCATACGA
>ERZ831979.2541-NODE-2541-length-12249-cov-3.717566_pt1 | contig 12249 bp, 8 predicted proteins | sample MGYA00519952_ERZ831979 | MGnify/ENA primary metagenome ERZ831979 (study PRJEB31850, sample SAMEA3708723) | human gut metagenome | biome: human gut; feature: human-associated habitat; material: faeces | place: China | collected 2014 ...
AAACTTTTTATGTAAAAGGTATGCAGTTTTCAGGATTCAAACTTCCGGAAATTGAAAATCCATCTACATATTTACAGTTGATAAAAAATGCTGAAATCATTATTACAACATCTTTTCATGGAACAGTTTTTTCGACTATATACCGAAAAAAATTCTGGACTGTAAAAAACGGTGGAATGTTTGGTAATGACGATAGAGTAAAGACTCTAATGCATTTGCTGGATTTAGAGGATAGAATGATTCCAATAGAGTTTGATGATGGCTTCAACTATCTGAAGGAAAAGAACTATAATAAGTATGAACACCTGTTAGAGAAAGAGCAGGAGAGAGCATATACATACTTAAAAAAGGCACTTGTTGATAGGAGGATATAACTGAAGCGTGAAAAGTGAAAACAAGAATTTTCTACTAAATGTTGCATATCAGTTGCTTTCTTATGTTTTTCCGCTGATTACAGTCAGCTATATATCGAGGCGGTTGGGTGTAGATAATGTCGGAATTTATTCATACACCTATTCTATAGTCTATATGTTTATGCTTGCAGCAATGCTTGGAATAAACAACTACGGAAATCGTGAGATTGCGAAAGTCCGGGACAATAGGGATGAACTTTCGAGAGTGTTCTGGTCAATCTATCGACTCCAGCTCATGGTTGTAGGAGTTGTGATTGTTGGATATTTGAGCTATTTGCTTCTTTGGTGCAAAGCATACAAGGAAATTGCAGCAATTCAATTCCTCTACCTTGTGTCCGTATGCTTCGATATTAACTGGTTTTATTTTGGACTTGAGAAGTTCAAACTCACAATCACGCGAAACTGCATCATTAAAGTGCTTTCTCTGGTTTTAATTTTATGTTTTGTAAAAACTGAGGGAGATTTGGCAGTTTATACGTATATTATGGCGGGATCCACGGTCGCAAGTCAGTTATATTTGATTTTCTCTCTTCATAAGTACGTCAATCGAGTCAAAACAACGCTTCAAGATTCACTGATGCACCTAAAAGGTTGTCTGATCCTATTTGTCCCTGTTCTGGCATTCGGTATCTACCGCGTGATGGATAAAACCATGCTCGGTTCGCTTTCTACCGTCACGGAATTGGGATATTATGAAAACGCAGAGCGTTTGATTAATATTCCAATCTCTGTGATTAATGCCCTTGGTACGGTTATGCTTCCTAGAATGGCCTACCTGCTTGAAAATAAAGCTTCAGAAGATTCGAAGAAAACGATTTATGCATCCATGAAGCTTGCACTTCTGTTGGCAAGTGTGATGGCTACGGGCCTGTATTTGATTGCTGATGATGTATCTGTTGTGCTGTTTGGTGAGCAATTCTTAAAGAGTGGGAGCATCATAAAGATATTGAGCGTCACAATTTTAGCGTCTGCGTGGGCAAATGTGATTCGCACCCAATACCTGATTCCCATGCGAATGGATCGTATTTATGTAAAATCTACGGTTGGCGGTGCTATTGTGAACCTTATTCTGAATACATTATTGATTGGAAAGTACGGTTCGTATGGTGCTTGTGTCGGGACCATAGTAGCAGAGTACTTTGTTATGCTTTATCAAACAATCTGCGTGCGAAACGAACTGGATATTGATGAATACGCAAAAATGCTTTTGAAAGATCTGTTATCTGTAGGAATTATTATGTCAATAGCATATTGTGTTGGATGTTTTTTTACGACAGTGGTTGCCCGCCTTATTGTGAACATACTTGTTTCTGTTTTACTTTTTATAGTGTTTCACCATGAATATATTTTATGTGAGTTTCTGGGAAAGTCGAGTCATTCTGGAAAAATGAATAAATGATAAAATCGTTTTAGTCAAGGTAAAGAAGATGTATATATTTGTTGTAATGGCGTTTGTTCTAATAAGCCCAGTTATTGGAATTGTTATATCTGTATTGCTGTTTGCGCAAAAACATTTTTCGAGACTTAGCGCTATAATATTCGGTACATCCATGGCGCTGATGATGTATTGCTATATACCGGATTCTGGAAATGATATATTTAGACATTTTATCTCCATGAATTCATATAAAAATATTCCCTTGTGGCAGTGCTTTGGAAATTCTACATTCCAAAGTGGAGTTTTCACATGGGATTTGTGGCTTTGGGTAATGGCTCGATTCAATAATATGCAATTACTTCAGGCGTCAGGAGCATTTGTTGCATATACGATGCTAACATGGATGATTTTCGATTATGCATGTCTTAATTGTCTAAAGATGAAGCAATGGATTACAACTCTTCTAATAGGGGTGACAATTGTCCCAATATTGGATATAGGAATTGGAATTCGGTATGCGAATGCATTCATCATTGCAGGGTATGCATTTTATAGGCATTACATAAAAAATATAGGAATCATCCAGACAATATGCGTCCTTCTGGCAGCGGTTTTTTTACACCATGCGATAATTCCGATAATAGTGGCTTGGGTTGCGTTGCCTTTTTTTTCCAAACACAAGGGAATATGTACGCTTGCAACAGTGGTGCTATTATCTTTATTCACGGGGTATGTGCAGACAGTTCGCATTGGATCAACAGACACCATTGTAGGTATGCTCTGCAACAGCGTGATAGGAACAACGCAGGTATATACAAGTTACGCAGTAACAAGTTTCCACTCACTGTTTACAAGATATCTTCAAATGATATTTGCTGGAGCGTTATTGACCAGACCTTATGTTGCGTCTTCTAAAGGGGATATAACTCAAAATAGTAAGCTGTGGAATTTGTCTTGCATAGTATTCATTGTGGGCGCATCAATGTCGTTTAATTTGGGATCAAACGGAAATAGATTTTTTGTGATGTCAATGATTCTTTCACTTATTCCGTTTGCACAAAGCATTGAGGAATGGCCTTTCCTCGGTAAGAGAAAGTGTTGTTGCCTAGATATTGCGATTGTGTTTTGCGCAGCAGGAAGCTTTGCCTTATATTTGTATAATATGAACTGGGGAAACGGATCGCTAGCGTCTTTCCTGTTAGGGGGAATAGCAGCGCCTTTGATGATGATTCCTTGATACATTTTCAACATTGCGGATCACAGCCGTGTCCAACTTTGACATGTAAGTTCAGTCGAGAGGGTAGATGTGTTCTTGAATTGAACAGGGTACTCTTGTAGGCGGGCTTTAATTCCAAGTGTAATTGCAATATGCGTCCTTCCGCGCCCTTGATTTTCAATCGTTGCAGTGCTTTTCTTTAGTTCGGTGAACTGTTAAGTGCTCAACGGTCATCCTCTATGAGCTGATGCTGGAGAATGGCAGCACCTTCTTCAGCAGTGAAGTCGTCAATGATCTTGAAGAGTTCAAGAATCGCAGTCAAGCCATTATTGCCAACCGCTATGATGCATGTTTGGATGATGTGGCTGACAAAGTCTATACGAGAGATATTTTTAAACGTGATTAAATAAGGTATCTTATTTATATCTGTTTCATGAAGAGATTCTTTGTTCTGCATCAATTATCTTATAATTAATACTTTATCACTTTTCTCAGAAAAACTACTCCCAAGCACCTTTTTTCTTTGGCTACATAGTTTTTAATCCTCACCTTTGCATCGTTGATCAACGAAACGTGTGAATAGGAAAATGAATTTAAATCTCTAAAGAAAAAAAGTATGAGTGTAATTTTCAGGACGGTGGAGAGACCGTCGGACCCCAGGGTTGAAAACTCTCCCAAGAAGTATTATCCGCAGTTGGTGACATTGGGGCAAAGCGTGGATTTGGCGTTTATTGCACAGAAGATGCAGGACCGCTCTTCTCTGTCTATCGGTGACATCAAGAGTACGATGCAGAACTTTGTGGAAAAGCTGAAAGAGCAGTTGCTGGAAGGAAAGACGGTTAATATAGCCGGGCTGGGTGTCTTTATACTGGCAGCCAAATCGAAAGGTGAGGAAAAGGCTGATGACGTGACAGCCAAGAGTGTGGAGAGCGTCCGTATCTGTTTTCAGGCGAATAGGGAACTGAAGATATCGAAGGCTGCTACCCGTGCTGGAGAAAGGCTGGATTTGGTGAGTTTGGATGATTATCTTAAGGGGAAGACTTCTATAGATGGTGGCTCCGGTTCGGAAGGAGGAGGCTCGGATTCGGATGGAGACCAAGGTGAGAATCCACTGGGATAACAGTAGCGATGAATTATTAATCAGATAATGGATAATCTTTATGAAGAAAACGTGGAATGTGATTTTGAAACTTATTATTGCCGTAGCGAGTGCTGTGGCAGGTGTGATTGGCGGACAGACAATGATGTTTTAGTCCGATAGGATTTGATAAATAAAAAATGAGAAGAGCTGCTGGCAGGAAATCTGTCGGCAGCTCTTTTTTTAATCCTTGTATGCTTCTTCGTGTACCCCCGCTACTGCTCGTCCGCTGGGGTCGTTCTTTCCTTGGAAAGAGGCGTCCCATGCCAGCGCTTCGGCGGTGGAGCATGCCACACTGGGTACGCTGGGAACACTCCGGGCTGCGCTTTCACTGGGGAAATGCTCTTCGAAGATGGTGCGATAGTAATACTCTTCCTTATTTTGCGGGGTATGTATCGGGAAGCGTTCGGCGGCATGTGCCATCTGTTCGTCGCTGACGGCAGCGGCAGTGACGGCTTTCAGCGTATCAATCCAACTGTAGCCCACACCGTCGGAGAACTGTTCTTTCTGCCGCCAGGCAACGCTCTGGGGGAGTATGTCGGCAAAGGCTTCGCGGACTACTTTCTTTTCTATCTCCTTGCCGGGGCACATCTTGACTGCCGGATTGATGCGCATGGCAACATCCAGGAATTCTTTGTCGAGGAAGGGGACACGTCCTTCCACTCCCCAGGCTGCAAGGCTTTTGTTGGCACGGAGGCAGTCGTACAGATGCAGTTTGGAGAGCTTGCGCACGGTTTCTTCGTGAAAGGCTTGCGGGGTGGGCGCCTTGTGGAAGTAAAGGTAACCGCCGAACACCTCGTCCGCACCTTCGCCGCTGAGTACCATCTTGATGCCCATGCTTTTGATGACACGTGCCAGCAGATACATGGGGGTGGAGGCGCGGACAGTGGTTATGTCATAAGTCTCAATGAAATAGATGACGTCGCGGACAGCATCGAGGCCTTCCTGAACGGTATAGTTTATCTCGTGATGCACGGTACCGATATGACGGGCCACTTCGCGGGCTTTAATCAAGTCGGGAGCACCCTTCAAGCCGACGGCGAAGGAATGGAGCTGCGGCCACCAGGCATCTGCCTTGTTGTCTGTCTCGATGCGTTTGGCGGCATATTTCTTGGCGATGGCAGAGATGACGGAAGAATCGAGTCCGCCACTGAGCAGGACACCGTAGGGGACGTCGGACATCAACTGGCGCTGTACGGCGGCTTCAAGTGCGTCGTGCACAGCCGTGACTTGTGTGCTGTAGGCTGTCCGGCCTATCGAAGCCGGCGCGGCATTGCGTTCGGCGGCAGGGGTGTAGTTGTCTTTCACAGCGGCATAGTCCATCCAGTCGCGGGTGTACCAGCGGTGCATCTTGCCCTCGCTCCCACGGTAGTAGTGGCCGGGAAGGAAAGGCTCGTACTCATCGCAGAAACCCTCAAGAGCTTTCAGCTCACTGCCGAAGTAGATGTGTCCGTCTTTGTCGCGTCCTATATAAAGGGGGATTACGCCGATGGGGTCGCGAGCGATGAGGTAATCGTCCGTTTCTTCATCATAGAGGGCGAAGGCGAAGATGCCGTTCAGCTCTTCGAGGAAGCGGATGCCTTTGTCTTTGTAAAGGGCAAGGATGACTTCGCAGTCGGAACCTGTCTGGAAGGCGTATTTTCCGGCATAGCGGGCACGGATGTCGCGATGGTTGTAAATCTCGCCATTGACGGCAAGCACCTGTTTGCGGTCGGGTGAATATAAGGGTTGTCCGCCGGATTCCGGGTCGACAATGGAGAGGCGTTCGTGGGCGAGAATGGCGGAGCCGCCTACGTAGATGCCACTCCAGTCCGGCCCACGATGACGGATTTTCTGCGCCATCCGTAGCGCTTTGTTTCTCAACTCAGGAGTTTGAGACTGTATGTTGAAGATTCCTGCTATTCCACACATGAGAATTAAAAATTAAAGGTTAAAAATTAAAGAAAGGGAAATCATTTCTTGTTTTCTTTTAGAGGTTCGAGGTAACGATCTATTTCTGTTGCCACTCGTCGTCCGTCGGCCAAGGCACGTACTACGAGGCTGGCGCCGTGGGCGGCATCGCCTGCCACGAATACGTTCTCTGCAAACTTCGGTTGCTCGGGCTTGAGGAAACCCATGGCAAGAAGCACCATATCGGCTTCGATGACCTCTTTCTTACCCGTAGATTTCATGATAGGGCGGTTACCGTCTGTTGCCGGAAGCCACTCCACTTCTTCCACTTCCACACCGCATACCCTGCCGTTCTTCCCGATGAACCGGGTAGAGGCGAGGGACCATCGACGGGTACAGCCTTCTTCGTGGCTGCTGGTGGTTTTCAGTACGACGGGCCATTGCGGCCAGGGAGTATCCGGGTTGTGTCCTATGGGCGGTTGGGGCATAATTTCAATCTGGGTTACGCTGACGGCTCCCTGGCGGATGCTGGTGCCTATACAGTCAGACCCGGTATCGCCGCCGCCGATGACGAGTACCCGTTTGCCGCGGGCGTTGACGAGTTGGTCTTTCGGGAAGGTATCTCCATCCAGAATATGGTTCTGCTGTGCCAGCATGTCGAGGGCAAAGTAGATGCCTTTCAGCTCCCTGCCCGGAATGGAGAGGTCGCGGGCGGTGGGCGTACCGGTACAAATGGCGTAGGCATCAAATCCGGCAGGCAGTTTCTGTACATCGACATGGACTCCCATCTTGAACAAGATTCCTTCGGCCTCGAGGATTTTCATGCGGCGGTCGATGACGGCTTTGTCCAGCTTGAAGTTGGGGATGCCATAGCGCAGCAGTCCTCCCGGCATCGGTTTGCTATCGAATAGGGTAACTTCGTAACCTTTGGCGTTCAGCCGTACGGCAACGCTCAATCCGGCAGGGCCGGCGCCGATGACGGCTACTTTCTTTCCGTTGCGTTCGGGCTGGAGGGGGGTGATGTAGCCCTCGCGAAAAGCAGCCTCGGCGATGGCGGCTTCGTTCTCGCGGATAGTGACCGGTTCGTTGCACGAGAGTTTCAGTACGCACGACTTCTCGCAAAGGGCAGGGCAGATGCGTCCCGTAAATTCCGGAAAATCATTCGTACTGTTCAGTATTTGATAGGCTTCGCGCCATTTGCCCCGGTAGAGCGCGTCTTGGAATTCCGGGTCTTTATTGCCCAGCGGACATGCCCAGTGGCAGAAGGGTACGCCGCAGTCCATACAGCGCGAGGCCTGGAGTTTGCGGTCGTGGCTGTTCAGTGTCTGTTCCACTTGGCTGAAGTCTGTGATACGTTCGTGTATCGGACGGTAACCCGCCTCTTGGCGGGGGATATTGAGGAATGCTTTTGGATCTCCCATGATGAACAAATTAAAAAGTTAAAGAATTAAAGAATGAAAGGGGAATTTCCTTAGTCTTTCATTCTTTCATTATTAATTCGCGATTCAATAATCGCGTTGCATTTCTGCAATCTTCTGTTGCAATTTCTGCATCTGCTCCTCTTGCAGCACTTTTTTGTATTCGATAGGGACTACCTGGATGAACTGGTCGGCATAGCGTGGCCAGTCATCGAGCATGGTGCGTGCCAGTTTGGAACCGGTGTACAGGTAGTGCTGGCGGATGAGCTCGTGCAGTTCCTTGCGGTAGGAGGCCTCTTCGATGAGGCTCAGTTCCACCATTTCCATGTTGCAGAAATAGTCGAAGTTGCCGTCCCGGTTCCATACGTAGGCCACACCGCCGGACATGCCTGCGGCAAAGTTGCGTCCCGTCTGTCCGAGTACTACCACGCGCCCGCCGGTCATATACTCGCAGCAGTGGTCGCCTACACCCTCCACTACGGCTGTGGCACCGGAGTTGCGGACGGCAAAGCGCTCGCCTGCACGGCCGTTGATGTAGACTTCACCGCTTGTGGCGCCATAAAGCAGGGTGTTGCCTGCAATCGTGTTTTTCTCCGCCTCGAAGTTGCTCCGTACCGGAGGCAGGACGGCGATACGTCCGCCACTCAGACCTTTGCCCAGATAATCGTTGGCCTCGCCTTCCAGCTTGAAGTTGACACCCGGGACAAGGAATGCCCCGAAACTCTGCCCGGCGGAGCCTTTGAACTTCACGTTCAGCGTATGTTCGGGCAGCCCTTTTTCTCCGTATTTTGCGGCAATGACACCAGAGAGCATGGCGCCGCAGGCACGGTCGGTATTGGCGATGGTGTACTCCAGCGAGATTTCCTTCTGGTTCTCTACGGCTTCGGCGGCGGCATGTAGCATCTCTACATCTTTCACATGGTCGATGCCATGCTGTTGGTCGGTGACGTGGCGGATGGCGGCTTCATTGTCTACGCGTGCCAGTAGTTTGTCGAAGCTTATCAACTGATGTTTCCTGATTCCGTCATCCGGCTTGCGGACGATAAGGTCTGTACGTCCAATGATGTCGTCCAGGCGTTCCACCCCGATTTCCGCCAGGTATTCGCGTACCTCTTGGGCCAGGAAAGTGAAGAAGTTCACCAGATACTCGCTGCGTCCGCGGAAGCGCTTGCGCAGTTCTTCGTTCTGTGTCGCCACCCCTACGGGGCAGGTGTTCTGGTGACATTTGCGCATCATTACGCAACCCAGTACGATCAGGGCGCTGGTGGCGAAACCGAATTCTTCGGCTCCGAGCATTGCCATCAGTATGATGTCACGGCCTGTTTTGAGCTGTCCGTCCACTTGCAGCATCACTTGTCCGCGCAGGCCGTTCAGCACCAGTGTCTGCTGCGTTTCGCTCAAACCGAGTTCGGGCGAGATACCTGCATAGCGGATGGATGATGCAGGAGAAGCTCCCGTACCACCCTCTGCACCCGAGATGACTATCAAATCGGCCTTTGCCTTTGCCACACCGGCGGCAATGGTGCCCACACCGCTTTCTGCCACCAGCTTCACGCTGATTTTTGCCCGTGGGTTCACGTTCTTCAGGTCGAAGATGAGCTGTGCCAGGTCTTCGATGGAGTAAATGTCGTGGTGGGGCGGGGGGGAAATCAGCGAGATGCCCGGAATGGAGTGGCGTGTCTTGGCAATCACTTCATCCACTTTGAAGCCCGGCAGCTGCCCACCTTCGCCCGGCTTGGCGCCTTGGGCAATCTTTATCTGTATTTCGTCCGCATTCACCAGATATTCTGCGGTGACACCGAAACGTCCTGAGGCCACCTGCTTGATGGCGCTGCGCAGACTGGTGCCGTCTTCGCACGGCATGAAGCGTGCCCGGTCTTCGCCTCCTTCGCCCGTATTGCTCCGGCCATGCAGCTTGTTCATGGCAATAGCCATGGCTTCGTGGGCTTCGCGGCTGATGGAGCCGTAGGACATGGCGCCGGTGACAAAGCGCTGTACGATGTTCTCTACCGGTTCCACCCGGTCTATGCTGATAGGAGCGCGGCGGAAGTCGAGGAAATCGCGTAGGAAGATGGGAGATTCCTTGCTGTCTACCATGGCAGTGAACTCCTTGAATTTCTTATAGCTTCCCAGGCGTGTGGCAAGTTGCAGTGTGCTGATGGTTTCCGGGTTCCAGGCGTGCTTCTCACCATCCTTGCGGAAGGCATACAGTCCGCGGTTCGGCAATAGCTCCGCTTCCCCCTTCTTTTTAAGAACCTCCATCCCTTCCTTGTGGAAGGCGATGGCGTCGCGTGCCACTTCATCCAGGCGTATGCCTCCGATGCGTGAACTCAGTCCGCCAAAGTAGGCATTGCTCAACTCCTCGCTCAGTCCTACGGCCTCGAAAATTTTCGCGCCCCGGTAAGAACGGATGGTGCTGATGCCCATCTTGCTCATAATCTTGAACAAGCCTTTGCAGACGGACTTGATATATTTCTTTTCGGCAGTGGCGTAATCGAGCTGTATTTCCTTTTCGTTCACCAGTTTGTCGATGACGGCAAAAGCCATATACGGATTCAGTGCGCTGGCTCCGAAACCCAGCAGCAGTGCGGCGTGCATCACTTCGCGGATTTCGCCGCTTTCTACAATCAGTGCCGTCTGCACCCGTTTGCCCACGGAGATAAGATGGTGGTGTACCGCCGACACGGCAAGCAGTGACGGAATGGCGGCATGGGCGGCGTCTACGTCGCGGTCGGAAAGCACGATGTAGTTCACTCCTTCGTTGACGGATTCTTCCGCCTGCTTGCAGAGGGTTGCCAATGCTTGCTGCAATCCCTGGCACCCTTTTGCCACTTCGAAGAGCAGGGGCAGTTTCACGGTCTTGAAGCCTTTGTACCGGATGTTGCAGAGAATATCCAGCTGGGCGTTGTTCAGGATGGGATGGTTCAACCTCACCATCTTGCAATGGTTTTCGCTGGGTGTCAGTATGTTCATGCCTACGGCTCCGATGTATTCGGTCAGCGACATTACCAGTTCTTCGCGTATCGGGTCGATAGGAGGGTTGGTGACTTGGGCAAACTGCTGGCGGAAATAGTTGTACAGTAGTTGCGCCTTGTCCGAGAGTACTGCCAGCGGGGTGTCATTGCCCATGGAGTTGATGGGTTCGGCACCGGTGGTACACATCGGGACAATCAGCCGTTCCACGTCTTCTTTGGAGTAGCCGAAGATGCGCAGCATGCTGTCGTAGTTCTCCACGCTATGGGAGACTTTGCGACCGCTTTTCAGTTCGTCCAGCTCGATGCGGTTGCCGGCCAGCCAAGTGCGGTATGGTTTGGCTTCGGCAAGTTGTTTCTTCAGTTCGCCGTCATAATATATTTCGCCTTTCTCGGTGTCTATAAGCAGTATCTTGCCCGGTTGCAGGCGTCCTTTTTCCTTGATGTCTCCCGGCTCGAAATCCATCACGCCGACTTCGCTGGCCACTACCATCATGCCGCCCTGCGTAATCAGGTAGCGTGCAGGGCGCAGTCCGTTTCTGTCGAGCATGCCGCCTGCATAGCGCCCGTCGCTGAAAAGCAGTGCCGCCGGTCCGTCCCACGGCTCCATCAGGATGGAGTGGTATTCATAGAAAGCTTTCAGGTCTTCGCTGATGGGATTCTTTTCGTTGAAAGATTCCGGCACGAGCATGGCCATGGCGTGCGGCAGGCTCAGGCCCGACATGATGAGAAACTCGAGCACATTGTCCAGCGAGGCACTGTCGCTCATGCCCGGTTGCACGATGGGGCGTATCTCCCGGATGTCTCCCAGGGCGGGAGAGGAGAGTACACTCTCACGGGCTTCCATCCAGCCGCGGTTGCCGCGGATGGTATTGATTTCGCCGTTGTGTGCCAGCAGGCGGAAAGGCTGTGCCAGTCCCCAGGTGGGGAAAGTGTTGGTGCTGAAACGGGAGTGCACCAATGCCAGTCCGCTGGTGAAGTAGCTGTTGGTGAGGTCGGGGAAGTAGTTGCGCAACTGCAAGGAAGAGAGCATGCCCTTGTAGACGATGTTCTTCGTAGAGAGCGAGACGATGTAGAAATCCTCGCGGGTGGGGATGTTCGACTTGCGTATTCTGTTCTCTATCCTTTTCCTTATTATATAGAGTTTGCGGTCGGCAGTTTCGCTTTCCGTAAATCCGGTGATGAAAATTTGCTTGATGTCCGGTTCGTTGGCAAGAGCCGCTTCTCCCAATATTTCGGGGCAAGTGGGCACGTTGCGCAGATGCATCAGGGTCAATCCCTCCTTTTCAATCTCTTCGATAATGACGCTCAAGATGACAGCCTGGTCTTTTCCGTCTTTGGGAAGGAAAAGCAGGCCGGTGCCGTATTTCCCTTTCTCGGGAACGGGAATGCCCTGCAACAGAATGAATTCGTGCGGTATCTGCAGCATGATGCCGGCACCGTCTCCGGTTTTGTTGTCCGCCCCTTCCGCTCCACGGTGGCGCATGTTTTCCAGTACCTTCAATGCCGATTCTACCAGTTCATGTGATTTTCCTCCCTGGATATTGACCAGCATGCCTACTCCGCAGGCATCGTGCTCATGGGATGCCTCATACAAGCCCAACTGTTTGGGCTGTCGCTGGTAATCCTCTGCTTTTGTTTTGTTGTTAAAAAGTTCTTGTTTCATGATTATAAGCTTTCTTTATTGCTGTATAATATTGTTTGTGGTTTCAAAATGTTCGGCAAATATATGGTATTAATTGCAAAATGCTAATATGTGTTCCTGCCTTCTTTCTTGCAAAATTCCTGCGATAGAAGATGAAGTTATGAATTGATAGAAAATAC
>ERZ831979.2542-NODE-2542-length-12247-cov-2.407398_pt1 | contig 12247 bp, 11 predicted proteins | sample MGYA00519952_ERZ831979 | MGnify/ENA primary metagenome ERZ831979 (study PRJEB31850, sample SAMEA3708723) | human gut metagenome | biome: human gut; feature: human-associated habitat; material: faeces | place: China | collected 2014 ...
AACAGGTCGTCACCGACCAACTGGCATTTGCTTCCCAACGCTTCAGTCAACAGTTTCCAACCGGCCCAGTCGTTTTCGTCCATGCCGTCCTCGATAGAGTCGATCGGGTATTTAGCAACCAATTCGGACAAATAAGCGACCTGCTGCTCGGCAGTACGCTTAGCACCTTTGGCTCCCTCAAATTTCGTATAATCGTATACGCCATCATGATAGAATTCGGAAGAAGCACAGTCCATAGCAATCGTCACATCCTTACCCGGCTCGTATCCGGCAGCTTTAATAGCGGCCATGATGGAGTTCAAAGCGTCTTCCGTTCCATCCAAAGCAGGAGCGAAACCACCTTCGTCACCGACAGCCGTACTCAGGCCGCGATCGTGCAACACCTTCTTCAAAGCATGGAAGACTTCGGCCCCCATACGCAAACCTTCACGGAAACAGCAAGCTCCAACCGGACGGATCATAAATTCCTGGAAAGCGATCGGGGCATCAGAATGCGAACCGCCATTGATAATATTCATCATCGGGACAGGCAATACATATGCATTCGTCCCGCCGATATAACGGTAAAGAGGCAGGTCCAAATAGTTAGCTGCCGCCTTGGCAACAGCCAGAGAAACGCCTAACATGGCGTTGGCGCCTAAATTAGACTTTGTCTTCGTGCCGTCGAGTGCCAACATCTTGTGGTCGATGGCACGCTGTTCCAAAGCACTATAGCCCACCAAGGCCGGAGCAATCACCTTATTCACATTTTCCACAGCCTTCAACACGCCTTTACCTCCGTAACGTTTTTTATCTCCGTCACGCAATTCCAAGGCTTCGTGCTCGCCCGTAGAAGCTCCCGAAGGAACCGACGCACGGCCCACCACACCGCATTCCAATTCAACCTCTACTTCTACTGTCGGATTACCACGGGAGTCCAATATCTCACGTCCTTTAATTGATTTGATTTTCATATTTACTTTTGTTTTTAATTAAACATCTTTTTCTATGGCAAAGTTCATCACTTTCCGCCATTCGTACAATACCTGAAAAAAGGGATTCTAACAAGACGCAAGATACTGACTTTTAAGTACGCCCGCAAATAGGAGAAGTTAAATATGCAGTTTTATACCGACAGCCAGACTTAAAATTTCTTTAAATTTGATACTGCGGTCACCAAAGAAGGTACAGAAATCAGTATCGCAAGCTCCTAATTCATAATACAAAGAAATGTCCTGTATCCACCAATTAGATACATCCGGCACATCGTACATCACACGCTGACCCAAAGAAAGATTGGCACGAATACGGGTAGAAAAACCGTAATATCCTTTAGGATAACGGTCTGGCTCATGCGTCCAAAACTTATCGCTCAATACGGAGGACAAGAACAAACTGCATGACAAAGGCTGAATCACCCACGCACTCTCTTTCACGCGTAACCGCCAAGGCAAATACGACTGTTTCAGAGTGAAAACGGCCTTATTATGTTCACTTTCAAATTTAGGCAAAAAGCCCAACATGATATCTGTCTCCCACTGCTGCTTCTTCCCGTAGGTCCATCCCGTACCGATTGAAACGACACCGATACTTCCCGCAAACTGTATCTTGTAATGGTCGGGAATCAAACGTTTCCACCCTTCCATACGGCGTGTCATCATTTTCTCATAGCGTGTCGGAACTGTATCCGATGCCGCTTCCGTCACACTCTGCCCCATTACCCAAGAAGGTATGCCAGCCGAAAGCCATATACTAAAAATCACAACGTTCAATTTCATATCCTTCTTCTTTTATGGTAATGACGTAATACCCTCGCTTCCCGACTGTCGTACATCCGTAATATACGACTCCATCTTCAAAAAACTCTTCTTCAGCCCAACGGTGGATGTGGCCGAACAGACAAAACTGCACATGGGGGAAACTGGTCACATAGTGTTCAAAGGCACGCCCCACATTGTTGTTGAACTCCCCGTCGCCGGGCGGCACGTGCATGGCTACAATGGTTTTCTCTATGCCCGCCGGCATATTCCTCAATTCATCCTCCATAAAATTGAAATCGGGCACCGGATGACTGTAATCATATTCAAGCGCGTTGGTATTCAAACAGATAAAACGCACGTTGCCCACCGTAAAAGCAAAATTATCCTCTCCGAAAACTTTCAGATATACATCGAAACCCGTCCCCAGACAATCATGATTCCCCAACAGGCAAACATACGGCACCCGCAATTTATTCAAGAAATCCCGTGCCCATAAAAATTCTTTCGTCTCGCCGAAATCCGCCACATCGCCGCCATGCAACACAAAATCAATGTCACCGCGGTTATTGATGATATTCACGACTTCTTTCGTCTCGTCATACCGACGTTGGGTGTCGCTGATCATGGCGAAGCGGAACTCACGCCTTCCCCGCATCTTGTCTTCAATCAAACGGATGTTCTTCTCCGTCAGCCCGACCTCTCCTTCTATACGCGTATCGTAGGGATGATATTCGATGATTTCGCAAGAAGACAATATCCCCATCCCGCAAAGTAGGCCAACGACGGAATTGTATATTCTGCTCATAAAAAACGCTTTTGAATATCAAAGATAGAAAAAGAAGCAATATGAAACACAAAAAAAGTCCGTTTCAGACTATTTGGAAAAATAATCCCTACTTTTAGAACAACTGCCAAGGCATATACCACAAGAAAAAAGCACAACAGGGGACAGCCTCACAGAAGCCCTGAAATCAATCTCAGCCAAATGAAAAATCAATCTCAGCCAAACGATTTTTCATTTGGCTGTGATTGATTTTCGTTTTGGCGCAGAATGATTCGCCGCACTTACCAGCATGAATTACAACATGTTACGCAAAGGAGTATAGAAATAAAGAAATTATACATCACCACATGCACACATCAGCACGGAAAGATGCCCTCAAAACGTTTTTTAATGGCTTCTATCCTTTCCCGGGCAAGAGGAGGCACGTCGGTCAACGGATAGTCCAACCCGAGTTCCTTATACTTAAATATCCCCATCGTATGATAAGGCAACCATTCTATTTTGCGCACAACCTTGTAATGTCGTACAAACTCGACCAGTTCATCCAACAGCGTGTCGTCGTCCGTCAGACCGGGTACCACCACATGACGAATCCAAACCTCCGTACCCCTCCTTTCCAACTCGTCAAGCAACGCCCGGGCATTCCGTCCGTCACTTCCGCTGACTTTCCTGCAAAGTTCAGGGCGAAGCGCCTTAATGTCGAGAAGCACCAGATTCGTATAATCCAGCACAGCACATACGCGCTCATTGAACACGGCTCCTGAAGTATCCAATGCCGTATGAAGACCTTCCTCACGGCAGAGACGAAAAAACTCACGACAGAAATCAGCCTGCAATAAAGGTTCGCCCCCCGTCAACGTCACCCCTCCACGGGCTATGAAACTGCGTACCTTGAGCACTTCGGCAAGCAATTCCTCCGGAGTCATTTGATAACGGGGCGGATGACCGGCATCCCAAGTGTCCGGATTATGGCAATACAGACAACGAAGCGGACAACCTTGAAGGAAGGTCACAAAACGAATTCCGGGACCGTCAACGGTCCCGAAACTCTCAAGTGAATGTATTTTACCCACTAATGGTTTTTCCATATCCTTTATATTACAAAGAGTGGTTGATGGTACGCGAAATGACATCCAACTGTTGTTCACGCGTCAACTTCACAAAGTTCACGGCATAGCCGGACACGCGAATGGTCAACTGCGGATATTTCTCAGGATGTTCCATCGCATCCACCAACAGATCCTTGTCGAACACATTGACGTTGAGATGCTGGCCACCGTCCGGAGTGAAATAACCATCCAACAGTCCGACCAGATTGCTTACCTGAATATCACGTTCCTTACCTAACGTAGCCGGAGAAATGGCAAAGGTATAAGAAATACCGTCATGTGCATGATGGAACGGAAGTTTGGCCACCGAAGCCAACGCCGCAACGGCTCCTTTCACATCACGCCCGTTCATCGGATTAGCCCCCGGTGCAAACGGAGTACCGCCCTGGCGGCCGTCGGGAGTCGTACCGGTTTTCTTTCCATACACCACATTGCTGGTAATCGTCAGGATGGACTGCGTGGCAACCGCATTGCGGTAAGTCTCGTGCTGACGGAGGTAATTCATGAATTTCTCCGTGATTTCCACTGCGATGGCATCCGTGCGGTCATCATTGTTGCCGTAAGGAATATACTCGCCTTCACGCTCGAAGTCCACGGCCAGACCGCGCTCGTCACGAATCACCTTCACCTTGCAATCGCGAATGGCAGCCAAAGAGTCGGCCACGATGGACAAACCGGCAATACCGGTAGCGCGGATACGTTGTACGTCGCCGTCGTGCAGGGCCATTTCGTATGCCTCATAGTCATACTTGTCGTGCATATAGTGGATAATCTTCAAGGCGTTCACGTACACCTTGGCCAACCAACGCATCATCTGCTCGTATTTCTCCATCACCTCGTTATAGTCGAGATATTCGCTCGTAATCGGCTCGAACTTGGGAGCCACCTGCACACCGGTACGCTCATCGCGCCCGCCGTTGATGGCATAAAGCAAACACTTGGCCAGATTGGCACGAGCACCGAAGAACTGCATTTGCTTGCCGATTTTCATCGGAGACACACAGCAGGCAATGCCATAATCGTCACCGTAATCCACACGCATCAGGTCATCGTTCTCATACTGGATGGCCGAAGTGTCGATAGAAACCTTGGCACAGAACTTCTTCCAGTTCTCCGGCAATTTGTCCGCCCACAGCACCGTCAAGTTCGGCTCCGGAGCCGGTCCGAGGTTGTAGAGCGTATGCAGGTAACGGAAGCAAGTCTTCGTCACCAACGTGCGGCCGTCGATGCCCATTCCGCCCAATGATTCCGTCACCCATACCGGGTCGCCGGAAAACAAGTCGTTATATTCGGGCGTACGCAAGAACCGTACGATGCGCAATTTGATGATCATCTGGTCCACCAGTTCCTGCGCTTCCTCCTCCGTCAGTTTCCCCTCGCGGATGTCTTTCTCTATATAAATGTCGAGGAAAGTAGAAGTACGCCCTATGGACATGGCCGCACCGTCCTGATCCTTCACAGCGGCCAGATAAGCCAGATATACAAACTGCACGGCTTCGCGGGCATCCTTGGCCGGACGGGTCACATCGAATCCGTATGCGGCACACATCTTCTCAAAATCCTGTAAAGCATGAATCTGTTCCGTGACCTCTTCACGGTTACGGATGATTTCATCATTCAGTTCCTGGATGTCAAGGCGTTTTTGGAACTGCTTCTTGTCCTCAATCAAACGTGCAGTACCATACAAAGCCACACGACGATAGTCACCGATGATACGGCCACGACCGTATGCATCCGGCAAACCGGTGATGATAGCCGACCGACGGGCCGCCAACATCTCCTCCGTATAGGCAGAAAACACTCCTTCGTTGTGCGTCTTACGGTATTTCGTGAAAATCTCCTTCGTCATCGGGTCGAGATGATAACCGTAAGCTTCCAGACTGTTTTCCACCATACGGATACCACCCTTCGGGAAAATACCACGCTTGAGCGGAGCATCCGTCTGCAATCCCACAACCACTTCGTTATCCTTATCTATATAACCCGGCCCGTAAGTCGTGATACTTTGAGGGAGTTTGGTTTCGGTGTCATACACGCCTTTTTCACGCTCCACCTTAAACATCTCGGTCAATTTGTTCCACACTTTGCGGGTCTTCTCCGACGACGGCTTCAGGAAAGAATCATCTCCCGTGTAAGGAGTATAATTGTTTTGAATGAAATCACGCACGTTGATTTCCTTCTTCCACAGTTCGCCTTTGAAGCCGGCCCAGCTTTCGTTGTTACGTTCCATAATTTATCCGTTTTAGTTATTTATGTGCTAACCGGCTGCAAAGATACGGAGAAATAACGGAATCCCCTATACTAATTTGTAGGTATTTCAAATTTAAAACTATCCTTAGACTACTTTTGTATTCATTCCAATCAAAAACCCGGCCAATGATGAAATCGGATATACATCCGGTCAGGGGTACGGGTTACTGTTCCCAGATAAGGAGGCTTAAAGTCACAAAAACGATTTCCGGAATCCAATATTAGGCGGTACACATTCTGCCCGGGCAACTTTACCAGAATCATTCCTTTGCTGAATCCAAGAAATTCATACAGGCACTGTTCTTTTTTATCATTCACAATCAGATGCTTGCCGATAATAAAAACCTTGCCGGTGGCACAGACCTGCACATCTTCTTTCCGGAACGAGAAGTCCAGCCCACGCTCCCTGAAGCGGAACATGTATGCGGCATCCTGCTTGACCAGTTCAAACCGCCCGATCCGCCCGAGTTCCGGCATCTTTTCGTAGAGCCTCTGGGTTTTGCTGTCCCAATAAACCTGCTTTCCCGCAAAGTCATACCCCTTAAAAAAATCCCCTTTACATTCCACCTTTCCATAAAGTTCCGGCCTCAAATCACGCCCTTTCGCATCCACCACCGTCACCTTCCCCCGAAAGACAGCATCATACGGATAAAAACATAGGGCAAAATAAGGTTCCGGCAATCGCTCTATCCGCGTGAACTGCGGGGCACAGACCTCTTTTCCATCCAACGCTATGCCGTATTTTCCGCCCTGCATAAACACTTCCATCCCCTCGCGCTTCTCTTCTTTCCGTTTGATACGGACCATCTCCAGATTCACCAACTGTTTTTCCATGGCCTCCTCTCCTATATATATAGGATAAGTATTGCACGTTACGGAACGCCCGGCTTGCCTCCCCTCAAACATCCGCTGCCAGTCCCATTTTTGTATCGGCATGCCGAAAGCCAAATACAGTCCCACTTGATCCAATATCATCACGTGACTTTTCTTGCAGGATACGCGCATCCCCCGCCCCACCTGCTGTAAATATTTGGCTAATGAAAGCGTGGGACGGGCAAGCTGAATGACCTCCACTTCCGGCACGTCCCATCCTTCTGAGAATATGTCGACGTTGACCATCAACGTGATACGGCCGTTCCGATAGTCTTCCACCAAGCTTCGGCGTTCCTCCGGCGGTGTCTTTGCGTCAATCATGCAACAGCTTACCCCGCCCTTCCGATAATACTCCACGATATGACGCGCATGCTCCCGATTAATGGCATATACTATGCCTTTTTTCCCCGAAGCAAACGTTTGGTAAGTATCATACAAATGCCGGATGCTTTCAGGGCAATCCATCACCGTGGCCATCTCTTTCAACTGATAATCTCCATCCGCACCGCGCTTGGACAACAACCCCACCCGGCGTACCGCCTTACTGTTCGGGTCGGCACTTATATATTCAAAATCAGCCAGCCACCCCTCGTCGATAAAGCGTTCCATACTCCACGCTTGGAGCAACACCTCGAACAAGTCCGTGAAAGGTTCGCCGCTCAACCGGCAAGGCGTAGCCGTCATTCCCAAGAAAAGAGCCTCCGGCCACTTTTCCCACAATATGCGGTAGGTCTTCGCCAAGGCATGATGAGCCTCGTCCACAACCACAACAGAAGGGCAAAAAGAAAGACTATCTATACATCGGCTCAACGTCTGTATGCTCGCCACCCGGACGTTCTCCGCCAACAACGCCTTCCGGCCACCGGCAATCACCCCGTGACGTACTCCGAAACGAGACAAGGTTTCCGAAATCTGCTCTACCAATTCTATCCGGTGCGTCACGACCAACACCCCGTCCGCAGCATTCTCGCGAACCACGGCAGCCATCAGGAACGTCTTTCCCGTCCCCGTAGGCATCTGCACCATCACGCTCCTGCTCCCGCCCCACCATTTTTCATACAGGCGGTGCTTCATCTCCCGCTGATAGCTGCGCAATTCCGTATAACCAGAATCTACTTGCTCCATATCCTGCTATATGCTATAGCTGTACTATATGACAAAAGCAAACACAACACGAATACCACAGCAATCGGTGCATTATGCCCGATATAATAAAATATGATGTCAAAGACCAACATGTGTACCAAATACCATTCGTATGAAAAACGGTTAGTCCACTCCAACAACCGGTTAAGCGGCTTGATTCCCACCTTATAGATGATAAGCGCAAGAGACATATAACCCATCAAAGAGGGTATATCATTGTAAAGTTTCCATGGCCACCCCGCGAAACCCATTATGCCTGTCAACCCCACACCGGCCACACACAACGTCAACAAATATTTCCACCGGGGTACTTCCAGTGCTTTAGGATTGTCATGATATATTTCTGCCATCTTCATCCCTAAGCAAAACTCCCATAAATATTGCAGGAAGAAACTGTTCCAAACCCGTTCCTCGGCATATCCTAACAGGCCTACGGTTGTTGACCATAACAGGCTGACAATGAGCGCAAGCTTTACCCCCCCGAATGTTAAATAACTTAACAATAAGAGGCCAAGCAAGATAGAACTGAATGATAGTAGACACAAACCACATCTGCCCTCCCATAGAACTCTCCAGTTCAGGAACAAACATTTTGAAAAGTAACAAATTGCCCAACAGAGGCATGAACCATTCACGCCCCATACAAGCCATCCAGACAGCCGTGGCCACGCACAAGACGGCCATCGGCATATAAATCCTCGTAAAACGTTTCTTCAGGAAAGCTATGTATCCTAAAGGCTTACGAAGGTAAGAAAGGTATAAGCCAAATCCCGAACAGAGGATAAAGACGTGTACTCCGGCACCACCAAAGGCTGCTGCTTTTTCCCATATTCCGGAAATCCCCAACATCCCTACAAGATGCATGATTACTATGGTAAAAATGGAATACCCGCGCAAAAAGTTTACCACATCAAGCTTTTTCATTTTCATTTCAATCTTTAAACGGGTTACGATAAATCCCAAGCAGTTGCCGGCCGAAATACAAAAAGAATTTCACATCATCCACAAAGTATCTCCTGAACATTCGCTTGGGCTCCATCAGGAATCTGTAAAACCATTCCATCGCCAACATCTGCATCCATTTCGGTGCCCGTTTCACATTGCCGGCCTCAAAGTCGACCGTAGCCCCCAAAGCCATCCAAATATCGACTCCCGGCATGCGGCTTTTATGACGGAAAATCCATTTTTCCTGTTTGGGCGCCCCCACACCGACCAATACCACATTGGCACCGGAAGCATTGATGGTACGGTAAATCAATTCGTTTTCCTCCGGTTTGTTTTCAAAACCATACGAAGGAGACATCGCCCCTACTACGATTTCGCGCCCCACCGAGGCATTGATACGCTCCATGGCCTTTTGCGCCACACCTTCCATCGCCCCCAAAAGGAATATCCGGCAATCCGGATTATCCTTATGATATTGATAGAAAGCCGTAAAGAAACTGCTACCCGGAATGGCTTCCGGTATTCCTTTCTTCAGCAAACGAGAGCACAAATACAAGATTTTACTGTCGCAAACCACCCACTCCGCCTTTTGATAAAGGTCATAAAACTCACGGTCATGCTGGAGTTTGACCAAATGATCGAGATTCGGAGTGACCAATACCCCGCGTTTTAAGCTTTGCAGCAGTTCAATCCGGGTAATGGACAAGAGGTTCGCATTCAAAATACGAACAGACATGAAATAAAAAAATTAATGTTATCGATTATAATCTATGCCTACAGTCCCATCTTATGTCCTGTAAGTTTCCATTGCACATGCTTTAAAAACACCTTTATAGCATGCGGTAAAAAACGGCTCCAACAATACAAACGTCCCACATTCAAGGTTCGATTCAACGCAAAACAGGATAACAACTTCGAATCCCGAACGAAACGGAAATCAAGACTCATTTTAACATCATTATCCACATTTCGCTCATGTACGACTTCGCCCCATAACGGCTCGTCATCCTTAGTATCCAATCCGAGAGAGATAATAATGAGTACCAAACTCATACACCGTTTTCAAATGAGATCCAACCGTAAAGTCTTCTACCCTTGAAACGAAATGATTGTTTGGGAAGCTTATCCACAGCGCATAGTTTTGTTTTAGGAAATACTGTAAACCTCTTTTATAAAAGAAAAAAGTTTCGCCGCAGACCTTTTGTGCATCATTTCGTACCGTAGCCATATAGTTGCAACCCAATACGTCATCGTTATCCAACCACGAAGTAATTACTTTTGTCGGCTGAACACACCCTTGCAAATCATTCTCTATCCAACGCGCGAAAACTTGCGGATAGAACCGGGCATATTCGGATTTCACAGGTACATACTTAAAATTTTCACATCTTTCCGCCCATCCTTTTACACGCTCACGATAAACCGGCGGAGTATCCCCATCGAAAAGTACAACCCACGTAAAATCCTTACAACTTTGCTGCAAAACACTGGGCAAAGTATATTGTTCAAAAAGGCGGAACCTATCTTCCAACCACGCTTCATCCCGGGTCGCCAATCCACGCTTATCCTTGTTCCACAACGGAAGGTTGAAACGTGTCAACAAATAGTGCCGAACGGGAGTAGTGCCACACATAGTTAAAGCATGAGAAAATTAATAGCCTTTTTTCAAGTGCTTACTTACATTAGCCGTGTTTCCGCTTCCTATCAGGATTTTTTCGACCATCGTCTGTCTGTACAAGGATGTAGCATAGCCAGCCATCCTGTTTTCTCCTGGCGAGGCAAGTCATGGCCATTCCCTAACATGACAATGCCTTTTGGAGATACTCCAATGAGTGCGACCTCTCCCTCCTCAACTGTTCCGCGGGGAGGGTATAATCAATGTCGGTAATCTCGGGGAAGTCATCGCCGACTGACACTATGCGGCTTTCCAAAGCCAGCTTCTGGAGAATGCTCGTCAGGCGGCTGTTGGTCGAGTGCTTGCTTTTTATGACAGAATAGAATGGTTTTGAGAAATTTACAGAGAACACAGTACCATGGAAAGAGTTGGTCACGACAAATTCCGCATTGGCGAACAGGCCGACAAAGTCTGACGGCCCTGCTGTCAATATTTCCTGTACGTCATCCCCCGAATGTTCCGGATAGGCGTCCCGGCAGATGCGAACGATCTTAAGGTTACGCTGTTTTGCTATATGCCTTGCCAGCCGGAGCACATAGTCACACGGCTTTATGGTGACGATGTAGACCAAAATATATTTCTCTTTCGGGCACATGTCAAACCTGGCCACCTCAAGCCATTCCTCGTGGTCAAGGATGAGCGTCGGGTCAAGGACGACATCGACATTCCGCTGCAGCAGGTTGCCCAGCAGCGTTGATGCCTGCTGCTCACGCACCGATATGTGGGAAAACGCAGACAGCCATTTCTTGAAAACAGCCTCGGCCTCTCTTGATATTTCAGACAGTCCTATGCTGGACGCATAAGAGATTTTCCTTGTCTGCTTCTTGTCGAAGCATGCCAAGAAAGGCTCCAATGAATAGCCCTTCATATAATTCCACACCTGGTCACTCCCGATGCAAATCACGTCATAATCAAAACCAGCCTCGTACAAGGACTTCACCGAGGGGTAGAGCGTTGGGGTCAGGTGGTTGTATTTTGAGTGGAACTCGTCAAACCGGCTGTCGCGTAATTTCTTGTTTTTATGATGGAAAAGGCAAAACAGGTTTTGCACTACGGGCAGTAGCCTGACCTTGATGTCCTGCCTGAGAGAGATGGGCACGGTTCTCCTTTCGCCTTTAAACTCATGTCCGGGGTTGATGCCAAACAAATAATTTACTACTTCTGCATCATATCCCATCTTATGCAATTTCCTATACAAAGCGCAACACTGCAGCTCTGCACCGTAATTATTCACATTAAGTATCGTAAAAATTCCTATCTTCATTGTTGATAATTGTTTTGTGCTGCCAAAGCATGATGATCATCTCGCCTTTGCCAAATAGAGAATTCCTGCTTATATTTTCTTCAGCTCCTCGAAAAGTCGCTTGTTGACCACTTCACGGGAGTAATTCTCCATTACCCGGTTCCTCATCTTGACGGCGATTTCCTGTAAGTCGCAGGTCTCCCTGATGTGAGCTATCCTGTCAGCATAGTCTTGCGGCTCCCATCCATTGACGGCAAGCCGGTCATCGCCCACGATGTCGCGGTTGAAGTGGTAGTCGCTCACGATGGGCACCAGCCCCTGGGCCATGGCCTCGTTAAGTGAGTTGGAATGCCCCTCGCAACGCTCTTTGGTCGGGAACACAAACAGGTGCTGCGACTGCATTATCTCCTTGATCTCGTCGAATGGGGTCAGCCCTTTGCGGGTGATGTGGCTCTTGAACGGCGAGTTTTCTATCATCCCGTC
>ERZ831979.2546-NODE-2546-length-12226-cov-599.867801_pt1 | contig 12226 bp, 9 predicted proteins | sample MGYA00519952_ERZ831979 | MGnify/ENA primary metagenome ERZ831979 (study PRJEB31850, sample SAMEA3708723) | human gut metagenome | biome: human gut; feature: human-associated habitat; material: faeces | place: China | collected 2014 ...
GGAGGTCGCATGTTCGAGTCCTGCCGCCGCAACAATGATCGGGTAAGAAGTTGGTTTCAACATTCTTATCCGATTTTCCGTTTTAGAAACGGGACTTTTTAGATTTAGCAGATGTTTAATATCATTGGCCAGTAAAACGGACAATGAAAAAAAATGAATGCAAAAGAAATCGATTTTTTGAGTTCGCGTGAAATAGTAGGATTCACGCTTCCTGTGTTGCATACCAAGGGCGGGTACTGGTATGTTGACTTTTATGCTCGTGACCCAGTTTCCGGTGTGATGAAGCGCAAGAAGTATATGCTCAACAAGTATAAGTCTGATCATAAAAAGCGTATGATGGGCAGTCTTCTTATTCACAATATTACTGCGAAATTGACAGCAGGATGGAACCCATGGGTGAATGCTGACCAGTCGCGCCAATTTACGGAAATACCAATAATTTTTAGTAGATATAGAGATTATATTAAGTCGATGACTAATAAAAAGTCGATGAAGGAAAAGACCTCTATTGACTATCTCAGCCGCCTCAAGATGCTCGAAACCTTCATAGAGGAGTGTAGGAGTATCAAATATGCTTATCAGATAGACCGAGCCTTTGCCATTGACTTCCTGGATCATCTGATGTATGATCGTGATGTATCAGCTACAACCAGGAATAACTATCGTTCCTGGTTTGTCTCGTTCGGTACTTGGCTGATGGATCGAAAGTATATTTCTGAGAATCCTGCCATCGATATTCGCAATATTGCGCAAACAGAGAAGTTCCGGAATCCATTGACTCCTGGAGCTCTCAAGAAGATGAAGGATTATCTCTATACTCATGACAAGCATTTCCTTCTGGCTTGTCTCTTTGAGTATTATACTTTCATCCGTCCGAATGAGTTGACCCAGATAAAGATCGGAGATGTATCTATCAAGAATCAGACTGTCTTTATCAGTTCTGCCATCAGTAAGAACCGCAAGGACGGAATGGTTGCCCTTAATGATGAAATCCTGAAGCTGATGATAGAACTGAAGATCTTCGAGCATCCTAGCCATTGCTACATTTTCGGAAAGAGTCTGAAACCTGGTGAAAAGAGAGCGGCTTATAATCAGTTGCGAGTAGAGTGGGGCAAGATGCGTGAAGCCATAGGCTTTCCTAAGGAGTATCAGTTCTACAGTTTGAAAGATACCGGCATTAGAGACTTGGCCAATGCTCAAGGTATAGTTGTTGCTAAGGAGCAGGCACGACACTCTGATATATCTGTGACTAATCGCTATATCAAGAATCAGATGAAAGTAAACGAGGAGACTAAGCACTTTAAAGGTGGGCTTTAGTCTCCTCGGAGATTACGACATCATGTAGAAGTAACCTGTATAGATTGGCTCGATATCATCATTCTTGATTTCGAGCTCAATTTTTTCGCATACAAATTTCTTGTTGCGGATGATGTATATCTTGGAAGGGTCCGGTATGACATCTGACTTGAACTTGACTTCCATGCAATTTCGATTATCAATTTTGATAACTGAATTATGGAACTTACCAAGTGATATGACACCTGTATTGGTAGAATTCAAAGACAGAGAGAATAATTTTGTGTCCCCTATAGAACTAACTCCTGCATACTGATAATCAGTATTAATGCGGTAATCGGTTATAAACATAGGCCACCTCGACTTATTTCCAACCCAAGAAATATGGCCATATGGCTTGTCATACGCCTGCACTTTGCCTGGCAGAATGAAGAAAACACTCATGACCTCCTCTTCATCTTCGCTTTCTTCCATGCTTGACTCATCATCTATGGCATCCTGTACGGATATGTAGCTATATCCGTCATCATCAACATCGCACTCCTTGGAATCCGCTTCCTTGTCATTAGGTATTGACAACAGGCAGCGCTTCTCGTAGTGATTATCTTCTCCTAAGAATGCTGTCTTGAAATTGATATCTTCTACAACTTGCGCTGCTGGAGAGATGCAGAGATCAACGTAATCATCGGAGTTCTGGTCTCTGATAAGCGGTGACCAGTAACCTGCCAACTGCCAGGTCTTGGTATTGTCCTCCTCTACATATATGTAATAGCTGTAGAAGTGCTCGATGATGGTCTGTCTCTTCTTCTTCTCGCTCCATCCCTGTGTTGTCAAGGCGAACTGGTTGCTCTCGCCAAAATAATCAACGCTTTTGACAATATTGAAGTTTTTGAACACCTTCTTGGAGATGCTCTCATAGCTACCTCTATTGACTGAATCATCTAGCTTATACTCCAGGTTAGCGGTTGATGAAGAACTGAAAGAACCGTCCTCGTCATAGTCTGCCGAATATTCATCCAGTGGTTCTATCTCAATTGAATCTACAGAACTCAACTCTGAGGAACTGATGACGCAGCAGGTCTTCTGGGCTTCATCGAAGTAGATGGAGGCATTGAAGAATTTCCGGAATTCTTCAATGAATGTATAAGATGACCAATGTGGAAGCGCCCTGCGCAGTTCACGAGTCTTGTAGGCCGAAGCTATATATAGCTGGTTCCACGGCTTGCAGTCGAAGTCGTTGCGCTTGAGAGTGTATCCTTCATATTCTACCACTTTGCGGAAGATATACATCAAGCTTGGCTGAACTGCCAGGTTCATGATAAATGGTGCATTGTAGCCGATGAACTGCTTTGTTTTATCCACCCCAACAAAATTTGCGATTAGGTTGTTCGTTTCGTCTCTTACTGGCATGAAGCACCATCTACCTTCCGCTCCCAGGAACTCCGAATGATTTTCATTCAGTCTGTAGATGTCTTTAATCTTCAGCTGGTTTTTAAATCCCTGAGAAAAACCTTTATCAATAGTATAACCAGGTTTGTCAGCTGTGCCAAATGGAATCTCATCGATGTAGTGCTTGGTTAGTTTGTCGTTGAACTTGATGCGGGATTTTCCGCCCACGATCTGCAGTTTTATTTCAGCCTCCGTTACGCTGATGATGGTTCCTACACCCGATAGAATCAAACGACCGCTCACGTACAGTTTGCAGTCATTAAACTTCTGGGTAACCTTAGATACATCGAAGCGGCTAACATTGTGGAAAACTCTACGGTTATCCATAATCGACATCGGAAAGTTAATGTCGTATGAATATTCTCCATCGTCCGTGACGTACTGGTTGGCGTATGTTAACTTGATGGATTGGCTGGCAGCCGGATAGGCTGCCATACCATTAATAACACATGTAATCATAGGCTATTTGTTTGATTTCATTTTCTGATATTGACTCCATTTGCGGTCGAAACCATCTGGACCCGTAATGACCACGTATGATTTGATGCCCAGGTTTAGCTGTTCATTGAGCCTTTCAATGGTTGAACTCACGTTATCGAGAGATGCACCTACCTGTTCGTTGTCTGCATTAACATTGACAACAGGTGCAACAACGGCAGCGCTGCCAGTTCCCATGGCGCGACTTACGTCTTGGGCTGTGAGCGATGCCACGGTGTTGTTGCGCTGTGCAGCATCGATGAGCTGAAGGGCAGGAAGGAGCTGAGGATTATTCACGGCGTTATGGTTCGCCACGAACTCGCCAGCATGAACCACGCCAGCCTCCTTCTTATAATGGCCAGGACCCGTAAAACCGCCCTCGTAATATCCGGCTGCTTCCGCCTGATGCTGCTTTTTGATGGTAGCAATCTGCATCATACCCGCAGCTGTTGCCAGACCTGCAGCAATTGGTGCCATTATCCAACCGACGCCTTTAATGGCAGCTGCAGAAGAGTATGCATTGATGGCAGCCATAGCGGTAGATGCGATTGCCTGGGCAATCTCTATCTTCATCGCTTTTTTGTTAGCTTTAGTCTTTGCCGCAGAAATCTCCTTGTCTCGTTTCGCCTCGAGTCGCTTCTTCTTGGCAGAGTTTTTGCCGGCAGCAGAAATCTGCTTGTCGTAGTTCGCCTGAATCTTGGCAACCTCCAGGTCGGAACATGCCTGTGAGTAAGCTGAAGCTGCGCCCATCATGCTGCTGATACTACTGAAGGCTGCACCTGCTATGGCTGCAATATTCTTATAGGTCTCTTGATTCATCTGTTTCTTGGCATCCTGGTATGCCTGTTCGCTGATCTTATCCTCTTCTCGAAGCTTCTGAAGATTATCATTAACCATCTTCTGCTGTTGGATGGCAGCAATGGCGCCTCCCGCAATGGTAGCGAGATTATCAGATCCGAGTGAACCGCTATGGTCATCGCTCTGTCTGGTCATCTTCTTGGCGGTATCGAGAGCGATGTTTGCATTGTCTTTTGCCTGATCTTTGGCGTCCGGCTTGTAGGATGCATACTTGTTAGCGATACCCATCTTCATGCGCTGATACTCCTCTTCGCTTACGAGACCAGCCTTGTGAACCTCGTCTAGTCCTGCAAGTTCCAGTTTCATCTGCTGTTCGTTACCGAGGGTGAGATACTCCTGCTTGAGCTGCATCAGCGTGTCATCGTATTGCTTTTGGCGGTCATACTGGTGCTGCTGTTCGCTGCGCTCAATCTCTCTGGCTATCTGCCAGTACTCGTCAGAGGACTTCAGATAGAGAGCCTGCTTCTCTTTGAGAAACGTCTGGTCGAGTTGAAAAAGCGCCTCATTGATTGCACCCTCGTTATGATAGAGGTCGGAGTCTTTATTGTAATATTCGGCAGTGATAGCCTGTTCTGCCACTTGCCGGTCGTACTCCAGATCCTGAAGGTCTTGCGTCTGCTTGCGCTCATAATCGGCAGAGATCTTCTCTTTCTGGGCATTCAGACGCTTGTACTCCTCACTCTCAGCCTCTCCGTATTTGCGAAGGATATCCATGCGCTGCTGAAATCCCTGCTCCTTAATCTTCGCCATGCTGTCGTTGTATTCTGCCAGGCGAATCTGACCGGTAGAGTAGAGGGTAGTGGCTTCCAGCTGCTGAGCCTCGGTGCTTTTCTTGGCATCATCCAGCTCTTTTTTGAGGGCAGCCTTGCGCTTGGCTTCTGCCTTACGTGCTGCAGCTTCACGCTTCTTTTGCTCCTTTTCTGCAGTTTTTCTCTCTTTCTCTGTTGTGTAATGACCGCTGGTACCTACAGATGATGTTGTTGTACCATTGCCGCTGTCTATCTTTGTATTCTTCTTTATGACCATAGTCAGGGCCTTTCTTATCTGTTTATTATTCTTAATCGTCAGGTCGAGTGCTGCTTCTTGAGCATCCAGGGTCTTCTCTTCGCTTTGAACAGTCTTGAGTCTCTTCTTGTGGATCTCCTCCTGTTTCTTGTTTGTTTTAAGAGCCTCGCTATCTTTTGTGAAATATGAGCTTTCAGAACCAGGACCAAAAGAAGGGCGGAAGATCTTTTCCGATGTATATCTTTCTGGATGAGCATCACGTTCTGCCTGAACCGCTTTGAGCGAACCCTTGATTCTGGTTTCTCTCGTCTTCAGTTCCAATCTCTTCTTGTTAATTTCAGCCTTTTTCTCATAGATGGCTTCTGCCATTGCTGCATCGTTGAGTTTGTTGATATACTGTGTTATTACCTCTATATTATCATTATACAACTTTCCTTCGTTGGATATGCTGGCATGATAATTAGGGATAATCTTCTGCAGGTTGGCGATGGCGCTTCTTCGCTCATCCACAGTATATGCATTGGAGTGGATGATCTTGTTGAGCATATCAATCTTGTTTCTCTCATCGATGGTTGCATCTGAAACCTTTTTCGCCAGGCTGGCCTGCTGTTCTGCAACTGCCCTGTTATTCTTGGCTTCCTGGGTATTATTCCGAAGCGTTTCATTATACGAGGCAAATGCCTTCACAGTACCATAGACTGCAACCCCTACCACTGTGAGAACGGTTGCGAGAGCTGCCCATGGATTGGTGAGACTTGCCAAGCGTGCTGCCCTCATTACTACAATATAACCTTGCACACCCTTTGTCAGGAGTGCCCATGTAGCTTGTAGGGCAACCATAGCTGTGCGCAAAAGAGTTGTAGTGGCGATATAAGCCTTATCCACAGCAGCGTTTGCTGCAGCGGCTGCTGTTCTCAGCTTGATGGCGATGGTTTCCTTATACCAAAGAGCCGTGCAGACAGCGATGGCGGAACCTATTATTGTGAGCTGTTTGACGTGGGTGACCGTAAAAGTTATCAATGTTGATAATACATGTATGCCTATGCTCAGGGTAGAGATGGCATATCTGGTTACTGGGATGAGCTGTTCACCCAGTTCTACAGTGAGGTCTTCAAAACGTTTCTTTGCCTTATCCAGCTGTGCTTGCACAGTATTGTTCTGGACATTGAACTCATTGATGACACTTGTGCCTGAAGCGTATGACTGGGTAGCGAGATCCTGGGCAGTTCTTACCTGGTCCAGGTGTGAAGCTACTGCAGAGAGAACGCCAACGGCACGAGTACCATTCAGCTGCATCTCTTCAAACATAGGAGCCATTTCAGCAAACCCACCTCTAGACTTCATGGCAGAAAGAAATGTCATCAATCCCTCATTTGCATTGGTCTTCATCAAGTTTGAGAACTTCGTGACTTCTACACCGGCAATCTTTGCGAATTTAGCCGGTTCCTGATACATCTTGGTTATGAGCTGAGAGAACACAGTAGCAGAGGTAGCCTCTTCCTGCATATTCTGATCGAGTGCAGAAGCGAGACCCATCAGTTGTGCTTGAGTCATGCCTGCCTGGATGCCTACACCGGAAAGATCGGCGGTGAAATCGACTATATATCCGGCATTGGCTGATGAATTCTGTGCAAGTTCGTTGACGGCAGAACCAGTGGCGAGCATGGCTCCACGGAGTCCCTTGGTCTTATCCTCGCCAAACATCTGGGCTAATTTACCGATTTTATCGACTGCGCCTTCTCCCAAGTCATCGCCGAGCGCAACGTTAATCTTATCAGCTCCATCGACGAACTCTTCAATCATATCTTTGCTCGTGATGCCCAGGCGACCGGCAGAACCAGCCAGTTCATTGAGCTGCTCACGAGCCGTACGGGTGTCCATTCGCTTGAAGTCTTCGTTCATCCGGCGAACCTCTTCATCGGTCTGACCTGTATATTTGCGGACGTTTGCCATGGATTCCTCCATATCGGCATAGGCTTGGGCACATTTGCGGATGGTCATAGAGAGTCCTGCGTATGCAGCGATAATCTGCGATACAGCTCCCCAGTTGGTATTGAGCACGTTAACGAAACGAGACCAAAGACTTGTTGTTTCTTTTGACTCGCTATTGATGGCATTCATCTCTCGCTTAACCTCTTTGAGCTTTTGCTGAAGCTTTTTCCATTCCTCAGAATTACGCTCGACAGCTCCTGAGCGTAGCTGCTTTTGTACTGTTTTCATTGCAACAGACAATTCTTTATATGAGGCAGAAGAAAGATTGTTGAATGTTTTATTCACCTGTTCTTGGTTTGTTCGCAATGTCTTGAGTGAAGCATTTATTCGATTTATCTCTTTATCGAAAGCCTTGGTGTCATCTCCTTTTTTGAATGCATCAGTCTTTTTTTGCTTAACTTGTTCGAGCTGCTTTTCAAGCAATGCGATAGTCTGTTTTGCTTGCTTGTCATCAAGCAGAACCCGGCCTATGAATGTTTGTGTATTGTTTGCCATAAATGATATTTATTATAGTTTTCTGCAAAGATAAGAATAGCTGAAAAGCTATAAAAATACCATAAAAAAGCCATCGAATGCACCTGTATTCGATGGCTGTGTATATATTAGAGTATTACGCTGTCTTTATTTTGGGATTTTTCAAGAGCTGCATAATTTCTGAGAACTCTTGCAACTTTATTCCTTAAGTTAATTGTATTGTCAGCAAACACAAATTCCTCTTTATCAATACTATGATTTGATACCAATACTGAATATGAATTGCCGTCCTTGAAGAATAAAGATAAGTTATTATTTGGGCTATACATATCCTCTATAGTAAGCTTTGGCTCATCTTCCATACCCTTGTGAGGATAAGAAGAAACATGCTTCCCCATCCTGTTAAGAGTATGGCCAACACCTAGAGTGATGAAAGCTGCAATAGCTGAGAATATCAATATACCTACCATAATTCTAAAGTTTGTTATTATCTTTGTTGCAAATATAATAATAAAAATCAGAATATGCAAGTTTTTTATGTTAAATCTTTGCTTTAACCTTGTTATTTAACTACATCTATGTATCTCGAGTAGTTAATCCTGGAATGAGGGTTGAAGTTGACGATTTGAACCTTATATCCTTTTGTCCCCCAGCGCCACCACAGAAACTTGTGCTTGTAGGTGCGGCTGACGATGGTCGTGAGGCTATCGTAGGCGGTATATTGGCATTGTCTGGCAGGGATGTCGATGTTAAGCTGTAGCCATCGGTCTCTGTATGAGAAGACGGAATCGGCAGTCTCTGGGACTGGTGAGATGGGCACTGTGTCGGTCGTGGCAGATGAGACTGTATGGATGGTCTGTGCATCTTTGAGTCGAACCTTGAGGTCTTTGATGAGCTGGGCGTCGGTGAGGTGGAGTTTTTGAAGCTCGTCATATTTCACCTGCAGTGCATTGTTTTGAGCCACAGGCAGGGAGTCTTGGACTTTGTCATACTGAATGTCATAGTTGACGTTTGCCACATTTTGCGTCATGCGGTCGAGGTCTCTCTGCAGAGCCTCGTTTTTGTTAGCCGAACTGATGAAGGCAACCATGGTCGTGATGAGCATGATTGCCAGGAGTGAAATGATGGTCTTTGGAGATTTCATAATTTATGCGATGTCTTTATATTCTTGGATAGCGTTGAAGCATGGGCACATTTTGCGCCAGTTGGACCTGTCTGTGCCCCAGATGTCACGGTGGCCCATGATCTGAGCCGTTGGGAACTTTTGTTTGAGCTTGTGGAGTAGGAGCACAAGAGCGTCTTTTTGCGCTGGTGTGCGGTTATCGATAGGTTTGCCGTCGGCATCGATGCCACCGATATAGGCCACGTTGATGGCGGTGGAGTTGTAGCCCTGGACACCATTGCTGACATGCTCGATGGCGAGGAGTTGGTGGACACCACCATTGGTGTCGATGACATAATGATAACCAGGATTGGACCAGCCTTTTCGGTGGAACTCAGCCTTGAGGTCATCGATGGTCTGACGCTGTGAACCTGCTGTGCAGTGAACGAAAATGCGTTTAATCTGTCTCATTGTTTTTATGATTTAAAAATTTGTTTTTGATATTCTCGAACTTGGCATCGATGGCGATAGCCACGCCAAAGATGGAGCCAGCATACATGAGTGTCTGAGAAAAGTACCAGAGCACGTTGTCAGTGACATCTCGCATCTGTGATGTGAAATAGCTGACGTATGCCAGTACGATGCCAGAGGTGAGCACTACGATGGCTGAGCCGTATTGTATCCATTCTTTAGTATTTCTCTGCATGATATTTTTGCTTTTTATTATGCAAAGGTAATTAGATAGGTGGAAAAATAAAAATACCCGATAGCCACCTCGCTATCGGGTATTTATCAATTAGACCGCTCTCTCAAGCACCTCATGAGCCATCTCCTTGGCTTGGATGCGCCAAGCCTGGAAGGTGTCATACTCCTTTTGGTGCTCCTCATTGCCATCGCCATGGTTGCACAGGATGGCCTCGACCTGGTTTTGGCTGTATTTGGTGCGAACCAAACCTGCGGCAAAGTCATCGTAGGTTGCTGACTGGGCTGCAATCTTGGTGGAGCCGTCTGGCTCTGTGCCCTCGTAGCTGAAGGCGGTGATGCCCTTGTCCGCTGCCTTGGACTTGTCGTCTGAAGAAGAACCTGGAGTGTTTGTCTCCGGGTGATAGTCTTCTATTTTTTGCTCACCGAGGTAGAGCAAGAAGTGATCATCGTCATATTTGACGAAGCTCTTGCGAGCTGGATAAATCTTTTTCATAACCGTTTATGTGAATTTATAGAACTTCTTTTTGAACTTGTTGTGAAGCTCCTTGACAACGGTTGAGAATGGTAGCTCGTCACGACAGAAGTCGTTGAGGGCTTGGTCTATCAGGATCTTGGAGCCTGTATAGAGGTAGTGGTCGGTGGTTTGCCAGACCTCTGTGGTGCCCTCGATGTGGTCGATGATGCGATAGCGCAGGGTGAGGCGCTTCTTGGGCACCTCCTTGGTGACGAGGTGGGTGCTGCCGTCTGCGGCAGTCTCCTCGACCTGCACGGTCTCCTTCTCAATGACCGAGTCATCGACCTTGTAATCTATGACTTGGATGAGGAACTTGTTCTCATCCTGACCCTCACTGCAGATGATGTCCTCGATGGACTGCTGCTGTGATTTCTCCATTCCCTCGAAAGGGACGCGCGCACGGCGTGCCTTTACGAGTTTACCAAATCTTTCCATACCGATTTTCTTATATAGATTTTTTGTGTTGGCGTGTATGCCCAGCCCTAGGCGTGATGCTGCCTTGAGCTGGATCTGACGCTCTGAGTAACCTTGCTTGCGGAGTTTTGCCACCTGTGCGCAGAGATCATGCTTGAATCTCTTGCGCAAAAGGGCGTGGTCAGCGTAGATGATCTGACCGCAGAAGTCGATGCCATCGCAAGTGCGATGGACACCCCATGACTTGTTGATAGAGAGATGCCAGTCTCTGGCGAGGTGCATGACGGAGAGCTCTGCCATGAGGCGGAGGAACACCTTATCCTCGTGGAGGATGTAGATGTTGTCCATGAAGCGATAATAATGGCGGAGCCCCTGTTGGCAGAACCGCTCGAAGCGGTCATTGAGGGATTTCACCCCCCCACTTAGCAGTCTAGCTTGCTCAGGTGTGCGGCATGTAACGAGCATGTCGCTGACGTAGCGAGCCTGCCAATAGCGGAAGCGGTCGGCATCTTGGAGGATGTCGAAGCAGCGGATGGCGAGGTAGTCGAAACGAGCGAGGAAGAGCTGCCCCAAGAGCTGGGCTAGCTTGACACCGAGCACGATGCCGGGATTGTAGCTATCCACCACCTCGTCGATGAAGGCGAGGAGCTTGCGGTCTTTGATCTTGCGGCGGTACTCTGCCTTAAGCAGGTTGTGGTCGATAGACGGAAAATAGTGGTGGATGTCCATGGGCAGGCAATAGAAGGTGTCGGCTTGTGGCGAGGAGAAAATGTCTCGCTTGACAAGCTGATAGAAATAATGTGTGCCCTTGCCCTTGGTGCCAGCTGGGCTGTGACCATGGATGGTGCGGCGCAGGTCTGCCTCGACAGGTGCGAGGGCGGCATGCTGCATGACATGGTCAGCGACTGGGAGTTTGTTGACCACTCTGCGCTTGGGGAAGTCAACTGTCTTGGGAGTGTATGGCGATGTATGCCAGGACTCTGTCTGATAGGCCTCTAGCAAGTGGTCAAGGTTATGGTCAAGGTCTGACTCGAAACGCTGGACGGAGAGACGTGATGACTTCTGGCGCGCATAGTCGTAGAATGCACGCCAGAAGTTGTCGAGTGTCTCGACCTGTGGCGAGATATGGCCAAACCTTCTCATAACTCTTGCGGTGTTAAGTCTGTGTAATAATCTGTGTAAACTGTGTATCTGTGCAGATAGCCTGCACTGGAAAAATGTTGTCTGCTTTTTTAATGTTCATAACCTTCGACCGGATGACCTTATTGTCATCATCTACCAGCTAATCTTGGTGTGTGTATGTATCGCCATGGGGCGAGGACTGACCCTATTATCTCGAACAGGGTAGCAAACGATAGCCCTGTATAAGAGAGTCTCTAGTGTTTAAGTTGAGGGCGGCGCCGATGTTACCGTTGGCATTCGAGACATCATTGTTAACGTTGAGAGTCGAAGAACCGCATTGACCGCCATTGTTAGCGTTACACCCACGCAGGCAGAGACGGAAACCAGCACCAAGGGTCACACCCTGGTTAGAAAACCACTGCAAAGTTAATAAAAAAATCGGATGGAAAGAAGTCAAAGAGCGTTTTTTTGCCAATATGGGCTAAAAATTTTGGTCGCCGACCGCCAAAGGCGGTATCTGAGGGTGCGAGCTGCGCTCGCTGGGTGCTTGCGGCTACGCCGCGGTTGCCCTGTATGCTGATGCACACCTAGCAAACTTTTGGACACCCAGCAAGCTTTTGCAGACTTTAGGCAGCTGCGTAATACTCTGGCTCCACAGACCACTCGGATGCTGCTTCGCAGAGGGCGGCGCCGAGGTTACCGCAGGCACCCGAGACATCATAGCTAACGCCGAGAGTCGAAGAACCGCATTGACCGCCATAGCTAGCGCTACACCCACGCAGGCAGAGACGGAAACCGCTCTTAGCTTTGGAAGTATT
>ERZ831979.2566-NODE-2566-length-12121-cov-2.825377_pt1 | contig 12121 bp, 11 predicted proteins | sample MGYA00519952_ERZ831979 | MGnify/ENA primary metagenome ERZ831979 (study PRJEB31850, sample SAMEA3708723) | human gut metagenome | biome: human gut; feature: human-associated habitat; material: faeces | place: China | collected 2014 ...
GCGAAAGACACCAGAAAAGTTCTGCCCTTTTTAGTCATAAGATTTCTGAAACTGAGAGATAAGGCGGTTAAAAAGGACATCGACGTCTTTTTTCTGCCCTTATTCGTCCGCTTGTCGTTAGGCGTTGCGGCAGATTCGACTTTGACTTCTTCGTCGGTAAGCGGCTTGTCGTCGCCCTCGATAACGCCGTCGAAAAGGCGAATTATCCTCGATGAATATTTTTCGGCGAGTTCGGGATTATGCGTGACCATTATGATGAGGCGGTCGGAAGAAATCTCTTTGAGGAGTTCCATTATCTGCACGCTGGTTTTACTGTCAAGCGCGCCCGTAGGTTCGTCTGCGAGCAGTATTTCGGGGTCGTTTATGAGCGCCCTCGCAATGGCAACCCTCTGCATCTGTCCGCCCGAAAGTTGATTGGGGCGAACGTTTATCTTCTTGCCCAAGCCTACCTTTTCGAGAACGGCTACCGCCCTTTCGCGGCGTTCTTTCGCCCCGATACCCGAAAGCGTAAGCGCGAGTTCGACGTTTTCGAGAACGGTCTGATGCGGTATAAGATTATAACTCTGAAAGACGAAACCGACCGAGTGATTGCGGTAGGTATCCCAGTCTTTATCCGAAAAATCTTTGGTACTTTTGCCGTTGATTATAAGGTCGCCCGACGTATAACGGTCGAGCCCGCCGATAATGTTGAGCAACGTCGTTTTGCCGCACCCCGACGGACCGAGTATCGACACGAATTCGCTTTTCCTGAATTTCAGGCTGACACCTTTAAGCGCAGCAACGGTTTCATCGGCGGTCTTATACTCCTTTACAACGTCTTTGAGTTCTAACATATTCTTTCTCCGTTTTACTTTCTCAAGTACATATTATCATTATTTTATACAAAAATCAACCCCGAACGACCGTAGAAATACTTTTTTCATTTCTTTTTCTTTACTTAAACGCAAAAAAGATATATAATATGACAGGCAAGAGCAATATAGCCATGGTCTTATATGACGGACAAGGCGCGCGAACGGGTTAATACTAGACGTATAAGCAGCGGGCATAACGACGTATCAGTCAAAAACACGTCGTCAGACCACGGTTCGTATTATTCTTGTCCGGCATTGCAAAGGAGATTTCTATGTTTGACGTTCTTGTGGCGGAAGACGATTTCGCGGTAAGAAAACTGGCGACCGTCGTTCTGAAAAACGCGGGGTTTTCTTCCCGCGCATACGAAACGGCGGAAGAGGCTTTCGCGGCGGCAAAAGAAAAACGCCCGTCAGTCGCCGTCGTGGACGTAATGTTGCCCGGCGAAAACGGATACCGCCTTACGGCGGATTTAAGAAAACTCTACCCCGATCTTCCGATAATCATCGTCACTGCCAAATCGATGCCGTCGGATAAAAGGTACGGATTCATCGTCGGAGCCGACGACTACCTCGTAAAGCCCGTCGACGAAGAAGAACTCATCCTGCGCATACGCGCCCTTTTAAGACGCTCCGGAGCGGCGTCGGAACAAAAACTGACAGCGGGCGACGTTACGGCGGACTACGCATCGATGACGGCGACTGTAAAAGGCAGAGACGCTGGGCTGACGCAGAAGGAATTTCTGCTGCTGTTCAAACTCATATCCGGAGCGGGAAAGATCTTCACGAGAGACGAGCTCGTCGCGGAAGTATGGGGCGAACGACTTGACGACGACCACACGCTGAACGTACACATAAACAGACTCAGGGAAAAACTCGCGGACTCCGCGACTTTCGACATAAAATCCGTAAGAGGACTCGGATATAAGGCGGTGATAAAGAGCGATGAAAAATAAGAACGCAATCAAAAGAACGCTGAAAGAATTTGCGTTCGGACTGTTAAGTATAGCGATAACCGTCTTATTTATGCTTATCTGCGTCTTTTTGGCTGCGGAAAACAAAGAGGTCGACGGCGGACTTGTCGCTTTCATCTGCGTATGCGCCGCGATTGCAGGTCTGACACCGATATGCATACGCCTGATACGGCGACATAACGACGAAGAAAAACTCGGTAAAGCGATAGACAATATAACCAAAGGCGATTTTGCGACAGAACTGCCGGACGTATCGCCCGATCTCGAGCCTGCGAAACGCGCCGCGGAAAAATTAAAAGACGCATACGAATTCGCCGAAAAAAAACAAACCGATTTCATCGACGACTTCGCCCACGAACTTAAAACCCCTATAGTTTCTATACGGGGATTCGCAAAACTTCTGGCAAACGGCGATGCTGACGAAGACGAAAAAAAAGAATATCTCGCGCTGATCGTATCGGAATCCGACAGGCTTATCGACCTGACAGCAAACACGCTTATGCTGAGCAGACTCGGGATGAATTCCGCCGAAGTCGAAAAAAGCAAATTCCGCCTTGACGAACTCGCGAGAAAAGAAATTTTGTTGTTACAGGAAAGGTGGGAGTCGAAAAACATAGACGTTACGGCAGATCTCGACGAAGAAGAGGTCTGTTCAAACGAAGAACTCGTCGGTCAGATGATATTGAACGTCGTCGAAAACGCCGTAAAATACACAGCCGAAAACGGACACATAACCGTAACTTCAGGTAAAACCCCCGACGGTGTTTTTCTTAAAATCAAAGACGACGGCGAAGGAATGAACGCCGAAACGCAGGCGCGTATTTTCGACAGATATTACCGCGGCGACCCAGCGAGAAAAAAAGGCGGAAACGGACTCGGTCTTGCGACCGTCAAGCGCATCGCCGAAGTCCTCGGGATAAAAATAACCGTCGAATCCTCACCGGGACAAGGCTCGGAATTTACATTTTTATTTTAACTATTAAAATCTAATCCCCGCGGTTTGCGCATGCACAACCCGCGGGGATTTAATATAATCGACTCGTTTAAGAGGCTTTATCGAAAAAATAACCTCGGATTTATTATCCGAGGTTGAGTGTAAACATATATCGCATTACATCACACAGACAATCCGTCGAACCGTTTATTTATCTCATCTTTTCCCGATCGTTTTCTCTGTTAAACGCACCGAATTCGCTTATCTTCATTTCGACATCAAGCGAGCCGCCGGTTATTACCGACGCAAGCGATTTAGCCTCCTCGGCACTGCCGCCGTTAAGCTGTATCTGCGCATTTTTGCTGTCTATCGTCTCGTTACATGTAGGCGCAGACACCTGTTCGTCTCCGAGATAAATGTATAATTTTTTATCCGAACTCGCAGACACAGACGCCGTTGCGTTTTTGAACTTCTCCTGCCCCTTAGCCGTAAACTCGATATTTACGGCAGGCTTGCTGTCCTGATCGTATCCCGCACTCGCGGTCTTTATGTCCGCACCGGTAAGCCATACGGTTCCGGTTGAATCTCTGAATTCGAGTTTTCCCTGACTTCCGACATATTTCAGAACATCTTCGGGATTATCGACTTCGGGTATCTCTACTCTTATCGATGTCGAATTCTGTTTTTCTACGGATGCCTCGGTAAATCCGTTGTCGCTGAGTCTCTTACGGATTGTTTCCATAATACTGCTCATTTCACTGTCGGAAATATCTGCATCGCTCTTAGGTTCAAATACCGCATAATATCCTCTTGTCAATGCGGATTTTTCCGGTTCTCGCCCGGAACACGCGGTAAGGAAAACAAAAGTCGAAATTATCGTTAAAATGCAAATCGATTTATCAAATTTATTCATTAGTTTCATCCTCGATTTTCAGCCTATATTGATATTATACCATCTTTCTTCATATATTTCAACTCGTTTATCGGTTTCAAAGCGAAAACCGCACTAAGAGGCTTTATCGAAAATTCTGACGCAGAAAGCAGTCATATCGTCGCGGGCAATACCGTCCGTCAGCGACAACGCTTTATCCATGATATTCTCCGCCAGCGTTTTCGGGTTTATCGCCTTTTCGGTGGTTAAAAAATCGATCAGATCGGACGCCGAACCGAATGCGTCCGAAACCCCGTCGCTGACGAACACGATCGAATCGCCCGACTTTAATTCCGTCTTACAGACCGTCGGTCGCATTTCGTCGAGAATGCCGAGCGGCAACGAACTGCCCTCTATAATCTTTACGCTGTCACGGGTGATGACGAACGAATAAGGCGTTCCGATTTTTATAAAGTCGGCGCTGCCGTTATACAGGTCCACGACGCCGAGATCCATTGCGGTAAAGTCGTCTTCGCGGTTGAACGTCAGCGCCTTGTTTACCGTCGACAACACGAGATCGGACGAAAGCCCCGACTTATAAAACGTTTCCACAAGCGAAATTGCCGTGGCGGACGCGTCTTCGGCGTTCTTTCCGCTACCCATTCCGTCATTCAGCGCGACCAGAAATTTACCGGCGGAAAGTTTGGTTATAGAGTGAGTATCGCCGCTTTTTGTCTTATCGGACTTAACCCGCGACGCAACGCCGAAAGCAGCGTCGAGCGCGGGTGCTCTCGTAAGCGTGACGGCAGACAATTCGCCCGACACGTTCTCCCGCGAAGATATGGCAAGGTCGTACCCGACAACCTCGCTTACCGCTTTAAGAAAATACGGAGACGCTATCCCCGACGGCGGCAAAACTATGTTTATCTCGGGATTTTCCCCGCCGAACACAAGGATTTCGGAGACATATATTCCGCACGCGAACAGATTGTCGGTTATTTTCTTTTCTGTTCCGGCAGAATCTTCAAGGCGTCTCGAATACCCCGCAGCCATATTTTTCAGTATTTCGGCAAGCCCGTGCGTCTGAGCGGTTACCAACGCTCTGCCGCTTTCAAGTGCCTCGGTTTCGGCGACGCCGCGCGCGTAGTCTTTCAGAAGAGAATTCAGCCTTAAAACCACGCTTTCCGGATGGTCGCACTCGTCGGTAAAAGCCTTGGGTAAATCGACAAGGTTCAGATCGCCCTTAGCCGCGCCAAGCGTGATTATTTTGTCGAGCATTCCCCTGTCGGGAGACCCGTTTTTTCTGCATTTTACGAAAGAAGAACACGATGCGCAAGTCGAATATATTATTTCGTCGACGACTTTCACCCTCAGATCGTCGTCGCTCCTCACCGCTTTGCCGAGTTTAGCCATCGAAGAAGACATCTCGTCGAACGCCGCGGAAACCTCATAGAGTTTGCCCGAAAGCGACGCGCGCGTTCGGTTTACGTTATATCTGCCAAGGTTATCGTTTCTGAAAATTCTCAACTTTTTATTGAGTTTTTTCATATACCCCGCGGGAACGAATGCATATATTATCGGCGGCAAAAGCAAAAAGAACGTCTCGTAAACGCGCATTCCGTCGAAAGCGGAAGTAAAAAAATACAATGCCGTCTCGGCGGCGACAGTCATAACCGCGGTCAAAAGCGTCGAATATTTTGAAAACGTAATCGGCGCGAGGGCGATTATTGCCCCGACGGCAAGCGGAGTGAAAGACGAATAATACAACGACGGCGGAACGGACAGAACGACGCCGAACAACAGCGGAGTAAACCCCGGTAGCAGCGACGCCGAAAGCATAACGCACAGCGTGCTTACCGCAAACCACGGATATTCTCCGGTCACGGATACCGCGCCGTATCCGACAGCGCACAACAACACCGCCGCCGAAATAAATTCGTCTGTCGAAACCCTGTATTTAAGCCCTTTTATAAGCCACACTCTGACCGCTGCCGTCATCGGAAACACCGACGCTACGGTTATACCGGCATATACAGACCTCAACACGACGTCGTAACTTCGCGCGAACGCCGCGAACGGCACTACCGCAACGGCAACCGACAAAGCGCACAGCGCGGCATAACCGCGTGATTTTTTCCGCCTTAAAAAAGTCGCCGACACGGCAACGATCAGTCCGCCGAGCGCAGACGTCCATACGACGGTTATATCAAGCGACGCCGCGAACGGCAAAACATACAGAGCAAACGACCCCAGCGGATTGAGCCCTATGTATACGTTGGCGAATAACAGCGACAACGAAAACGGCGTAAATTTACCGTCGGCAAGGGTTATAAAAACGTACGCGACGAACGAGGACGCGTAGCGCAGAGTTTTGCGCATATTATACGGTTTTTTCATAACCAAATCATAACCCGACGGAAAGGTCGCATTATCGGATAAATAGTCGCAATTTATACTTTAACGACGAAAACGCAAAAATTCGTTGCATTCGGCAAATTTTAATAGTATAATAATCACACGATGATAGAAACGAATTACACAGAATTAAAAAACTGTCTGACGGTGAAAGCCGTAGGCAGGGTTGCATACGCGTCGCCGGCGGATTGTCCGTTCAGAGGCGGAGCGACGAATTTGTACACCGTGATTTTCTGCGACGGCGGAGAATCGACGTTGAAGACCGACGATAAAAAAATTGCTTTGCCGATCGGAACTTTAATCGTCGTCGACAAACGCGAAGAGTTCACTCTTACCGCGGCATCGCCGAAAGCGAAGGCATTGGTTATCGAAACGGAGTTTATCCGCGACACCGAAAAAATCAACCCCTTTTCGCCGAGGAAAGTTTCCGTACTCGGCAAAACGCTTATGACCGAACTGGTATCGGTCTGCGGCGAAATATTCGGCAACGTATCGTCGTTCGCCGAAAAATTACCGAGACTCGGCATTTCGCCGACGGCGTTTCAGACGCTTAAAAACTCGTTGGAACTCGCCCTTACCGACACATTTTCCGAAAAAAATCCGTCGGGAAAATTAGAGGCGGATCTTACGTTCGGCGGCGGAACGGGTTTTACGGCGGCGAAAAACATCTACGAAATATTAAAGAGACGTTCCGACGAGGCTCTGACGCTTGCCGATATTGCCGAAGAGACGTACTTTTCGGTTTCGTATATAAAAACCGTATTCAAAAAATACGCCCATAAGTCGGTTATGTCGGCATTCGCCGAAATCAAAGCGGAACGCGCGAAAGAACTTCTGCTCGAGGGGCTGAGCGTCGGCGAAGTCGCCGAGCGTCTGTCTTACGGCAGTATTTCGCACTTCTCGTCGGCATTCAGAAAGACCGTCGGCAAGACACCGACAGAATTCCGTAACGGCGCGGAATAACGATAAAGCCGACGTATCAGTCGTCCTCGTAATTGTAAACCGTAGTCAAAAACGCAATAAACTCTCCGTTGGTCGGCTTTTCGTTCTTCCCGAAATTCCCGCCGTAATATGCGTTAGCCGTCCTTTCCATCTTCCCCCTGTTATACGCCACGGTGATCGCGTTCCTTATATCTCTTTCGACCGCTTTGTCGCTCGTCGCGAATTCTTCCGCTATCGCGGGATATAACGCCGTCGTCATCTTCTTTAACATCCTCGGATTCTCCACGCTGCGCTTTACCGCCGACAATAAAAATCCGTGTCCTTCCAGATTTCCGTATATCCCTATCTGAGTGAAAAACCGTTTCACTCTCCTTATTCCCGTCCTGTCCTTCTTCCCTTCGAGCGCGGCCGACAATTTCGCCGCAAATTCTTCGAGCGTATATTTCCCCGAAAACGCTCCGTCTCCGAATACGTCTTCCGCAGTCTTTCTGTATACCGCGGTAAAGTTCGTTCCGTTTACGTTTATTCTTCCTATCCCGGCTGCGACTTCGGCAAAACGCGTCAGAAATCTCTCCGCCGTTCCGCTGCCGTCGGACTCGATTATCACGAAGTCTTTCCCTCTCATCATCTCGCTGTCGATTATACCGTCGCCCGTTTCGTACACGTCCAATCCGTTTATCAGACGCGCGTCTTTCAAGGCGACGGCTTTCATTTGTTTGGCGGTTCTTTCGCTCCCTATTATACTTCCGTACATATCATTTCTCCCTTGTATCATTCTTGTCCGGCATACGCCGGCAAAAAAATTTCGCTTTCGATTTTACAACTTTATGTACAGGATTGTCAACTAATTTTGTAAAAAATTAAAACAACGTCGTCCGAATTTTGTACAAAATTAAAATCGCCGATTAAATCGGCGATTTTATCTCGTTTAACCCGTCCCACGAATTACTCTCGGGAATTTTGTACAAAATTGTTTTTCGCAATGTTTTCACATTGAACACAAAACTATCTTATTTTATAACTATTCATTCGCAACATGCCGCGCGACACTCCGTCTTGTGTTTTATTTATCGCCGACAGCGGTTGTGATTGACTTATTTCGCAAAATCGGTTATAATGACGATATGAACTCCTCTTTTTCGGAAATCGGACGCGACGCGACGTATGAGGCTATCGTCGAACGATCGAGATTTATCTGCTCGCTCAAAAAGGTATCCGCCGACGCCGACGCGCGCGAATATATAAACAAAATAAAAAAGGAACACCCGTTTGCGACGCACAACTGCTACGCATACGTCGTCGACAACGGCGGCGCGGCGAGGTTTTCCGACGACGGAGAGCCGCAGGGAACGGCAGGTCAACCCATGCTGGAAGTTCTTAAAAACAATTCCGTGGTCAACGTCGTCGCCGTCGTAACGAGATATTTCGGAGGAGTAAAACTCGGCGCGGGCGGACTCGTGCGGGCATACTCCGGCGCGGTGAGCGCGACTTTGAAAATCGCGGGTAAAATCGAATTGTTTTCGTCGACGGTATTTACGATCTCGTTCAATTACGACGCCTACTCCGCATTCACAAGATTCGCGCAATGCGAACGCGTAAAAGTATTGTCGACCGATTTCGGCGAAAACGTCGTCGCGAAAATCGCCGCACCCGACCCGTGTCAAGCCGTAATCGACGAACTTCGCGACGCGCTTAACGGCAAACTCACGATCGAAAAATCGACGGAAGGATTTTACGCCTATGAATAAAATCACCGATATAAAGCCGCAGGTGAAAACTCCGACGCGGTGCAACATTTATCTTGACAACGTATTTTATTGCGGACTCGAACTCGAAACGGTCATGCGTTACCGTCTGAAAATCGGAACCGAGATAGAAAGAGAAACGCTGGACGAAATTCAGGCGGACAGCGAACGGGCGCGCGCGCTCGATAAGGCTTTATCGTTTATTTCCCGCAGCAAAAAGACCGAAAAACAGGTTCGCGATTATCTGAAGACCAAAGGTTATACCGACAAAACCACGGACGAAGTAATAGAAAAAATGGCGTCTTATTCGTTTATCGACGATGCGGATTACGCCGCCGATTACGCGAAGAGTCTTTCTAAAACCAAGGGCAAACGGCTTATCGCGATGGAACTCAAACGAAAGGGAGTATCCGACGAAGACGCGTCGGCGGCAATCGACGACATAGGCGACGAACTGCCCGCCGCCCGTGCGATAGCCGAAAAATATTCGCGCAGCAAAGAAAAGACGAGAGAGAACTCTCTTAAATGCTATAAATATCTGTTGTCGAAAGGCTTTTCTTACGAAACGGCAAAAGAAGCGACAGACGAGATTTTCAAGAATGAAGACGATAATTTTTGACAGCGTTCCGTCGACAAACGACGAACTGAAAAAACTTAAAAACCCCGAAGAAGACGTCGTGATGATCGCGCGTATGCAGACCGGCGGCAGAGGCAGCAAAGGCAGGTCGTTTTCCTGCGAAAAAGGCGGAGCGTATCTGTCGCTTTTAAGGCTTTATCCGTGTAAAGCCAAAGATGCGTTTTCGATAATGATAACCGCCGCTCTGTCCGTCGTGAGGACGCTCGGGGCATTCGGCGTAACGTCCGAAATCAAATGGCCGAACGACGTATTTGCAGGCGGCAGGAAAATCTGCGGCATTCTTATAGAAAATGTCTTCGAGGGCGAAAACGTGGCAAGATCGATTACGGGCATCGGCGTAAACGTAAACAATCCCCTGCCGGAAAGTTTAAGGGAAACCGCAGTGTCGGTTTACGAATTGACGGGCGTTAAGGCGGATATCGATACTTTTGTATCGACGCTTATCTATAACCTGTACCAACCGTATACGATAGAAGAATACCGTTCGCATCTGGGATTTCTGAATAAAGAAATAACCGTTATCCGCGGTTGCGAAACCTATAAAGCCGTCGCCGCAGGCGTTACCGACGACGGAAACCTTATACTTTCCGCCGCCGAAATAACCATAAGATAATAATCTTATTTGCATATTATTTATAGATATCTTATAAAAAAGTATTGTAATTTTACGAATATTATGATAAACTGTTAGCGGAGAAATTTATTTCTTCGCTAATTTTACTTTACGTCGGGCGTATATTTTTACCGACAAAGGAGCAAAAATGAGTAAACGCAATCTTTCCAAATTACTTAAAGCCGCGATTATCGCGGGCATGGCCGTAGTCCTGTTTTCGATAGTCGGTCTTATGCTGGCGTATTTCAAGGTATTCGACGTAGAACCTTTCAAGCTCTGCCTGCTTATCCTCACGTTCGGGCTCGCGCTGGTATTCCTCGTATACGGAATAATCGTCAAGGGCGGATACGAAACCGCCGTCGCATTGATGCTTACAATGATAGGCGCGACCGTTCTGCTTATACCCGTAATCAAATTCTACGTCATCATAGTCGACGTTCTTTTTGCCGGACTTGCGATTCTTGCGCTGATGCTGCTTAAATCCGACAGCCTTATAGTAAAACGCGCCGAAGACGAACCCAACCATAAAACTTACGATGACGTCAGAAAAGAAAAACTCGAAAAGCAGGCCGAAGAAGAGGCAAAACCTCTGCCCGAACTCAAGAACTACAACAAGGAAGACAAATCTTTATAATAAGGGCTTAACATGCAAAAAAGAAACCTGACGCTGCTCACCGATCTGTACGAACTCACGATGATGAACGGTTATTATCTCAAAGGCAAAAAAGACGAAGTAGCCGTTTTCGACGTGTTCTTCCGCCAGAACGAACTCATCACCTATTCGCTTTCGGCGGGTCTCGAACAAGCCGTAGATTATGTCCTCGGCATAAATTTCGACGACGAAGAGGTCGAATATCTCCGCTCGCTTAAAATTTTCGACGACGGTTTTCTGGAATATCTCAGAACTATGAAATTCACGGGGGATATATACGCCGTGCCGGAAGGAACGGTCGTATTTCCCGGCGAACCTATATTCACCGTAAAAGCCCCCGTAATTCAGGCGCAACTGATCGAGGCAGCCGTACTCAACATAATCAATCATCAGACGCTTATAGCGACAAAAGCCGCGAAGATTACCGCCGCCGCCAAAGGCGACAACGTAATGGAATTCGGTCTTCGCCGCGCTCAGGGGCCTGATGCCGGTATTTACGGCGCGAGGGCTGCAATCATAGGCGGATGTTCGTCGACTTCGAACGTCCTTGCAGGCAAGGAATTCGGCGTAAAAGTCGCCGGTACGCACGCCCACAGTTGGGTTATGGACTTCCCGTCGGAATACGAGGCTTTCAAAGCCTATGCCGACGTATACCCCGACGCCACACTGCTTTTGGTCGACACTTACGACACGCTTAAAAGCGGTATACCCAATGCGATACGCGTATTCGACGAACTCAAAGCCGAGGGCAAAAAGCCGCTCGGCATCAGAATAGACTCGGGCGACCTTGCGTATACGACAAAACAGGCAAGGAAGATGCTTGACAACGCGGGTTACGAAGATGCGATTATATGCGCGTCGGGCGATCTCGACGAAAGACTTGTACAGAGCCTTAAACAACAGGGCGCGAAAATAAACAGTTGGGGTATCGGCACAAAACTCATCACAAGCGCGGATATGCCTTCGCTCGGCGGAGTTTACAAACTCGCCGCAGTAGAAAAAAACGGCAAACTCATACCCAAAATCAAAGTGTCGGACAACAGCGCGAAAATCACTAACCCCGGATTCAAGACGATCTATCGTATATACGACAAGGCAACCGGCAAAGCCGAGGCAGATCTCATCGCATTGAGGGACGAAAAAATCGACTTTACCAAACCCCTTACCGTCTACCACCCGACGGAAAGGTGGAAGTCTATCACCTTTACCGATTACGTCGCAAGGGAACTCCCCGTAAAAGTCGTCGAAAACGGAAAATCGGTTTACGACTTCCCGAAGATAACCGAAATCGCGGCATACGCCAAAAAAGAAACCGATACTTTCTGGGACGAGTATAAACGTCTGGATCAACCGCATATTTTTAAGGTAGACCTTTCCGACGAATTATACGCATTGAAGTCGGATATGCTTGCGAGAGTTCGCCGCGGCGAAATTCTCTGACGGAGTTTATTATGTGGTATGCCTTACTTCTGGTCGCAGTGGTTCTA
>ERZ831979.2568-NODE-2568-length-12098-cov-3.106784_pt1 | contig 12098 bp, 7 predicted proteins | sample MGYA00519952_ERZ831979 | MGnify/ENA primary metagenome ERZ831979 (study PRJEB31850, sample SAMEA3708723) | human gut metagenome | biome: human gut; feature: human-associated habitat; material: faeces | place: China | collected 2014 ...
TCGCTTCCTTGTGATACGCTTCTAGTCGCAGATGCCTGTGCACCGGACGTACGTGGCAGTGAATGACCAAAGCGCTGGAATACACGCATCGTAAAGCCGGAGCAATCTGTTCCGCTCGTAAGGCTTGTACCACCATATACATAACGATTGCCCAAGAACTGCATTGCATAGGAGATCAAGGAAGATGCTCCTGAAGAGCTTCCACTGTCTCTATCCTGTGATCGACTGCCGCCCTTTTTGCCGGACTTTTTACTCTGACCTACTTCTTTGATCGAAACGGCACGATTCAGATTGTAAGTCATCTTAATAAAATCTTTCGATACAAATGCTCTGTCGTCATCAATAGCGATCATAACCCAATTATTCAGGTCAGCATACATTTTCTCTTTGTCAATCCCCTTTAGCTGAGACTTCTTCACATTTTTGCGGATATATTCATCCAGCCAGCCTTTGGTTAATTTCTCTCTGGTAATCTTATAATCTTCATCTGCTGAAATCTGGTCAAATACGTTTGCCTTCGTTGACGGCAGATAACGTACATTTAACGTTTCAGTTGTAACCGTTGCACGCAATGTTGCTACTTTCTGAGCCTTTGCCTCCGCTTTCTCATCCGTGATCAGATAACTGGCTTTGACAAAACCTCTCACACCACCGGATACGATCTTAGCCCATCCTTTTTTGATCTTGTATACATGACAACCGGAATTATTTGTCATCTTTCCGACTATTTTAGCATTCTCACTTGGTCTTTTACGTACATTCACATAATTCTTGACCTGTACCACGCCCAAACGATCATACACAAGATTCAGCTTGATCTTCTTCGGCGCAGGTGTTGCTGTCGGTGCAGGTGTTGCTGTCACCGTCGCCTGTACTGTCGTACTCTGTGCAGACTGACCGGAAGTGCCGGTCTGCTGTACAACAGCGTTAGTCTGTGTCACACCCTCAGCCTTGTCCTGCTCCGGTACCTTAGTAAGTGCTTCTGACGCCTCCTCAAGTTCCATATCCTGCAGAGCATCTTCGCAATATTTATCAAAAGATACCGCTAATCCTGCCAATGGCTTTTCCGTCTGTGTGCTCCAATCATTACCTGCTGAAACGACATGTCCCAGACAGATGACACCCAAGGATGCAACTGCCATTCCGATCACTACATGTAATTTATTCTTATCCATGTTATCCTCCATATTCTCATGATCCTGTCTGCAACAAACACACAGGATCCTCATTTCTCCATCGACCGCCTGCAACGCAGACGGTCGCAGAAAGTACTTCTGTTATTTATTTTGTATAATTGTTACAAATATATTACGAAGTATAACAAACTGTTAAGAAATTGTCAAATAATGATGCACACCAGTCCGCCATTTCCATCATTGACCACTTTTTGAATGGTTTCCTGCAATTTGATACGACTCTCATCTCCCAGTCGATCCACTTTCGTATCCATCCCCTCTTCAACCAATTGACGGACGGTTTTTCCAAAGATATTGGTATCCCATATACCTTTTTCATCATCTTCCCCATGCTGATCTGCAATGTAGGCAATCAAGTCATTGGCCTGTTCCTGCGTACCAACGATCGGGGCTATCTCTGTCTCGATATTGGCCTGTATCAAATGAATAGATGGGCTGACAGCTCGAAGTTTCACTCCATACTTACTGCCGTGCTTGATCAGTTCCGGTTGATCGATCTCAATCTCATCTACCGATGGTGTCACAACGCCGTACCCCTTACGGTGTACTTCCTCCCACGCATTTTTCAGTTTGTCGATCTCTGCATGATTGTCAGCATATTCTCGCAGCAAATGGATCAATTGATACTCGTCATCTATCTGTGTCCCGACCAATTCACTAAGTATCTGATAATATCTTCCATCATCAAATAATGTGTCGATCCGGACTTCTCCGTTTTCCATACCGATCCGGCCAATCCGAAACCCCTTGATCGCATCACTGGTGATCGCCAGATTGGCAGCTGTCACATCACACAGTCTGCTGATCCCACCCAAAATCATACGAACTTTTTGCACCAGTTCCTGCTTTAGCCAATGATCCTGTGGCAGCATCTCTACCCATTTCGGCAAATGGAAGGCTAGTTGGCGTACCGGAAAAGAAGACAGGATTTTTTCTAAAATTGCAAGAACGTCCTCCCGGCGAAGCTGGTTACAATTGACAGCCATAGCGACCGCATGATATGTCTGCTCCAGTTTTTCCACCAATGCTGCGGTCTCGGAACCATAAGGTTTTGCCGAATTTAACAGGATCACAAACGGCTTTCCGATATTTTTCAGTTCCCGGACTGTTCTCTCTTCTGCATTTATGTAATTCTCCCGCTCCAGTTCCCCGATCGTTCCATCGGTCGTCACTACAATGCCGATCGTCGCATGGTCTCTGATGACCTTCTCGGTTCCGATCGATGCTGCCTCCGCAAATGGGATCTCCTGATCTGACCATGGGGTTTTTACCATTCTGCTCCCATTTCCTTCCATATGTCCTACTGCCCCATCTGCCAGAAAACCGACACAGTCGACCAGTCTTACACGCAGCTTTAACGGTTCTTCTTCCATCTTGAAAGCAGAAAGCCGGATCTCTGCCGCCTGCTGCGGAATAAATTTTGGTTCTGTCGTCATAATGGTTTTTCCGGCTGCCGCCTGCGGAAGTTCATCCATGGCTCTCTCTTTCTCCGCTTCCCCATCCATAAAAGGAAGTACCATCAACTCCATGAAACGTTTGATGAAGGTGGATTTTCCGGTGCGCACCGGGCCTACAACCCCGAGATAAATCTCTCCGTTGGTACGGTTTCTGATATCCCTGTAAATGTTATACTCTTTATTTCCGCTATAATTGTCCATAAAAAATTCCCTCCATATGTTATCACATTGTATGAAGGGAATTTTTGTTTTATTCGTATTTATTCGATCACCACATCACATGCAGTTTTTTGGGCAGACATTGAAAGTGCATCTCTGTGACATCCCCACAGTACTCTCCGTCTGCATGAAGTACCATAGGTGTTTTCAGCTTCAGGTCATATTCCTTGCAGTTTGTCACCTCAAACCCTCTGATCCGCAGATGATTGGCTGTCACAAGCAATGGCAGGCATAAAAAAGTGCGCCATTTCGGGATTCCCCACGCCATACACACCGAAAGCTTTCCATCCTGCGCATCTGCCCCCGGTGCCATCGGCACACCGCCGCCCTCAGCCCGGAAATTCATTGCCGCAGCGAAAATCATTTTCTTATGGTTTTGCTGTCCTTTTCCATCAAAAACCGCTGCGGCATCTGTTGTCTGCATGGTAAATAGTGACTGTACCGTCAAAAACAGGTAGGTAAGCTTTCCGAGATGCAGCTTATTCAAAGCGTCTTTTACCTTTGACTTCAAAGCCTTCTTGCAGACTAATGCATCCAGTCCTGCACCGGCACTGATCGCAAATAATCTCGGCTTCTCACAGCCGTTCCAGCTCACCTGTCCCAGATCCATCACATAATCTTCTCTGCAGTTTAAAATATGCCCGATCACCTCTGTAGGTGTTCCCGTGATTCCAAGTCCCCTTGCAAGGTCATTGCCGGAACCGGTCGGGATCACACCAAATCGTACCTTCTCAAAATGCGTCATTCCGTTGATGACTTCATTTGCGGTCCCATCACCACCTACCACGACAAGTTGAATGTCATCCGCCCCACATTCACAGATGTCATGTGCCAGTGAAAAGGCATGCCCCTCATATTGGGTGACGTATGATTCGTAAGCAATGTTTTTCTTTTTTAAAACTGCTTCCGCCTCTTTCCAGATCTTTGCGCCTTTACCGCTTCTGGAATGCTCATTCACTATAAAACATAGCATATTCGCGACTCTCCTTTCCTCTCTTCTTATCCTCATACATCCGTTCATCCGCGTCATGTATTATTTTTAAGGTATCGATTCCGTTTCCCTCCGCTGTACCGGTTGCACTCGAAACCCTGAGACCGCCTTCTTCCCTGTATCTTGCAAGTTTCTCCCTGACATTCTGGATTATCTGCTCTGCCTCCTGTTTCTCCGGATTTTCGATGAGCATGACAAACTCATCACCGCCAATACGATATGCCTTTTTCCGGCTGTCTGTCTGTGCATAGATCGCACCGGACATTGTCTCGATCAGTTTATCTCCCATGCCATGTCCCATGCGGTCGTTGATCTCTTTCAGATTATTGATATCCCACAAAACCACGGCGACACGCTCCACCATCGTATAATAATTTGCAAGCATATCTTCATATTTATTCTTATTATAAAGCCTTGTTGCAGAATCGACCTCCTTGCGGTAGGTAAGCTCCGCAATCCTGTAAGCATCCTCCCGCATGCTGCCAATGGTATGCTGCATGATCATCACAAACACAAATAGGATCAAAAGCTGCGGTAATATCCGGTAAACTACAATGACCACAACCGGCATCTTCGAAAAAGGGATCTTCGAAAATCCATCTGCCAGTTCCGCCAGGTACCATGTCCTTGTGTGATTTCCCTGCAGCAGCAGGTTCAGATCACAGATCCCATAATAAAATCCCACGATCATGCTGACCGGCATCAGAAAAACTTCCAGTGCATAAGACAGCCATAACACGGATTTCTCTTTATACTGAACTGCCACGATGAGTGGGAACACATACGCCAGAACCATATGGTAACTGAACATAAGGTTCATTGCTGCTGAAATTATGCAGATGCCGGTCACAAAAAAATTTTTCATGCGTTCATCCGATGGATCTGCTTTAAAAAATAAGATCACAGACGCAATAAAAAAACCTGTGGAAATTGCATACGTCACACTGAACACAATTGCGTTTGCTGTCGGAAAACGTCCAAACGCCAGTCCCCAGACCGCCGTCAAAACAATAAACGCTCCGACCATCTCCCTCAGTGTCTTCTTATTGATCTCGATCTCCTGATGCGATAATTCTGCATTATAATGTTCCCCAAAATTAGTCATCTTCTGTCCCTCATACTCCTGTAATTATCCCACGCCTGTAATTATCAGGTACTTCTGATCCTTTTCTGTCCAACGATAAGTACCCTGATACCATAATCTCCACTACATATAGCAAAGTATATCACAAAACGTTATACATCTGTTAATATTTTTTATTTTTTTCTGTTTTTTTAACGCTTTACGGGCTGCTGTTTACACAGACTCCGTTCCGGCAGCGTTCTTACGGTATTTTCATGGTATACTGTCCGCCGTACACAATGCTCCCCATCCCAATACCGGATTCGGATAAGCTGTAAAACCCGGCAGCCTGCGTGCACCGCGGATCAGGTATGCCTTCATTTTTTCTCCATATAGATAGGCATCGTTGCCGTTTACAATGCCCCACTGCATCAAAAGTGCTGCACTTCCGGTCACAAACGGTGTCGCCATGGAAGTCCCGGTACGCACCTGATAACCGCCGCCCGGTGCACAGGACATGATCTCCACCCCCGGAGCCACAAGATCGGGCTTTACCTGATTGGTTGCCCTCGTATAACCTCTCCCGGAAAATGCAGCTGCCTGGTCAAATCTCGCATCGTATGCCCCGACAGTGATCACTTTCGTCGCTGTAGAGGGAATCGTGAGAGTTGTCTCCTCCACCGGATTTAAAAATCCCGTTCCGCTGTTTAACACATTTCCTGCCGGAAGCCACATGTCAAACGCGCCGTCTGTGATCCGGATGGGAGTGAGCCTGATCTTCCAGATTCCATCGTCAATGTAACTGCCCACTGGGATAAAATCCAGATAAATTTCCTGGTAGGGATTGTACGGACTTGGCTCTCCATAATACACCAGAAGGTTTGTTTCTCCTAACTGAAATCTCTGGGTTCCCTGTATCCGCTGCAATGGTCCGATCGCAGTTCCGCCCGGATGGATCACAGAGACACCGATTTCATCCACATAATTTTTCCAGATCTGCAAATTTAAGGATGCCTCATACGCGCTCACCGCGATCTCAACCTCCTGCTCCTCATTCAGCGTGAGTTTTCCCGCTGTATGGACTGCTGCACTCCCTTCATTGCCACTGCCGATCACAATAGACGTTTTCCAGTAATTCGCCATGTCATCCAGATAGGTCTCTATCAGTGAATTCCCGGAATGGGAACCGTAATTATTGCCAAAGCTTAGGTTTAATGCAATTGGTTTTCCATACTGCCTTGCTCTCGCAATACAGAAATCCACAGCACTCATCAGTTCCGTTGTTTTCGGAAATGAAGTCTCTCTCGGCACACCAAGTTTCACAACGATCAGTTCACTCTCATATGCCACGCCACGGTACCGCCCATTGGAAGCCCTGCCATTTCCTGCCGCAATGCCTGCAACATGCGTACCATGCCCGGATGCATCCCTGCTCGGGCAGATTGCGTACCGCTCCTGCTCACTCTCCTGCCTTAACGCCAGATTAATCGTCTCACGCTCGTAGACCGTGTCAAGCGTCTGATCCCACAGCACAGCAATTCTTGTCGTTCCGTCACTGTTGCAAAAATCCGGATGCGCATAGTCAATTCCGGAGTCAATGACTGCCACAAGCACCTCTTTTCCTGTCAGATTACTTGTCGGACTTGTACCCTGCCCGGTCTGCAGCGGATTGATGCAGGAACTTCTTTTTCCGTTTTCCACCGAAAAAAAAAGTCGTTTTGGTTTCTCCATATATTCAATTTCAGGCATGGATGCGACAAGCTCTACCAACGGCTGCGGAATCCTTAAAATAGCATATTCATTTGTGAGGTTATAAATTCCAATCTGAGCCTGTTCCTCCGGGAAACGCTCCGACAGCTTCTGCCGCAGTTCCTCTGTCGTTCCAAAAAATTTTACGATCACCTCCCAGCTATCATCTGCAACATCATATCCTACATCCAGATTCAGGGACTTTTCCCGTTCCTCCCGCGTGGCATCCAATGCCAGATTTAGTATATTTTCTATCTTTCCACAGTTTTCCTTCATGCTCTTTTCCATTTTTTTCTCTATTCTATGCATGAATCCATCCCCTTAGCATAAACTAAACCAAAATAGAATGCGATCAGAATGTAAGGAAAAATATATGTGTGGAATTGCAGGTTTTTATAACGCAGAAGGAAATTATCAACAACAGAAAGAAAAATGGGCATCTGTGCTGACTTCCATGCACGAATGTCTTGCGCACCGTGGAAATGATGAGTCCGGAATCTATCTGTCAGATATGGCCGGTCTATCCCATGCGCGTTTAAGCATCCGCGACATTGTCACCGGAACACAGCCGATCATACGCCAAAAGAACGGAAAGGAATATGCGATCGTATACAATGGCGAATTATATAACACCGGGGAACTCGCCCGCGATCTGCGGCAGTCCGGCTATGAATTTTCGACGACTACGGACACCGAAGTCATTCTTTATGCCTATATGCAGTACGGCGCCAGTTTTGTCCGGAAACTGAATGGAATTTTTGCTTTTGCCATCTGGGATGACAGCAAAAAACAACTTCTCTTATACCGTGACCGCGTAGGAATCAAACCGCTTTTTTACTCGTTTGTATCCGGACAGCTCCTGTTTGCCTCTGAGCCAAAGGCACTTTTTTGTTTTCCGGGATTCACTCCGAGGGTTTCTATGGATGGCATGCGCGAAGTTCTCGCGATCGGACCTGCCCGGACCATGGGAAATGGAATTTTTGATGATGTAAACGAAGTGCTTCCCGGACATTATCTCATTTTTTCTGAAAATACGATGTCCGATCACACTTACTGGGATTTGTTCCGCGCCCCGCATACCGATTCCTATGAACAGACAGTGGAAACTGTCTCTTTTCTTCTGCGCGATTCCGTGACCAGACAGATGGTATCCGATGTTCCGGTGTGCACGTTTTTGTCCGGCGGCATTGACTCAAGCATTATCACCGCGATTGCCTGCCGTTACATGGAAAAACACGGTGAAACCTTAAATACTTTTTCCTTTGATTTTAAGGACAATGACATTTATTTTAAATCCAACGCCTTTCAACCGGAGCGTGATCTTCCTTATGTCAAAATCATGTTAAATCACTATCACACAAATCACACCTATCTGGAATGCGATGAAAACACGCTCTTTTCCGCACTCAGAGATGCCGTCGACGCAAAGGATTTTCCGGGTATGACAGACGTAGACTCCTCGCTGCTCTACTTCTGTTCCCTTGTAAAAAAACACAATAAGGTCGCACTGACCGGTGAATGTGCCGATGAGATTTTCGGCGGATATCCGTGGTTTTACCGGGAAGATCTTTTATCCAGAGATGGCTTTCCGTGGTCCGCGGATATGTCTGTGCGAACGCTGTTTCTTAAAGACTCCTTCATAAAAGATCTCGATCTTGCCGCCTACTCCCACGACCGTTACCAGACTTCTTTAAACCAGGCACCACACCTTTCAGACGAGACGGAAACCGAGCGGAAACGCTATAATATCGCTTATCTAAACATCAAATGGTTTATGCAGACACTGCTCGACCGCATGGACCGCACAAGCATGTACTCCGGTTTAGAAGCCCGTGTTCCATTTGCCGACCACCGCATCATTGAGTACGTTTTTAATGTTCCGTGGGAAATGAAATACCAGAATGGCGTTGAGAAAGCTCTGCTCCGTGATGCCTGCAAAGACCTGCTCCCGGCGGAACTTCTGCACCGGAAAAAGAGTCCTTACCCGAAAACCTATCATCCCGGCTATGAGAAACTTCTGATTGCAGAAATGCAGCACATCCTTGACCAGCCGGATGCACCGGTCAAGACCTTCATCGACACAAAAAAACTCGAAACCTTCCTAGAGGCACCGACCGAATACGGAAAGCCGTGGTTCGGACAGCTGATGGCAGGTCCGCAGCTGCTCGCCTACTTCATCCAGATCAACTACTGGATGCAGAAATACCACCTGAATCTGTAATTTCCGGATGGGTGGAAGCGCAGCCCCGGCTGTCCGGTCTGGCAGTCTGCCGGATTTTCATAACTGAGGTGATGGAAAGGAAGCGGGGCGCAGAATGAAACTTGTTCAAATTGCTTATTTATCAATATTTCCTTTTTGACTTCTCTCATTGTTTATATTCATTCAGCAATGGACAGTCCGCACAATATGTTCGTTTCATGACACACACTCGTCTTAGGTTTCTCGTGTGTGCGTTACATGCCAGAAGATCAGCAGAGAAGCAGGGCAAAAATCACCCGGTTTTCCTTTTGATTTTTGCCCTGCAATAAACGATGCTGATTCTGGCATTTACGCACACTAGAGAAAGCTAACGAGTGTGTGTCTGAAACGGACATATTGTGCGGACTGTTCATTGATGAATGTACATAAACCAGCAGTCAAAAAAGAAACATTGATAAATTTACGCAATTTTTCACGAAAGTTTCATTCTGCGCCCCGCTTCCTTTCCATGCATACATAGATAATATAATCCGGCAGACTGCCAGACCGGACAGCCGGGACAACGTTTTTATTTATTCGGAAAGTACTTTGTTCAGGATGTCTGCGAGCGGAACCATGGCGTTTTTTGCCTCCTGCACGGTATTGGTCTGAGCCCCGACCTCGACGAGCAGTGTTTTCGGACAGTAATGCATGTTGAAGCGGTAACCTTTGAGGTAAATTTTTCTTGTGTATCCCGGATAGTATTCTGCGGCGGTAAGCTGCATCTGAAACGAGAATGCCAGATTATCCGCTATGTATGGATTGTACAGATAGGCGATATCCCCCAGTTTGGTCGTTCTGCTCAATCCGTTAAAAAACATTACTTTTGCCATGTCCGTTCCATTCACATTCGTGACAAGCCTTGTGTTCTCCCCCACGCCATCCCGGTGAAGGTCGATGACCACGTCAATGCCCGGGTTGTCTGCCAGTATCTGCTCTAATGCCGGTGCTGCTTTGGAATACGCCTTATCACGGATGGTATCATATTCCCCGGTGTCGTGGATGACATTGTATCCATATTGCTGCGTCAACAATTCTGTCAGATAATCCCCAACGCCCACAACGGTAGTCGATTTGTCTCCCGGAATAGAATCCGCATACCCTTCCAGCGAATGGGTATGATAAATTAAGATTTGTGGCATACTCGCATCATGTGCGATTTTCATATTTTTTCCGGTGAGTGCTGCCACATTTAACTGATCACCTTTTACAGTTGTAGTACTGTCCACCTGATAAAAATTCTGCACAAGATAATCAAAATCGTTTAATTTATCCAGAGAATATTCGACTGCTTTCTGTGTTGCTGCTATGGGCGGTGCAACTGTGAGAGATGTCTGCTCTGCGGAGTTGGATGTTTCCTGCGAGGTGTCCGGGTTCTGTGCATTTGCAGCTGCCTGTGAATTGTCGGTGCTCTGTGCACCGTCTGCTGCCTGTGGATTATCAGCGTTCTGTGCAGTTGCAGCTGCCTGTGAATTGTCGGTGCTCTGCGCGTTATCTGCCGGCTGTGAACTGTCTGTATTCTGTGCATTATCTGTGTCCCCATTATTTTGCATCACAACCTGTCCGTCTTCATCCACGTAGTTCTCGTCCAACGCTTCCATCGCAAGGATCATCTCATAGGAGAGCGTGCTCTCTGCATCCGTTTCATAGGATTGTATCTGAACCGTATAATCTGCAATTGGAAATAATATTTTCTCCACTTTGGCAAGAAAACGGTTCCTGTTTTCCGTCTCTTCGTATTGAAGCCCCGGTGCCAGCACATCCACCACTGCTGCCCCAGCCATTTTTAGAGTTTCTTTTTTCCCGGTACTCCAGAGTTGCTGCCGCTGTACAAAAAATGCTGCAAGCGACATCACTGCCAGCATTCCCATCAGATATTTTCCATATTTATTTTTCAATCTTTTTTTTTGATAACTTCTATAACCATGAAAATACATAATACAACTTATGCCAGTTTCCATTCATTATGCAAAAATGTTGTGATCGATCAAAGCGATATTTAACCCCTCTGATATAGTAAAACTTAATCTTTTGACAGATTCATCAATATCTTTTGGTGTCACAAACATAGTATTCAGGTGCGGCGATAACAGTTCCCGGATCAATTCATATTTCTCTGTCTCATTGAGTTCTCCAAGAGTGTTGCCAAGCGTCTTAAGTTCACTGCTCTGATTCATCGCTGTGATGAGATTAAACATCGTATCATTTACTATAGTGGCAGCGTCAACGACCGTCGGAACACCTATGGCAATGACCGGAACACCAATACTTTTCTCATTTAATCCATGTCTGTGATTGCCTACACCACTTCCCGGATTGATCCCGGTGTCCGTCACCTGAATGGTCCGGTTGAGACGTTTTGTATTTCTTGCTGCAAGCGCATCAATTGCGATCACAACATCCGGTTTTGTCTCCTTCACGATTCCGCCCACGATCTCCATAGATTCCATACCTGTCTGTGCCATCACACCCGGAACGATACTGCTCACGCGGTTGACATGCTCTTTTCCAAACGCATATTTTCCGTATTCATTGATAATATGTCTTGTAATGTAGAGATTATCCACCACTCTTGGTCCCAATGCATCCGGCGTTACTGCCCGGTTTCCAAGCCCGACGATCAGTACGGAGACATCCTCTTTTTTTACGTTGATCAGCTGCTTTAACACTCTGGCAAGCTGTTCCGAGATCTCTCTGTGATAATCTTCGTCCTCCTCATCCATATTTAATGCCTCGATCGTGATATAAGTACCTTTTGGTTTCTCCATGGCTTTTGCACCATTCTCCGTCTCGATCACCACCGTGCTGATGGTCAGATTTTTACTGACATGCTCCTCCGAAAAACGGACACCTTTCAGTTCCACTTTATCTTCCTGCATTTTTTCCTGCGTCTCTAATGCAAGGTCTGTTCTGATCTGGTACATATGCGCTTCTCCTCTTTCAATTGTTCAATCTGCTCTTTCATGAGTTCCCGCTCATTTTACTTAGTATGTCCTTTCCCTGATAATTTATCCGCAGCTTTTAGTGGATCTGCATTCACATTCAGATGGATTCGAAATTCCGGAAAAAACTTTTCTAAAACATTTCAAAATATTTGCAAAAAATGTCATTTTATATATTGACAGCATGATAGAAATATCCTATACTACTCTAGTATGTTTACATTGAACTGTCCGTGTCCGGC
>ERZ831979.2569-NODE-2569-length-12095-cov-338.965947_pt1 | contig 12095 bp, 9 predicted proteins | sample MGYA00519952_ERZ831979 | MGnify/ENA primary metagenome ERZ831979 (study PRJEB31850, sample SAMEA3708723) | human gut metagenome | biome: human gut; feature: human-associated habitat; material: faeces | place: China | collected 2014 ...
TCTGCTGATAACCCAAGAGGAGTTTCAGATTGCCGTCGCCCAGGAACCAGGAATTGTCGAGCACCGCCTTGTAATGGTGAATCTGCTGATAAGGCATCGGTTTGCCGTAACTCTTGGCATCGTAGCCATCCGGAATTTCCAGTTCGCCCGTTTTCTCATCTCTTTCTCCCTCTACGATGCCCGGAGTGAGATGATAATAATCGAGTGTGAGATGCGAATGTCCCTGGCGATAATTCCAACCGAGGAGCTGCGAAAGGGCCTGTTCTCGGAGTGAAGAACCGAAGACGTAACCATCGTATTTGTTCTTGTAGGCATGCGCCATTTTTCCACTATATCGGGTATTCCAGACAAAACCGCCCTGGTTGCCCGCAAAGTTGAGCGAATAATCAAAAAGTCCGTTATTGGTTTGGTAACCTGTAGAGAAATTCGCTCTCATGTCGCCCTTTGCAAGGGTAGGAGCGGAATGGAAGATGAGGACGCCAGCCATCGCATCCGAGCCATACATAAGACTTGCCGGACCTTTCAGGATCTCTACGGAATGAACCGAAGCCGGGTCGATTTCTATTCCGTGTTCATCGCCCCATTGCTGTCCTTCCTGTCTGACTCCATCATTTACTACGACCACACGGTTAAATCCCAATCCACGTATCACGGGCTTGGAGATTCCGCTTCCCGTGGTAATCTGCGAAACGCCTGGCTGATGAGCGATGGCGTCGATGATGTTGGTTGAAGGTTGCATTTCGAGCTGGCGGGCAGAAACAAAGGAGATAGGTGCGGGCGATTGCTTCAGTTTCTGGCTGCCCGTCAATCCTGTTACCACCACTTCGTTCAGTTTCACGCTCGATTCCGTCAGAGGCTGGTGCTTGATGGAATCGCTGGTTTCCATACCATGAATGCTTGACTTTTCCTTGTTATTATCTGCTCCGTTTATAGCCATAGCAGGGGCTGTTGCCGACGAGCATAGGCTCATCAGCAATATTGATTTCAATATTGTTCTCATTATGTTATTTGTTACCTTATTCTGTTAATATTCAATTATTTATAAAAACAGAGAATAAGGTGGAGCACGGGTAGATTTTACCCCCTTCGCCCTGCACAAGCAAGGAGAGCAGAAGGCACGGCGAGGGGAGAGATGGAGCACGGCGATGGCAACCCAAACCACGAGGGATGGAGCCAGATAAGGTGTGCTTTGCAATTGGCAGAGCACACAGTCGTGCATGGTATTCTGCAGGGCTATCAGATGGCCGTCGTGATGAACATGATGGGCGCAATCTGCACAATAGAAATCTGCATGAGTTCCCTGCGCTTCACCATGATGGTGAAACGTAACGACCAGCAGCATCGGCAGGTAAACCAATAGCAGCAGCCAGGAAATTCTGATTCTCTTATGCGTTATCCGCTGCATTTAACAATATTTATTTTCTGCAATTATCTACAGTCTTCTGATTTTTCCGTTTGCAAAGTTAATCATTTCTTCCTAAAATGCTGCAATTCCCAATTATTTTTGTATTTTTGCAACAAAATTTTTAAAATAGGCGTACCCGATTCCAGGGGGATGTTGTATTATGAACAAAGTAGAATCATAAAAACAAGAAAAAATGATGAAAAGAACGACTTCCCTTATACTGTGTCTTGTCTTGAGCATTTCCCTATTTGCTCAAAGCAGAGGTGTGACCTTTCAGGTGCATAACGAAACGCTTACTTCCGTGTTGAAGAAGATTGAAAAGGCGGGCGAGAAGAATATCCTCTTTGCCTATCAGGCTACCGACCCATATCACGTAACCGCCAATATCCAGGCTAAGCGACAGAAGGAAGCCCTGGAGATGGTGCTGCAAGGGAAACCTTTCTCCTTTGTAGAGCACAATACCTATTTTGCCGTGCAATACACGGGCAAGACAACCCGGGTGGAACAGATCAAGGGCAGGGTAGTGGATGAGCACCAGAAGCCTCTGCCTTTTGCCAACGTGGTGTTGATTTCCTCCGCCAGCAAGGCTTATGTGGCCGGTTGCGTAACGGCAGAGGATGGAAGCTTCGTGCTTCCTTATGCCGATAAGGATGTGATGCTGAAGGTTTCGTTTGTGGGCTATAAGTCGCAGACCCTGGCCTGCAAGCCTACCATGCACATCGGTCTGCATCCCGACACCCAGCAGCTGAAGGCGGTAACCATCAAGAGTACCCGCCCCAATGTGGTGTATAAGGACGGCGCCTTCACCACCCTGGTATCAGGTACCATCCTGGGCGAACTGGGCTCTGCCGAAGATATGATCAGCCAGTTGCCATTCGTTTCGGGCGAAGCGGGCAGTTGGGAGATTATCGGTCGTGGAGCGCCCGAGATTTATCTCAACGGCAGGAAACTGGAGAATCTGAACGAACTCAAGCGATTGAGCGCCAAGGATATTCTGAAGGCAGAAATCGTTACCGTTCCCGGAGCGCAGTATAGTTCCAAGACCAATGCCGTAATCCGTCTGCGTGCCGTTCGCAAGCGCGGACAGGGCTTGAGCGGAAGCCTTTATTCTGAATATATGCAGGGCCGTTATTCGCCTCATGGCTATGAGGATGTGCAGTTGAACTACCGCACGGGCGGACTCGATATCTTCGGCGAAGTGGGAGCGGGATTGGATCGCTCGCACACCACCGCCCATTCCGAAACCCAGCTCCATACCACCAGCGACTGGGAATTCAACAGCCGCAGAACCACGAAAACCCTTGGTGGAGAGATTCTTATGAACGCAGGTTTCAACTATGAGATTTCCGAGCAGCAATCGCTGGGTATGCGCTATGAGACAACCAACATGATAGGCAACAACTACACTCACAGCTGGGGAGCTACCGATGTGTGGGAGGATGGCAAACTGACGGAAAGCATGGGCGTAGATCTGTTTTCGAAAAGCAAGCCCCATTGGTCGCATAGCGTGAACGCCTATTATAATGGCGATTTCGGCAAATGGAACATCAATTTCAATGGCGACTTCTATAATAAGGTGAGCCAGAGCACCCAGACGGCGATAAACGACGGACAGCTGGATGCGGAATCAGAGAGCAAGGTGAAGAGTAATCTCTATGCTGCCAAGCTGGTGGTGTCGGGACCTTTGTGGAAGGGTAGGCTTTCCTTCGGAACGGAAGAGATGTTTACTAACCGCCACAACGACTTCACCCAGAGCGGCTTTTCTGCCGATGCCTTCAACCACATCCGCCAGTCTATCTATGCCGGATTCCTGGAGTATTATCTGAACATCGGACACATGAACTATGGAGCCGGTTTGCGATACGAATACCAGAAAACCGATTATTACGAGAAGGATGTGCTGCAGGCAGAACAGAGTCCCAGCTACAGGGATTGGATTCCATTTGCATCCATCGGCTACAGCAAGGATAATCTGAATCTTGCCTTCTCCTATCGTCTGAACAAGTACAGTCCTATCTACGTCATGCTTCAGAGCAGCATCGACTACGACAGCAAGTACGAGTACAAGTCCGGTGACCCTCATCTCAAGCCTCAGAAGCAGCACAGTTTCAACCTGTCGGGCAATTACAAGTGGTTGTCGTTTATGGCTTACTACAACTATGTACTTGATATGTACATGACCTGGTACAAGCCTTACGACGAGGTGAATCATCCGAGTGTGCTTTTGCAGACGATGGCTTCGGTGCCTCATTCCTACTATTGTGGAGCCAATATCCGTGTGGCGCCTTCGTTTGGAATCTGGTATCCTAACCTCACGGCGAGTGTCTTCTACGGTCATGATAATGTAGATCATCTCAATATCCCCGAGTTTGGCAAAAACCAGCCTCAGTTTACATTCAGCATGAACAACAATCTGAGGCTTCCCCACCGGTGGTTCATGAATCTTTCGGGCAATGTCAGCACGAGGGCGGAGATGGGAATCGGAAGGAGGAAATGTACGGGCAACATGCAGTTCCGGGTTTCCAAGAATTTCATGAAGAATGATGCCCTCAAGGTGATGTTTGTAGTGCAAGACCTCTTGCATACAGGATATTATTATTTCGAGGCAAACGGCACGCAGTCGCATCGCACGTTTACCCGATATGCAGATAATCAGAAAATTCTTATGAATGTGAGATACACATTCAATGCAACAAGAAATAAATATAAAGGTAGTGGCGCAGGACAGAGCGAAAGACAACGACTTTAAGCAGCTATTCCTGGAAATGTATCCTCGATTGGTGCGTTATGCCGTGTCCCTTTTGGGAGACAGCAACGAGGCCCGTGACGTTGTAGGAGATGTTTTCGAGAAGGCGTGGAACCAATTCTCCTCCTTGCAGATGGAAACAAGGAGGAGCTGGCTCTACGCATCGGTGAGAAATGCCTGTCTCAACTGGCTCAAGCACCAGCAAGTGGAACAGACCAATGTAGAGGCGCTGATAGAGGCCACCCGGTATGATATGAGTACCCAGTATGAGGAGCACGAGCGCCTGCTGCAACAGGCGGAGCAGATTGCGAGGGAGCTGAAGGAACCCACCTGCACGATACTCCGCCTCTGCTATTTCGAGCATCTCACCTATCAGCAGGCAGCCGACAGGCTGGGCATCAGTCCCAACACCGTGAAGAAGCATATTTCCAAGGCACTCGCCATCTTGCGCGAGCGAATGAAGCATACAAACATAGAGAATTAGGAGGAAAAATCATGAATAAGGATAAGAATCAAGATCAAGAACTGGATTATAGAATGGATTCTGTATCAGAAAATGTTTCTGAGAATGCTTCTGAGAAAGTTTCAGAAAATGTTTCTGATGCCCGGCTTTCCCAGATATTCGGGGAAGCCTTGGGCGATGAGCCTTCGAAGGAAGAAACGCTGGCGGCTTGGGAAGCTTTCGAGAAGAAGCATATTTCTTCTGAGGAGGAACATCTACAGAAGGCAGAAGATGAATTGTCTGAGAAAAAGATAGATAAAGCCCGAATCCTGACTTGGATTACGGCATCTGTTGCAGTAGCGGCAAGCCTCTTCCTTTTTATTTTCCGTTCATCCCAGGAGATTTCTCAGCCTACGGAGTTCTCCATGGAGCTTTTCTCAGAGGTCACTTCTCCCAAGCAGGTGGAGCAGACCCTGAGCGATGGCTATTGCGTGGTTTCTACCCCGGCAGCAACCACCACCTTGGTAACGCTGAGCGATGGTACCAAGGTGATGCTCAACGCCAATTCTACGCTCGAGTATCCTGCATCTTTCGATGATGCAGAAGTCCGGGAAGTCCGTCTGAAGGGCGAGGCTCATTTCGAGGTAACCAAGAATCCTCATCGTCCTTTCGTGGTAAAGGCGGGCGAGATGCAGACGCAGGTATTAGGTACCATATTCGACGTGAAAGCCTATCGCAAGGATGCCCCAAAGGTAACCCTGATGCAGGGCAAGGTGAAGGTGAGCAATGCCGATACGGAGGTAGAAATGCGCCCGGGGCAGACCGCTACGCTCCAGTCGGATAAGATTGTGGTGTCTAAGGCTTCCCCTTCAGCCTCCGACTGGCTGGAAGGCGATTTCGATATGGATCAGGTTACGCTGGCAGAGGCGATGAGCGACATCGGAGCCTGGTACAACAAGACCGTAGTCTTCCAGTCTCAGGCGAATATGGATAAGCTCATCCACTTCCGCTTCTCCCGCAGGGCAAGCCTGCAGGAAATCATCACGGCGCTGAACGAGATGGGTGTGGCAAAAGTCAGAATAGAAAAGGGCAAAATCATGGTGCTTTGAGCCATGGTCTTGCCTTTTCCTATTCCATCAAAATCGATTCCTACAATCAGCTGCAAATGTAGAAAGTTTCCTTCTAAAAAGGAAAGAAATCGGCAATTATTTCCTTTTGAAAAGGAAAGTTTGTTCTTTCTTTATCCCAATCTTGTATTTTTAATTCAAGTTTCGCATTTCTGAGGGAACATTTGTAATTTTGCTCATGGCTTTGAGCTTTGAGTAATATTAAAAAACTATGGAATATCCGCCGAATTACGTCACTTTATTTGTGCCCTGATCCGGCTCAGACTTGCCTGTGTTATGCCTAAATAGGTAGCAATGTTTCCCAACGGCAACCGTTGCAACAACTCGGGTTCTTTCTCTAACAACTCTTTGTACCGTTCCGAAGCAATGGCGGACAACATGGAAATCAGCCGTTCCTCGGTGGCAAGCAATTCCATCTCCGCATAACGCCGACCCCAATTGGCAATATGCAAGTCTTCCGTAAACAATTCTTTCAGCTTTTTCTTCTTCAATACGTATAAGACAGAATCTTCCATCAGCTCCATCGTCTCATATCCCGGCTCATCGTTCACGTATCCTTTCATGGAAACAAGGGTCGCTCCTTCCTTGCCAACCCAAAAGGTGATTTCTTTCCCGTCCACCGAAGTGTAAGCGCGGACAATGCCGTTCTTGATAAAAAAGATATCCTTTTCTATCTTGCCGTTTTCCAACACGCGGAATCCTTTGGGGTACGAAACCTCACTCAGGCATTGCCGCAATCTATCCAAAGACGCATCCGGCATGGCATATCTTTGATTGATGATTTCCTTTATATCCATAACTCATTGTTGTATTTGGTGTGCAAAATTATAAAATTGCACATAAAAACGGAAATGAACGGCTGTTTTTTTGCAAATGTAAAATCAGTTTTTACCAAATGAAAAAAGCAATTAGAGATTATTTACTTACTTTTGCACCTGAATTTAATAAATCATAGTTATGAATTGGATAATCTTATTATTGGCAGGATTGTTTGAGGTGAGCCTTACATTCTGCTTGGGTAAAGCGAGAGCTGCGTCAGGACTTGTTTTTTATCTGTGGGGTAGCGGCTTCTTGGCTTCCACAGTATTGAGCATGACCCTGCTTGCCAAGGCGGTTCAGACTTTACCTTTGGGAACGGCATACGCCATTTGGACGGGTATCGGGGCGGTCGGCACGGTCTTGATAGGGATATTCGTCTTCAAGGAGCCGGCCTCTCCCATCCGTCTTTTCTTTCTGTTCACGCTTATTGCTTCCCTGATTGGATTGAAAATCGTGTCATATTGAAAGGAGGCAGAAGATGAAGTATGAATTGAGGGAGAACCAAGGCATTTCGGCGCCTCTGCTGGCGCTGATGGCAGTCGCTACCGGGCTTTCCGTTGCCAACTGCTATTATAACCAGCCTCTGTTGGGCAGCATGGCTAAGGATTTCGCGGTAAGCGATTTTTCTGCCAGCATGGTGGCGACATTGACCCAGATAGGCTATGTGGCAGGGCTTGTATTGGTCATTCCGCTTGGCGACCTGGTTTCACGAAAGAGACTGATATTGACCAATTACATCGTTTCTTCGTGCGCCTTGCTTGCCGGGGCATCTTCGGTCATGCCGCAGTTCTTCATTCCGTTGGTGTCGTATAATTCAGCTCCGGACCACAAGGTGCGCAACGTGGGGATTATACAGTCCTGTTTGCTCATAGGCATTCTTGGGTCACGGGTATTCAGTGGTTTTCTCGCCGATATATGGGGATGGCGTTCTGTCTATTTTGTGGCTTGCGTGTTTATGCTTGGGTGTTTTCTGATGATTCACAAAATGCTGCCCGTGTTGCCTGCCCGTTCACGAGAAAGTTATGCAGGGCTGTGGAAATCCTTGTTGCGCCTACTTTCCAAATACCCGTACTTGCGTATCGCGTCGTTGAGGGCGGCATTGGCTTATGGCTCGTTCTTTGCCTTGTGGAGTTGCCTTGCTTTCCGAATGAAGCAAGAGCCTTTCTTTGCAAGCGACGATATTATCGGAGCACTCGGTTTGTGCGGATTGGCAGGTGCATCCACGGTGGTTTTCATCAGCGGATATATCCAAAAGTATGGCGCAAGATTCTTCTCTATTGTCGGAGGATGCGTCATCCTGTTTGCATGGTTGTTGGCATTTTGGGGAAATGACAGTTACTTGTGGATGATAATCGCCATCCTCTTGATTGATGCCGGAATGCAAAGCGTCCATCTGTCAAATCAGACCAGTGTGGTCGCTCTTGACGCATCCGCCATCAACCGGGTCAATACCGTTTATATGACCATTTACTTCTTGGGAGGTTCTACCGGTACATTTGTTTCAGGTCTATTCTGGCAACATTATGGATGGACGGGTGTGGTAGGGGTAGGAGTTGCCTTTACCGCAGCTTCCTTGCTTGTTAATTGCTTCAACTCAAAAACGGCATAAGGGTGGATGCCAAATATTCTTTCAGCTTGAATATAGTAATGCAGACTATATGGCGCCAAAAGATGGTTTTATCATCCGTCCAATCAAGAAGATGGATAATGCTTAAATGCAAATGCAGAAATCTCGAACTATGCTGCTACGCATAACATCACGGATTGGGTTGTGGAGTGAGAAATGCCTTCTAGAGAAGAGGGGATTTTCTCGGGGCTGCGTTCCGGTTGTTCCAATAGTTCCAGTTGTTCCAATTAATTTTGAGTGGGTTTATATCTTTTGCTTGTCCTTTTTCTTTGCTTCTTTATATTATATAACTTATTAATTATTAATTATTTATATATATAATATATATAAATATATATAAAATAGGGGTAGGTGGGATATGCTAAAAAAATAATTGGAACAACTGGAACTGGAACGCTTCCTCTTTTTCTAGAAGGCTTATTATCAGATAGTTAATACAAAAAAGTGGCATTCCAATTAATTGGAAGCAGTCTCAGTGTCTCAGTGTCTCAGTTAAAAAATAAGGGGGTATCATTTTCCCCTTTTTCTCTTTCTTTTCCTTTATCCCTTTTGTAACTTGATGATTATTAAACAATTATATATAAATATATAATATATATAAGAATAAAAGAAGAAGAGGGGGTACTTGAAAAACAACTGAGACAACTGAGACTGAGATTTTTGATGCCTTTAGCTGAAATCAAAAACAATTCTAACTCCCTATCAAGCAGATGTTTATGTGGATGGTATTCGTGCGTCTAAGTTTGTCACCTTCTTCTCGTAATCAGAAAAAAGAAAATATTTCTTCCAAAAAAGGGGCGTTTTTCGGGATTTTATTCGTATTTTTGCCCTGTCGTTTGATACGATTTCAACAACAAACAATTCAAAACCTAAATAAACTGTTGGATTATGAACATATTTAAAAAGCTATTTGGTGGGCAAAAGACTACTGAAGAAGTGAAACAGGAGAAGGAAAAGGGCTTCGACAAGGTGAAATATGAAGGTGTTCGTGCTCTCCGTATGCATCAATTTGACCTTGCTGCCAAGTTTTTGGAACAAGCTCTGCTGCTGAATGCTGAAGATCTGGAATGCCGCGACTATCTTTCTCGTGCCTACATCTCGATGGGCAACCTGCAGCAGGCTTATGCCCAGTTGCAGAAAATCTCGGAGGCACAGCCCGGCAACGTGGCGGTGTTGCTGCGTATGGCGGATGTGGCGTATATGATGGAGGATTACATCGCCATGACGGATGTGTGCGACAAGGCTCTGCAGCTGGATGCTGAGAATGTAGAGACGTATTTCTTCTATGCCAGAGCCTGCAGAGGGCTGGGCGATGCACCCCGTGCCGTGTCGATGCTGACAGAGGCGATAGGCAAGCGTGAGGATTTCTATGCCGCCCGATTGCTTCGTGGCAGCATCCTGTTGGATCAGGCTCAGCTTTCCGAGGCAGAACTCGATGCAACTTTCCTCTATGAGCATATTCCGGGCAACGAGGATGTGCTGTTGCTGAAGGCTCGTGTAGAGAAGGCGCAGGGAAAGATGGAGGAGGCTGAACAGACCTACGGTAAAGTGATGGATGTAAATCCTTTCTCTATTGATGCGTATCGCGAGCGCAGCGAGGTTCGCAGAAGTCTGGGTGATAGTGCCGGTGCTGCCGAGGATGAGGCTGCAGCCAAGGAAATGGGTGCCGAAATTCCGGAACCATCAGAGGGAATAGAGCAGAAAATAAAGGAAAAAATGCAGCAGTTGGACCCCTACAAGGTTTTCCATAACGAATACTGAATAATAGAATTTCATCTTTCTAACTGGAAAAAAATATTTTCCCAGTTAGAAAGATTATTTTTTATAACTACAAGTCGCCGTTCTATCTGATACCATTATCTCTATCGCTATTGTTCAGCTTACGGCTGCCTGTATGGTATCTGCGGCCATGGCTGAAGTTGAAGCTGGCAGTAAAGACAAGCATGTTGCCCTGGTCAGCAAGGCGTACCTTGTTCTTCTGCTGCACATACTTGTTGAAAAGTTCATCCTTATACACGCAGCCATGAGGATAGAATACGAATAATCCGAGAACGCCAAACTGCCAGTTCTTATAACTGTAGGTTACGGCAAGATTGGAGGTTGGCTCTCCGCCGTTTGTCTTTTCTCCCCAAAAACTCTTTTCCACCTTATAGGCACCATAGCCAATATTCCAATTGCCCGTCATGTACCGAATTTCTGCTCCATAACTGAAGTAATTGAACTCGTGGGAATAATCCAAACCCTTTGTCTTGACATTCTGATACTCGCACATGAGGTTCAAATCCAGATGATCCTTGATGAGGTGAACTTCAGGAGTCAACAGCAGGTGCTTGTAATCATGACTCTTCTGATTCTCCGGTTTGCTCACAAAGAGATAAGAGCCATCCTCCCGCTTTTCGGGCAAGATAGAAGTAGCTATAGGCTTGTCGTAATACGTCCAGTTTCCCTCCAGGTACACAGACAACAGCGGAATGTTCCAGGAAGCCGACAAGGTATTGTTGTAGCCGGTAAATGGCTTCAGACCGCTATTGCCGTCACGCGCCTCAAAGCTGTTGGAATATTGGCGCAACTCGCTCAAGTCGGAAAGGCTTGGGATGTCTGATGTGATTTTGCTGCTCCATTTAAAACTCAGACGGTCGCTAGCCTTTGCCTGTAAAGTTACCTGTGGTCGAAACAGCCATTTGCTGTATCCGTTCTCCCCCTGATGGATGGAAGACCTGGTTGCGCCAACTCCCACCTGATAACTGAACCACTTCTGCTGTCCCTGTAGCTGGGTGAAAAGATAGAGATTGCTGTACTTCAATTCCGTATCAGCATTACTGCTTCCCACATAGATGTTATCTGTGTGGCTGATATTATATTGTCCACCTACCGATAAAGCCATCTGTTTCCAGTTCTTGCTGTATGTTCCTTCACCAATAAGAGAGCGCTTTCTACCAGTTGCATCATAACTGTAATCGGTCAGCGGAGCGTTCTTTACAGATTCATCCGGCGATTTGTTGAACGTATATTCCCTCATACGATATTGGTAATCTGTGCCGATGTAAGTACCCACCAGGTTCAGAGCCAGGTTCTGGTCATGGGGCATGTTGAGCGAATAATAAATGTCCAGAGATGGAATCTGCTCCAGCATTTTTCTGTTGTTTTGCAGATATTGATTTGCCTTGCCGCTTTCCTGATAAAGCTGGTTCATGCCTCTCACAGGACTGTTGTGATTGTAGAAATTCAACCGTACATTCAATGTATATTTGTCTGGCTCACTAAGATTATAACCCAACTGTACATTATTGGTGGTGTATAGGAACGGAGAATCATAACCTAAATAATTGCGATGTAGAGTTTTTCCTGTGGGCAGATGATAAGTACCGAGACTCTCATAGCTTCGTTCCTCTACCGAGCGATAGGAGAAACTGTAGTTGATGCTGAATTCCGATTTCTTCACATTGTATTTGAAATAACCGTCGCTATTATTGAAACCAGCCTTGGTGCCTTGCATCGTAGATACTCCACCCACATAACCGGCATAGCGTCGGCGGACCTGGTAGTTGATGACTGCATCCAGATTGCTGTCTCCATATTTGAGTCCTGGAACATTGATGAATTCCACCTTTGTAACTTCATCCGGCTGCAAAGCCAATACATCTTGCATGCTAGCCTTGACATCGTTGATGCGTATTTGCACATCTCCGCCCTTTAATGACAGAACTTTGCGTTCTGCTCGATTTACGATAATGGTAGGCAAAGACAAGTTGTCCAACAGATCATAACCATTGGAAGCCGTTTTCACCTGCTCTTTTGTAGGGAAGATGATTTGTCTATCTACTTTTTCTACAACCCTTGCGGCTTCAACGGTCACACCTTTCAACAAGTATGAATTCGCCTGCATCCTCACATTTCCGATGCGGGCAATAGGTACCAGCTTGCAAATC
>ERZ831979.2594-NODE-2594-length-11935-cov-2.784007_pt1 | contig 11935 bp, 8 predicted proteins | sample MGYA00519952_ERZ831979 | MGnify/ENA primary metagenome ERZ831979 (study PRJEB31850, sample SAMEA3708723) | human gut metagenome | biome: human gut; feature: human-associated habitat; material: faeces | place: China | collected 2014 ...
CAGTTTTGCTGTGGCTTTTATTTTTTATACAAGAGACATGTTTTGTAGGTGTTTGATTATTAGTTATATGTGTTAATATAAAATTATAATTTAACAGATTTTGTTTAATCTATGTAATTTCTGAGTGGTAAATTATCTTTGCATTCAGAATAATTAACATAAGAGGGACCGCAAAAAATCTTTTGAATTTTAATATTAAATGAAATCACGGAGTGAATAAGTGTAATCACATAAAAAGGGGAATATTGCTAATCTTTTGGGGGATATTGCTTGTGAGCTTGGTTCAAGCTCAAGAATCCATGTCCCCTATATCTTCATTTTCTAAGAGTTACCCGGATTATGTCGTTTTTTTACCCGAGGGGAAAATAGATTCGGTTTTTTATCATGCGCATTCTTCTATTATACCGGTTATATTTAAAGTGAATAAATACGATTTGTTCCCTAATAAACAATTGGATAGTATCGTCGAAGTGTTGAGCCGAGTACAAAAAGACGCTTCGGTACGTATAGCCTATCTTTGGATCGGAGGAAGCGCTTCTCCCGAGGGGTCTTCTAAATGGAACCATAAGTTGGGGGAGTATCGTTCGCAAGCGTTGGCGAAATATTTATCGAAAGAGACAGGATTTCCGAAGGATTTGATGAGGGTGGAAAATCTGTGGGAAGATTGGTACTCTTTTGAAGTTGCATTGAAGAATGGGGCAAAGATTCCCAATAAAGAAAAAGTTCTCGATATTTTGGGGAAAGAGAAAGACAATGAACGGAGAAAGTCGCAGATTATCGCTCTCGACAAGGGCTATACATGGCATAGAATTATTCGCGATATATTCCCTCCGTTCCGCAATGCACGTATGGCTATCGTATGTCATGAACGGTCTGAACGTATTCCGGTAAATGTCGAGAGGTTATCTTTCGACTATTCGTTGCCTGTAAGGGAACCGGTATCTTCGTTTCCGATGAATACGACAGAAAATCGAAGAAGAGTGATTGCCGTTAAGACCAATTTGTTGTTTGTCGCTGTGCTGACCGCCAATCTCGGTTTTGAGGCCGAGCTGTGGCCTCACTGGTCGATAGACCTTCCGGTATGGTATTCGCCTTACGATATTGCATCGACTCGTAAGTTGCGTTTGCTGGCGGTTCAACCCGAAGTACGGTGGTGGCCGGGAGCGGTTATGAATGGTCATTTCATAGGGTTGCATACTCATGTGGCGGGGTTCAATGTCGCCATAAACGATAAGGCGCGTTATCAAGATCCTAACCATGCGCTTTGGGGTATGGGGCTGAGCTATGGATATGCCTTTTCATGGGGAAAGGACAATCGGTGGGGAATAGAGTTTAACATAGGAGTCGGTTTTGCCGAGTACGATTATGATGCCTATCGTAATCGCAGAAATGGCGCTTTATTTAAATCCGGTTCCGATGTCTATTGGGGAGTTACGCGTGCAGGAGTAAATCTGTCGTATAAATGGTCTTTCGCTCGTAGGAATAAGAAAAACAGATAGGAATAGAGATGAAAGAGTACGGTTTTCATATCATAGCGTTTGTTTGCATTGTGTCGTTATTCGTAACGGCATGTGACAAAACGATCCATCAATATCCCGAGTCGGAGAAAACATGGGTAATGGTGGAACTGAATGCCGATCGTACACCTCCTGTGTATTATAAAGAATTGACGTATGATGCTGAGGGTGAATCTTCGATAAATGATTTAGAACCTGTCCTTTCGGGAAATTACACAGCCGATGAGCGATTGTGTTTGCGCTTTGTTGTCGAGCTGTATAAAATGCCGGGGGCGACGGACGATGTGAATAAAGGCAATCTGGTAGAACGCCGTGAAATATCGGTAGAAAGATTGACAGACGCTCCGCAAGATACATTGTATTTCTGTTTGGCAGATGGAATTTATAAAGTGTTGGCATGGGCCGATTATGTGCCGAAGGAAGAGCCTGCCGACTGGCATTTCAGTACCGATAAACTCGATGCCGTTAGGGCGAATGTATCTCATAAACCGTTGGATAATCATCATAAAAATTCGGCTGCCGGGAATTGTGATTTTATAGTCGATTCGAGCCGAGATGATAAAGCAGGTCCGGTTAGGTTGTCGGGAAATGAGGCTTCTGGGGCAGCTGTCGATGGTCGTATGGTTTCGGTATATATGGAGCGAGCCTCTGGCCGTTTTCGGTTATGGGCTACCGATTTACAAGAGTTTAGAAAGAAAAGGAGTGCTGTGGACGATTTGCATATTAAAATCATATACAAGCAATATGTCAGTGTCGGATATAATGTGGGAACAGAAATGCCCAATGCTTTTGTCGAGACTCGTACAATGGAAACCGCTCCCACGACACTGACCGACGATGGAACGCTTCTTTTGGCTTATGATTATGTGCTTGCTTCGGATCGTCGGGAAGATCACGTGTTGGTAGATGTCTTTGTATACGATGGGAATGGGAAAGAAATAAATCATTACCAGAATATCGACGTGCCCCTTTATCGCAATAGAGAGACCGTTATTAAGGGGCCGTTTTTGACAAAGACCATAGGAAGCGGCGATATCGGTATTGACGATGATTTCGATAATGAACATGTTGTGGTGATACCCGATTGAGAATATATTTTTAACCATTTTATATTATTTCATCATGAAAAAGAGTTATTATTTTTTAGCGGGAATGGCTTTGTTGGGGCTGATGACAGGCTGTTCCAATGAATTGGACGAACCCGGGGCGAACCCGAACGGCGACGCAGTGCGTATCATGTTCGAAGCTCCCGAAGCCTTGCAGGTGACACGTGCGGTGACCGGTACGAATAGTGCACAAGGAGGATTGACAAACGTAAATTGGAGTAAGTACGATCTTCGTTATCAGGTGGCTGTTTATTCCGAAGATGGTGCGACATTGCTCGTTGCACCCCAGACTCAGGTAGTCGATACCTATGGACCTGTTTCCTTCGAATTTCGTCTTACGCCGAACAATACCTACAAATTTGTAGCGTGGGCCGATTTTGTAAAACAAGGAGAAACGTCCGATTTGCATTATAACACGTCCGATTTTACCGATATTTCGATAAAAGATGGGCTTGATGCTCAATTGAACGACGAGAGTAGAGATGCCTATTTCTTTATGAAAAATATCTCGGTGACACAAACGTTCGGTGAAACCATGACTTTGAAACGCCCGTTTGCAAAACTTCGTGTGATTACCACCGATTGGGCATCCGAAGGCATGGAGATGCCCGATAATTTCAAGGTCGCTTATCACGATTGTGTACGATTCTCTGCTTTAAATGCCGTTACCGGCGAGGCTGTCGGTAGTGCCGATGCCGAAAGTTCGAAGGTTTATACCGCAGCGATTATGCAAGATGAAACAGGTGATAAATTTTATGAAGGGGGATATGATGCTACTGCGAATAACCGTACGTTGGTAGTCGACTATCTCATTACCGGCGACGAGCAACGTGCCATACATTTCAGTTTGGAGATGTTGAAAGGAACAGCCCCGGTCGTTACAAAAGATTTTACAACCAATATACCCGTACAAAGGAATTATCTCACTACGATTTTGGGAAATCTGTTGACTGTGGGCGGAACGATAGATGTTGATATTCAGGAAGGTTTCAAGAACGAATGGATCGAGGGCGAAGAATGGTGGAACCCGGAGGAAATCACACCTTCTCAACCGGCTTACGATGAACAGACCAATACCTATTCGGTCTATACGAGAGAAGAGTTTGCTTGGCTGCCTACTCATATCGATGATATGCTTACGGCTACCCCCGGTTTTAACTTGCGTATCTGCAACGATATAGATATGAGCGGTGTCGAGTGGAGCCCGATTTATCCCGGTTCCAGCGGTAGGACATATACGGTCGATGGACAAGGTCACACGTTGCGCAATTTTTCCATGAGCGGGAAGTTCGGGGCGGTCTATGAGTATAAGCTGGGTTCATTTGTTTTGGGTAGATATAATGCATATACCGGCGTATGGGGCAAATTCGACGGAATCATGAAGAACCTTACTTTCGAAAATATAACGATCAATGGTCTTGCCCATGCGGAGTTCCCGGTAAAAGATGTAGACGGAGAACCCGTCGATCACAGCAAAGAGTTCTCTTATTTTGCAGGGTGTATCGGTTATACCGGAGGTAATCAGTGGAGTATGAACAGCAAGTTCGAGAATGTACACGTCAGACACATACAGATTAAGTCGTCTGCCACTCCTTCTCAAAATCTCGGTGGTCTGGTCGGTTGGATTGGTTCCGGCGGAGGAAGTGCCGGGAATAGAGTTGCCGCTCTAAAAAACTGTTCTGCGACAGATGTACACCTCACGGGATATCAGGCCGGCGGTCTTGTCGGACAAGTGTTGGGCGATCGAGGCGTATCGTTCGATGATTGTCAGACGGAAAATGTTTATATACGTTATTCGAGTATTTCGTCATCATCAGGTTTTATAGGGAATATTGGCGACGGTGGAATTAACATCAGTTGGTCGGCAGCCATAGAAATCAACAATTGCAACCCGGCTCAAAACGTTTATTACATCAATGACAGAACCGGAGAGCCCAATACTACTTATAAACCTCAGAGTCCTTTCTACGGGCATAAAAACAGTGTCGATGTGGTAACGATTACTCCGGAGGAAACGACAGAACCGTAACGATCGTCGGGAACAATTTTGTAACAGAATATTATTGTTTGGTAGAATCCAATATAGAAAATGGGGTTGTGTCAAAACATCGACACAGCCCCATTAAAAAAATGACAGTTTCTGACCACGCATACAGAAGTACTCTAAGCAAAAGGGTTAGAAGCTATTTGAATTAATATCTTTAATTCTCTCTCCCTGTACATGTCATTCCCCGTAATGCTGGGACACGGCAAATTCTGAAATAGGAATACTGCTTGCCTCTCTCAGAATCGCCTTTTATTGGGCTTTCCTCTCTGTATTGTCGTCATACTTCCTCTTCCTTTACTCGCAAAATGCGAATAGGTTCGGTTTTATTATTTGGTCATTAGTCTTAAAACGATATAACCCCCGAATATTTGCAGAAGCATGCCGGGAATGCCTATTCGAAAATCTTGTATGGCGGTGAAAAAATTACCTGCAATAGCCCATTCTACAAGGCTCCCTGCTACTTGATAGGAGAGTACGACTCCCGTTAAGATGAGTAGAGAGATTTTCCCGAATCGATATGCGGCATATCCGGCGGCTGTGGCCAACAATATCGATTTGGAGAGAATCGCGGGTAGGACTTCGGGTAGAGGCATCCCGAACAGCATGGAGTTTATGAGGGGCGAGAGTACTGCCGTGAGCAACCCCACGCGCCACCCGTATTTATAGGCCCCGATAAGCGTGAAGAAATAGATGGGCAATAGCATGGGGCCACCCAGATGAATCGTATGACACAATTGGGGAAGAAGAATATTCCCCGCTATGAACAAGGCGGAAAAACCGTAGGTTCTCGCATTGTTATACTCTAAGGAATAGAGTTTTGCCGTGGTCGTTTGCATAGTCGTTTATTATTTATTGTTATTAATCCAGTTTTACCAGTTCGTATTTTTGACTGCCCAAACCTATTTGTTCCCCGTATTCCAACGTATGCATGCCGTGACGGGAATCGATACGTTCGATGAGGTGGATTTTTCCGTGGTCTTCCGATGCTCTCACCAAATCGGTACAAGCCTTGTCGAGAGCGACCGGGTCGAGTGATGCGAGGATACCTATGTCGCCCATTTTCGGATCTTCGGGGGAGGCATCGCAGTCGCAATCCACAGATAGGTTATTGGCTACACTTATATAAATGATTTTCTCACCGCAATGTTCAGCCACCGATTTGGCGGCTTCGGCCATCGATTCCAAGAAATCGTCTTGTGCAGGCAGGTTTTCCCACGGGTTCCCTTTGGTTTTCCCGGCAGAATGTATCCATGCTTTTCCGGTAGATGAAGCGATGCCGATGGACATGTTTTTTATCGCTCCGCCGAATCCTCCCATAGCATGGCCTTTGAAATGAGAGAGGATTATGGTAAAGTCGTAGTTCGGGTAATGGGCTCCCACATAATTCTCTTTAAGATGTTTACCGCCGTGTACGGGAAGGGCTGTTTCTCCTTCCGAATCCATGATGTCGACAGGGGCGATAGCCGTGAAACCGTGGTCGGCAGCAGCTTTCAGATGACTTTCTGTGTCGGCTCTTCCACCCCCGTAGGCCGTGTTGCATTCGACGATCGTTCCGTTCACCTTCTGTACGAGGTCTTTGATAAGAGCCGGTTGTAAGAAGTTATGACCACCCGGTTCTCCGGTAGATAGTTTTACTGCGACTTTTCCGGTCGCTTTGCGGTTCAACGCTTCGTATATTTTCACTAAGTTCTCGGAAGAAATCTCTTTGAACATGTATACTTTGGGCGTTTCATTGTCCTTTTTGGAAAGTTGAGTTTCCGAATTTTGTGCGCGGGTGTTACAACTTATCCCTATAAGGGAGGATAAGAAAGCGCATAGGGCGATATTGATGTACTTTTTCATATATGTGTGTGAATGAAAGAAATTAAAATTTTACGTTTATACCGGCCATGATTGTAGCTTTGGGCATGGGGTATCCGGCATTTATTTCGTATCGTTGTGCCAAGAGATTTTCTCCACGTGCCCAAATGTCGAACCATTCGGTGACTTTGAATGACCCGTTGATGTTCCATAGTACGAAATCTTCGGTTTGAACATGGTCTACGTCTGTGTAGAGATTGGCTACATATTGGAGGCCGGTGGAGACAGTCCAGCGATTTTTGGAGAACATGGCTCCGGCATAGAACTTATGTTCGGGTGCGCCGAGTACCGGATTGTCCATGTGCAGATAGCTGTAATTGGTTTCGACCGACCAATGGGGGTGAATACGGTAAGCAGCTTCTGCTTCGACTCCGGTGTTGTCTATTTTCCCGGTGTTCATGTTCAAGGGTGTCGCTCCAGCACGAGGTACGGCGACGATCAGATTTTTCCCGTCGATATAAAAAACATTGATACCATACGACAATCTTCCGTCGAGTAAACGTTGGGCGAAGGCCAGTTCGTAATTCCACATGGACTCTGGTCGAAGATCGGGATTTTTGGGAGGGAACATATACATTTCCCGTATGGTAGGATAGCGAAATCCTTTGCCTGCACTTGCTTTCAATTCGATGGAGCTGGGTAAATGGAACGATAATCCCGCTTGTGGAATCCATTCCGTACCGATATGCGAATGGTGGTCGATACGGATACCGGCATCGAGGGTGAGCCAATGGCTGATGTCTTGCCGAAAATCGATATAACCGGCTATTTCGTGCTGTACTTTATCGACGATGTGTTCGCGTTCTCCGTTTCGTTCACCTTCGACGTAACGGTTTTGTGCTTTGCCACCGAAGCGGTAGTAGTCAACTCCGGCAGTCAGGCGGTTGCCGGTAAAAAGCTGTGCGCTTTGATACCACGATATGCCCATCATGTCGTCGTGCGAGTCGAACCGATATGGTTTGGGGTTATTCTTGTCGTCGGGGTTGGCAGTATAACCGTCGTTGATCCAATGGTCTCCCCAGTTGTAGAAAAAGCTCACAGCTCCCGATGTGCGTTCGTAGCGGTTTTCTACGGCAACCGAGGTCATACCGCGGGTGATACTTTGGTCTGCGTCGATCATCGGGTCGGTTACCTCACCCGGTTGCGAAGCGTTGAAGTGGGTGACATTTACGTCGCCGCGGATATTCCAATAGGGAGAAAATTCATAACCCAGTTTGGCATATCCCCCGTATTGCTCGAATCCCATATTTCGGCGATGTCCGTCGGTTCGGTTGTACGAACCGCTTATCAGGCTGGTAAATCCGCCTTTTCGAATGCGGTTCGTGACTTCGCTCTGTAAAGTGTTGAACGAACCGTATCCTAAGTTGAGGTTGGTTTTTATTCCCTCCTCGTGCAATTGGCGGGTAACGATGTTGATAACGCCCCCCATAGCGTTCGAGCCGTACAATACCGAGGCCGGTCCGCGCAAGACTTCCACTCGTTCGGCCATTAGCGATTGGTAAGCATCGGCGATAGGGTGTCCCATTAGTCCCATATATTGGGGGTGTCCGTCGATGAGAACCATCAAGCGACCCGATCCGCTGCCTATTCCCCGTAACGACATGCCACCGGCCGCACCTCCCGATACACCGTAACCCATGATACCTCTGGCTGTGATGAATAGTCCGGGTACTTGTTGGGTAAGTATAGGGAGAATCGACGGTTGCATGCTCTGCTCGATTTGTTTACGGTCTATGACGGAAATAGTCATAGGCAAATGACGAATATCTGTCTCATTGCGAGTGCCGGTAACGACCACTTCATGGATTTGTATCGGGTCGATCAGCTTTCCATTTGAGGTTTTCGTTATATTTGGCAACGAGTCGGTTTGAGCCGATGCCGTTATTTCTCCTAATGCAAAAAATAAAAGTAAAAGTTTTGTCCTCATGCGTTTATATATTCTTCATCGTGTTCATGAAATCGTCTATCTCTGCGAGACAATCTTCCGGAGTTTCCAAATTTTTACAACGACTCTCCAACGGACACCAGCCGGTTCGGGTACGGTTGATAATGTATTCTGTCTCGGTTTTGTATTCGGGTTCTATGCCGTGAGATTGAAATAAGGAGAGTGCCGGCCGACTGATGACACCGGCGAACACTTCTTTTACGCCTCCCAAGATCATCAAGGCCGCTGCGGCCTTTCCTATGACTTTGTCGGCAATGAATGATCCGTTGAGAAAATCCGGTTCTTCTTTCAATAATCGGTAAATATCTTTTACGCCTCCTTCGTGAAACAAGCGTATTTCGTGATTATTGCAAATAATGCAGGAACATTGTTCGGCAAAGAGCCGATTGATGATTTCTTGTTTTTTTTCGGTAGTCATTTTTATTACTGTGTTTAGAACCCGAACCGTTGAGCTGCCTGATGCATGGACTCTATGATTTTAACTCCGAACGGGCAACGGACTTCGCATGCGCCGCATTCGACACATTCTGAGGCATGGTGTGTGAGTGCCTTGTAATGTTCTCGCACGGTTTCGGGTATTTCTCCTTGTGCAACAGTTAAGTTATAAAATTTGTTCACGGCGGCAATATCTATTTTTGAAGTACAGGGCGCACAATGACCGCAATACATGCAATGACCTTTCCATGAGAATTTCTCCAAGCCGGTCATTACGGCGGTATAGTCGCGTTCTTGTGGAGTGGCATGGCTCCAAGCGACTGCCTCGGCGATTTCTTCCCTATTTTTGCAGCCTACCATGACGGCTGCCACACCCGGACGCGTCAGTGCATATTCGATGGCTTGCACGGGTGTCATGGCCCGGCCGAAGGGGGAATTTTCTTTATTCAATAAGTCGCCTCCGCCATAAACTTTCATTACGTCGATACCCACGCCTTCCCTTTCGCACAAGGTGTAGAATTGTTCCCGAACCGGGTCTATATTCTGCAAAGCGTTGGTATAACTTTCTTCTGCCCACAGTGTGTCGACATCTTCGTTGGGAGGTAGCAGGTCGTAACAGGGATTGATGGAAAATAAAACGACATCTATCAGCCCCGTTTTGACCGCCATGCTCGCCACGGTCGGATTGTGGCTGCTCATGCCGATGGCCCGTATCTTTCCCTCGACTTTCAACCGTTGCGCGATTTCGATGATTTCATGATCGAATACCGTGTGAAAGTCTTTTTCGGCATCCACGTAATGTATCATACCGATGTCGAGATAATCGGTGCGCAGTTGTTTCAAAAGCGCTTCGAAAGAGGCTATGGTCTTTTGGGGGTTACGGGTACGCAGGTATTGGTCGTTTTCCCATGTGGTACATAGGTGACCTTGTATGACGAAATTTTCTCGTCTTCCCTCTAAGGCAAATCCGATATGGCTCCTAAGGTCGGGATTCGAAGAATAGATATCCACGAAATTGATTCCGTTTTCTATGGCGAAATCGAAATCGGCCTTGACCTCTTCGGCGGTTTTGTGCATAAACCCTTCGCAACCAAGAGCGATGGTACTTACTCGTATTCCGGTTCTTCCTAATGTTCTATATTCCATAACGAGGTTTTAAAATTCTCTTCCTTGTTTCAGGTCTTCGACAAACTTGTCGATGCGTTGCATTTCTTCCGGGATATGAATGTTTTGCGGACAATGGTGCACGCATTGGTTGCACCCGATACAATGGTTGGCTTGGCGCAGTTTGGGAACACTTCGGTCATACCCGACAAGAAACGCCCGGCGGGCTTTGCTATAATTGGCATCTCGGGACGATGAAGGCATGTTTCCCTCGTTTATACATTTGTTGAAATGCAGCAGAATACCCGGAATATCCAGTCCGTAAGGACAAGGCATGCAATATTTGCAATCGTTGCACGGTATGGTCGGGTAACGCAATAATTGTTGTGCCGTCTCTTCCAGAAATTCTTTGTCGGCGTCGCTCAGTGGATCGAGCGGACAAAATGTGAGCAGATTATCTTGCAGGTGTTCCATATAAGTCATGCCGCTCAGTACGGTCAATACACCGGGAAAAGAGCCGGCAAAACGGAATGCCCATGATGCCACGCTCGATTCCGGTTTCCTCTGTTTCAGTTTGGCGGCTATGTGGTCGTGGACATTCGACAGGCGGCCGCCTAATAACGGTTCCATGATAATGGCGGGTATTCCCCGTTTCGATAATTCTCCATAGAGATATTCGGCGTTGGTGTTCCGTTCGTTTACTTCTTTGGCATGTTTCCAATCGACATAATTGAGTTGTATCTGTACGAAGTCCCATTTGAATTCATCGTGGCGGGAAAGAAGATAGTCGAATACCTTGATGTCTCCGTGATAAGAAAATCCGAGGTTTCGTATTCGTCCGGCTTGTCGTTCGGCGAGGAGGAAATCGAGGACCCCGTTATCGATGTAACGGGCGTTGAACTCTTGTAATCCGTTCCCCATGCCTACGCCATGCAGCAACAAATAGTCTATGTAGTTTACTTGTAGTTCTTTGAACGAATTGTGATACATGGCTATCGAAGCCTCCCGGCTCCAAGTCGAGGGCGCGAAATTCGATAGTTTCGTGGCGATTGTCTCTCGGATAGCGGTTGAGGGCGATTCCGGTAGCCCGCTCCGAGCGGCCTTTGCAATAGGCGGGAGATGTATCGAAATAATTTACTCCGTGGGCAATGGCGACATCGACCAGCTTATTGACAGTTTCTTGGTCTATATCGTCGTTGCTGTCTCTGGCGCTGTTGTTTGAGACGGTCGGCCAGCGCATGCAGCCGTAACCCAGTAGAGATACTCGGTCTTGGGTCGATGGGTTTATCCGGTAGGTCATCTGGTCGGTGGGAATATCGGTTGTCGCCGTGTATGCCGATTCTTGTTTGTTTTTGCAGCCGGGAAGAAGGGTTGCCGATGTGACGGCAGCCGCACCACCCAATACTTTCAGGAAATCCCTTCTGTCTAAATTCTTGTTATGTTCGTTTTTCATTGCTTTTCGTTTTGGAGATTAGATGATACGATGGTGTTCGTGACCTTCTACATAGATAGCGCTGAACGGACGTGCCGGACACAGGTTTTCGCAAGTACCGCAACCGATACAGCGTTCCGTATTGATGACCGGGATCATTATGGCCTTGTCCTGTTTGCTGTTTTCGCGACCTCCTCTATGGCGGTGACGGCCGTGGAACGGAACCATTTGTATAGCTCCGACAGGACAATGTCGAGCACAATTCCCGCAATCTACTCCGTCGGTAAGCGGGATGCAGTTCTTTTTCACCCACACGGCGTGGCCTATCTGTATGCTTGATTTTTCGGCAACGGTGATGGGGCGTATGGCTCCTGTCGGGCACACCTCCGAACACTTGGTACATTCGGGACGACAATATCCGCGTTCGTACGACATTTCGGGCTGCATGAAAGTCATCAGATTACCCGATGGACGCAAGACTTGATTGGG